>Ga0070665_100008193_pt1 | contig 10582 bp, 14 predicted proteins | sample KBSS13metaG_FD_65862 | JGI IMG/M metagenome (GOLD analysis project Ga0070665, IMG submission 65862) | Switchgrass rhizosphere microbial communities from Kellogg Biological Station, Michigan, USA - KBS S1-3 metaG | ecosystem: Host-associated > Plants > Roots > Rhizosphere > Soil ...
GACCCGCGACCAGATGGCTGCGCGGGCGGCGAAGGAGCTCCGCGACGGCTATTACGTCAATCTCGGCATCGGCATCCCGACTTTGGTCGCGAACCATGTGCCTGCCGGCATGACGGTCACGCTGCAGAGCGAGAACGGAATGCTCGGGATCGGGCCGTTTCCCTATGACGACGAGGTCGACCCCGACCTCATCAACGCCGGCAAGCAGACGATCAGCCAGCTGCCGCAGTCGAGCTTCTTCGATTCCGCGCAGAGCTTCGCGATGATCCGCGGCGGGCATATCGACCTCGCCGTGCTCGGCGGAATGGAGGTCAGCCAGGACGGCGACCTCGCCAACTGGATGGTGCCGGGCAAGATGATCAAGGGCATGGGCGGGGCGATGGACCTCGTCGCCGGGGTCAAGAAGATCATCGTCGTGATGGAGCACACGTCCAAGGCCGGCGACCCCAAGTTCATTCCCGAATGCACGTTGCCGCTCACGGGCAAGAACGTCGTCGACATGATCATCACCGACCTCGCGGTGTTCCAGCGTAGCGACCACGACAGCCCGTTCCGGCTGGTCGAGCTGGCGCCGGGGGTGACGGCCGAGGAAGTGCGCGCGAAGACGAGCGCGAAGTACGTCGAATAATTTCGTCACCCCCGCGAACGCGGGGTCCCGCTTTCTATGTTGCCAAGGAGCGGGATTCCCGCTTTCGCGGGAATGACGAGCTGAGATGAAAGCCCTCCTCTCCCACGAGCCCGGCGGCCCTGAGACGCTGCAGCTGAGCGAAATGCCCGACCCGGTCGCTGCGCCCGGCGAACTGCTGGTCAGCGTGCGCGCCTGCTCGATCAATTATCCCGATGCGCTGATCATCGAGGACAAATATCAGCTGAAGCCGCAGCGGCCGTTCGCTCCGGGGAGCGAGATTGCAGGCGAGGTCGAGGCGGTCGGCAACGGGGTCGCTGGCTGGAGGGTCGGCGACCGGCTGATCGCGGCGGTCGGTTTCGGCGGGCTGGTCGAGAAAATCGCCATCCCGGCCGAGCGGGCGATCCGGCTTCCGGCCGAGCGGTCGTTCGAGGAAGGATCGGCGCTGCTCCTCACTTATGCGACGGCGATCCATGCGCTGGTCGATCGCGGGCGGCTCGAGGCGGGGCAAAGCTTGCTGGTGCTCGGCGCGTCGGGCGGAGTCGGGATCGCAGCCGTGGAGATCGGCAAGGCGCTGGGCGCGCGGGTGGTCGCCGCCGTGTCGTCGGGCGCGAAGGCGAAGGCGGCGCTCGGGGCCGGGGCGGATCAGGCGATGGTCTATCCGGCGGGCGATCTCGATCCCAAGGCGCTGGCGCAGCAGTTCAAGGAGGCGGTAGGCCCAGACGGCGCCGACGTGATCCTCGATCCGGTCGGCGGAGACTATAGCGAGGCGGCGCTCCGCAGCATCGCCTGGGAAGGTCGCTTCCTCGTCGTCGGCTTCCCGGCGGGGATCGCCAAGCTGCCGCTCAACCTCACCCTGCTCAAGAGCTGCGACGTGTGCGGCGTGTTCTGGGGCGCGTTCGCGGCGCGCGAGCCGCAGCGTAACGCTGCGCATATCGAGCGGTTGTTCCGCTGGTGGGCGGAGGGCAGGATCGCGCCGATGATCAGCGCGACCTATCCGCTGGAGCGGGCCGGCGAGGCGATCGCCGCGCTGCGCGACCGCAAGGCGATCGGCAAGCTGGTGGTGACGCTTTGAACGGTGAGGCGACTCCCGCCGGCCTGATTTTCGTCGAAGCCGGGGACTCGCTTCTGATGTACGCCTCGGCGGGAGCTGCTGGCGATTGTCCACACCTGGCTGACCTCGAAGAGGGAGTCGCGCCGATCGCCTACGGGCCGCGCGGCGAGGTCTATCGGGTGGAGCGCATCGCTGCCCAGTTCGCGTTCGAAGCGACGGACGAGCCGGCGCGGCCGGATGACCTCAAGTCACTGCTGCTGCGCTATTTCGAAGCGTGCGAGGATCCGGCCGACGCGGACGAGCCTCTCGACGAGCTGGTCGAACGTGCCTGGACCATCGAATGTGCCTATCGGTTGCGTTGCGGGCCGGACGAGGAGATCGCGCGCCGGCGCATGCCGGTTTGGGGCTATGTGGCGATGATCGCGCTGCCGGTCGCCATCCTCTACCTGGCACTTCGCCGATAGCGCGTTGCCTCTGGGCCTTGGCCGCCCTATCTCGCCGCCGAAACATTCATGGGGAACGCATGACCACTTTCGACGACCGCGAGCGCGCTTTCGAATCCAAGTTCGCGCACGACGAGGAGATGAAATTCCGGATCGTCGCGCGCCGCAACCGGCTGCTCGGCGAATGGGCGGCGCGCCAAATGGGGCTCAGCGAGGCCGAATCCGAATCCTATGCCAAGGACGTGGTCCGGTCCGATTTCGAGGAAGCGGGCGACCATGACGTGGTGCGCAAGGTCCTCGGCGACCTCACCGCTGCGGGGATCGAAACCGACGAGGCGAGCATCCAGGAAGCGCTGCGCAACAAGGAAATCGACGCGCGCCGCCAGATCATCGAAAGCACGAACCTGTGAAGGGATCCGGTCTCTAATGCCGATGGCCGCATCCGAGATCGAGCGGCTGATCAAGGCGGCCATCCCCGACGCCGCGGTGACGATCCGCGACCTCGCCGGCGACGGCGACCATTATGCGGCCCGGGTCGAGAGCCGGAGCTTCGCTGGAATAAGCCGCATCAAGCAGCACCAAGCGGTCTATGCCGCACTCGGGGGGCGAGTAGGGGGAGAGCTTCACGCACTGCAGCTGGAAACTGCGGTGCCTCAACCGGAGACCAGCCAGTGACTTCCGCCAATGACCGCATCGCCGAACTCGTCAACAACAACGACGTCGTCCTGTTCATGAAGGGCACGGCCCTGTTCCCGCAATGCGGCTTTTCGAGCCGGGCAGTGGCCATCCTCGACCGGCTCGAGGCCAAGTACGAGACCGTCGACGTGCTCCAGGACCCGGAGATCCGCCAGGGGATCAAGGAATATAGCGAGTGGCCGACCGTCCCCCAGCTGTACGTGCGCGGGGAATTCGTCGGCGGATCGGACATCATGATGGAGATGTTCGAGAGCGGCGAGCTCCAGGAGCTGCTCGCGGCCGCCGCATAAGAAAAGGGGCGGCTGTCGCGGGACCAGAGAACCGCTCGAGCCGCCCCTTTGGTTTTGGCGTGGAACCAAGTGGACGCGCTAATAATAGCAACGCGCGTGCCAATTTGAAAAAGTGGCGGATTTCAGCCATTTCTTTTTGAACGGGGAACGAAGCGTGGGTCGAGAGCGTAAAAAAATCCGACGCATTTCGGCGTCCGGCGCGGCCGTTGGCACTTTGCTGCCTTTGCCGGGTTGGACGGGCAGATGAGCCGTGATGACCCTGCTTCGCGCCGCGCCGCCGGCCCGCGCCTGTTCTGCGACCTGACGCAAAGCTGGTCGGAAGTGGGCGGGGGCGTGCGGACCTACCTGCTCCACAAGCGCCGTCACATCCTCGAGCAGACGCCGCACAGCCACCTGATGATCATCCCCGGCGCGAGCGATGCGGTGATCGAGGAGGAAAGGGCGATTACCGTTACCGTGGCTTCGCCGCGCGTGCCGGGAAGCCCGCACTATCGCCTGCTGCTGCGCAGCGGAGCCGTGCGCAAGGCGCTCCAACGGTTCAAGCCCGACCTGATCGAAAGCCAGGACGCTTATAACCTCCCGTGGGCGGCGATCGGGCATCGCAAGCGCTTTCCCGAGACCGCTCTGGTCGCGGCGTACATGACCGACTTCCCGACGGTCTATTGCGAGCGGCCCTTCTCCAGGGTGATCGGCAAGACGCTCGCCGGGGTGTGCGGACGGATCTGCTATTCCTATTGCGGCGCACTCTATCGGCGTTTCGACGCGGTGTTCGCGCTCAGCGAGAATGGCGGCGCAGCCAAGCTCCGCGCGCAGGGCGTTGGCGACATCGATGTGGTGCCGCTGGGTGTCGAAGTCGGCGAATTCGCTCCGGCAAAGCGCGACCCGGCGCTGCGGCGCAAGCTCGGCCTCGCCGATGATCAGCCGCTGCTGATCTACGTCGGCCGCCTTGATGGGGAGAAGAAGCCGGACGTGGTCGCGCAAGCCTTCCGCAACCTCCCCGAAGCGCTCGGCGCCAAGCTCGTGCTGCTCGGCGAGGGCCCGCTCAAAGAGGAGATTGCGGCGCTCGGCGACGGCCGGATTCTCATGCCCGGCTATGTCCGCAGCCGCACCGAGCTCGCCCGGTGGCTGGCGAGCGCCGATATCTATGTCTCGGCCATGGCCGACGAGACCTTCGGAATTTCAATCATCGAGGCGCAGGCGTCGGGGCTCCCGGTTGTCGGAGTTGCCGCCGGGGCGATGATCGACCGGGTCAATCACGACGTTGGTCGCCTTGGGCCGGTCGGAGACTCTGTCGCAATGGCGCGCAACATCCTCGAGGTGTGGGCCGCCGACCGGCGGCTGATGTCCGAGCAGGCGCGGGCCCATGCGCTCCAGTTCAGCTGGGAGCGGAGCATGGAGGCGCTGTTCGGGCGGGTCTATCCGGCCGCGTTCGCGCGCCGGTCCGAAGCCGTGGCCGGCGAGGCCGCGAGGGCCTTGCCGCTAGTCCGCGCCTGAGCGTCAGCGCGGGTTCACCTTCGTCCCGCAACATCCTAGGAACTGAACCATCGGGAGGCCTTACCGAATGTTGCTGCCGTTTGCGTTGCTGATTGCCGCCCAGTCCGTCGAGGCCGCCCCATCCGCAAACGCTGACGCGGATGCGGAAATGATCGCCGCCTGCAACGCGCGCATGGTCGAAGTCCCCGTAACTCTCACTTCGAAGACCGGGGTGCCCAAGCAGAGCAAGGTCAAGATCTGCGGCAAGGTCGGGCAGACCGACGCCGACTGGGCCAACACGCTCAAGGACGCGATCGCCAAGGTCCAGGCGAACGTGCGCATGTCGCCGGGGATCAAGGACCAGATCGTCAGCGGGCTGAAGCTGGAAATCGCGAAATTGCCGTCGGCTGCAGTCGCAGCTGCTCCGCCCGTCACTCCGCCGAGCGCCGGGCCGGCGCAGTCGATTGTCCCGGTCGCCGCGGCTCCGCTAGTCGTCAACCCGCCGGTCACGAGCGGGCCGGTCGAATATTCGGCGCTTCCGCCGATGCCCGCGCCGTTGCCGGCGGCGACGGTCGCAAGCACCAAAGCGGCGCCACCGCCGCTTCCGGCGCCCCGGATCACCTTCCGCTGCCTCTCGGCCAACACTTACGGTTCGCAGAGCGCCTGCGACCTGCTGGAGCGTGACACGCTTGTGACCGTGCTCGCCGACGAGGACCTTCCGAGCGGCACCAGTCTCCGCTTCATGCGCCGCGGCGACAATCGCGCCGAGGTCGAGCTTCCCCCGCTCCGGCGCGGGCAGTCGCAGCGCTTCGCTCTGCCGGCGCGCGTCTGCCAGGGCGTGAGCGGCAGCAGGGTCGAGATCGAGGTGGTTCGCGCCGCGAAGCCATCGAGCCAGGTGGTGGACACGCGCGGCCCGTTCGAGCTGCGCTGCTAGCCACGCACCGCAGCGCATGGCACAGGCCGCAACCGTGGACGCGCCGTACGCCAAGCTGGACCAGGTTGAGCCGAGAATTGCACGGGTTCTTGCGCACAATCCGTCGGCCTTCACTTATTACGGGACGCAGACGTACCTGGTCGGCGAGCGCGAGGTCGCGGTGATCGATCCCGGCCCGGACCTCCCCGAGCATATCGATGCACTGGAGAAGGCGATCGGCGGACGCCCGGTCGTCGCGATGATGTGCACTCATACGCACCGCGACCACAGCCCCGCCGCCGGCCCACTGGCGCAGCGCGTAAAGGCGCCGATCATCGGCTGCGCGCCGCTAGCGCTGGAGACCGTCGGTCCCCGCGCCGATGCGTCGTTCGACGGCGACTATGCGCCCGATCGCGTGCTGTCCGACGGCGAGGCGCTGGAGGTGGACGGGAAGCCGATCGTCGCGGTCGCAACGCCAGGTCACACCTCCAACCATCTGTGCTTTGCTTATGAAGGCGCGCTGTTCAGCGGCGATCATGTGATGGGCTGGTCGACCACCGTGGTGGTCCCGCCGGACGGCGACATGGCGGCCTATATGCAGAGCCTCGACAAGCTGAGGCAGCGCAGCGACCGCATCTATTATCCCGCGCACGGGCCGGCGGTGGAGCGGCCACAGCAATATGTGCGGCATCTGATGGGCCACCGGATGCAGCGCGAGAAGCAGATCCTGAAGCTCCTAGCCGAACGGCCGCGCGAGATTTCCGATATCGTCGCCAATGCCTATCCAGGGCTCGACCAGCGGCTGGTCGCAGCGGCGGGCGGTTCGGTCTGCGCCCACCTGCTGGACCTCGAACGGCGCGGCCTCGTTGAACGCACCGGGGACGAACCGTCGTCCAAGGGGACGTTCCCGCGGAGCAGCGATCGATGGACAGCCGCCTGAACAAGCCGCTCATCCTGGCGATGGTCGCCGTTGCGCTGGTCCTCGGCGTCATGCTCGGCGTCACCACCGGAATTGCCGACCGAATCTTCGGAGGGCCCAATCCGAAGACCATCGCCAGCGCGAGCCTCGAATCGATGCGCGCCCAGAACCGCCTGGTCGCGTTCGTCGCGCGCTACGTCTCGGTCGTCACGAGCGAGCAGAACCGGCTCGGCGGCCTGATCAGCTCGCAGCGGACCCTGATCCTTCCCGGCGATGTCCGTTACGAGCTCGATCTGTCGAAGCTCGACAGCAACGACGTCGCGTGGGATTCGACGAGCCACACGCTCAAGGTCCAGCTGCCGGAGATCGAGATCGCCGGTCCGGACGTGGATATCAATTCGGTCAAGGAATATGGCAGCGGCGGCGTGCTGTCGGCGCTGACCAACGCCAATCAGCAACTCGACCAGGCCAATCGCGACCGCGCCGTCACCGACCTGCGCAAGCAGGCGACCGGGGCGGTGCCGATGCGCCTCGCCCGCGAAGCCGCCCGCCAGGCGGTCGAGCGGAGCTTCGCGATGCCGCTCGTCGCTGCCGGCATCAAGGACGCCAAGGTCGTCGCCCGCTTCCCGACCGAAGGCAACGACGACGCTTCCTATGTCGACCTTTCGACCCCATATGAGGAAGCGATCAAGCAAGCCGACCGGCGCCAGGCCGATCGACAACGGGCCGAACAGAACCAACCATGACCGTCCAGACCCAAACCTTGAAAGGCCTCGACCTGCTGGCCGAGATCGACCGGCTGAAGCGCGAGCGCAACGCGGTTATCCTCGCGCATTATTACCAGAAGCCGGAGATCCAGGACCTCGCCGATTTCGTCGGCGACAGCCTCGACCTGTCGCGCAAGGCGGCCGAGACGAACGCCGACGTGATCGCCTTTTGCGGCGTGCGCTTCATGGCCGAGACGGCGAAGATCCTATCGCCGGAGAAGATCGTCGTCCTGCCCGACATGGACGCCGGGTGCAGCCTAGAGGACAGCTGCCCGCCCGACCAGTTCGCGGCATTCCGCGCGGCGCACCCGGACCATATCGCGCTGACCTACATCAATTGCTCGGCGGCGGTGAAGGCGCTCAGCGACATCATCGTCACCAGCTCTTCGGCCAAGGTGATCCTCGACCAGATCCCGCCCGAGCAGAAGATCATCTTCGGTCCCGACCGGCACCTCGGCGGATATCTTGCCCGCAAGACTGGGCGCGAGATGCTGCTGTGGCCGGGCATCTGCATCGTCCACCAGGCGTTCAGCGAGACCGAGCTGTTGAAGCTCAAGGCCGAGAATCCCGGCGCACCGGTCGCAGCCCATCCCGAATGCCCGCCGCACATCATCGATCATGCCGACCATGTCGGGTCGACCAAGTCGATCCTCGACTTTGCGCTGTCGTCACCGGCCGATACCATCCTCGTCGCGACCGAGCCGCACATCATCCACCAGATGCAGAAGGCTGCGCCGGACAAGACCTTCATCGGCGTTCCGGGCGGCGACGGCGCGTGCAACTGCAACATGTGCCCGTACATGGCGCTCAACACGCTGGAGAAGCTCTACGTGGCGCTGCGCGACCTTCAGCCGCGGATCGAGCTGTCGCCCGAAGTGATGGCCCGGGCGCGCGTCCCGCTCGAGCGGATGCTCGAGATGGCCGGGCGGACCGTCGGCCAGGGCGATGTCGGGACGCCGATCATCGACGACCCGAAACGGATCGACCCGGCGATCAGCGGAGACTGACCGGACGCTTCGAGCGCCCGGCGGAAATCAGAAGTTGTTGCCCGTCGGGTTGGCCGGCGCCGGAGCCTGCTGGCCGGCTTGTCCGCCGCCGGACGCCGTCACTGGCACTTCGACCACCTTACACACCTTGCGGCCGCCGAGGCGCGAGTAGGAATCCTCTTCCTCCTGGTAGCAAACGCGCTTCTTGACCGTCTGCGGCTTGGCCGACTGTTCGGCCGCGCCCTGCGGCGCGGTCGGAGCGGCGTTCTGGGCAAAGGCCGGCGCGCTGGTCGCGCTCAGAATTGCGAGCACGATCATAGACTTACGCATTCGTCACTCCTCAGGATTCGCGGGAACCGCGGGCTTTAGGCGACAACACCTAGGTTAGCAAAGCTGATTTTACGATGAATATACGAGGCGAGGGCCCGCCCGCCCGCGCCGTATCGCCGAAACCCATCGGTTCGCCGTTACCGGCTGGCGCATGGAAACATGCGGACGCAAAACCGTTGGACTAGCGAAACCAATGTTCGAATGGGGAACAGCACATGCAATCTCTCGGCAAAATCGCGATGGCAGCGTCGCTTGCGGTGGTCACTGCGACCTCGGTTACCGTCCCGGCTGAAGCCGCGACCCGGCGGCACCATTATTCCAGCCGCACGCATTATTATCACAAGGTCTGCCGCTATTCGTCCGGCGCGACGGGCCTGGTGGCGGGCGGCGTCGGCGGCGCGCTCGTCGGACGCAGCATCATCGGCCACGGCCTCCTCGGCACGGCTGCGGGAGCGGTCGGCGGAGCGGTTGCCGGGCGTGCGATCGATCGCTCGATGACCTCGCATCGCCGCTGCTATTGGGTCCGCCGCCGATAGAGCAATTACCGGCCGCCGCGGCTGAAGGCTTCGCGCCGGTCGCGCGCCGCGAGCGGGCAATCGCGCTGGCGCTGGTCGTCGTGGTTCAGCTGGCGCTCGGCATCGCGCTCGTCAGCGGCCTCCGAGTGAGCCTGTCGCGAGCGCGCGACGCAGCGCAGCGCCTGATCGAGATCGGCGTGACCCCACCGCCGCCGGTCGTGCCGCTGCGGCAGCCGGCCAGGCCGAAGCCCGCCAAGCGCCATTCCGAGGCGGCGCCTGCAACGGCTCCGGCGCCACAGGGCGGCGCGCCCGGTCCGGTCGCCGCGCCCGCGCCGCCCAGCGTCACTCCGGTCGTTCCGCTACGACCCGCCGCGCCGGTCTCCGGCGGCGGTACCGGTAGCGGCCCGGCCATCGGAGCCGGCTCGAGCGGAGGATCGGGCGGGCAGGGCAACGGCGCAGGCGATGGCGGGGGCACGGACCTCGAGCTCATCTCGGGCGAAATCACGCCGCGCGATTATCCCAAGCACCTCGGCAATGCGGGGGTCGGCGGCCGCGTCACTGTGGTGTTCACGGTCGGGGTCGACGGCCGCCCGCGGCAATGCCGGGTCGAGCGGTCGAGCGGAATTCCCGAGCTCGATTTACTGACCTGCCGGCTGATCGAGAAGCGTTTCCGCTTCCGCCCGACGCTGGATCGCTATGGCCGACCGGTGCCGGATGAGGTCGAGTGGGATCACGACTGGATTGTCGGCTGAGCATCGTCGCGCCGGACGACCTCGCCCGGGACCGTCGCGGTGGCCGCGTGATGCTTGTCGAGGTGCCGCTTGATGATCTTGAGATTGCGCGTGTTCGACCGGAAGAAGAAATCGGGCACCGCGCCGATGAACGGGATGAGGCCGAGCAGCCAGTCGAAGCCGACGTTCCCGGCCATCCGGCTGATCTGCCATTTCGACATGCCGAGGTTGCGCGCTTCCCACACCATGTAGGCGCCCAACGCCGCCGCCGCGATGTCGCCGACGACCGGCACCACGTCGAGGATCACGTCGAGGCCGACCGGACGGTTGATCCCCGGGATGACGAACAGCCGCTCGAGAATCTTCTCCATCGCCTCGACCCGCTGGCGCACCGAAGCCGGGTCGGTGCCGAGGCTCGGGAGGGACAGGCGCGGGTCGACCGGAATCTCTAGCCTCCGTTGTTGGGCTTCTGCTCGAGATCGGTCAGCGTATGGCGGGCGTAGCGGTTCCCGGTGAAGCCTTGGATGCGGGTCGAGACCAGCGACCATCGGACCGGCGCGGCAAGCGGAATGAACAGTTGCGCGGCGTCGATCCGGGCCGCAGCCTGGGCGAGCAAGGCATAGCGTTGGGCGGGAACGAGCGTGTCGCGGGCGCCGTCGAGGAGCTCGTCGGCCTGCTGATCGCACACCGGTACGAACTCGCACCGGAACTGCCGGAGGAACCAGGCCGCGGAGTTCGACGGAGCGACCGAGTCGACCAGCTTGAGATCCGACGCCGAGGCGCTCGTTGCCCGGGTGATCGTGATGCCCAGCGCGGTCCAGTCGGTCGCCAGGCGGTTGA
>Ga0070665_100008195_pt1 | contig 10581 bp, 10 predicted proteins | sample KBSS13metaG_FD_65862 | JGI IMG/M metagenome (GOLD analysis project Ga0070665, IMG submission 65862) | Switchgrass rhizosphere microbial communities from Kellogg Biological Station, Michigan, USA - KBS S1-3 metaG | ecosystem: Host-associated > Plants > Roots > Rhizosphere > Soil ...
GGCTTGTCGTGCAATGTCCTCGATTGTTTGGTTGCCCCGCTCTTCCAACCTGGCGGAGGTGATCGCCGTGATCGCCACGGGAGTTTCCTGCAGGTTCTGGCGGACGAACTGCGCCGTTACAGTCACCTCCTGGAGGGCCTCGGCGCTATCGGACGAGCTCGCGGACGTCTCCTGAGCGACAGCCGGCATCGACGCGCACAGCCAAATCAACACGGGAATCGCGATCGGCCGCACCGGATTCGCATCGGAAAGGTTATTGCGCATCGCCCGCCCCCAACCAGACTCGTCGCTCGTGACCGGAGCCAAGCTAAATTGGAGGCACACCAGCCGCATCTACCATTTGGTATATGTTGCCGCGGAACTGGCGCACTCTGCGACACCGCACCCGCGCTAATGCGCGCCTTTCACCCGCTGCAGCATATCCGGCACGATCAGGTGTTGGACCACCGAAACGAGCCTTCTCTCACCACCCAGAAACGCCCGGACCTGCTGCGGATAACCTGCATTCTCCGCGTCAATGCGCCGAACGAGACCGTCCAGCGCATCCGGCAAGTCCCGTGTGAGCCGATCGAGCTCGCGCTCGCTGATCCCCCGGGTCAGCCCCAGGGTCTCACCCGCACTGACCACAGATTCGCGAGTCACTTCCGCAAACCTGCTGGCGCCGGGCAAGGGGATGGCGAGGTCAGTCGCGGGCCAGTCCGCGCGCTCGTTCGCGAACGCACGAGTATGGTAGGACCCGGTGCTCAACAGATCGTAGGTAGGAGCGAGCACAATGCCCGCGGCGCTCACTAGAAACGACAAGTTCTTCAGATGGTTGTCACTGTTGGCCACCAGCAGGTTGAACACGAGCCATCGATACAACTGCAATCGAGTGCTGACCCGATTGCGGCAGCACTCGATGATCCGCGCGAGTGTGGACAGGGTCGCTGTCGAGTATTTGAAGGTACGGGATTTGTTGAGCAGCTGACACGCATCGATGATGTGATGCCGCTGGGTGCGGCCTTCAGGGTCGACTCGGCGATCGAAGCGCTCGATGAGGTAGACCGGCTCCGGTGTGTAGCGTCGGAACACCCGGGGAACTGACAATCCGAGGTGGTGTGCCAGGCTCATCACAAAATATTCATTGATGACGGAGGCGGGGTAGTCGTCGCTGATGTGGTTGGGTTTGAGGATGTGGGTCGAAGGCTCGCTGCCGACGGGCTCGAAGAGCGCGCCGTCTCGGTAAACGACCAGCAATTTGCTCTGAGCGCCGGCGAGTGACATGCGCTTGGCCGCACCGCGGCCGAGCGTTGCGCGCGGCAGGTTGCGAATGCGGTTGGTGAGCGCCTCGTCGGAAAGCGGTCTCAAACTACCAGGCTCGTTGATGTTCTGGTCCGGCGGGAGAAGGACGAGGGAGCCGGCGGATTCGGCGCCGAGATATTCGAGCAGCGCAAAGGCATCCTCGCCGTGGATTCTGGCTTCCTTGCTGAGCGCTTCGCGCAGCTGTTCTTCCGGGAGGAGATTGTCGAAATACCATTGGACGGGACGTTCGGTGCCCCCGTCCTGGTGCAAGAGCGGTGTGCGGGTTAGCGCTGGCGAGAGATCGAAGCTATCAGGCGCGGCTGCCCATTGAGGATCGTACTCGAAGCTCCACAGATCATTCCCTTCGCTGAGGGTGCCTATGCGTCGTCCATTGAGGTATGCGACGAGTGTGCGCATGGACTATCCGTCGCGCGCTACTTCGGCGCCTGAGCGCAAGATGTCGAGGACGGGCACAGCTTCGTCGGGAATGACGATTTCGAGCGGCACACCGAGTTCCGCGAGCAGCTTCAGGACCAGACCGAATTGCACGGTCGGCTTACCATGCTCAACGTCTGAGGTGAATTGCTTGCTGACGCCAGCAGTGGCGGCAAGGTCGTCGATGCGGACACGGCTGCTTCGCCGCACGGCGCGAATGGCCAAGCCTACGTCGATGGCGGATCGAATAGGGATGCGCATAGGATAAATTCCTGAGATCATAGGAACAATAAAGCGCGCGAGCCTCCATGTCCACAGAAATTCCTACGCTCATAGGAATTAACGCCTCAGATCCCTCTAATCATCAAAAATTCCTACGACCGTAGGAACTCGATGCGAGAGCCGTGGGTCAGCCCGGTCAGAATCCGATAGCTCCCGGGCCAATCCGGTCGTGTCTTTACCGGATCAGCCGATGGTCCCAAGGGCCGCTGCCCGCCTCGCGGACCCTCAAACTTCAGCCCACCGCCGCAAAAGGTTGTGATAAACGCCCGTCAGCTCGATCGTCGCATCATGCCCGGCCCGGTCACGGCCGAGCTTCTGAATCGCCTGGTCGAAATCGAACAAAAGCTGCCGCTCGAGCGGATCGCGCACCAGACTCTGGAGCCAGAAGAACGAAGCCAGACGCTCGCCGCGCGTGACAGTCTCGACCCTATGAACACTGGTTGCCGGATACAACACGAGATCACCCGCGGGTAGCTTCACCCGGTGCAGACCCGCGGAATCTTCAATGACGAGCTCACCCCCGTCGTACTCTTCAGGGCTCGACAAGAACAAAGTGACGGACAAGTCGGTGCGCACAGGCCAATGCGGCCGCACCGAGCGGTCGTAGCGGATTGCGTTATCGATGTGATTGCCGAACCCATGGCCTACCCCATAGCGGTTGAACAAGGGCGGGAAGATGTAACGCGGCAGCGCCGCTGCGAAGAACAGCTCGTTGCGCTCGAGCGCAGCGCGCACCCTCACACTCAGCTCCCGTCCTACAGAGTCGCTCTCCGGCAATTGCAAGTTATGTTTGACCAGCATGGATTGATGCCCCGCGGTAATGCGGCCATCGACCCAACCGGCCTGCCCCAGCCGCCGTCGAAAATCGCTCACTTCAGCCTGGCTCAACAAGTTTGGAACATGGAGGATCATCGCAGCAAGCCCCTTCAGAACGAGAACGATGCCGTCAACATCGCCGTGCGTCCCGTCCCGGGATAAACCCAACCGCTCGTAGTCGAAACGGTGCGCAACTGGGTGAAATATTCCTTATCAAACAGGTTGAGCACGTTCAACTGCAGGCCGAAGCGCCGGCTGACATCCCAGGAGGCCATTAGGTTATGCAGGACGAATCCGGGAACAACCACCCGGTTATACAGGGCAGTGGGCGTTGCGTTGCTCGCGGTCGCCCAGACCCATGAGGTGTAATTGACACCGTAGCCCAGGGTGAGCGCGTGCGGAAGCTTATACGTCATCCACAGGTTCGCCGAGTGCTTGGGGGTGTTCGCCAGCGGATTGCCCCTTTGCCCATCGATACCCGTCAGCGCCAGCATATGGTCGGATACGCTCTGGAGTACCTCACTGCGCAAGTGCGCGTAATTTGCGAACACAGCCCACTCGCGCGTGAGGTTGCCTGCAAGCCCAACCTGCTCGCCGTCCACCCGTGCCTTGCCATCCAGCTGCTGCTGCGGCACGGCCGGATCGCCCGACGCCACTAGGTAGTTCCTGCGGTCAGTGCGAAAGACCGCCGCGGTGAAGGCGAGCTGCTCGTCGAGCAGGTCCCATTTGGTCCCCAACTCGTAATTGACATCGCTCTCGGGCGCCTGGTCGCAGTTGGTTGAGCAGCTCCCGTTGACCGTCGCAACAGACGGTATCCTGGAATTGCCGAACGCCACATAGATACTGCCCCGCTCCACCGGCTTGTAGAGCAAAGTAGTGCGGTAGGAAAAGAGATTGTTGTCGTTCAACAGAGCGTTGGCCCCGACCAACGGTCCCGGCGAGGTGGTCAGGTTGTCCGCAGGTGTCGCGGTCCAGCTCTGGTAGCGTGCCTTGTCGTGCTCATACCTGGCGCCAAGTCCGAGCAGCCAATGCTCCTGGAATCTCAAGGTGTCGAAGACATACCCTGCCTCGTCGTCCACCGTGGATCGAGCGCGGCTCGAGACCGTCAGGTTCGTTGGCTGCTTGAACTGATGATTGGGGTCATAGAGCGGCTCGGCCAGGAGAAGGTACGTCGTGCCATTGGGATTGCGATATTCGCTACCCAGAGTCTGCCAATACGACTCGCGCGAGAACGCGGCGCCGATGACGACTGTGTGGTTGATGAGCCCGGTATCGAAGCGCAGGGTCAAGTCAGTCTGATTTGCGAGAATTCGGTTACGCGTATCGCGCAGGTTGCCGATCGGACCTCCCGGAGTGTAGGTCGGTCCACCAACACCCTCGATGGGGTTTGCACCGGGCGCACCGCACCTGAGGGTTGCTCCCGGCGCTTGAAGATTGGTGCCCAGCGGATACTGTCCCGGAGCAAAGCAGATACGCCCTTCGGGCGCGTCGGTGATACTGTAGCGATCGTACTGTTCGGCCCGCGTAAGGTTGCTAATCGCGGCACCGCTGTCGAAATCATGAGTCACGATCGCGGTCAGCGCATCAGCGTCGATTTTCTCCACATCGACGTTGCTGAAACCGTAGTAGTTGCTGCGATTGACGCCGGGGACCGGTGCAAAATTGCGCAACGGAACTCCGTACTCGGGCAGATTCCGGTCATGCTCATGTAGATAAGCGAGCGTGAATCGGGTCGGAGTATCCAGGCCAAGGGCGAAGGACGGCGCGAACCCCCAGCGCGTATAATGGGTGACATCGCGATCCGCGACCTCGTTACGATGCACCATGGCGTTGACCCGCAACGCCATGCCGAGATCGGGATTCCCGAGGCGCTCATTGACGTCCGCGGTCGCCCGCTCATAGTCGGCCGTGCCCGCTCCCAGACCCACATTCGCAAAGTCAGTCGCGCTCGGGAGCTTGGAGACGAAGTTGATTGTGCCACCCAGGGCGCCCACACCGGAATACACCGAGCTGCTGCCTTGAACAACCTCGATGGCCTGGGTATCGAACGGGTCCGTGTGGGTCGTATTGGCGCTCTGGCGGACGCCATCCACGGCAATATCGTTGGTCGCCGTGAAGCCGCGGATATTGATGCTGTCGCCATAACTGCCACCCTCACCCGCTCCGAACGTGATGCCTGGGACGTTCTGACGCAAGATATCGCGCAGTAGCAGCGTCCCCTGCTGCTGGATCAACTCCGAAGGAATGACGGTGACGGTTTGCGCGGTATCGCGGAGGGATTCGGTGTACTTCGGCGATTCCGCCTGGTCGACTTTATACTCACTCACCGTCTCATCGACGCTGATTATGTTGAGTTGGGTTGCCTTGGCCGGCTTGGAGGGACCTCCCGCTTGGCTGGAGGGGGCGCCCTCAGGCGTGAGGCTTGCGTCGGTGGGACGCAATACCCCCGGCTCGGCCCCCAGGGCGCTCGAGCTTGCCCCAAGGACCAGGTGAACAGTAGCCGCCAGAACACAGCCAGAAATGCAATTCGCCATGAGACCCTCGTCTTGCCTTTTCTTCGCGGGAGCACCGTATCTCGCACTTATCGTAAATGCGAATCACTCTCATTTGCAATCGCATCAAAGTGCGACTACGATCGAGACATGTTTGAGAAAAGGAAGCTTCAAGGCGCTCAGGGCTGGCGCAGCTTCGTTGGGCTGCTCATTCTGAGCGCCCACGTCGCGATCATCGCGGTCTTTGCAACCGGCATGCGCGTCCCGCCGCCACCCCGGGAGCTGCCGCCCATCACAGTTGATTTCCTGGAGCAGCCTTCGAGGTTGGAGCCCCCCACGTGGTCGGAGCCAAAGTTGGTGTCGGTCGCACCGCCGGCTATCGAAGCTCCGGATGTGCCTGTGCCGATTGAGGCGGAGATCCACCCAGACCTCACGATCGAAACACAGCCCTCCCCCACCCCCTCGCACGTAGCTACACGCGGCGATACCCTTTCCGGCGACTTGCCATCCTTGTCCGAGGTTGCCTACCTCGACCCACCTTCGCCCAGCTATCCGCCTGCGTCAAAACGCGCCCGGGAACAAGGCCTGGTCATCCTGAGAGTTGTGGTCGATGAGTCGGGCCATGCAGCCCACATCAACATTTACCGCTCGAGCGGACATCCGCGATTGGACGAAGCAGCATGCGATGCCGTTCGACAGGCGGTATTCAAGCCATACCTCGACGCAGGCATTCCTCGCCCCTCCGTAGCGATCATTCCCGTCGAGTTCTCACTGCACGGCTCGGCCGATCGAAGCCGACCCGGCTGAAGCTCCATGCCGCCCGGCCGGCCGAGTCGGCTCACGGGCGGCGCGGCAGCCATCGCGCACGCGCCCTCACCGCCGCCCCCCAGAGTCGATCACTCTCGGACCGCTGCGGTAGCCTCGATCTCCACAAGAAAACGCGGATTCGCAAGCGCGGCCACCGTCAACACCGTGATCGCTGTCGGATGCATGCCCCAGATGCGCTGAGCCGCCCCGAACGCTTCGCGCGCGTCGTGCCCTTGTACGAGATAGATCGCCAGACGCACGACATGCTCCTGACTCGCCTTCACAGAAGCGAGCGCCGCCAGTACGTTACGCAACGCCTGCTCCGTCTGCTCACCCAGTGTCTCACCGACGATGTTGCCCGCCGCATCGACAGCGTTCTGCCCACCCACAAACACCATAGCGTCCATGCCACGAACAGTGACTACCTGACTGAACGCTGGATTGCGATGGAGCGCCGCCGGATTGTGATGTTCTATCCGCAATGAGCTCACTTGTGAACCTCCTCGTGCAACCGCCAGCATGATACGGGAGGAGCCCAAAAGGTGCAGCCTATCGATGCCAGAGTGCACTAGCGGCAACCGGTCCCAACGTAGACCGTCGCAGATTCAAATCACGTCCTCGCTACCACGCGTCGATGGACGTCCTACGCCGCGTCATTCGCGCACGCGTGGTGAAGCGTACCGCGCTACCAACTTTATCCGACTCAGACATTGATCCTCTGTCGTCCATTTTCCGCCATCCAATCGAATGGGGAAAACTCTATGTTGAGAGTGATATTCTCATGGACTGAGTTGCCTCCTATTGAACGGATGGACGAAGCCTCAAATCAAACCGCAGTATTTGTGCACGCCGATGCGGTTGAGCCCCGGCACAGATTTCCGGAGGTTATATTCCGCGGTACAAGGTGGGACCTCCGGCATCTGGATGCCTTTGCACTCCGAATAGATCCGGATCTGGGATTTGAGGTGGACGTGGTCGTGCTATTCACTTGTCACTGCTTCACACACTCCATCAAGCGAGATGTCCGAGTGCCCTTAGAGATACCGCCAGACGAGATATCTGAGGACGGCATTGAACGGCGGGTGTTGTCGGAGGAGCGCTACGATCTTTCGCGAAAATTTCTCCCCGGACTGGTTAGAGATCTTGCAAAGAGAACGATCCGGTATGCGGGAGACAACAATCTAAACTACTTCACCGCAGAAGTTACCGGCTCTAGCGCACCCGGTGTGTATGCCGTCTTCTTCGAGGTTCTGCGCGATAAACGTCGAAAGCGGCGACTATTGCTCTACGTTCAATCAGCGTACCGACTGGAGCAACTCACTAACAGGCTCGCAAAGGCGGGCAAGGTGAGGTTTGCTACGCTGCTCCGAAAGACGTATCAGTCACAATGACCGAGGCCGGAAAGGACAACGGCCACCGCAAGGGGTGGCCGTCGCATGCGAGGCTCTCTATCGCGTGTTTTGCGAATTCCCACTCCAGGTGGGACCCGGGAAGCCGGGCGGCACTGCCTTTTGCACTCGCTCATGGCAGATCTTGCCAAGAAGTATAGGGTCTGCCTTCGGCAGGTCAAGGCCGCCGTGCAATATCTCCAGGGCATATCAGACTTCAAAATCAAGTGCTTACGTTCAGACACGCACTAGCCAATAACTGTATATAAAACCAGGCATTGGCTGCGCAACCCGACCGCTCTTCTTGCCAACCCTCACCTCCCGGTAGTGATTCAATCAGGCAATGATTCGGCGGGCCCTATCGTATTGATCCCACGTTTCCCACCCGGCATCGCGCCACATCGAATTCCCCGCGGCACGGCAGAGCTAATCATCCCACGCCGCTACAAACGAGCGACAAGCGCCGAACCTCGCTCGACCCTTCCCTCCGCATATTTCCGCGCCACCCACCAACCGACCAGCGCCACGACCACTCCAGCCAACAAGTCCACGAAGTAGTGGAAGCGCAGATAGACGGTGGACCACCAAAGCAGCATGCATGGCCCCAACACCCACCAGAATCTACGCCGATAATGTTGCCAATCGAACAGCAACAAATACAGGCTCCCCGCTACATGTACGCTGGGAAATACGTCCACGGTATTGCTCCCCCGATTGACCGCGTCGAGAGCCGAGTCCACGAGCCACGGCCCGTGAAGGGCAGTGTGAAACACCATGGCGTAATGCGGGCCACCAGCCGGAAACAGGGTGTAGCCGGTGAACGCCAGTCCATACATGGTGAACAGCCCGACGATGCACTTGCGGAACCTGGGCAGGTCCCGAAAACAGTAGTATCCCGGCCCCCCCAAGAGGTAATAGAAGAAGAACAGGTACCCCGCCATGGCCAGGTCCTCCAGCCAGGGATACAGCCAAGCCTCCAGGACTACCGCCGGCGTTTCGCCTAATAAATCGCGATCCCACTGCAGCAACAGATCGTCCACTCGGGGACTACCCAGCAATGGCACGCCCACGCGCATGGAATAAAAGCTGGCGCCCATTACGACGAAACAGGACGAAAGTCGAACCCGCCACCGCCACGGGGTCGGGTTACGCTCCGTCCAAAAGACCATAGCGATGATCCATGCCAGGCATGCAAAAAAGACGAATGACAAGCCCCGACCGGCGCTATTCGCGAATAGCCGTACGCCGGTCGTCAGGAGAAAGGTGCCGAACACCAATTCATGCGGCAAAAACGCGGCAGCTTTGAGCAATAACTTATTTGCTGAGGTCACCCGGGTAGCAACACGAAAGAACGACAATCACACATCTTACCCTTGATGCCCCCTCCAGCGGCATTCTTCGCCAATGCCGGCCGGCAGCTCCATCGGGACGCTTTTGTCGCTGCCTCCCCTGCTGGACATATACCCAACGCTCCTCGGACGACGCTCCGGGAACGCTGCACGCGAGAATCGTTGTGTTGTTTGCCAACCCACCCACCGCCAAACAAGATCGATCATTGACCTACCTTCTCTGGCTTTCAGTCCACCATCTGAGATCGCGAACGCGGGGATTCGCCCGAAGTGCCGCCTCGAGCGCATCCGCCACGGCGAATGCCCTGACGCGACCGCCCTGAGTTTCGCCTGGCCGCGACGGCGTGAGGCGAAGATGCGTGATCGCCCCACAATGGTTTGGTCAGATTCTCGGTGAAGGCCGAGAACATGACGTTCAAGCTAATACTGACTCTCTCTTCTTCACTTGCATTGGCATCGACGGAGTGCTGCAGGTACGCCGGAAAGACGAGGAGTGTCCCGGGCTGCACTCTCACGACGACATGGTCCGTATTTTCGGCTGTGAGGTGGGTCACCGGCGGTTGAATGATTCCAGTCTGGCTGCGAGGGTCATGGAACGTAATGGTGTCCGCACCTGGATGCGTGCGGAGATAGTAGACGCAACCCAGATAGTTGTTGGGATGGTAGTGCATTCGATGCGCGGCGCCAGGGGCCAGAACTGTGGCCCAGCATGCGCTGATCTCGAAGTCTTCGTAGCCGATTCTCAGGAAGCGCAGAACCCCTGCCACCGTGCGGCGCACGCAAGACACGAGATCGCGGAAATCCTCGCGCGTGTGGAGAGTGTGGATCGATTGCCACCCGTGGCCGGGCGCAAGGGGCGGCAGGGCTTCTCTGATGCGCGTCAGTGCCGTCAGAATCTTTGCGTCGATCCGCTGGTGCAGCTGTGGCTCGAGCTGGACCTTCCAGACGAGCGTTGGGAACATCGGAATCATGTCCGAACCTGAGGCCCACCGAGCGCTTCGCTTCGGCATAGGTCGCCTTAAGCCGACCGGCTTGTCATATCGCGCTGCAAGCCTCTAAATGCTCCCTTGAGACGAACCGCGCGTCAACTCGAGCCGGGTTTGGCTATTACGCCGCCCAGCGTACAAGCGCCCTTGCGATGGACGGCTAGTGGCCTTTTATCCGCCCACTCGGAACGCGCAGGGGGACCCATGCTATTCGACTTCAGCGAGCCAGAGCGAAATACTGCGCGCCGCGCACTGGAAATCTATGTATCCGATTTGCGAGAGGAGATCGTCAAGACAGAGAAACACGAGTGGCGGCAAGCGCTGCACCAGGAAAAGGACATCCTCGAGCGCGTGATCGAACAGTTGAGTATTTGAGGCCGTGTAGGGCGCGACGGCTGCGGCCGGCACGATACCAACAGATTATTCTCCTATCGACCAGTGCCGCCAGGCGAATCCCTACGCGGGTGGCGTCACACTTTGTTGCTCGCGTCGAGCCGTGGCGTAGACCTCGCGGGCCGCATCGAGATTCCGTGCATAGAGCACCCTGTGGTAAGTTCTCTCGGTAATACAAGGAACCGGAGAGCCAAATGGCAACGATCAAGGTGATTCAGAATGGGCCCTATCTTGTCCAAGGTGACGATGTGACAGTGGTAGATTGGAACGGCGCCACCTACGCGATTGGCAAGCGTCCGTTTGCTTTGTGTCGCTGCGGCGGTTCAACCACCAAGCCCTTCTGCGATGGGAC
>Ga0070665_100008197_pt1 | contig 10578 bp, 4 predicted proteins | sample KBSS13metaG_FD_65862 | JGI IMG/M metagenome (GOLD analysis project Ga0070665, IMG submission 65862) | Switchgrass rhizosphere microbial communities from Kellogg Biological Station, Michigan, USA - KBS S1-3 metaG | ecosystem: Host-associated > Plants > Roots > Rhizosphere > Soil ...
GCCCGCACGCCGTGCGCTGCAATTACCCGATCCTCGGCAACATCCGCTATCTGGTTGAAGGCATCCGCCCGGAGATCCGCCAGTATTTGCTGGAGTCCGACAGCGATGCCCTGCCCTTCTCCCGCGCGCAGCGTTCGCTGGTCTATTCGCGAGCGAAAAACGAAACCGCCGACAAGCCGTTCGGCACGCTGATCGATGTCTATCAATCCGGATTCGAATTCATCGGCCACTCGATGCGCCCGGCACCGCTGAGCGACCCGAGCAGTTTCCGCGTCACCGTCGGCGGCCCGCAGTGCAGCCAGCCGTACTCGGCCTCGGTGTTCAACATCTCGGCGATGAGCTTCGGTTCGCTCAGCGCCAACGCCATCCGCGCGTTGAACCAGGGCGCGAAACTCGGCAACTTCGCCCACGACACCGGTGAGGGCAGCATCAGCCCGTATCACCGCGAACACGGCGGCGACCTGACCTGGGAGCTGGGCAGCGGCTACTTCGGTTGCCGCACCAGCGATGGCCGTTTCGACCCGGAACGCTTCGCCACCCAGGCGCAGAATCCGCAAGTGCGGATGATCGAAATCAAGATGAGCCAGGGCGCCAAACCCGGCCACGGCGGCATACTGCCCAAGCACAAAGTCACCAAGGAAATCGCCGAAACCCGTGGGATCATGATGGGCGAAGACTGCGTGTCGCCGTCACGCCACAGCGCGTTTTCCACGCCGATCGAAATGATGCAGTTCATTCAGCAACTGCGTGAACTGTCCGGCGGCAAACCGGTGGGTTTCAAGTTCTGCCTCGGTCATCCATGGGAGTTCATGGGCATCGCCAAAGCCATGCTGGAAACCGGCATCCTGCCGGACTTCATCGTTGTCGACGGCAAGGAAGGTGGCACCGGCGCGGCACCGGTCGAGTTCACCGATCACATTGGTGTGCCGATGCGCGAAGGCTTGCTCTTCGTCCACAACACCCTGGTCGGCCTCAACCTGCGTGACAAGATCAAACTCGGCGCCAGCGGCAAGATCGTCAGCGCCTTCGACATCGCCAGCGTGCTGGCCATCGGCGCCGACTGGGCCAACTCCGCACGCGGCTTCATGTTCGCCATCGGCTGCATCCAGTCGCAAAGCTGCCACACCAACAAATGCCCGACCGGCGTGGCCACTCAGGACGCTTTGCGCCAACGTGCGCTGGTGGTGCCGGACAAGGCGCAGCGCGTGTTCAACTTCCACCGCAATACCTTGAAGGCTCTGGCGGAAATGCTTGCCGCTGCCGGGCTGGAACATCCATCACAACTGTCGGCCAAGCATCTGGTGCGGCGCATGTCGGCGACCGAGATCAAACTGTTCTCGCAGTTGCATGTGTTCCTGAAACCGGGGGAGTTGCTCACCGGGGAAGTGAATGGCGAGTTCTATTCGCGGATGTGGCAGATGGCGCGGGCGGACAGTTTTGAGCCGCAGGAAGTGGCCGTGGCTTAAGTGTGCAATAGGTGCTGGCCTGCGCTGAAGCCGGCACCGAATCGGCAGTAAACAGATACGCAGAAATGTTTCCCCCGTGAATCGTCAACACGGGAGTCCGATCCTTTGCGAACTGTGGCCTGTCAGCATGCAAATCAGCATCTGTGATCCACCAGACTCTTTGGCTGCGGCAATCCAAAACCGTTATCCCATCAATATAAATACTCGCTAAGGGATCTTTGATCAGGCTCAAAAGACCTCGACCGGTCAGCTTCAGGTAATCGTCAATCGATGAGCGCACCTCAAACCGGGGATCAATACCAGTGGTGTCGTAATAAGTGAATGTCGGGTACCAGAACGGGTTAGCAATGATCACCTCATCACCTGGAAGGGCATTCTGATTGAGCCGCTTCACCAACTGACCAAACTCGGTATCTCTGCGGTAATTCGTTCCACTCAAGCCATCTGTCTGCCGGTAAACCGCAGTCAGACCATTTAATTGCACAACAACAAAAAGCAATAAACCAACAGTCGCCAACAACGCTCGACGTCTCCAGATGCCGTCAAGTGCCAACGCTGCAATCATCGCAATGGCGGGCGCCGAAAAAACCAGATATCTAGGAACGAACAGCGGAAGGAATAAGGCAAACACATAGAGCGTTGTCAGCGGAACAAAAAAATAACCAATCGGCAAAAAACGAAAAGGTCGCTTTAGGGAGTAGTCCGCGATGACTGTTGTGGCGCAGAACAGTAAAAGCGCCAGAGGCAGGAGATGCCACGCCGATGCTTGAGAAGCCCCATTTCCCATCAGCGTGAACTGCCAGACTAGCGACAACGCCTCCTGCAGCGTCACCGGTTTGATCCAACCCAAGCCCGTCGTATTCGCAAGTTGAGCAATCAGATGAGGTACCCAAGGCAAATACAGGACCACGACAGTCAGGTTAGCAAGTAGCCATTGCCCTAGGGTAATCGCCATCCCGGGACGGTTATTCCGGCTCAGCCACCAAAACAACCAATGCACCAGTACACACAAACCTGCGAAGTAGTGAGTGTAAAAAGCAGCGCTCATCAGGAGCACGTAGATCACCGCAAAACGGCCTTGCTCCGCAACCCTCGCCCAACAAACCAACGCAACAGTTGCAGCCATCAACCAGCACCCGAGCAAGCTGTACATCCTTACTTCCTGGCTATAGCGCACCGAAATCGGGAGTAACGCCAATAGCAGCGCAGCAATCCATGTCGCCCTGCGCGTTGCAATCAGGCTCATCAACTTGATACACAGTAAAAGAGTGCCGAGATCCGCGAGTGCACTCAACGCCCGGGCAGACAACGCCGAGTCTCCCCACACCGACACCCAGTAGTGCAACAGCATGTAGTAAAGCGGTGGGTGCACATCCCGTGCCGTCAGCGCCCAGATGCGCTCCGGTGTTTCGCGTGCAAGCAGCAGACTATAGGCTTCATCGTTCCAGATGGCGGGTACTGAAATAGCGTAAAACCGTACGAGTAGTGCGAGGATCAAAACGATAGCGAGCGCGAATCGATCAACGAGCACTGGCGTAAAGGCTCGTCTGACAAATGCAACGGCCGCAAAAGTCTTCATAGCCGTTGTCTGCGAAACAATACAAACCTGAAAAAGCTGTACCCCAGCAACAGATTCAGCAGTGTAAACACCGCCACCGTCAGCAATCCCGGCAGATCACGCGTATCGGCGATCGAACCGATGGCAAAACTGAGCGCGCCCATCACCACGATAAACAGCAGATAACCAAGCACCGACGTTCGGCTGTCAAAGGTGTACAGCATGTTCACGTAAAACGAGAACATGGCCGCTACGCAGAAAGCCGCGAAATTGCTGGCGGCTTGGGTCAGTTCGGCAGCCGTGCACAGGACGAAAAAGATCTGCCAATGGATCAATCCATCGGCGATTCCGATAACCGTCAATGCCGAGAATCCCTTCATGCCGGTGCCCCGCTCTTGCCACGTTTGGCGAAGCTTCAACCTAGGCCAAGGCAGGTACCAGGTCTACTGTCAGAAATTACAGGTGCGCGGCTACTTCCGACGAGTGGTCTTCAAACTGCTGCTGAGCTAGCGCAGGAGGCTCAGCTTTGGAGACGATCCGCGGCATGGGCAATAAAAAACCCCGATCTCTCGACCGGGGCTTCGTTTTTTCAGCAGCTACGACTTAAGAGGCCGAACGCGCAGCACCCTGCGTTTCACCGGTCGGTTGCAACTTGAACACGTAGAACAACACCGTCAGCAGCACCAGGAACGCAGGGCCCACATAGAGCGCCACGCGGGTATCCGGGAAGTACGCCATCAAGCCGACCACCAGCACCAGAAACGCCAGGGCAAAATACGAGCTGACCGGGTACAGCCACATTTTGTATTTCAGTGCCGCACGTTCGCTGGCGCTCAGGCCTTTGCGGAATTTCAGCTGGGCCAGCAGGATCATCACCCAGGTCCAGATCGCGCCGAAGGTGGCAATCGAGGTCACCCAGACGAAGACTTTCTCCGGCACCAGATAGTTGAGCATTACGCCCAAGAGCAACACCGCAATCGACAGCAACAGCGCTCGACGCGGTACACCATTATTCGATGTTTTGGCAAAACCGGCCGGGGCCTGGCCGTTCTGCGCCAGGCTGTAAAGCATGCGCCCGGTGCTGAAGATGCCGCCGTTGCACGACGACAGCGCGGCGGTGATCACCACGAAGTTGATGATGCCGGCGGCGGTCTTGATGCCCAGACGCTCAAAGGTCATCACGAACGGACTGCCCTGAGTGCCAATCTCGTTCCACGGGTAGATCGACAGAATCACGAACAGTGCGCCGACGTAGAACAACAGGATCCGCCAGAACACCGAGCCGATCGCATCAGGAATGGTCTTTTGCGGATTCTTCGCTTCACCGGCGGTCAGGCCGATCATCTCGACACCGAGGTAGGCGAACATGACCATTTGCAGGGACATCAGCACACCGGTCACGCCATTGGGCATGAAACCGCCATGGGCCCACAGGTTGGAAATCCCCAGGGCCACGCCGTCATTGCCGAAACCGAACGCGATGATGCCGATGCCGCCGATGACCATGGCGATGATGGTGACGATCTTGATCAGCGCGAACCAGAATTCGAACTCACCGAAGGCTTTTACCGCGATCAGGTTGATCGAGCCCATGCTGATCAACGCCGCGAGGGCCCAGATCCAGCGCGGCACATCGGGAAACCAGATGCCCATGTACACGGCCACTGCGGTGATTTCCGCGACGCAAGTCACCAGCCACAGGAACCAGTAGTTCCAGCCAGTGAGAAAGCCTGCCAGCGGGCCGAGGTAGTCTTGTGCGTAACGGCTGAACGAACCGGCCACCGGGTTGTGCACGGCCATCTCGCCGAGGGCGCGCATGATCACCAGGATCGCCAGACCACCCAGAATGTACGAAAGCATGATCGCCGGGCCGGCCATTTCAATGGCCTTGGCCGAACCTAGAAACAGACCGACGCCGATGCAGGCACCGAGCGCCATCAGGCGAATATGCCGTTCACCGAGTTCGCGTTTGAGCGGACCGCCCTGAGCGGTACCGCCGTGAGGCAGGTGATTGCCAGTTGGCATAGGGGGACAACCTCGTCTTGTTATTGGATATGACCACCGAGTATCGAAGCGTCGGCCGATAAGCCTTAGCTGCTGTGAAACCGCGCCGGCCTCGTGGGCCGACACGTCTTGCAGGATGACCTGAAAGATCAGCGGGGCGTGCAGTATAAAAACCCTGCTGCAGGTCTTTTCACTCTATAAATCACAAGATTCAGCGGGAGTTGTCGCGAATTTGCCAAAAGACCGAGGTGATCAACTGGCAAATGTAGGAAAACTCGCCACCAAAAAAGGCGGCGAGTATTGCACAAGGATGGTGCAGCGTCACATCAGCCTGCCGTCGCACCGACTATCGTCATCACTGGCCTGTTCACTACTTTCATCACTTTGTAGTCAGAGTACACCTCCACGACCGTCTCCGGCGGCGTTCGCCATCCAGGCACTGCTGAGGAGTGTTTACCGATTCTGGGCCCCCCCTGGACGGACTGAAAATGCAGTTTCCAGGCACTCGTCTGGCGGTCGTACTTCATAAATGCAAATCCGGTAAGTAACGAATCTGCGCTACCGTTTGCGTCCACGCGAAATCCATAATCCTGAAATTCCATGGACGTGCTAAGACCCCAACCATGCTCGCCCGCAGGAAGGCCATTGTACTGAGCGAATTCTTTTGCTCCTTCAACGTGCCTGACCCGTAGCAGATTAGTATCCAACTGGTCGACCACCAACGAACAGCCAGTGAAATCAGGTGTGAATAGATAATCCGGTTGACCCCATTCGGGATGAACCGGTATATCCACGTAGCCTCCCTGGGGCATCCAATAACCACTGACGGCATTCGCGCCCACAGGAAGTTTGTTGATTTCAAGGTCATGTATTTTCAATGCATTGAATTCCTTCCCGACCGAGTTCGCAGGCTGGATCCGCTCCATTACAAAAAAGAAATTTGCACCGCCGTCTGTTCTGGCTAACTGTGCTTTGATCGAGGCGCTATATTCAGAGGCGTTCGTCGTCAAGCTCCCCACGACCGACAATCGACTGAATTCAGTTGCTGACAGCGCCTGATGAATGCTGGTGCGTTGGATCGAATAATGCGTAGTCGACTTTTGTCCCCAATCAAAAGGCAGGTGCGCCGTTTGACGATTATTGATGGTTTCAATGACAGGCTCCCACAAACCGTTGGGCAGTCGCCCACGCGTAAACACCAAGTCGAGTCCCAGTGCATTGCGGGATGTGTGCACGAGCCGGGCTGCAAAACTCGCGCTCTCATCAACAATCGCGCCTGCCGGGATTTCCGTCGCACCTGCTGAAAGGTCGCCGCCGCGCAGAGACACCGGCTGCCATTGATCTGGCGCCACTTGCCAGAGCCGGCTGCCATGCGCCCGATTGGTTACGCGATCGACAAGGATGACATCCGTCAGATCTGCGCTCAGGGAGAAATCATTTTTGATCTGGTAAAAAGCCTCTTGGCCTGTCCCATCAATGTTACGAATGTAAAAGCTCTGCCCGTCGGTGCTTCGAAAAATACCTCTGGCATTGGCTTCAAGACCGGCAATGACCGAGGATTTGACAGTGAAACGTCCCATCTCGGCGTTGCCGAACCCGCCAGATCCGGAGGGCCGAAAGTTGCCCGGTGCGCCATACAGCCGTTGGGTCCGGGTGTTATATGGATGCCAGCTACTGCCTTTCAATACACCCACGCTCTCAATACTTTGCTCACCCACTTTAAAGGTGCCCAGCGCTGCCGGTCCGTGCTGTTTGCTGACGCCAATCAGCAAGTCGTACCCAAACACAGCATCTCGAAACTTGTCGAACTGCTGCAAGCCTTTGACCCCCACATATTTGATCCCCGCCCCCAGAAGCTTCCCACCTGCCACCAGTACACTCAGCGGGTTGAGTTCGCCAATGACAAGCACGCCAATGATTTTCGCGGCCTTGAGCGCTTGACGAAGTGCCGAGGTTGTCGTGGCCGCCACTTTTGTCAACTTTGCCGCGACACTCACGCCAGCGGTGACGAAACCCAATACGTCGAGGAACAGATCAATTGCACCATCTGCGTATTTGCCGTCGATAAAATTGCTGACGGCCGATTTGAAGGGGATCAGGTTGAGTAGAAACTGCACACGCGAATTCAGCACCGCCAGTTCTTTGTCCCACGTGGTCTGGCCTTCAGCCGCTTTGCGAATATCTTCATTGTCGAAATCAAGATGTTCGACAAAAGCATCGGCAATGATGTGAGATCTGTTGCTGGAATAATTGCTGGGGACGGGAAAAATCCCGGACGAGGAAAATATCTGCTTCAAATGCTCGGCATGTTTATTATTGGCAGGCTGGAAAAGTCTCACACCATACGACACGCTCGGGATATGCACGTCGACCCGGTCTTCAGAAATGGCAGGATCCGACGCTCGCCTGGTGATTGCTGCCGCACCCAGATCGATACAATACACCGAGACTTTTTTATCAATGCCTCGCTCGACTCTCAACGTCAGAGTCTGGTTGGAGTTGGTAATTTTCCTGTTCCAGAAATCCGTAGCCAGCTTGATGGTCTTGTCCTGATAGAAATCGATCTTGCCATACTCGAGGTTCTCTCGGTCTTCGAGCGGCAACTCGGATATCAGACGACGTACGCTCATCTGAGTACCCTTTTTGAGGTTATTCAGCGTCGTCTCAAACTCATGATCGAACGTCTCTGGCACACGCAAGTCCATCGTGTTGATGGTGTGAAGATGTTGCACCAGAAACGGGTCGCGGGTATCCCATTTGAACCCCCCACGCATCATTGCCGCGTCCAGCAGTGTATGCAGTTTGCCTTTCGCTACCGGGGTGCCCGATGCTGCCGCCCAATTCGCGTCGCTATCAAGGACGCGCTCTTCAATCGGAAAGCCTTTGCCGAACTTCTTCTCCAGTGCGACCCGGGCTATTTTCTCGCGATTGGGAAACTCACTGCTTAGCAGCATTGGCGTGTTGAGTCGGTCGGCCAACTCGCTATTGAACGTTTCTTTCAACTCGCGAAGTTGTGCTTCGGTATAACTTTCAACCTCTTTCCTGTTCATCAGACCATGGACGACGCTCCAATCTGCCAGGGTGATTGTCTGGGCGTACTGCGCAACCGCCGGATCGCTCAACGCCGCACTTTCGGCGTAGACCATGACCTGGGCAAACGTCATGTTTGCGACCTTTCCCGGCGACTGGGCTTCGATGGTCGCTGCGGCAACTGCCAGGTTGAACCATGCAGGGCCGCCGTACTTGACGCCGGCAGGAGTATTTTTGATCAGGAACACGGGAGCGTTTTTCGCCAGCAAAATGTAGGCGCCCAAACCGGACATTTCGGGGTTGCTGCTGAGCTCTTTGATCAGATGTTCGCGCAGTTTGTCGAACACTGCTGTAACCGGTTTTCCCCAATGTTGCTTACTGTCCAGATCGAAACCCGCGACGCTATTGCGTTTATGGATTTCAATCGACTGCGGATCAAGATGCAGTTGAACAGCGGCCAGTGCGTAGTCGTTGACGCTGACATCCGAGGCGTAACCTTTCAAGCGGGTTTGCACCGCCAGCCCCAGTGCCTGGCCGCGAGCTCCGGCAATCAGGGTTTCCACTGCCTTGGCTGGATCGCGCAATGTTTCGGGGCTGAGCGGTTGCTCTATGTTGAGAAGTTCCAGCAGTCCTTGACCCGGCCGTGGCAAGTCATCAAGACCCTCGATATAAACCCGGACAGCTTCCAGTACTTGCTTCTTTTGGTCGACACTTAAAGGAATCTGCCAGGATAAAGCGCCGGCAAAATCACCCAGTGCGGAAGGCAAAACCTTTTCGGCTTCAAGTCTTACGGACTCAATATTACTTGTCTCACTATCAGACGCCGAAACAACATTCGACACAGAGTCGTTGGACTCAGACATACACTACTCCTCGTGAATTAAAACAAGGAAAAAGTAAACATGCAAAACTCTCAAAACAACAGTCGACAAGCATTACCAATTAAGTGTTTTACCAACTGTATATAAAGTTTAACCAGCACCTCTTCAAACAACCCGCACTGATTCACAGGCCAAACTATCAACCTCAAGCGCGCGAAAGCGCAAACAGCCAGAAAACCCAAGACCATAAAACTTTATCCACTTATGTTTTTTGTAAACTTTCATACTCACCATTGAATATAAGAACACTCATGTTTTTAACCACCAGCAACCCGTCCAGATTATTGGAGCGGCAACCTCTGCAACGTCGCCACTCATCGAGGGCTGGAGCCTCGTCAGCGCTTCGATGCTCAGCGCCCGCACAATTCCCTCGCCACTCGCCAACCACCGTCTAAGCTTCAGACAAGTCCGATCAATCTGCGTGAATGGATCAATCGACTATGGGCGCTTTGTGGCAAACCGATTCGAGTAAAGCCGTGGTTCCGACTGAACGAGTGGATGAAGCGCCTGTCCCTGAAAAAACCCGCCGCAATCGGCATGGGTGGAAGGCTTTCTGGTTGTTGCTGGTGATTATCGCGATCGTGGTGGGGCTGGCCGCGTCCAAGGAAATGCGCACCTCGCGCTTTCAGTCACGCGAGCTCAGCCAGTACGCGGCGTCACTGACCTACCATCTGGAACCCGGTCCCAGCGAAGCGATTCGCTATCCGGGCAATGGACCATTCGATCTGCGTCTGGGCTACAGCTCCCTTGATGAATTCCTGCCGCGCTTGCTCAAACGCAATTACGTCGTGACCGAGCAGACGCGTTTTTCGCCGGCCCTGCTCAGCTACACCGACAAAGGCCTGTTCGTACCGTATTCGGAGAAGATCCAGGCCGGGCTGTCGATCACCGATTGCCGCGCCGCGCCGCTGTACAAGTACAACTATCCGCAACAACTGTACGCCGACTTCGCCGCTATTCCGCCCGTGGTAGTCAGCAGCCTGTTGTTCATCGAAAACCGTTTCCTGCTCGACCCGAAACAACCGTTGGCCAACCCGGCGGTAGACTGGCCGCGCTTCGGCATGGCGGCGTGGTCGCAAGTGGCGAAATTGCTGCGCTTGCCCGGCCAGTCGGCGGGCGGCAGCACGCTGGCGACGCAGCTGGAAAAGTACCGCCACTCTCCGGATGGCCTGACGGTGTCCGGTGCGGAAAAACTGCGGCAGATGATGTCCGCCAGCGTGCGCGCCTATCAGCCCGGCCCGCAGACCTTGGGGGCACGGCAGAACATCGTGCGTGACTACCTCAACAGCGTGCCGCTCTCGGCGGTGCCGGGGCATGGCGAAGTGCATGGCATGGCGGAAGGGTTGCGGGTCTGGTACGGCAGCGACTTCAAGCAGGCCAACGAACAGTTGAACAGCCCGGCGACCGATCCGAAAACCATGGCCGCCAAAGGTCTGGCCCTGCGCGAGATGTTGTCGCTGATGATCGCCCAGCGCCGCCCTTCGTATTATCTGACCAAGGGCCGCGAGGAACTCGCTGATCTCACCGACAGCCATTTGCGTCTGCTCAAACAGAACGCGGTGATCGATGGCGCATTGGCCGATGCCGCCCTTGCCAGCAAGGTCAGCTACCGCGACTGGCAGACCCAGCCGACCATGCA
>Ga0070665_100008198_pt1 | contig 10578 bp, 10 predicted proteins | sample KBSS13metaG_FD_65862 | JGI IMG/M metagenome (GOLD analysis project Ga0070665, IMG submission 65862) | Switchgrass rhizosphere microbial communities from Kellogg Biological Station, Michigan, USA - KBS S1-3 metaG | ecosystem: Host-associated > Plants > Roots > Rhizosphere > Soil ...
TCGCGCGCAGGGTTTCAGGGCTCAGCTTCATCAGTGCTGACTACGGAAGTACGTGAGAACGATAAAACCGATATAGAAAGCCGCGGCGACGAGGCCGAGGAGCACCGCCGCGCGTTTGGCGCGGCGACGCTTTTCTTCAGCTTCGTGGGCGGAGTAATTCACGCTCATCAGTGCGCCGCGCCCTTGGCGATCACGTCCATCGCTGGCGGCTCTTCCCACGTGTGGTACGGCAGCGGTGACGGCAGCTCCCACTCGAGGCCGTGCGCGCCTTCCCAGGCGCGGCTCGGGGCAGGCACGCCGCTCTTCACGCACTTCCAGATGATGTACGGGAAGAGGAGCTGCGACAGACCGAAGCCGAACGCACCGATCGAGGAGACCATGTTCCAGTCCGTGAACTGGGTGGCGTAGTCCGGGATACGACGCGGCATGCCGGCGAGCCCCAGGAAGTGCTGCGGGAAGAACAGCACGTTCACGAAGATGGTCGAGAGCCAGAAGTGGATCGTGGCCAGCTTCAGGTCGTACATCTTGCTCGTCCACTTCGGCAGCCAGTAGTAGACGCCGGCCATGATCGAGAAGATCGCGCCCGGCACGAGCACGTAGTGGAAGTGCGCCACCACGAAGTACGTGTCGTGATACTGGAAGTCGGCCGGCACGATCGCGAGCATCAGGCCCGAGAAGCCGCCGATGGTGAACAGGAACAGGAACGACAGGGCGAACAGCATCGGCGGCTCGAACGTCATCGAGCTCTTCCACATCGTCGCCGTCCAGTTGAACACCTTCACGCCCGTCGGGATCGCGATGAGCATCGTCGACAGCATGAAGAACAGCTGTCCGGCGAGCGGCATGCCGACCGTGAACATGTGGTGGGCCCACACGATGAACGACAGGAACGCGATGGACGCGATGGCGTACACCATCGCCTCGTAGCCGAAGATCGGCTTGCGGGCGAAGGCCGGGATGATCTCGGACACGATGCCGAACGCCGGCAGGATGAGGATGTACACCTCGGGATGACCGAAGAACCAGAAGATGTGCTGGAACATCACCGGGTCACCGCCGCCGGCCGCCGTGAAGAACGTCGTGCCGAAGAAGTGATCGGTCAGCAGCATCGTGACCGCGCCCGCGAGCACCGGCATCACGGCGATCAGCAGGTACGCGGTGATCAGCCAGCTCCACACGAAGAGCGGCATGCGCAGCAGCGTCATGCCGGGCGCGCGCATGTTCATGATCGTCACGATCACGTTGATGGCGCCGAGGATCGACGAGGCACCCATGAGGTGGATCGCGAAGATCACCATCGGGAAGGCCTCGCTCGTCTGCAGCACGAGCGGCGGATACAGCGTCCAGCCGCCGGCCGGACCGCCGCCCGGCACGAAGATCGTGCTGAGCAGGATCGTGAACGCGAACGGCAGGATCCAGAACGAGAAGTTGTTGAGACGGGGCAGCGCCATGTCGGGCGCGCCGACCTGCAGCGGGATCTGCCAGTTGGCAAGACCCGTCCACGCCGGCATCACCGCGCCGAAGATCATGAACAGCGCGTGCATCGTCGTCATCGAGTTGAAGAACTGCGGATCGACGAACTGCAGGCCGGGCTTGAAGAGCTCGGCGCGGATGACCATCGCCATCGCTCCGCCGATGAAGAACATCAGGCCGGAGAAGATGAGGTACATCGTGCCGATGTCTTTGTGGTTCGTCGCGAACACCCAGCGGCGCCAGCCGTGCGGCTTGTGGTCGTCGTGTGCGTCGTGGCCGTGCGTTGCGGCGTGTGAATCGTAAGCCATGATCTTTGGGTCCTCGGGAATCTTGTCTGTCTGGCCTGATCAGCCGGCGTTCGCGACCGCGGGAGCGGCGGCGGGCTGCTGCGGAGCCGACGCCTGCTTCTGCGCGGCGGCGGTCGTCTTCAGCCAGGTCTGGAACTCTTCCTTCGATACGGCCTTGGTGACGATCGGCATGAAGCCGTGATCGCGACCGCAGAGCTCGACGCACTGGCCGCGATAGGTCCCGGCCTTGTCGGCGTCGACCTTGAACCACATTTCGTTCACGTAGCCCGGGATGGCGTCCTTCTTGATGGCCAGCTCCGGCACCCACCACGCGTGGATCACGTCCGTGGCCGTCACGAGCAGGCGCACCTTGGTGTCGACCGGGATGATCAGCGGGTTGTCCACGTCACGCAGGTAGTGCTCGATCTTCGTGACGTCGACGCCCGAGCCCATGCGGCGGGCGGCGTCCGCTTCGCGCGTGAGGCGGGAGAAGAACACGACACCGTTGTCGAGGTAGTCGTACTGCCAGCCCCACTGATAACCGGTCACCTTGATGGTGAGCTCGGTGTTGCGGGTGTCTTCGAGCTGCACCAGCGTGTTGGCGGCCGGCACGGCCATCGCGACCAGGATCGCGACCGGGATGACGGTCCACACGACCTCGACCTTGGTGTTGTGGACCATGGTCGTGTCGGCGACGGCGCCCTGCGACTTCCGGAACTTCAGCAGCGAATAGATCATCACGCCGAAGACCACGATGCCGATGATCACGCACACCCAGAAGATGAGCATGTGAAGGCTGTAGATCTTGCGGCTGATGTCGGTGACACCCTGCGTCATGTTGAGCAGATGCCAGCCGGACTCGGCGTGTGCCGCGGGAGAGAGGGTCGCCGCCAGGGCGGCCAAAGAGACCAGTGCTTTTCGGATCATCGTTCCTGTGCCTGCCGGGCGCCGCCAGAAGCACGGCGCGCTATACCGTTCAATCGATCTTCAAAAAGTTGCTTCGCGCGAGCCGCCTTTGACTTCAGGCGAGCGAGGGCGACTCGTTGATGCGCCCGATCAGGCGCGTCAGTCGCTGCGCGAGTCCGCGCCGCTCTTGTTCCGTCAGAAAGCTCCCAACCTCGCATTGACGGCCGTGCGACTCGATGGTCAGACAGCTCGGATGCAGGCGCGAATGAGGGCGGCGCAGTTTAACGCGTGCCCAATGCCGCGGAAACACGACTTCGACGTAATGAGCGCGGTCGCGCTGCTCGATGCGCACGTCGTCTTCGGAAACGATGATGGTTTCGCTGTGATGGCGCCGTTCGAGGCTGCGGCGCAGGGCCCAGGCGAGCAGCCACATCTCGAGCCCCGCGAAGGGCAGGATCGGCCAGTAGCCGCGGAAGGTCATGATGCCGGCGATGCCGAAGGTGGCGAGGCACACGGTGCCGAAGAATACGAGCGCCCCGCGCGTGCTCAGGGAGCAGTTCGGAACGATCTCGATTCGCTCTTGCAAGCTACTGGCCACGCTGGAAAAAGCACGCCCCTTGATTAGGGCCGCGATGGTACGGCAGCGGGCGGCCGGAAACTACAGGCGCAAGGCTTCTTTTATGCGCGCGACCGCGATCCGGGACAGCCCGGGCGCCGGGCTTTCAGGCACCTGAAACGAGACGACCTCGAGCAGCGGAGCCGCGAGGCGCGCTTCGAGAGTCGCCAGATTCTCGGCCGCATGAGCGAAGCTCGGCTGCAGTTGGTTGCCGATCCACCCTGCGAGTGCGAGTCCGCGAGCCTCGACGGCTTGTGCGGTAAGCAGGGCGTGATTCAGACAGCCGAGCCTCAGGCCCACCACAAGGATGACCGGCAGGTCGAGCGCCACGGCGATGTCGGCCATCGTTTCGGTCTCGTTGATGGGCGCGAGCCAGCCGCCGGCCCCTTCGACGACCACCAGCTCCGAGCTGCGGGTCAGCTGGCCAAAGGCTTGCACGATGGGCGCGAGTTTGACGGTGATGCCTTCTTTTGCCGCGGCAATGTGGGGCGATGCGGGCAGTTTGAGGCAGTAAGGGTTGACGGTTTCGTAGGGGGCCGGCACGTTCGCGGCGGCCCTGAGCGCGATGGCATCCGAGTTCTGCGGGCCGTCAGGCGTGTCGTCGGCTCCGGCGGCGATGGGCTTCATGCCGGCGATCCGATGCCCGGCCTGCACCAGAGACCGGACCATGGCGGTGGCCACGAACGTCTTGCCGACTTCGGTATCCGTGCCGGTGATGAACACCCCGCGGGTCCGGGCGATCACGAGCGCCCTCCTTCGCCGCGCCGGCGGATCGAGGTCGGCGAGATCCGCACCTCGCCATCGACGACCGACGCCCCGCGCTTGCCAGCGGAACCCCAGGCCGCGCCGTAGACGACTTCGTACGTCGCCGGGAGCAGCCCCGAGCGCCGCGCGGATTCGTACGCTGCCTCGAGGCGCTTCAGGGTCCCGCGTCCGACGAGTCCGCGGGGCCGGCCGGCCGTGACGTTGTGAGCGCCGATGACCTTGAGGTCCCGCATCAGTGAGAGCACGTCCTGGTAGGTCAGGGTGATTCGCTCGACGTCGAGCACGGGCTCGGTCAGCCCGGCGCGGACCAGCGCATCGCCGATGTCGTGCATGTCGATGAACGTGTTGACGTGGCTGTAGCCGTCCACCGCCGCCCAGGCGGCACGCAGCTCTCGCAAGGTGTCCGGGCCGAAGGTGGTGAAGATGAACAGCCCATCGGGCTTCAGGACCCGGCGCACTTCGCGAAAGGCCGAATCGAGATCCCCGCACCACTGCAGCATGAGGTTGCTGGCCGCGATGTCGACGGTCGCGTCTGCGAAGGGCAAGTGCCGTACGTCGGCGCACACGCGCTCGAAGCGGCGGAAGAAGCTCATGTGCTTGCGAGACTCGCGCAGCATGCCGGGCGCGATGTCGAGCGCAACGACCTGCGCGCGGCGGTAGTGCCGCTTCAATTCGCCCGTGAGGCGCCCCGTGCCCGATCCGAGATCCACGACGACGTCGGGGGTGAGCTTGAAGAAATCCAGCCGCTGCAGGAGCTCGTCACCGACGCGCGCCTGCAGCACCGCCGATTTCTCGTACGCGCCGCTCGCGCGATCGAAAGATTTGCGCACGCCCGCGTCATCGAGGCGTGCGTCACCGCTATAACTCATTCGTGCGATTCCGTGCCCTTGTGCCAGCCTGCCCTGATACGTCCGAGCGTTTCGACCAGCGCATCGACCTGAGATTCAGTGTGGGCGGCCGATAACGTGATTCGCAGGCGTGCGCTCCCGGCCGGCACGGTCGGCGGGCGGATGGCGACCACCCAGAACCCGGCTTCCCACAGCGCCCTCTGCGCGCCGAGCGCCGCTTCGGGCGTGCCGAGAATCACAGGCTGAATCGGTGTATCGGACGTGCCGAGGGGCAGGTCCACCTGACGCGCGGCTGCGCGGAAGCGGGCGGTGAGCGCATGCACGCGGTCGCGTCGCCAGGCTTCCTCGTCGATCAGGCGAAGGGCCATGCGTGTCGCCGCGGCGACGGGCTGAGGCATCGCGGTGGTGTAGATGTACGTGCGCGCCTTCTGGAGCAGCACCTCGATCAGCTCACTCGAGCCCGCGACGAACGCGCCGAACGTGCCCAGCGCTTTGCCGAGCGTGCCGACGAGCACGGGCACTTCTTCCGAATCCATCTCGTAATGCTCGAGTGTGCCGCGACCGCGCGCGCCCAGCACGCCGATGCCGTGCGCGTCATCGACGATCAGCCAGGCTTTCTTTCGCTGACAGGCGCGGGCGAGCGATGGCAGGCGCGCGATGTCGCCATCCATGCTGAACACGCCGTCTGTTGCGAGAACGGTCACTTCATCCTTGTGCTCGCTGAGCGCCTTCTCTGCCGCGGCGCCGTCGCCGTGTGCATAGCGGCTGAAGCGTGCACCGGAGAGCAGGGCGCCATCGATGAGCGAGGCGTGGTTCAGCCGATCGAGCAGCACGACTTCGCCGCGATCCGCGAGTGCGCAGATCGCCGCGAGATTTGCCATGTATCCCGTGGAGAACAGCAGCGCGCGTTCGCGGCCGGTGAACTCTGCGATCTCCTCCTCGAGCGCGGCGTGCTCGCGGCCATGACCGGTGACGAGATGCGCGGCGCCGCTACCGACGCCGGCGACCGCGGCCGATTCGCACAGGGCCGCGACCAGCTTCGGGTGACGTGCGAGACCGAGATAATCATTGCTGCAGAAGTCGACGAGGCGCTGGCCTTCGACCACGACTTCTGCACGATTCTCAGCAACTGGAAACGACTCGACCGTTCGCTGTCGTCGCCGCAAATGCTGGCGATCGACCTCCGATAACGCTGCTCTAAGCGCTGACGCTTCGCGCTTCACTTACGTGGTTACCTTGGTGCGTGTGCTCGTGAGAGCACTCGTGGGCAGGGTCGGGTGCTTTGGCTGCTTCGGCTTTCAGGCCCAGGCGTGCGAACAGCTTCTGATCGCGCGCCACGTCCGGATTGCCGGTGGTCAGCAGCTTCTCGCCGTAGAACATCGAATTGGCGCCGGCCATGAAGCACAGCGCCTGCAGCTCGTCGCTCATCGCTTCGCGCCCAGCGGACAGGCGCACGTGCGCGGCGGGCATCATGAGGCGCGCGACCGCGATCGTGCGCACGAAATCGAACGGATCGACCCCGGCCTTGCCGTGCAGCGGCGTGCCGGGAATCTGCACGAGCTGGTTGATCGGCACGCTTTCCGGATGCACCGGCAGGTTCGCGAGCGTGAGGAGCATGTTCGCGCGATCCGTCGTCGTCTCGCCCATGCCGAGGATGCCGCCACAGCACACCTTCAGGCCGGCTTCGCGCACCGCTTCGAGCGTGTCGAGCCGATCCTGGAACGTGCGGGTGGTGATGACCTTGTCGTAGTACTCCGGCGAGGTATCGATGTTGTGGTTGTAGTAGTCGAGCCCGGCGTTCTTCAGCTCCACCGCCTGGGCGGGCGTGAGCATGCCGAGCGTCGCACAGGTCTCCATGCCGAGCGCGCGCACTTCGCGAATCATCTGGGCGATCGCGGCGACCTGCTTGGGCTTGGGTGAGCGATACGCGGCACCCATGCAGAAGCGGGTGGCACCGGCCTCTTTGGCCCGGCGCGCAGATTCGACGACCTGATTGATCTCGAGCAAGGTTTCGCGCTCGAGGCCCGTGTCGTAGCGGACGCTCTGCGAGCAATAGGCGCAGTCCTCGGGGCAGGCGCCGGTCTTGATGGACAGCAGGGTGCTCATCTGAACGGTGCTCGGCTCCTGATACTGCCGGTGCACGCGCTGGGCGTGGAACAGCAGGTCCAGAAAGGGCATCGCGAACAGGGACTGAACTTGCGGGAGCGTCCAGTCGTGGCGGAGGGTGCCAAGCAGGGTCTGGTCCATGCGCATATCTCGTTGTTTGCCGAAGGAATGCGCGTCCAGTCGGCGGGCCTTCGGCGGCCATGCTGGACGGCGGGGCGATATTCCCGACGGACCTTACGGATGTCAACGAAAAGGACGTTCCCATGTCGACAATTGCCCGATTCCAGATGGCGCGATTCGGCCTGACGCGTGCGATACGCCTGGCCCTCCTGCCTCCCGTTTGCTGCCTGTGTGGTGCCCGCGGACAGCCACCAGACCTCGACCTGTGCGACGTGTGTGCCACGCTTCTTCCTGTTCTCGAGGGCGGTGCCGGGTCGATGCCCGCCATCGGGGGCAACACTCTAGTACGAAGTTTGTTCCTTTTTAAGTACGAGTACCCGGTCGATCACTTCATTCGGGCACTGAAGTTCCGTGGGGAGCGGGTTTTCGCGCGTGTGCTGGGCGAGTTGCTGGCGCAAGAGCATCGCTCCCGGGGCTGGGATCCGCCCGAGTGCATCGTGCCAATGCCGCTACACGTGTCGCGCCTGCGCGAGCGCGGCTTCAATCAGGCGCTGGAGATCGCACGCTTTGCCGCGGCCTCGCTGGGCACCCGTATCGAATCTGGTTACCTGGTGCGGCGGTTCGCCACGCAGGAGCAGAGCGGCCTGACGTTGCCGGCGCGCCGCAAGAATGTTCAGCGTGCCTTTGAAGTGGTACGGCCCCTGCCGTACGGGCGCGTCGCCTTACTGGACGACGTCGTCACGACCGGCAGCACCGCGACGGCCGCGATCGAGGCACTGCACGCCGCGGGTGTGAGGGAAATCGAGCTCTGGGCGATTGCCCGGGTGGAGAAATCAGGCGTAGACGTATTCGAGGAGCACGCCGATGAACACTGACAGGCCCACATACTGGTTGTTCTGAAATGCGCGGAAACACTTCGCCGGCTCGCGGTCCCGAATAAGCCACTGCTGGTACAAAAAGAACACGGCCGCGGCGCTGACGCCGGTGAGATACCAGCTGCCGAACTTCATCGCCCGGCCGACCAGCAGCAGCGCGAACAGCATCATGAGCTGCATGATGGCGACGATGAGTTTGTCCATGTCCGCGAACAGAATCGCGCTCGACTTCACGCCGATCTTGAGGTCGTCGTCGCGATCCACCATTGCGTACAGCGTGTCGTAGATGCACGCCCATACCACTGCGGTCACGAACAGCACCCAGGCCACCCGCGGCAGCGAGCCGGCCGCCGCCATGTAGGCCATCGGCACGGCCCATCCGAAAGCGAGGCCGAGATAGAACTGCGGCAGCGGGAAGAACCGTTTCAGGAACGGATACGAAATCGTGAGCGCCGCGCCGATGAACGCCAGCTTCAACGTCGCGAAGTCGAGCTGAAGTGCCAGGTAAAGCGCGACGGCCGCGAGCCCGACGAACAGCACCAGCGCTTCGCGCGGCCCCACCCGGCGCGCCGCGAGCGGCCGATTCTTCGTTCGCTTCACGTAGGGATCGACGTTGCGGTCCGCGAAATCGTTGATGACGCAGCCCGCCGAGCGCATCACCACCGTGCCGAGCAGGAAGATGATGAGGATGCGCGGCTCCGGCCGCCCGCCGCCGGCGATCCACAAGGCCCAGAGCTCGGGCCACAGCAGCAGCCAGATGCCCACCGGTTTGTCGAGGCGCATGAGCCGGCCCCACTCCTGCACCCGCCGGCCGAGGCGATACAGGAACGGTGCTTCGGGAGGCTTCAGGTCGAAAGAAAACTGCTCGACTGCCAAGCGGTGCTACCCCACGCGTCCATAGCGCTCGCCGGCGCCGATCCAGCGCGCCGCGAGCGGCGCGATATTAGCCGGGTATGAGCCGAGCATCAGCTCCGCGGCTTGCTGGACCCGCGGCAGCAGGTCCGAGTCGCGCACCAGGTCCGCTACCCGGAGCTGGGCGAGCCCGGTCTGGCGGGTGCCGAGCAGCTCGCCGGGGCCGCGCAGCTCCATGTCGCGACGGGCGATCTCGAAGCCGTCGCCGGTCTCGCGGATCACCTTCAGTCGTTCGCGCGCGAGCTCCGACAGTGGGCTGCGATACAGGAGCACGCAGTTGCTCGCCTCGGCGCCGCGGCCCACGCGCCCGCGAAGCTGGTGAAGCTGAGCGAGGCCCATGCGTTCCGCGTTCTCGATGACCATCAGCGTGGCGTTCGGGACGTCGACGCCGACTTCGATCACGGTGGTGGCGACGAGGAGCTGAATCTTCCCCGCCTTGAAGGCGAGCATCGCTTCATCTTTCCTGGCCGGCGGCATGCGGCCGTGGACGAGACCGACGCGCACATCCGGCAGCGCTTCGGCGAGCAGCGCCGCGCGCTCCTCGGCCGCTTCCGACGGCACCTCGTCCGATTCTTCGATGAGCGGGCACACCCAGTAGACCTGTCGCCCTTCGCGACAGACGGCATTGATGCGCGCGACCACTTCGTCGCGGCGCTCCTGCGATACGACGATGGTTTTCACGGGCGTGCGGCCGGGCGGCAGCTCGTCGATCACTGAAATGTCGAGGTCGGCATACGCCGTCATCGCCAGCGTTCGCGGAATCGGCGTAGCGGTCATGATGAGCTGATGCGGGAAGCGGCCCTGCTTCCGTCCCTTCTCCTGCATGCGCAGCCGCTGCTGCACGCCGAAGCGGTGCTGCTCATCCACGATGATCAGCGCGAGGTTCGAGAAGTCGATGGCTTCCTGAAACAGCGCGTGCGTGCCGACGATGATTCGCACTTCGCCGTTTGCGATGGCTTCCAGCGCGCTCTTGCGCACCTTCGCCGGCTGCGAGCCCGACACCAGCGCTACAGGGAGGTGAAGCGGGTGAAACCACTGGCAGAAGTTTCGCCAGTGCTGCTCGGCGAGCAGCTCGGTCGGTGCCATCAGCACGGCCTGCATGCCGGAGCCAGCGGCGCGCGCGGCCGCCGCAGCGGCGACGATCGTCTTGCCGCAGCCGACGTCGCCCTGGATCAGGCGGACTGCGGGCTGATCGCGCAGCAGATCCGCTTCGACCTCGCTGAGTGTTCGCTTCTGCGCGCCGGTCAGTGGAAACGGGAGCGACTCGACGAAGCGCTGCGCCAGCTTGTCGGGATCTTCGAGCGGCATCGCCGGTTCGGCGCGCGACGAGTTCTTCAGCAGCTTCAGGCTGAGGTGATGCGCGAGCAACTCCTCGAACGCGAGCCGCCGCTGCGCCGGATGGAAACCGGCGGCCATGTCCGCGAGCTGCGCTTCGCGCGGCGGGTTGTGCACGTAGTCGAGCGCGTCTTTGAGCGCAGGCAGGCCCAGCGGATCGAGCACCTCCGCGGGCACCCAATCCCGCACGCTCTCGCGACTCACCTCGCGCAGCGCCTCGTTCACGAACGCGCGCAAGCGCCCCTGCGTGAGGCCTTCGGTGCTGGGGTAGACAGGAGTGAGCGTGTCTTCAAACTCGTTTGACCCGTCGGCTGAGACTCGCCGGTACTCGGGAT
>Ga0070665_100008201_pt1 | contig 10574 bp, 10 predicted proteins | sample KBSS13metaG_FD_65862 | JGI IMG/M metagenome (GOLD analysis project Ga0070665, IMG submission 65862) | Switchgrass rhizosphere microbial communities from Kellogg Biological Station, Michigan, USA - KBS S1-3 metaG | ecosystem: Host-associated > Plants > Roots > Rhizosphere > Soil ...
ATACCCGGCACGTTCACCCGCCAGGACTTCCGTGTAGGTACGTCGCCCGATACGCCAGAACAGCAGAGTCAACTCACTGTTGACCATCGCCGTAACGCGCTGGCGTGCGGATTCGATCAATGCCCGAATCTCTCCTAGCAGCGCCTGCGGAAGGACCAGGGCGACGGTAGACATCTTCCGTCTAGTCATTACTGTTGTTTCCTGTACAACTGCTTAAGGCTGCTTTATGGGCATGTTAGGTTGATCATCCTGCCCGGAAGAGGAGGATGCCCTACGTTCCGACGGTGTCAAGGCCAGGCTCTCCGGGGGCGGGGATTAATCTCGCCGCCTTGACTCCGTCTCCTCTTTAGGTGTTATGTTTTCCGTGCAAGATGGATCGGACTGATCGTCCTTTGTGTCGCTTTCGCTGTCCGGGTGCTGCTCGCGTGGGTGGAAACGGCGATGTACCGCCTTGAGATCGGTGATGGTCACCCGCGTATAGATCTGCGTGGTTTCAATGGACGCATGCCCCAACATCTCCTGCAGATGCCGGATCGGCGCGCCCGCCCGCAGCATATGCGTCGCACAGCTGTGGCGAAAGGTGTGTGTCGACACGGCTCGGTCGATGTTGGCAATACGCGCGTACTTATGTACGACGTGCCACACGGCGTTAGGCCCCATGCCACGGCCGAATCGATTCAGAAACAGATGGCGGTCGCGATCCGCACCTAGCCAGTCCTTACGTACTCCTACGATGTACGTTTGCAGCAGCACGCACACGGAAGCACCGATCGGCACGGCGCGATCCTTGCGATTCTTGCCCTCACGCACGATGAGGAAGCCGTGCTCGATGTCCACGTCCTCCAGTCGAAGATGCGCCGCCTCTTCGCGGCGAATTCCGCTGGAATACAGGACCTCCAAAATTACCCGATCACGGTAGCCTCGAGCAGTCCGCAGGTCCGGCTGCGCGAGGATGTGTTCGACTTCCGCCTCATCCAGGATCGCCTTCGGCAGTTGCTGGGGTTTCCTCGGATTCGGGATGCGCTTGGACGGGTCGGATACCAACCAGTCCTGCGCCACCATCCACCGGCAGAAGGCACGCAGATGTCCCAACAACTCGCTCTGGCTGCGCGCGGTGAGCGGTGTGCCTTTGTCCGTCACGTGCCAGGAGAGCGCTTCGCGGTAGCGTAGCAGTGCATCGTGGGTGACCTCCTCGATCGTCTCGACACCCACACCCCCCAGGAAGGCTACCAGCGTCTTGAGAGCGCTTTTCGCTCCCCGCACGGTGTATGCACTGCGGCCGACAGCCAGCATGGCGTTCAGGTATTGACGAACAGCATCACTCAGCAGCATGGCGGTTTCCAGGGTGATAGCGCTCATGGCTCGCCTTCACATCGAGCGGCGCCACGCGGGTGTAAAGGACCGTGCTGGACAAGCGGGCGTGTCCCAACAGCTCCTGGATCGCACGCAGGTCCGCGCCGGCCTGAAGCAGGTGGGTCGCACAGCCGTGCCGCACGAGGTGCGGCGTAACGGTCTTACGGATGCCAGCCCGTTCGCAATACTGCTTGAGCAGCGCCCGAACGTGATATTGCCGAAGCACGCGTCCGCCGCGCACGGCAAACAAGGCTGGTTCAAAGGGACGGCATCGCACGAGTCGCGGCCTCACTTCATCGACATAACGTTGCAACCAATGGGCGGCGTTTCGGCCCAATGGCACCACACGCGGCTGGCCACCCTTGGTAAAGCGCAGATGCATCGTCCCTTCGCGAAGGTTCACATCCTGGTATGTCACGCGTTCAAGCTCGCCGACTCGCACACCCGTCCCGTAGAGCACTTCCAACAGTGCACGGTCACGGATGCCAAGCGGCTGCGACACGTTCGGAGCATCCAACAGTCGCATCATCTCGCTCGTGCTCAAGATTGGCTTGGGTAGGGCCTGCCGCCGGCTGATTTCCTGGATGCCCTCAGTCGGATCGAGCAGCAGGTGCCCTTGCGTCACGAGATGTCCGTACAGGCGCTTGACCGCACGGATGCGCAGGGCCTGGGTCTCGCGGCCGATAGGTTCGGTGCGGACGTCGGTTTGATACGCCAACAGGCGGGCACGCGTGAGCGTGCGCAGATCGGTGATCCCGTGGTGGCGCAACCATTGCCCAAAACGCTTTAACTGCTCGGCGTAATTGCGCAGCGTGGCCGGGCTGTACCCATCCAGGCGCAAATGCGCGAGGAGCGCGTTCAGGCCATCCTGGAAGGTCATACCTCTCTCCCTGTCGGTGTGTCTCCCACACAGAGCCGTGCAGTTGCCTGCGACGATGAGTAAGCACTTGTTTCGCCGAGAAGATCGGCCTTGCGATCCGATGCCACGGACTGCCCTGGCAGTCGCCTCGAAGTTGAACGAACCCCTACGGAGTTCATGGGGCGGGCTCCCGTAGCTCGTCAGGATCGGTGAGCGTCAGACCGGAACCATCGGCATTGATGCCGCTGTCGGCCAGCTCGTACAGGTACTCCTTGCCCCAAGCACCACTGCGGGCCTTGAGGTACTCCAGTTGCTCCAACTCCCTTATGTGCGTACGGACTTGCCAGTCGCTCCAGCCAACACCGTCGCGTACCGCTTTTCGATTGAAGGTGTACGCGTTCGGCGCGAGGTTCTGCGCTGCGCAATGCTCCTTGACGTGCACGTGGATGAACGTCAGCAAGGTGCGAGCGGGGGCGGACAGCTCGGAAGCCGATTGCGCAAGTACTGCTTCCGCGATGACATTGGCGGCGCGAATGTCCTCGCGCGTGACTTCGATGTAGCGCAGGACCTGATCCCCGTGCAGATGTTCCTTCACGGGCCGCTGCTGCTGGTGCAGGAATGCGATGGCCTTGATGAGCATCAGATACTTCTTGTGGTCGCGCCGGGCGCGTAGTGAATGCGCTGGGAAATGCAACTGCGGCGCATACGGGTTGATCACCGCCAATGGCTCAAGCAGTCGCTGGGCGGCGTGATGCTGACCGACGAGGGCTTGGTGTTCCAGCTGCCGTAAGTACCCGGCGAGCGTATCGGCTTCGCGCTGGCGCTCGAAAATCCGCTCCGTCATGGTCGCCGTCTCATCAATGCTGACGGTCAGAAAGCGCGAGGCGGTCTCTTCATCCAACATTGCCGAGGTAGTCGTGAGAAGCACTGCGACGGGACCCTGTACGTAATACTGCTCGGTCTTCATCTTGCCGCTCACCGTGTCCTTGGTCGTGGTGGCAATCGCCAGCTGCTTGGAAGACTGCAAGGCGCGCAAGGAGTAGGCGGCGCCGCCCAACCCCTCCGCCTCCTCCAGCGCGAGCAGCTTGTGGGTTAGTGCGGTGGGGTTCTGGTAGAACAGCGCCTGATCCGTCATGCGCGTGTAGACGACCTTGTCTTCGTCCGGCACGAGTGACAGAACAGTGTTCTGCAGCGTTGATTTCCCCGCCGCCGAGCGCGACTGAATCAGGAGCGACAACGGGTCATCGAGCTTGCGCGAGACGGCCGCGAGGTAGCAGAGGCGCTTGTTCAAGCTCTCGCCAGTAATCCCCAACGCGGTGAGATCGCGCTCGATCCGCTCTAGGAGCCTCGGGTCGCGCAATAGAGCGAGCCCCGCTTCGCGTTCGCGCGCCGTCAGTGTGACTCTCGCTGGCTCGGAGTCGCCCTCCTGGGGCGTCCAAGCCTCGACCTGCTCCAACAAGCGCTCTAGGTCCCCTTTGATCTGAGTGACCTCCTCGCCGAACAACTTGGCGCACGCCTGCGCATACGTCTCGCGAGACCGCGCGCTGTACAGGTCCAGTGTATGCAACTCGAAACCGTGTACATGGTCCCCGCTCGCCTTGATGGTCGCCTTCAACTGTGTGCCTTGGCGAGCGAAGGCCTTGACCTCATACCGACGTGCCCCCTGATACAGAATCAAACCCTGCGCCGTGTGGCGGCAGTCAGCGGAGGCCACCGGCTTTGCGGGTTCGCTCTTGGGCAACAGTTTCTGGAAGGCTCCGATCTCGTGGCGGTTGAGGTAGCTATTCAAGTCATCACGGCCCGGAAGGCTCACGATCTGGACTGGAATGTTGAGGGCGCCCAGCTGGCCCTCGATCTGTTCGGGTGACTCTCCGCCCGGAAGACACACGGTTATGCCCTTGATGGCGCACTGTTTCAGCAGGGCCAACTGATCCGCATTCAGACCGTCTCGGCCGATGCGCGGCAATACGTCGGCCATGCCCCGATCCACCAGCGTCAACGCGTCAAGGATCGATCCGGTGACCAACAATCGCGAGGCACGCCGCGCCGCTTGGGCATTCCACACGCCACGGACCTCATCACGCAGGTACACGTCGCTGGCGTCCCCATCGGCTATTCGTCGGCCGCACAGATTGACCAGCGCGCCCGCGGCATCAAACAGCGGAAACACAACGCAGCTGGCCAGTACTTCCTGATTGTTGTGGGTAAGTACTCCAAGGCTGCGGAAAAGCTCGATGCCGTCAGCATCCCGCGGCAGCGCTTCCAGCAATGACCCATCCGCATAGCCAATCCGATAGTCGCTGAACAGGGAAAGGTTGCGCAGGCCGCAGACCCTGATCAGGTACTGCTGGCCTTCCGGGCGATCGAGAAAGCGTTGGTGGTAGAACGCCGCAACGCGCTCCAGCAGCTTAGCCCGTCGCACAGCCGTCAAGCCCTGCTCGGGTTGAGTTCTTGCAGCCCTCGGCATCGTGACGTCCTCGTCCAGTGGAAGCGAGGACTCGATATTACTCTTACTAAGAGTATTTTCAACTCTTAGTAAGAGGTGAGTTATGCTCATGGTTTCGTCTCTGGGCAGGATGGGTTGCGGTGATTGCCGACGAGGAAGCCTTTTACCGAGCGTTGGGTGACCGGATCGCGGAGCTGCGGCGCAAACAGAACCTGACTCAGCAACAGCTCGCCGACGCGCTCGGTCTCTCGCAAAGGACCGTTGGCCACTACGAAGTGGGCCGCATCCGGGTACAGGTTTATATGCTCCCGGAACTGTCGGATTGCCTCGGGGTGTCGATATCCGAACTGATCGACCCCGTTCGCAAAGCTCTGAGCAGGCGAAAGCCAGCCAGGCGCCCCTCCGAGAGGGGCGGTTGAGACAAGCCCCCCGGAAATCTCAGGCCGGCCGTACATACACGCTCGCGATGTAGCGGCCACGGCCATCGCCGTGGCCCAGGTCTTGGGACGTTGCCGCGCGAGCCTCACGCTCGCTGTAGCCCTGGTCGCGGTACGCCTGCAGGCGCTCGTGCGCGAAGGCATAGCGAGCAGCATGACTTTGAACGTCTGCGCGGTGGCACACATTGCGATAGACGCCGATGGCTTGTTTGAGATTGGCCGCCGCGGCGCCGTCCGCGCGGGTGACGAGATAGCGCTGCCTTGTCTTTTCCAGCACTGTCTGAGCCCGTCGGATCGCGGCGAAAGCTCGATCAAGGTTCGCCGGATGCACATCCCTTGGTCGCCCGCCTTTGGTGCCCTCCACGACGTGCACGGCGCCGCGCTCGACTAACTCGCGCTGCCAGCGGGACAGGGTGTCGGCTTGCCCCGCACGGATGGCTTCGGTTTCGCGCAGACCCAAGGCGCGCTGCAACTCCAGCGTCGCACCGATCCCGGGGCGAGCGAGGCGGTCCATGCGACCCTGAAACGCTCGAATCGCTACATCCGACAGTGGTTGCTTGGTCCCAATGCGGCTGCCGCGCTCGACGCCGAGGGCTCGATTGCTGTAGGCGGGATTGCGGGCGAGCCCTTGCTTGCCGATTTGCACGAGGACCGCACGCAGGTGGCTCAGTTCATTCGCTCGCGTACGCGCGCTCATTCCCTGCGTGGCCCGGTGTACCACGAAAGCCGCCAAGTGCTTGCCGCCGATCTGGCGCGCGGCGTGAATGCCGTAGCCCAGGGCATGCATGACCTTTGCGAACGTGTTGAATGTTGCGCTTCGCGCCTGCCGGGTCAGATGTGCACCTCCCAGCTGGTAGCCAATGCGCTGCAAGTCCGCCTCCAGCTCTGTCTTCCTGCTCATCCCGTAGTCCTCTCGCTGTCCTCGACATCTGTCCGTTCTCAACACTCGTCGTCTTCGATCTCGCGTCCGGCGATCGCAAGCAGCTGGCGCAAGGCCATGGCTGCTTCCATCCCGAGCGGCCGGACGCGAACACATCCGGTCGGGTGAGTTTCGTGGCCTCACAGCCGCGCGTGCCGGAGCATGCGCGGCTGCCCACACGCGATTGCGCGTGAGATCGAGGCTGCCCTTACGGGCCGCTCGGGGTTGCCTGACATCAAGCGACTTCATTGCGAAGTCGTGGGAAGAGCGCAGCGCTCTTTGCGAGCGCTGCGTCACGTGCTCGGTGCATTTGCTGCGCCGAGTGAGAACAAGGCGTTGCGCCAGGGAATATGCGTGCGTCACTCTCTCGGCTGTCGCCGAGGACAGTGACGCACGCGCAGAAGGAATGCTTGGCGCAGTCTCCCGTGACATGACGTGAAGGCGGCATAGGTTGGAATTGCCGCAGGGACGAGCGGGGTGTTGGCCAGGGGTGACTGGCTGTGCCGAGGAGGAGGATGGGCGTCAGCGTCCGAGGAAGAGTCAGGACCGGCCCTGATCGGGCTTGTGCAGCTGGCTGGGTCCGAGGCTGCAAAGGGTACGACGATGCCCTCGTCGCCAGGGTTGTATTCCATCTTTCGCTCGAGCTCTGACCGAGCTTGAGCGAAAGACGCCTGCGGCGTGGGTTCGTACGGAGCAGCGAATAGAAGTCTGACCGCGCAGCATAGCGGGCGCGCGGTCAGACTTGGATATGCGGATGCCTACTGCGGCACGTTGGACTAGTTCGGGGCCGAACCTTTAGGTCCGCAAGCTGCTTCCCGGCCCTGGAGCTTGCTTGAGTGCGAGAATGCCGCGAGCGAGGAGAGTTTGCAACCTTTGATCCTCAAAGGACGCGACCGTGGCTTATGCCACCGGCATAAGCCACGCTCACGCCACGGAAGCTGCTCATACGATTGACGCTCAATACCACCATCACTCTCGTTCCTTGCGAATTGGCGGGCTCACAAAAGAATGTCTTTCCCACACTCTCCGGCAACTGGGCACGCCGCAGCATGCGCGCTTCCACCTGCTCCATAGCCGTCATCGCAACGAGCATCGATCTGTTTATCTCGATGCGATTGACGATGGCGTCCTTGGGTAACTCGGCGCCGGTCGCGGGATCGAGCCCCTGAATTAGCGATTGAAGAACACTTCTCGCGTTTCGATATTGTTTGCTCGTCGTCATGGTTTCGTCTCTCCTGCTTGGGTGATTTCCTGCATCGACTCCTGTTCCTCCGACAAGCCGGTCCTGCCGCCTAACCTCTCAATGATGCCGGTGAGCAATTTGAGCTGCCCGAATAGTCTGTTGCATACGCTCAGACTCAGCACGTGGGCGATCTCGGGCTGACCTTCCGAGCGAGCCGCTTCGGAGGCTACGGCGATCTCGTCATGAACCAGGTCGAGAGTGCGAAACATCCCCTCGAGTTGCCTGCGCATCCTGGCCAGTCGCTGCTCGTTGTCCTTGATGATGGGAATGGCCGTGGCTTTTGAAGTGGGTCGATCTTCGGTCACAGCTCGCCTCCGGCTTCCGTGCTCGCCGAACCCCATGACCGACTCTTGCGCGTGGGCATGTCGCGCTCTCCGTAGCAGTGTAATCAGGGACTCTGAGACTAAGGAAGTCTTAGTATCGTGTCAACGCAAAAACTAAGAATCTCTTAGCCTCGTATCGATGGAGCGGGGCATAGGTGAGCATTGTTGGGAAACGCCTGCGGCAAGCTCGTGAGCGCGCCGGGATTTCGCAGAAGCAGCTCGGAGAAAAAGCCGGGATCGACCCCGGCGTCGCCAGCGCCAGAATCAATCAGTACGAGAAGGGAAAGCACCTACCCCATCTTGCGACCGCCAAGCAGCTCGCCAAGGTTCTGGGCGTACCCACCCCGTACTTTTACGCCGACGACGATGCGCTGGCGGACTGGATTCTGGCTTATACGCAGGTCAGCACCGCGACACGGAAGTCGATCGTCAATGACGCCGGCTAGACCGACTCCGGGTACGTCGCTAAGGAACTCTTAGTATCTCTCCAAGTAGGAAGCTAAGACTCTCTTAGCCTCACGACCACCAGTGGGGCGAAGGTGAAAAGCGGCTCTGTCGTCGGGAATCGTCTACGGGAAGCTCGCGAGCGGCTGGGCATCTCCCAAAAGCAGTTGGGCATCAAAGCGGGCTTGGACCCGTCTGTCGCCAGTCCAAGGATCAATCAGTACGAGACTGGGAAGCATGTTCCGGATATTCAAACGGCGCAGCGACTTGCCGAGGTACTTGAGGTGCCCGCTCCCTACTTGTATGCCGAAGATGACTTGCTCGCGGCCTGGATCTTGGCCTATTCACATGTCACTCCGGCCCTACGAAGAAAGGTGACGCGGACGGCCACAGAGTAGTCGATGAAGATCACCAGCAAGGGTCGTACTTCCTAGTCCCTGGGTTGAATTCGCATTCCCGCCAAAAAACGCGCTCCTTACCCGTCACATCTTCCGTGCCGCTGCTTCAAGTCGTCCGAGCGTAACGACGTACTCCCCTAGCGTCTTCTCATTCCAAAAAACCGCTTTGTCGGCCTCTAAACGTTTGATCCTGGAAACCGCGGCCCAATAGAAATCGTCGTTCAGATCGACAAACGGAAGCCAAGACAAATGATACTTTAGCTCGCCGTCGAATCTATCCGATGGCCGCAGCTTGGTTGGCTCGATACGCAGTGTCCTGGCCGCTTCAGACCAGAGTTCATCGGCCACATCCCGTGGAACGCCAAAGGACTCGAAGTTCCCTACATAGATCTCCTCGAATGCCACATCCTGTCGGCCAGAAAATTTCCTGGCCCTAATTCTGTGCGCACCGAAAATACCAACGGCTATGAGAGCCACGATCGGAATACTCCAAAGCCAGACCGTCATGTTTGGGCCCTTGTGTCAAAAGGCGCAGTGATCGCCGATGCAACGTGTGGCACACACCAGCTCCATCGCAGCCAGATAATCCCCGTAAAGGATGAACCTACATTGCTCACCCTCCCTAGGATATGCACAGGAAGTTTGCGCCCGATGCATGCTGTTCCTTGACCCAGACCCAATGCGCTCGGGAACGTCGTGTTTGGCCGACAATCCGTTGGCGCTGCAGAACTTCACGTCATCGCGCGCGCGTGCGGCGCTACTGGCTGTAAGCCGCTAGCGAGTGCCGTACGAGCGGCCGAAAAGGTTATCAACGCCCCGGGCCGCAAGCTCCAACCGCATCCTTTACAGCGCGAGCGCAGCGATAGCTGCCCCGCGATTGAGCGATACCGCGTAGTCCAAAGCCGACCGTCCGTCTAACGTGCGGTCGGCGGGATTCGTCCCGGCGGTCAGCAACAAATGAATAACCTGATCGAAGTCTCCCCCGGTCACGGCCCAGTGCAACGCGGTTAAACCATGTTTATCGTTTGCGCGCGGATTCGCATTCGCCTTGAGCAACATGGCCACCACCGTCGCGTTTCCTGATTTGGCCCCTACCATCAGGGGCGTTTGGCCGATTTCGTTGACTACGTTGACATCAGCACCGGTATCCAGCAGCAGCCGTGTCAGCGGCTCGCTTCCCATTCCCGCAGCGACAAATATCGGTGTCGACCCGTCTTCCTCCGGCGCGTTGACCTTTGCACCGTACTTGATAAGGTCGGCCGCTAGATCGTCTCGGTCCTGGGTGCAGGCCATCACCAGCGCTGAGATGCCGTCCTCTTCATCGTTCGGGTTCCCGCCGTGCTGAAGAGCATCCAGCAGGGCGTCTCTGCTGCTACACACAACCGCTTCGATTACTTGCGATCCCATCAGCACTCTCGCATCTAGATTGGGGTCCAAAACTTCGATCCTAAAGCGCAAGCGCCGCGATCGATAACAGTATTTCAAGCAGGCCCCCACTCGGGGCGACGAGGCTTTGGTTATTGTCGGGCGGTTCCGGCGAGATATCCGAATCCGGCGTAATAATCGGCACCGGGACATCGCGGTTCGCCGCATCGTCCACAGAGCGAGGTACGGGCGGCCAGCCACCGTTGTCGCTGCAGAGTCGCTTGTACTCGGTAATATCGTTCTTAAGCCCGCGCTGCAGGTTGTCTATCTTGGTGTAGTGCCCGCCGGGCACCGTATATAGGCCGCCGCCGGTTAGAAATCCGCCCCGTGCGTCTTCAATTGGGTTGTACTTCCTCAGCTCCCGTATCAGCAGTGCTGACTTTTTGAAAATCTGTTTCCGAAGTTGGGCGCAGCGATCAGGGACGCCGCATGAAGCCGCCAGCCCTAGAGGATCTACGAAACGTAGGGGATCGCTCCCCGCGTAGGCGTACGTTGAATAACTTCCGCCCGCCAATCCGAGCGGATCACTCTGCGGGTAACCGCCGACCGCGGGGTCATACCAACGATTGCCGTTGTAGTGCAGTCCAGCCTGTCCGTCGAAGACCTGTCCTGGGAAGCGCAGGTTGTAGGCAAAGGTGCCTGCGCCACTGGGATTGGCGTTCGCGGCATCCGTGCCGAACGGGTCCGAGTACCACGTCCACATCTGCGCATTGTCGCTCGGGCGGGT
>Ga0070665_100008207_pt1 | contig 10573 bp, 10 predicted proteins | sample KBSS13metaG_FD_65862 | JGI IMG/M metagenome (GOLD analysis project Ga0070665, IMG submission 65862) | Switchgrass rhizosphere microbial communities from Kellogg Biological Station, Michigan, USA - KBS S1-3 metaG | ecosystem: Host-associated > Plants > Roots > Rhizosphere > Soil ...
GAATATATTATTTTATTCATGTATTAAAGTTTTTTTGTTAAGATAATCTAAATTATTTTTCAATAGGATTTTTATGGAAAGATTCAACAGTATAATTTAAATGAATAAGGGACAATATGCAATTTTATAACAAAAATATTATGGTGTTGGTTAGTTTATTGAGTTTTCATAGTAATTCTTTGGCTTCTATATTTAACTATGAGGGGAATGGTACAAGGGTATATGGTTCTGCAATTAATCAGAAAGAGAATCAGATTAATAAGTGTTTTATTAATTTTTCTTCTAGTGCTGTAGCAAAAAGAAAACTATCTCTTTCAAAGGAATTTAGAGATTTTTTGAATACAGATAAGAATATGCAAAAAATAAAAAAAATTAATAAAGAAGGTAACACAGAAACAACTTTAGATATAACCATGTTAGAAGAAAATATTCTGGAAAGATTAGCTCATAGAGAACAAGAGGTTTTGGTTGACTACGAGGGTTGTTCTTTAAAGCAAAAAGGTTGTATGCTTTTGGCGGGTGCAGGTGTTATTGGAGCGTTAGTTTTGGCAAATGCAGCTGGTCAACAGAGCTCTCAAGATAGCAAAAAAGAAATGAGTCGAGCAGCAATAGTTCTTGCTGGAGCTTCTATGGTAACATCTATTTTTTTTTCTTATATGATAGGTTCAGAAGCAGATTTCAAAAACCATTTGGAACAAATAAAGATTATGAAAAAAGATTGGGAAGAATTTTTTGCGAGTGCTCCTTAGAATAAAAGGTATTGAAGTTAAAAATTGTTTTGCATAGAATGATGAGAGATGAGTAGATTGTTGTAAAAAAAGGAGAATTTAATGAAAAGCAATATGATGTTGATGGTTTATTGTATGGTGTTTTCAGTTGTCTGTGTACAGGGAATGGAAAAAGCAATTAAAGAGAAAAAAGAATATTTAAATTTTACGCTTGATTCTGCTTATCGCATAGACGCATGTGCTCAAAAAAATATGACATACTATATTGAACCCCAAGGGTTTTATGGAAAGAATGTTTTTGAGATTCTTCCTTTAGCTGCTCTAGATCGTAAATTAGTTGAAGAGGCTTTTGAAAAAAGCAAAAAAAAAGGTTCAGCTAGAGTATCATATACTTTGGATACAGAACGTTTTTTGGTACGGATTAAGGCATTAACTAATTTTAAGCAAGACTATATTTTTTATGCACAAGTTACAAAAAATAAGCAGCAGTAAATAGCTTTAGCTTATTGTATTATATAAACCCCCGGTTTTTAAAAAAGCTCGGGGGTTTTTTATTATTAATAGTGCATTTTATACGATGCGAGATGCAACCCAATACAAGAATATAATGCTCATTGGAAAGCTAGCGTAAAATACTTTTTTTTCATTAGATAATAAATTTTCAATATGAGCGAGCCATTTTTTTGTGGTTTTGGTTGGTAACTTGTTAATGGAATAATCACCTTGGGTTTTGTAGATTTATAATTTATGTTTGGTATTAATTTATTTTTGTACAAGATTCCATTAATAGCGTAAATTTTTTGAACATTATCTTCTTGTGTTATATCGGCTAATAAATGAAAATGTGCGGGTTTTTTAGATGTTTTAGAGATTAAATATACATTTTTATTCTGACATGTATTTTTTAAAAAAGCATAACATGCTTGCGCGTCTTTATATGATAATTGTGGATCTTGAGTATGATGTAAAATTATTATTGGTAAGTTTTGTGGTAAGGTACTAATGTTTTTGATTGGTTGATCTCCTGAGGGGGAATAAAAAGGAAATAAACATTTAGCAACGCAAGCAGCTATGCAAGAGCTACCGGGTAGTGTGCGTAAAGAATTAAGATTATAGGAAATAGCACTGTTACCAGAAAGCATAACGCCTTCTAAGATTAAAGCAGCAATTTTTGCAGAATTTTTTGATGCGTAATTTAAGGCAGTAGCAGTTCCTTGAGACACTGCATATATAATAGCTTTATCGTTGTTTGGTAATTTAATAAGAAATTCATGTAAATATTTCATGCAACGTGTTTGGCCAAGATCAGCAGTAATAAATCCAGGGGTTTTTACCTTGTGTTGTAAATGAGGTTTATTTTTAAAATAAGGCAACGTTGTAAGTGCATTTTCCCCTCCCAGTCCATTCAGGCCTGGAATAATAACTAAATGAATAGAGGGTTGAGCTGTGTTCATAGCTATCAAGTAGCTAGAGAGCATAGCGATGAAGGTAAGAATGGGTATTATTTTTTTCATCTTATAACTTTTTTATAAACAGATTAGACTGATAAAAATACATATAACATATGTTGTTTATAACAATAAAATTTAATAATAAATAGGGCTATATGAAATTTGATACAGAAAAAACACTTTTTCTTATTGATGGGTCATCATTTTTATACCGGGCATATTATGGGTTAAAGCCGCTTCATTCACCTGCAGGTATGGCTGTACAAGCAGTTTTTAGTTTTTGTCGAATGATTAAAAAATTAATTGATACACAGCAGCCACAATATATTGTATTGGTGTGGGATAGCAAAGGAAAAACAACGCGGCATGAAATTTTTTCTGATTATAAGGCAACACGTCAAGCTGCACCAAGTGATTTATTTGAACAAAAAAAATATATTGTTGAATTTGCTGATTTAATTGGCATGCGTCAAATCGCCCAAGAAGGTATTGAGGCAGATGATTTGATGTATTCTTTAGCAAAAGAATGGATGGTAGATCCTGATAAGGCGGTGGTCTTTGTGACTCTTGATAAAGATATGGGCCAAGCGTTAACTTTGGGGCAACAAATTTATTTATTAGATGCATTTAAAGAACAACTTTCTGATTCAGCAGAAATAGAACAAAAGATGGGATTTCCCGTAGAGAAATTACCGTTTTATTTTGCGTTATTAGGAGATGCTTCAGATAACATTCCCGGAGTTAAAGGGATTGGGAAAAAAACGGCCGTTGATTTGGTGAATCAATTTGATTCAATGGAAGATATGTATGCAAGACTTAATGAAATTAAAAAGGCTGGTACAAAGACAGCATTGTTAACGTATAAAGAAGATGCCTTTTTAAGTTTGGAGCTTTTTTTGCTGCAATATCAGCCCATAAATTTAAGCCTAGATCAATTATTTTTTGATACGCAGAATAATTGGAATAAAGCACGACCATTATTTGAACAACTTGGTTTTAAATCTCTTTTAGTGACAGCGGGAGAAACCAAAGAAGAGCGAGTGCAAGAGTTTCAGAATAAAGTTGATTATTGGAAAGATTATAATTTTATTATTGTTAATACTCCGCAGTTGTTAAAACAATTGTGTGATCATCTTAAAGATAGTCGAGCATTTGCGGTGGATACAGAAACAACTGGTATTCAGGCGCTAGAAGTTGATTTAGTGGGAATTTCTTTTGCATTACACAATAGCTTTAGTGAAGAAGGACTTGTCCGCCATAACCTTGGCGAAGGCGGAGAAATTGTAGCCTATTATGTTCCCTGTGGTCATAAGACAAATGAATTGCAACTATCTTTAGCAGAAGTTATTGCTGCATTAAGGCCTATTTTGGAAGATGTGAGTTATAAAAAATACTTACATAATGCAAAGTATGATCAACTGGTATTAGCTGCGCATGGTATTCGCCTTGATGGCGTTGCTCTTGATACATTGATAGGGGCAAATTTAATCGTAAAAGAATGGCAGAGCATAAGCTTAAAAAAACTATCACATTCTTTTTTTAATCAAGCAATGTTGACTTATGAAGATGTTATTAAAAGCAATAAATATACAGATTTTTCCTATGTTCCGCTTGATTTGGCAACACTCTATTCATGTGCTGATTCATATCAAACGTTTCGGTTGGTTGCAATTATTGAAGATGCATTTAAAAAAGATACAAGGATTAGAGATCTCTATGAAAAAATTGAGCATCCGTTGATTGATGTTTTATATGAGATGGAAAAAGAAGGAATTAGTTTGGATGTTACTCTATTACAAGAGCTTGATATAAAAGTTGTTGCTGATATTGCTTGCATTGAAGCTGAGATTGCTAAGGTTGTAGGCAAAGAAACAATTAATTTAAACTCTCCTGCACAGATGGAATATTTGTTGTTTAGTGTTTTGCAGCTTCCGCCACAAAAAAAGAGTCCTACCGGTAAATATTCAACAGATCAAGAAGTGTTAAAAATTCTTGCAGCGTTACACCCTATTCCGGGGCTTATTATAAAATATCGTGAATTAACCAAGTTAAAAAATACTTATATTGATGCATTGCCGACCTATTTAAACAAAAACACTGGTCGTTTACATACAACGTTTAGCCAAACAGCAGTGGCAACTGGCAGGCTTGCAAGTTCTAACCCTAATTTGCAGAATATTCCTGCTGATTCAACAGGGTATGGCATCCAAGTGCGCGCAGCCTTTAAGGCTGGTTTAGGACGCGTATTTATTTCTGCCGATTATTCACAAATTGAGTTACGTGTTCTTGCATATTTGTCACAAAATAGCAATTTACTCAATGCTTTTTTAGAAGGTCATGATATTCATACAGAAACTTCAGCGCGTTTATTTGATGTTGCTCTTGCTGCTGTTACTCATGAACAACGGCAACTAGGTAAGCGTATTAATTTTAGTATTTTATATGGCCTTACGCCATATGGTTTATCTAAAGATTTAGGTATTTCATTTAAGGATGCCAAATTGTATATAGAACGTTATTTTAAACAGTATCCATCTGTTTCAGAATGGATGCTGTCTGTAGTGGAATATGCAAAAAAACATGGATATGTAGAAACTTTTTGGGGGCGTAAGCGTTATATTCCTGCCATTTATGAAAAAAATAGGACAATGTATGAAGAAGCGTGCCGCATAGCTGTTAACACGGTAGCACAAGGAACTGCGGCAGAAATTATGAAGCTGGGGATGATTGCCTTACGCAAAGTACTAGCTGATCACTACCCTGATAGTTTTATTGTATTGCAAATTCATGATGAACTTATCATCTCTGCTTTAGAAAAGGATGCGCAAGCAATAGAATTAATTGTTAAGCAAGTGCTGGAGTCTGTTGTTAATTGGAATGTTCCCCTGGTGGCGACAACCCGTAAAGGAGCTGATTGGAAAGAGATTACTAAGTAATTTTATTTTTTGCGTTGATAGGTACCGATAAGTGTTGTTTGTTCAAGAATATGTCCTTGCATTGCTTTAAGTAGTTCTTCTTTGTTGGTGCTAGTAGATAAATCAAGCAATGCATTAAGTGCATATAACGTAAAGTGATAGCGGTGAATGCCTTTTGGCGGGCATGGACCACCATAACCTTGTTTGTTATCAAAATCCGTTACTCCTTGGATAAACGGTCCTTCTTCAGTATTTTCCATTAAACTATCTACTGTGCTTGGGATATTAAATAATATCCAATGAACCCATATTTTTGAAGGAGCATCAGGATCGTCAACAATTAAAGCAAAACTATTTGTTCCTGTGGGCGCATTTGACCATGAAAGAGCAGGGGATATATTTTGGCCATCACAAGTATGTTGTATAGGAATTGGTTTATTATGAGAAAAGGCAGGGCTCATAAGTTGCATCGTGGTTTGTAAGGAAGAATAAAAAACAATTGTTATAAGCAATAATTTTTTATTCATTTTTTTAACCAGTATTACTTATTGGTTGTTTTTGAAGACCGATAATAGTTGCAGCTAATTCTTTAGATTTTTGTACTAGTTTTGTTCCGAGTGCCTTGTAATAGGATTGATTTGCCATTGCTTTATACAGTTGAGCAACAAAAGGTGCGGCTGTTTTTGGAGAAAAATCAGATATATTGTTTTCAGCTTTAACTGCACTAAATGACATAGCGCTGTTGGCAATAGATTCATATTGTTGATCTACTGCTGTATTCATCTTATTAATAAATTTTTCACTGGCTATTATTCTATCAATTAATGTTTGGGTAGGAGTAAAAACATTAGGGTTAGTGAGTAGAGAAAATTTTTTTATTATTGCTTTAGATTTATTCCATTCTTTATTAAGAGTCTTAATTTGTGTATTAACGTGTTGTAGCTGACTGCCAACATTGTTCAAATAAAGGGTTGTTGAATCCATGCCTAAAACGGGAAGGGATATAAAAGCAAGCATAACAGATAGGTATTTGTTTTTAAGCATCGTATTCCTGTCATTAATTAAAATAGTCTTATTTATCTATTCTAGTTAAAAAATAGCATACAGCAATTCTATTTGTCAACAAAAACAAAGGGTGGTTTTGTGATTTGCTCAATAATTCTTTTTATAAGGCTTATTTTAAATGTCTTTAAGCTCAATGAGTTCAGTCAAAAGCTCATTTATTTTGATTGTTAATTTTTTGCACAATAAATCAACGCCTTTTATATCACTGGTAATCACATAAAATACGTCAAATATATATAAAGCCTGCTCGTTTAAGGGCGGAAGGGTTTGGTCAACAAGAGCATAGATTTGATCTTCAAGGTATTGGTTGGTAAATTTTATAGTAATATCCTTTAAATTCATATGATGGTTTACTATTAAATCAACATATAAGTCAGTAATTTCATCCAGAGTTTGGGTAAATTCATCTAAGAGAATAACATGTTTTAAAATAGGTAAAACTTGGCTTTTATAGTCGTAATAGGATAATCCGTAGTTATTTTTAAAATAGGCCATAGCGTCATAGGTAATAGCTAGTGCCTTATTTATTTCAATTTTACTGTCTGCTATAGCTTGGGTGATATGATTAATATCATTTTTAAGACCATTGATTTGTTCGATAGAGGCCTGGGCTAGTAAAAAAGAAAACATTGTTATAGTTGCTGATATATAAAATTTTTTAAACATAGTCTAAATCCTAAGATAGCGCTAAATGATTAATGATCTACCCTTTGCAACGTGACATAATTTTTGTATTTAGTCAAAATACGAATAAAAAAGTTTGATATAAGGTCACAATTTCTGTTGAGGGTGAAGTTGACTTTTGGTTAAATATAAGACATTATTATGGTATATAAATGATCATTTGTAGACTCCAATTTTTTAGTTTTTACACCAACATTTCTTTTAAGCATGAATTTTTAAGGATCGTAAAAACTTTGCCAAATGACCCTTTTTATGAGGGCTTTTGATTGAAATCGAGTGAAGCTTTGGTAAAAAAATCTTCTTTAAGTGGATTTTTCTCATGCGGAGCTTGTGAAAATCGGGCAAAAATTCGGGGTAGATAGTTTGAGCAAAAAGATATTCAATAAAAACAATAGTTACATTTTTTTCAAGGATATATCCAATGGCAACCAGTAAATCCGGTGGAAGTACCCAGAATAATCGTGAGAGTCATAGTAAGCGGTTAGGTTGTAAAATATTTGATGGACATAGAGTTTTTGGTGGCGAAATTATTGTTCGTCAACGTGGAACACATATTCATCCAGGAAATCAAGTTATGCGTGGCGGGGATGATACCTTGTTTGCCGTAGCGGTTGGTGTGATTAAATTTCATTATGGTCCTAAGGGACGTAAATATGTTTCTGTTATTAGTCCTCAATGAGTAGATGCTGTCAAAAGTAGGGTGAGGCTGACAGATTAATAAAGTTTTTTATCAAAACTTTATTTTGTTAGAAAAGTAGTTCAGAAAAAAAGGTTTTTAAACAGTGTGCTATTAAAAGAACGGATACAGTGATGGTTAATTTTTTGAAATATCGCACAATGACGGCATTATCGTCTTTAGCTTTATTTATAGTATTTGCGGGGGTTGCGGTTTATAGATATCAAACTCGAGCAAGTGTTTATACATATAGTGTTGATTTTACCGGTGGGACGCAGGTTTTATTTGGTTTTGACCAAAAAGTTGATAGTGCTACGGTTAAACAAATTATTGTGGATAATGGCTGGGCTAATGCAAGTACACGTGAATTTGGAGAAAATGAAGTTTTAGTCCGTGTTAAAGAATTTGAAGGCGATACGGTTGGCCTTGCGCAGCGCATGAAAGATGTAGTTCAGCAAAAAATGCCAGAAAATAGAGTACAGGTACTTCAAACAGAAAGTGTTGGTGCCGGTGTTGGTGCTGATTTACGTGGTAGATCAATTTATGCTATGTTGATATCGCTTGTATTCATGTTGCTGTATATAGCTATGCGTTTTTGGTCCGTTGCTTTTGCAACCGGTGCAATTTTAGCACTGGTACATGATGCGATCGTTATGTTAGCAATATTTTTGTTTTTAGACCGTGAAATATCGATTAATTTTATTGCCGCAATATTAACAGTTTTAGGTTATTCTATTAATGATACAATAGTGATTTTTTCTCAGATACGTGAATTTATGAGAAAAAGAAAAGGTGTAGCATTAGAAGAAATTGTTAATGATAGCCTTAATTATACGTTACGACGAACAATGTTGACGAGTATTTCAACAGGGTTACCTGTATTGGTTATGTTGATTTTTGGAGGAGAGGCGTTACAAGATTTTTCTCTGGCGTTGTTAATTGGAATAATTTTTGGAACTTATTCATCGGTGTATATTGCAAGCCCGATTATGATGATGTTGCAGCCAAAGCAAAATTAATAATTCTCATATTGATGTTGACCTAAGCTTCATCAATCTGTATCTTTTATATTGACGAGTTAGCTAAAATATGATCATTTTGATATATGCAAAATTGTTTTATCATCAAAATGATCAATTCATATTTTTATAATAAATTTTTACATATCTGGTAAATCATTTTTAAGCTCATATTTTACAAATTCAAGGAATAATGCATGACGCACAACCGTCAGAGTATCTTTTACAGGAGGTCTGGATGAAAACTCGCGATATAAAAACAGCTGATTCTACCGGTTTAATCGAAGATAAGGAAGAAGCAACAAATAAAGTAGTGCAGTCTCCCACATCTTCACCATCACGAACCCGTCGTCAGTATACCCCAAGAGCTTCTAATAAAGCTGTACAGCCAACAGAAGATATAGCACAAAAAGCAGCTGTTATAGAAGCAGTACCAGAAGTAGTAGAACAAGTGTCAGAGCGCGATATAGTGCCTCAAGAGCGTAAAGATGTACAACCATCAGTATCTCGTGAGGATAATAATCGTCCAATGCAACAACAACAAATGCATAATCAACCGAACTCTCATGAAAGACCTGCTTATGTTAAGCGGCCTTTGGAAGATTTGTCTTTGACAGAGCTTGTGCAATATGCTCGTCGTTATGGTATTATGGGTTCAGCAATTACAAAAAAAGATGAATTGCTTAAAAAAGTTAGATATGCTGAAGAAAATCCTAACTTTGAAATGGCGGTAGAAGGTGTCCTTGAAAAGTTGCCTGATGGATTTGGCTTTTTGCGTTCAGCATTGTATGACTATGTCTCAGGTCCTGATGATATTTATGTTTCTCCGTCTCAAATTAGACGTTTTGGATTACGTACCGGGGATACCATTAAAGGTGAAATAAGAAAACCAAAAGAAGGTGAAAAATATTTCGCATTATTAAAAGTATCTCAAGTTAATCATGCAGAACCAATGTCTATGATTGATAGATCTCATTTTGATAGCTTAAGTCCTCAGCATCCTATTGAAAAATTTAATCTTGAATTTGATCCGATGGCTCTTTCAACCCGAATTCTTGATCTTTTCACTCCGGTAGGAAAAGGACAAAGAGGCCTTATTGTTGCCCCTCCTAAGGTTGGAAAAACGCTTTTGTTAAAAGAAATTGCTCGCGCAATTATTGCTAACCATTCTGATGCACATCTTATTGTATTATGCGTAGATGAACGTCCTGAAGAAGTTGCTGATATGCGGCGTACGGTTAAAGGAACCATGGCAGAAGTTATTAGTTCCACGTTTGATGAATCAGCTGAACGTCATGTTCAAGTAGCAGAAATTGTATTAGAAAAAGCAAAGCGATTGGTTGAGTGTAATCGTGATGTAGTTATATTGCTGGATTCTATTACACGTCTTGCGCGTGCTTATAATACGGTTGCTCCTGCATCAGGTAAAGTATTAACTGGTGGTATAGATGCTCATGCTTTACAGCGTCCAAAAAGGTTTTTTGGTGCCGCTCGTGCAACTGAAGAAGCTGGTTCATTGACTATTTTGGCAACGGCGCTGGTAGAAACTGGTTCACGCATGGATGAAGTTATTTTTGAAGAGTTTAAAGGCACGGGTAACATGGAAATGAACATGACTCGTAAACTTTCTCATCGACGTATTTTCCCTGCGTTTGATCTTTTGGTTTCCGGAACACGAAGAGACGATTTATTACTTTCTGAAGAAGAACTTAATAAAGTATGGATTTTACAAAAATTACTTTCCAGCATGAATACTATTGAAGGTATGGAATTTCTTATTGATAAGATGAAAAAAACAAAAACAAATGCTGAGTTTTTTGAGTCTATTAATAAACGTACTGCTGAAATCTAAGATAAATATTTTTATAATAAAAAAGGACTCTGATATTCGGAGTCCTTTTTTGTTGTCTTGGCAATATTTTATGTACCGATATAGCATAAATCACTATGCTTGTTTTATTGTAAGTTATCTTTTTTTCCGCTCGCCCTGAGTTTTTTGTCTTCAAAAAGTATCGAAGGGTGCGGAATCAATAAT
>Ga0070665_100008208_pt1 | contig 10569 bp, 8 predicted proteins | sample KBSS13metaG_FD_65862 | JGI IMG/M metagenome (GOLD analysis project Ga0070665, IMG submission 65862) | Switchgrass rhizosphere microbial communities from Kellogg Biological Station, Michigan, USA - KBS S1-3 metaG | ecosystem: Host-associated > Plants > Roots > Rhizosphere > Soil ...
TTGCACGTCCGAAGACAGGCACGTTCGGTAATATGGGGCGGAATAGCCTACGCGGTCCCGGCGTGAATAAGTGGGACCTGGCGTTGTTCAAAATGTTCACGGTAGGCGAGAAGAAGTCGCTGCAATTCCGGGGCGAGTTCTTCAACGCGCTGAATCATCCGTCGTTCACCACGATCGGGACGGCGTTAAATACCACGGGAACGGCGGTGAATCCGACCATCAATAGCTTCGGCGTCGTTACCGGGACGCGCGATGCTCGTGTGGCGCAGATCGCGCTCAAGGTGTACTTCTGATCTGAACGGTCGGGTCTAATTGTTAATTGCAAATGAGCGCCACGCCGGTCCACGGATTGCGCTACGGGGTTTCCGGTTTGTCATCGCTGCAACCCACTGCACCTCGAAGTTGCTGACGATGGCGTTGGGGTTTTGCGGCAAGACGCCCAGTCGCGTAAAGGTACAGTTGCTCACCAGGTGGCTGGCCCTTGACTGCTCAGTGGGCAAGGTAACGCTGTCCGATCGAGCCCTGCATTTGCTATTCTCAAATGAAGTTTCGCACAGTATAATACTTCTCACCATGAGTAACGCCTACAAGTTGCTTTTGTTTTTAGCGGCTGGCCTGACTCTTTGCGCCGAGACTGTCCAGTTCCGGCAGCGATGCCTCGAAGATCTCGTGGCTGACGTCCCTGCAATCCTCAAAACCCTCAATCCGCAAACCGGCCGGTTCGGCACGGGTATCTGGATCGTGACCGACCAGAATCTCATGTTCCCCCTCGCCGCCGCCTGGTCTTATCAGGATGCGAAGAATCCCTACTATCACAGCGAGCAGTTGCTAACCGCGATCATGTCGGCCGGCGATGCACTGATCGGCGACCAGGACGCCATCGGTAAATGGGAGTTCCGCAAGAAAGACGGCTCCACCTGGGGCCAGATCTACATGCCGTGGACTTACTCCCGCTGGATTCGCGCCTTCCAGTTCATCCGCGACGCCATGCCCGCCGACCGCCGCGCCCGATGGGAGAAGGCACTGCTGCTCGGCTATACAGGAATCGCCAAAGAGATCAACACTGATCGCATCCAGAACATCCCCGCGCATCACGCCATGGGACTCTACTTCGCCGGCCAGGTCTTCGACAAACCAGAGTGGAAGCAGGAAGCAGCGAACTACCTCCACAAAGTGGTCGCAGCCCAGCATCCCGATGGCTACTGGTCGGAGAACAAGGGACCAGTGGTCAGCTACGGGTTTGTGTACGTCGACGCGGTCGGCACATACTACGGTGTTTCGCACGATCGGGCGGTTCTCCCCGCACTAGGCAAGTCCGGCACGTTCCACTACTACTTCACCTATCCTGACGGCTCGAATGTCGAGACGGTCGACGAGCGCAATCCCTATCACGCCGGCGTAGCCATGCCCAATGTCGGTTTCGCCTTCACACCCGAAGGCCGCAGCTACCTGGCGCGTCAGTGGCGTCTGCACAAAGGGCGCATTCCCGCCGATACTGCGGCGTCCCTCCTGATGTGGGGCGAAGAGGGCGAAGCCGCCGCGACCGACGTGACCAAATCGGACTTCGACTATCAGTTGCCCTCCGGCGAAGCCGCCATCCATCGCCGCGGACCCTGGTTCCTCGTGCTCTCCGCGATGACCGCACCCGTGCCCAACTCCCGCTGGATACAAGACCGCCAGAACTTCGTCAGTATCTTTCACGAACGCGCAGGCTTGATCCTCGGCGGCGGCAATACCAAACTGCAGCCCGCGTGGAGCAACTTCACAGTGGGTGATACAACGAAATTCTTCCACCGTCCGGGGGACGAGAATCCGAAATTCCAACCGCCCGCCGGATTGTTCCATGTGCCGGCCTCCGCGCGTCTTATGAAAGATGGTTTCGGCGTGGAACTCGACTATGGCACTCACCACGGCCGCATCCTCCTCAATGTGAAAGACGCGGACCATCTCGAAATGAAACTCACAGGGGACGCGGAGATGACCGGCCACGTGACCCTTCTGCCGCATCTCAAAGAACCCCTGGTACGTTCCTCGGGAGAGAGATCCGAGTTAAGCGAAGAGCCGGTTCAATGGACAGTATCCACTCCTGGCGCCTCAATTGCGCACGGCGGCGTGAAGATTCTGCTGCCGGCGCCGGCCACCGTGCGATGGCCGCTGCTGCCCCACGACCCCTACAAGAAGGACGGCAGCGCAACACCCGATGAAGGCCGTATCGTAATAGACGCGCCGGTTACTCCGAGCGCCGCATTCACCCTAGAAGTCCACACTGAAAGGAAGTAGTGCCATGCGCAACGTAATCCTGCTGACGCTTCTGACCGCAACTGCAGCCCTGGCTCAGATCACGACCGGCACCATCCTCGGCACCGTAAAGGATGCCAGCGGAGCCGTGATGGCCGGAGCCAAAGTTCAGATCATCAACGAAGACACCAATATCTCCGTGGATATAGTCACCAACGCCGGCGGCGATTATGTCGCGTCCGATCTCCGTGCCGCAAAGTACAGCGTCCGCGCCGAAGTCCCGGGCTTCCGCAAAGCCACCGTTACCCACATCGAACTCCTGCTCAACGCTACCGTGCGCCAGGATCTTCGCCTCGAAACCGGCATGGTAGAGCAGGAAGTGACGGTTACTGCCGAAGCTCCAGTGGTCAATTCCGAGACCTCCTCCATCAGCAGCATCGTGGATTCGCACGCTGCTCAGAATCTTCCACTCGACGGCCGCACGCTCGACACCATGGTGCTGCTTACCGCCGGCCTCTCCTCCGATAGCGCCTCCAATCCACGCCTCGCCGGAAGCATTTACTGGGGCGGCAATAACTACAACGTCGACGGTGTCTCCTTCAACGACACCGGTAACGGCGGCGCGGCGTATTCTTACTCCACAAAGCTCACGACTACGCCATCGATCGACACGGTGCAGGAGATCCGCATCGAGTCGAATAACGCGAAGGCGGAAAATGAAGGCTCCGCCGCCATCTCCATGGTCACCAAGGGTGGAGGCAACCGGCTTCACTTCACCCTTTACGAATTCCATCGCGACCGCGCGCTCACCGCGAAGAACTTCTTCGCCACCAACCAGCCCAAGCCGCAGTTTAATCGCAATGAAGGCGGTGTGAATGTTACCGGACCCATTATTCGTAACCGCACCTTCTTTTCCGCCAGCTACGAAGGGCTGTGGTCGCGCAACGGCCGTCCCGCCAATCTCAACCTGGCGACCGACGCGATCCGCAACGGCGACTTCGGCCGCACGGCCATAAAAGATCCTCTCAGCGGAGTGGCTTTCCCCAACAACGTTATCCCGTCCACCCGCATCGATCCGCGTTCCAAGCAACTGCTCACGTACATGCCAGAGCCAAACATCGCAGTGACCGGTTTCAACTACGTCAGCAACGTGATCAACGTCTTCGACGTCAATCGTGGCAGCACGCGCATCGACCACAAACTCACCAAAGCCGATTCGCTCGCGCTCTCCCTCAACTATTCCATCGGCGATCCCTACTTCGTCACGCGCGGCACGCCCGGCAACTATGGCAACTGGTCGGACGCGGGCTACATCACCAAGAGCGGCAGCCTCTCCTGGACGCGCATCGTGAAGCCCAACGCGATTAACGATTTCCGCGTCGCATATTTCAGCCACGCCAGCGTGCGGCTCGGACAGAATCTGGATTTCAACCCCGCGACCCTCTTTCCCTCCCTCTTCCAACCCCTGCCAATCGGCGGACTCCCGACCATTACGATCACCGGCTACACCGGCATCTCCGATTACGGCGGTGGCGCTCGCTCTCCGCAGATTACCATCCAACTCACCGACAACTTCACCATCACGCATGGATCTCACACCTTCAAGACGGGCTTCGACATGGGAGCCATGCGCGTCGCCACCAACCCGTCGGTCAGCGGCTCTGCCTTCGGATCTTTCTCCTTTACCGCCCGCTTCTCGGGCAATGGTTTTGCCGACTTCCTCCTCGGCTATCCCGCCACCACCGCGCGCGAGACTCCAACGCAGGTCAACCTGCTGCACCAGGGACGCTACTCGGGCTACGTGCAGGACGACTGGAGAGTCTCCTCCCGCCTGACCTTGAACCTCGGTCTGCGCTACATGGTTCAGACCGTGATGGAAGAACGCGACGGCTCTTGGTCCAACTTCGACCTCGCCACCGGCACGTTCGTCGTCCGTTCGGTCGACGGCCAGTTGCCGCGCCTCGCGATCCAGCGCCTGCTCAACGCGTACCCCTACGAAAGTTCTGAAAAGCACGGCTGGGGCAGCAACATGTTGCTGGGCGATCACAACAACTGGGCGCCGCGCTTCGGCTTTGCCTGGCGGCCTTTCGCCGATAGCAAGACGGTTCTGCGCGGAGGCTATGGTCTGTATTATGCGCAGGTCCCCGCCTATATCGGCATCCGGCAGATCTCGCTGAACAACAGCCCGTACTTCCTGCGCGAGACGTTCGAAGCGTCGGCCAGCACCGTGCCGAGCCTGACCCTGGCCGATCCTTTCCCCAGCGGTACCGGATCGGTCAGCGCCAATCCAGCCATCGTGGCGGTGAATCGCGAACTGCGGGCCCCCTTGTCGCAACAATGGAATCTCACTGTGGAGCGCCAGTTGATGCGCAGCACGGGCCTGCGCATCACCTACCTCGGCAATAAGGCGACCCATGTGCCCTGGTACAACTACAACCGCAACCTGCCGTCCACGCAAGCCCCCGGCACGCTGCAGGCCCGGCGTCCGTTCCAGCCGTGGTCCGACATCACGGTGCTCGACACCAATGGGAACGCCTTCACCAATCAGCTGCAGGTGGAGGTGAACCGGCGGGTCGCGAACGGCCTGTACATCATGAGCAACTTTACCTGGACCAAGTCGCTCGATAACACGCCGGTAGTCGGCGGACCGCAGGACCCTTACAACGCGCGTCTCGACCGCGGCAATGCCGAGGGTGTGCGCCAGAAAGTGCTCAACGTCTCAAGCACCTACCGCATTCCCATCGGCCGCGGTTACCGGGCGCTGGGCCACACACCCTACATCAGCCAGTTCATCAGTGGCTGGAATCTCGGCAGCATCGTGCGCCTGCGGTCCGGTTCGCCGTTCAGCATCACCTACACGCCGGCCCTAACCGGCTGGCTCGCCACGCGCGCCGACGCCATCGGCGACCCCCACGTTGATGATCCGAGCATCGCGAGATACTTCAACACCGCGGCGTTCCGCGCCCCCGCGCAGTACACCTACGGCAACTCCGCGCGCAACGTGTTGTTCGGTCCTGGCCAGATCAGTATCGACGTTAGCCTCATGAAGGACTTCAAGATTGCCGAGCGCTACACCCTGCAGTTCCGCTCCGACGCGTTCAACCTGCCGAACCATCCGAGCTTCGGCAATCCGTCCGGCAACCTCTCGTCGCCCAGCACCATCGGCCGCATCAGCGCCACTTCGGTCGACCAGCGAGCTGTGCAATTCGCGATTCGCCTGTCGTATTAAGCGCGCTGCACCTTTGTGTTTCCCGCGTTCCAGACGTTCTGAGTGGTCAGCGTTTCGAGCGATTCGTACAGTGAAACGTGAGCCCGCTCGAGTCGGGCGTCGGAAATCGACCGCTCGCGACGACCGGTCGCTTTAGCAGACGTCGATTCAGAATTATTGACCTTCAGGCCTGAAACTGTTATATTTTCTACAGTTAGATTCTGGAGAAAACTTATGTTATCTTGCGACCTCTGTGGCAAGGCCGCCGACTGTCTCCAAAAGGAGATCGACGGCCAGGAGTTCGACGTCTGCCAGGAATGCTGGGCCCCGTTGTCGGAAAAACTCAGCAGGCGTGTGAATCGGATTTTGGAAGAACTGGAAGCCTGCCAAGACCAGGAAGAGTACCAGGAGACCTTAATCTAATGAGCGTCACGATGGAAGCTCCAGTTCGGACCGAAAACGGAGCTCATGCGGATGCCCATCCATTAATCGAGAGGATGTTTTCCTTAGCTGGAGAGACCGCTGTGATCATCGGCGGAGGAGGAGTGCTCGCGGGAGAAATCGCCATGGGGTTCGCGCAAGCCGGTGCGCGCACAGTCATTGCCGATCTCAACGAAGAGCAAGCCAGCCAGCATGTCCAGGCGATCCGCGACCTCGGCGGCCAGAGCGTCGCGTGCCAGGCGGATGTCACCCGGAAAGCCGATATCGAGCGGATCCTGCAAGTCGCGCTGTCTAATTTCGGCAGCGTTGACGTTCTCCTGAACGCCGCCGGCATTAACTCCGGCACGCCGTTCTTCCAGATCGAAGAGGCCGAATGGTCGCGTATTCTCGACGTGGACCTCCGCAGCGTATTCCTGGCCTGTCAGGTGATCGGAAAAGCCATGGTGGACGCGGGCAAGGGCGGGTCAATCATCAATATCTCGTCGGCGTCGTCAGACCCTCCGCTATCTCGCGTCTTCACCTATTCAGTAGCCAAAGGCGGCGTGAATCAGATCACCAAATTCCTCGCCCAGGAATTTGCTCCGCATCGCGTGCGCGTGAACGCACTTCAACCGGGCTTCTTCCCCGCAGAACAGAATCGCAAACTGCTCACCGAGGATCGCGTTGCCTCCATCATGAGGCACACACCGATGCACCGCTTCGGATTGCCGTCCGAGCTGATTGGCGCGGCGCTGTACCTTGCGTCCGACCGCGCGTCGTCGTTCGTCACCGGTAGCATCGTCCGGGTTGACGGCGGTTTCAGCGCGATGACCATTTAGCATCTGCGAAGAGCGCTTGCGACATGCCGCCGCGCCCTCCGGCTATTCTGGAAATAGCATTTGCCTATCTACATTCCAGATTCCGAACTTACATTAGCCTTTGTCCGCGCCTCCGGTCCTGGCGGCCAGAACGTGAACAAAGTCTCCACCGCCGTCGAACTGCGCTTCGATATCGGCCAATCTCCTTCGCTTCCCGAGGACGTACGCCACCGGCTCCGTGCATTAGCCGGGAATCGCGTGACGCAAGACGGCGTGTTGATCATCACCGCGCGGGAGCATCGTACGCAGGAGGCCAATCGAGCCGCGGCGCGGGCGCGACTGGACGAACTGATCGCCCGCGCCGCAATAGTCCCGAAACCCCGCCGTCGCGGCCGGCCTACCCTCGGCTCCAAGATTCGCCGGCTCACGGAAAAGTCGCAGCGCTCGTTCTCCAAGAAATTGCGCGGCCGAACGAACGACGACTAATCGCGCCTATTCGGGAGCGGGGCAACAAAACATATTAGACGCTGCTTGAACAGCATCAACGCTGCGCCTGCACCCCGCAAGCATAGGTGAAACGCATTTCGAACCGGGCACACTATTCTGATGACGGATTGGAGGGATGATGAAACGCGATACTTCATCAGAAGCAGCTACAGTGGGCGCAAGACTCGCGAAGTTACTGCGATCGCTACGGGCCATTTGTCGTACCGGGTTAGCGGCCGGCCCGCTGCTCGAACGTCTCCGGTGCGCGTTGGCGGAAGGCGGTGATCTCGGCCGACTCATCACAATCGTGCCGCGCCCTGGTTTCACAGCAACGACGCCGAGGATTTCGTTCGCCATCCACAAACAAATGATTCCGATCTCCGAGGGCCGCGCGCCGCAACCGGCGTTTCTCCGGCGAAGCCGTCGCGGGTTGTACAACGCGCGAGATCACCTCCGTTAGAAAGGTCGATCTGAACAATACCATCGAAGCAATTTGGAACAACGAGCCGGCTTACGAGTGAGGGCCAAGATTCGGTAGGAAGCCTACGGGGCTTGGAAACGGATCTTCGACAGGATTCCAGGATGGGATTACATGTCGATTTTTGTGGTTCGTGTCGAGTCTCCAGGAACCCGCCGGCGTAATGGCAGTCTTAAGCCGTGGCTGGAGTCTCGGGGTTAATTGGAATGGATTCAAGCTCTTCCACGGAATCGGGTACCCCGCGTCCATTGCGACCGCACTATAACGTACAAATCTACAGCAGAACGTTGAAACGCCCGAGATGTGGATAGCACTATGTGGATGAACTTGGGCGGCGGCGAAGTCGAATGGACAGTGGGGTCGGGTTGGATCAATTCATTTTTCGAGTCCGCACGGTCAACCGGAAACTAACATTTCGATCGCGTTTAGAGGTGTCATGTACGAAGAGATGTCTGCTGGAACTGTTCCGCAACTCACCGCGGCGGTGGAATCACGGGCAAATTCTCAAAATGCCGGTTTTGGAGCGAACCGACTCAAACGCGATTCTTTTGATCGCGAATATGTCCAGCGCCTCAAGGACGGCGACCGCGAGACGGAGCGGCACTTCGTCAGCTACTTTGGGGAATTGCTCTTGATCAAGCTGCGTTCCCGGTTGCGGAATCATCAGTTGATTGAAGACCTTCGCCAGGAGGCTTTCGTCCGCGTCCTGACTGCCCTGAAATCGAGCAACCGGTTGAACTCGCCGGAGAGCCTGGGGGCATTTGTGAACTCGGTGTGCAACAACCTGCTGTTCGAGTTGTATCGGAAGGAATCGAAGACACGGATGGTTGAAATGGACGAGCGGTTCGATCCACCGGACGATCGAGCCGGCGCCGAATCGCGGATAGCCGCTGAACAGCGGTCGGCGGAAGTTCGCGAGGTTTTGGGAGAGATGTCGCCGAAGGATCGCGAACTACTGCGCCTGGTCTTCTACGAGGAGATTGACAGCGCTCAGATTTGCCGCTCTGTCGGGGTGCAACGCGATTACCTGCGGGTGTTGATACACCGGGCAAAAGGCCGGTTTCGTGAGTGTTTGTTAAGACGATGTGCGGACGCGGCCGTGCGGCCGTCCGGAGCATAGGAGCCTCGATAATGGATCACGATACCAGCATCCAAACAATGGCTGCGGAAAGATATTTGTTGGGAGAGCTTTCCTCTTCCGAGCGGGAGAAATTCGAACAACACTTTTTCGAATGTCCGGAGTGCGCGGAGAGTGCTCGTACCGGGTTTCAATTCGGTGAGAATGCCAAAATTGCTTTTGGACAGCACGCGCCGCCCGCATCGGAGCCTGCGTGGTGGAGTAGGGTTCGTTCGTGGCTCGCTTCGGTCCAGCCAAGGATGTTAGTGCCGGTAAGCGCCTGCGTTGCCCTGGCGGCGTTCACCGGCTTCCAGAATAGCGTGCAGATTCCGGCACTACGCTCTCAGGTAAGTCAGCTCGAGAAACCACAAGTGCTGACGACGGCATTGCTGACACCATCTTCGCGGTCCACGCCCCCCTCGATTGTAATCCCTCCTGACTCCCGGTTCGTTCAGTTGTCGCTGGCGACTACGGTAATGACGCCAGCCGCGCGCTATCAATGCGACTTGCGCACCTCGACCGGAAAACCGGTAGCAACGCTATTTGTGCCGGCACTAGATTCCGATGCAACCCTCAATCTATTAGTGCCGGTAAGTACTATTTCCGCCGGAGACTATGAGGTGATTCTGTCAGCCATAAACGGCGACAGCCGGATACAACTCGAACGGTACCGCTTTGTATTTATTCGGAAGTAAGATAGTGTGACGGATGTTCGGTCAGGGAATTGACACCCACGCCTGGCGCCTGGTCTCCGTAGCCAGCCCTTGACCTTGCTGCTACTGCTGTAAGAGAATGCAGTCTGCGTTTATCTAACGCTTTACGAGGTCGAATGGCGCTGACAGATCTACCGATTCAACAACAGGCTTCGCGCAGGTTTTTCTTCCGCGGATATGCGGTTGCCGCGGGAGGCTTTCTTACAAGGATTGGCTCCCAGCCAGTTCCTTTGGATCCCTCACAAGTTACAACCCACGGTGAGAGCTCTCTGCCGTTGATTGGAGGAGTGTCCCATTCGGTGGTCAGGGCTCCCGAACTCACCTTCCCCAACAATATTCGTTACGGCGCTTGCGAAACCTTCGTCGAAGGTCGTTACGACGGCACTCAGACGATAACCACGCTTCGCGCAACCGTGAATGACGTGCGGCTTACCACTGGCCCTTCGCCCGATGACAATATCCCCAACGTCCGAGCGATGTCGTTCAGTGCCGGAAGCATGGCGCTTCAAGGCGAATCGGTTTACCCACAAACCGGGCCTTCAACGTTCACCATACATCCGTCTCAACCAACGGACATGGCACTGGTGATCACGGATTCGCACGGCATGGACACCAGACTCCCGATAACGCTGGAATTCGACCAGAGGACTCTATGCCTGCCCAGTATTCACGAACTGGACGACTTGTTTCGGAGCGACCGCCAGTTCTTCGACCGCACTCTGCGCTGCTATTGCGGGCCTAAGAAACCCGAGTTCGAAGAAAAAAGCCTAATTCCAAGAACGCCGCGCGGCTTCATCGTCACCTCATTTGTTCGTCAGATTCGGTTGGGCGACAGCGAGCCCATCCCCGGCAATGTACTGAATAAAAAAGGATTTGGCGTGATACAATTCGGGCTCATGTTAATCAACCCCTTCGGACGCCGCTTTGTAATGGCGCACATCCGAATGGGATCAAGCCCTGGCGGTGAAGCGGACTTTTGCGCCGTGGAGGACACGGGCGATTGGGGTAACTAGCAGTCACTGGCCGAGGATCACCACCCTCGCGTGCGTTCTCGCATCTTCGTTCTGCGGCGCACGACACGATGAGAACAA
>Ga0070665_100008210_pt1 | contig 10568 bp, 7 predicted proteins | sample KBSS13metaG_FD_65862 | JGI IMG/M metagenome (GOLD analysis project Ga0070665, IMG submission 65862) | Switchgrass rhizosphere microbial communities from Kellogg Biological Station, Michigan, USA - KBS S1-3 metaG | ecosystem: Host-associated > Plants > Roots > Rhizosphere > Soil ...
TTTCCGCGCGGCGACGACGACATGCGCGACTTCGTCAAACGGATTCGCGCCCAGGGCATGAAACCGCGGCTGTGGATCGCGCCGCTGGCGGCCGACCCCGGCAGCGACGTGCTGCACGACCATGCCGACATGCTGTTGCAGGATCAGTACGGCGCGTTCCAGCTGGTGAGCTGGTGGAACTCGCTCACGCAGTGCCCGGCCTATCAACCCACCATCGACTACTACGTCGCGCTGACGAAGAAGATCATCGGCGACTGGGGCTTCGAAGGCCTCAAGCTCGACGGCCAGCACCTGAATTCCGTGGCGCCCTGCTACAACAAGGCGCACAAGCATTCGCATCCCACCGAGTCGGTCGAGAAGTTAGGCGGCTTCTGGCTGGCGATCCACAAGGCGGCACGTGAAGCCAACCCGGAGGCGGTGGTGGAGCTGTGTCCCTGCGGCACGGTGTTCAACTTCCACAACCTGCCCGCCACCGACCAGTATCCGTCTTCGGATCCGCTCTCCAGCTGGCAGGTGCGCAGCAAGGGCAAGACCTTCAAGGCCATCAGCGGCCACGGCAGCAGCTTTGCCGGCGATCACGTGGAGCTCTCGGACAACCGCGATGACTTCGCGTCCAGCGTGGGCATCGGCGCAGTGATCTCCACCAAGTTCACCTGGCCCAGGGACACGGAACACCCGGTGGAATCGCTGCCGCCCGGTGGTTACGTGCTCACGCCGGCGAAGGAAGCGCTGTGGCGCAAGTGGGTGGGAATCTACAAGCAGCACATGCTGCCCAAGGGCGAATACCTGGGTAGTTTGTACGACATCGGCTTCGACAAGCCGGAGGCGCACGTCATTTCCCGGGAAGGCGCGCTGTACTACGCGTTCTACGCCAACCGTTGGGACGGAAAAATCCCGCTGCGCGGCCTGGGCGCGGGGAAATACCGGCTGCACGATCTCTTCAACGACGTCGACCTCGGCACGGTCGACGCGCAATCCAACGCCGTGGGCGCGCGTTTCGAGCGCTTCCTGCTGATCAAGGCCACGCCCGAGCGCGCATGACGGAGGCTCGTAAACGCAACTGGGTCGTCTACGCGCTGGTCACCGTGGTGCTGTGGGGCGTCTGGGGCGCACTCGCCGGCCTGTCGGCGCAACACGGATTCCCGGACACGCTGGTGTACTGCGTCTGGTCGCTGACCATGATTCCGCCCGCGCTGATCGTGCTCGCGAGGAATGGCTGGAAGCTGGATGTATCGCCGCGCGCCATCGCCTACGGCATGACCATCGGCTTGTTGGGCGCCGGTGGCCAGATGTTGTTGTTCAAGGCGCTGACCATCGGCCCGGCGTATTTCATCTTCCCCATCATCTCGCTGTCGCCGGCCATCACCATCGCGATGTCCTTCGTCATGCTGCGCGAGCGCACCGGCAAGCTGGGTGCGCTGGGCATCGTGCTGGCGCTGGCGGCGCTGCCGCTGTTCGATTTCTCCTTCGGCCAGGGCCCGAGCCAGGGCCTCGGCTGGTTCGCGCTGGCGTTGCTCATCATGGCCGCGTGGGGCGTGCAGGCGTATTTCATGAAGCTGGCCAATGACACCGTCAGCGCCGAGAGCATCTTCTTCTACATGATGATCGGCGGCCTGGTGCTGGCGCCCGTGGCTTGGGGCTGGACCGATTTCAGCCAGCCCGTGAACCTGGGACTCGACGGCCCCTGGATGACCGCGGGCATCCAACTACTCAACGCGGTGGGCGCACTGACCTTGGTGTACGCGTTCCGCTACGGCAAGGCCATTGTCGTGGCGCCGCTCACCAATGCCGGCGCACCGCTGGTCACGGCGATCCTGGCGCTGATCTTCGCGGGTGCCGTGCCGGGTCCCTTGAAGATCCTCGGCCTCGCGCTGGCGCTCATCGCCTCGCTGTTGCTGGTGATGGAGCCTGAACGCCCGGCCCCGGCCACCCCCGAAGGTGGCGCATGAAAGCGCTGCTGGATGTCATCGCGCGCCACCGGAGTGGCGAGGCCATTGGCATCACATCCATCTGCTGCGCGCATCCCATCGTCATCGAGGCATCGCTGCGCCACGCGTCGAAACGTGGCGATGGCCTGGTGCTGTTCGAGGCCACCTGCAACCAGGTCAATCAGGACGGCGGCTACACCGGCATGACGCCGGCCGATTTCGTGGAATTCGTGCGCGGCATTGCCGCGCGCGTGGACTTCGATACCGCGCGGATCGTATTAGGTGGCGACCATCTGGGCCCGAATCCGTGGACGAGCCTCCCCCCTGATGCAGCCATGGCCAAGGCCGAGGTGATGGTCGCCGCCTATGTTTCCGCCGGGTTCCGCAAGATCCATCTCGATTGCTCCATGTCCTGCGCGGGCGACCCGACGCCGCTGCCGGAAGCGGAGATCGTGCGGCGCGCGGTGCGCCTGGCGCGCGCCGCCGAGGCACATGCGAATGGCCCAATAAATGGTCAATTGCCGGTGTACGTGATTGGTACGGAAGTACCAGTGCCGGGTGGCGCCACGGAATCCATCGAAGGCCTGGCCGTCACCACGCCGCAGGCGGCGCTGGCGACCATCGAAGCGCATCGCCAGGCTTTCCTGGCCGCGGGGCTCGAGTCCGCGTGGAGCCGCGTGATCGCCTCGGTGGTGCAGCCTGGCGTCGAGTTCGATCATCACAACGTGATCGACTACGAGCGCCGCGAGGCGCAGGCACTGAGCCACGCCATCCGCGCGGTTCCCAACATGGTTTACGAGGCGCACTCCACCGACTACCAGACGCGCGACGCCTTGGGCGCGCTGGTCCAGGATCACTTCGCCATCCTCAAGGTCGGCCCCGGCCTCACCTTCGCGATGCGCGAAGCGCTGTGGGCGCTGGATGCGATCGACCAGGAAATCACGCCCAAACAAGCCCAGGCGCATTTGCGCGACGTGGTGCTCGAACGCATGCGCGCGCATCCCAAGTACTGGCAGAAGTATTACCACACGGCGGGCCAGCCGCTGGCCGTGGATCTGCAGTACTCGCTCAGCGATCGCGTGCGCTACTACTGGCCGGACCCGGTGATCGAAGCCGCGCGCGTGAAGCTGTTCCAGAACCTGAGCGCCGTCCCGGCCCCGATCTCCCTGCTCAGCCAGCACCTCCCGAACGCGCTGCACGCGGTGCGCGAAGGCGCCGCGACGCGCGATCCCCTTTCGCTTGCCATGGCGCATGTCAGCGCCGTTCTCGACGACTATCATCATGCCTGCCACACCCACTGAGAAACTCGAACACCTAGGCGTACGCGTGGACGAACTGTCCCAGGCCGGAGCGTTGTGGACTGCGCGCGAGATCGAGCAGCAGCCGCAGATGCTGCAGCGAACGCATTCGCTGCTGGCAGGACTGCACGCGGAGTTGCAGAAGTTCATCGCGCCGGTCGCCAGCAATCCGCTGGCGCGCGTCATCCTCACGGGTGCGGGCACGTCGGCTTACATCGGCGAGTGCCTGGCGTCGGTGCTGGACCGGCAGTGGGCCGCGCGCGTCGATGCCGTGGCCACCACCGACATCGTCAGCTGCCCTCACCTGCACCTCGACGCCGACCAGCCGCTGCTGCTGGTGTCGTTCGGCCGCTCGGGCAACAGCCCCGAAAGCATCCAGGCCGTGACCCTGGCCGAATCGCTGGTGAAGGACGTGCGGCACCTGGTCGTCACCTGCAACCGCGAAGGCGCATTGACCAGCGCGCGCCTGCGACAGGCGATGACCTTGCTGCTGCCCGAAGAAACTCACGACGTGAGTTTCGCCATGACCTCCAGCTTCACCTGCATGATGTATGCGACGCTGGTGACCTTCAGCAAGCCGGGCGCATTCGATGGCCGCATCGGCGCCATCGCGCAGTCCATGCGACGCGTGATCCAGGACTCGCAACACGTGGCGCGCGAACTGGCGCAAAGCAACTACCAGCGCGTCGTGTACCTCGGCAGCGGGCCGTTCCAGGGCCTGGCGCGCGAGGCCACGCTCAAGCTCGGCGAGCTGACCAACGGTGCGATCGCCACCTGCTTCGATTCGCCGCTGGGTTTCCGCCACGGCCCCAAGACTTTCATCAACGATCGCACGCTGGTGGTCGCGTTCGTGTCGAACGACGCGCTGACCCGCAAGTACGACAACGACCTGCTCGACGAGCTGCGCCGCGACGGCCGGGCCGCGCGCGTCATCGAATTGACCACGCGGCCACGCAACGAAGTGGCGCGCGATACCGTGCTGGTGCCCGGCATGACCGAAGCCGCCGACGTCGAGCTGCTGTGGCCGTTCATCGCGATTGCCCAGCTTTATGCCTTCCACCAATCGCGTACGCTGGGGCTGTCACCCGACAACCCCAACAAGGAAGGCACCGTGAACCGCGTCGTCCAGGGCGTTCGCCTCTATCCACTGGTGAAATGAGTCCAGAAAAGATTGAAGACGGGTTCTTCCTCGGCGTCGACGGCGGGGGAACCAAGACGCGCTTTGCGTTGATGAGCCAGCGCAAGCTCGTGGCCGAAGCACAGCTCGGCACCAGCTACCATCCCGATGTCGGGCTGGACGGCGTCGGCGATGTGCTGGCGGCCGGCGTGGCGGCAATCCTCGCGCGCGCCGGCATCGACGCTTCTCAAGTCGCGCATGCGTTCTTCGGCCTTCCGGCCTATGGCGAGGACAGCCAGGTCACGCCGGTGCTGCGCGCGTTGCCCGCGAGCATCCTCGGCCACGAACGCTACACCTGCGACAACGACATGGTGTGTGGTTGGGCCGGGTCGCTGGGCGCGGAGGATGGCATCAACGTCGTCGCCGGCACCGGATCGATCGGCTATGGGCAGCGGCGGGGGCGCGCGGCGCGCGCCGGCGGCTGGGGCGAGACGTTCTCCGACGAGGGCTCCGCGTACTGGATCGCCATGCAGGGCCTCAATGCCTACTCGCGCATGAGTGATGGACGGGCGCCGCGGGGACCGCTGCATGCGCTGATCAACGAGGCGCTGAATCTGCACGACGACCTCGATCTCTGCGCGCAGGTGTACGGCCCCGGCGCGCGTTCGCGCGGCGAACTGGCACAGCTCTCGCCGCTGGTGGCCAAGGCCGCGAACCTGGGAGATGTCGCCGCGCTCGACATCTTCCGGCGCGCCGGCCAGGAGCTGGCGCAGATCGCGATCGCATTGCGGCTCAAGCTCGGGTACGAGGCGGAAGAGCCGGTCAAGCTGTCGTACTCGGGCGGCGCCTTTTCCGCGGGCGAAATGCTGCTGATTCCCTTTCGGGCGGCACTGAACGAAGCCACGCCTGCATTTGAAATCTGCCGCCCGCTGCATGAGCCGCACTTCGGCGCCGCGTTGTACGCGGCCAAGCTCTGGAACGCGCGTCCGCGCTGAATTTTCAGTCGACGCCGGGCGTGGGCCGCAACGTCAGCGTGCCATCGGCGTTCAGCGATTGTTTGCATGCCCAGCGCACCGGATGACGCTGGCCCTTCACCTCGATCTCCGCTTTCACGCGCAGCCCCTTCCAGTCCGTGCCTCGTGGCAGCGGAAACTTCGCCTGCCGCACCTTGCCGGGCAGCGGATAACCCGCGTCCAGCCCGCCGGCGCTGAGCACGCGGCCCGTCGCATCAAGAACGCTGACGCGCAGCACACCCGGGATTCCCGCGATTCCATCGTTGACCAGCCCGAGGATCAGGCCGGCGTCATCGCCCGCGTCGTAGGTCCACACCCAGGACGGGCGCACGCGATAGCCAATCTGGCGCGCGAGGCCATTGATGGCCTCGGGATAACGCTCGTAGTAATTGCGCAGGCGATCGGCGCGGATGCGATGCCAGTTCCACAGCGAGAAGTAGCCGGCGCCCACGTCGCGCACGTGACCGATGACGTTGTCGGTGAGCGGCACACCCTCGTCCAGGTGCAGGCTCTCGGGTGATCCGTCGGAGTTCGGCACTTCGACGGTGACGCCGGTCCACGCGGGACGATTGCTCAGCGCTTCGATCTGCTCGTTCTCGATGAAGATGGTGTCGGTGCGCAGCCAGTTGTGGCTGCGCACGGTGCGCTCCAGCAATTCGAAGTTTCCGACGCGGCTGAAGTCGGGCTGCGTGTTGGTGGCGAGCGGAGTCTTCTTCCAGGCCACGAGCTGTTGCTCGAACATGCGCACCCAGGTGGCTTCGGCCGTCGCGTAGTCGGGGAAGGGATTGCGTTTCTCTTCGAAGGGCCAGGTGTGGCCTTCACCCCAGAAGCCGTACATCGCCGTGTCGACGTACTCGACCTGCGGGTGGCCGTCGTAGGCGTCGGCCAGCAGGCCGGTGAGCTCGTTGAACGCGGATTGGAACGCCGGGTCGTCATAACGCGGCTCGAAGCGGCGCCTGCCTAACCACTCGCCCAGCTCGACCATCGGGACCTTCTTTGTGAGGAAGGCCGGCAGCGCCACGCCTTCCACGTCCGGGTTGCTCATCATCACGCGCAAGCCGAGTCGTTTGTCGTAGCGCTTCGCCAGGTCGAAGGCGATGCGCCAGTGCTCGCACAGATCCAGGCGGCCCGGCCTGCTCTGCACGTCTTTCCAGTTCACCCGCAGGTACAGCTTGGTGCCGAGCGCAAATCGCGCCAGCTCTTCCAGTGATTTTTCCAGGGACTGGCCCGGCATCTCGGGCGGTCCCACCTCGTCACATAGATAGGTGATCAGTCCCATGCCGAAGTTGGGGACGACATCCCGCGACGCGGTCGTCGCCATGACGACTTGCCAACCCGCGAAGCGGTCGGTCGGGAATGGCCCCTGGTACAGGCGATCGGCGACCTGCGGCCCGGGGCCGAAATCGAAGCCATCGAAGTTGTGGACGGCCGCGGCCTGGCCTCGCGTGCCCACCAGCAATGCCGTCGCGCCACCTGCCTTGATGAAATCCCGTCGGCGCATGCAACCTCCCAAGCGAAAGATAAAGCCATGTTATGCCTACAGAAATCATAAAACGAATGTTTCTTGTACTTTCGTTTTCGTTCTTCTACGATGGCCGCAGGGGTCATTCAGAAGGTGGTCGTCCATGTCACGCGCCCATGCAAAGCAGGCTCGCCTGTTCGTTTTCGGTCTTCTGCTCAGCTCGACCTCGTGGTCGCAGCAGGCTTCAGATCCCGACACGCTCGACGAAGTCGTGGTCACCGGCACACGCGCGGCGCTGGCGGAATCGCTGGATCGCAAACGCGACGCCCAGGTGGTGCAGGACTCCATCGTGGCCGAGGACCTCGGTCGCTTCCCCGACGCCAACGTCGCCGACTCCCTCTCGCACATCACCGGCATCACCCTGCAGCGCACGCGCGGAGGTGAAGGGCAATACGTCAACGTGCGCGGACTCGGCCCCGGCTTCAGCATCGTCACGTTGAACGGCCGCATCCTGGCCACCGACGGAGACGGTCGCGATTTCGCCTTCGACGTGCTCCCCTCCGAAGTCATCTCCGGGGCCGATGTCTTCAAATCCGCCAATGCCGCGAACCTCGAAGGCAGCATCGGCGGCTTGATCGATCTCACCTCGGCGCGGCCGCTGAGCCGCCCGGGCCTGCAGACTTCGTTGTCCATCGAGGGCGACTACAACGATTTCTCCGAGGACACCGGCTACAAGGCCAGCGCCGTGTTCAGCAACACGTTCGCGGACGACACCATGGGCCTGATGTTCACCGCGGTGTACCAGGACGACGAAGTGCGCTCGGACGCCGTGCAGGAATTCTCGATCAATCCCGATTCGCCCGGCGAGTTCGACGCCAACGGCGACGGCGAGATCTCCGACGACGAAAGCGCCTTGTTAGGCCTGTGCTGCACCAGTTTCGGCGCGCGCATCCAGCAGAAGCAGCGCAGCGGCGTCACGGCCGTGTGGCAGTGGAAGGTCAACGACAGCTTCAGCATGAGCATCGACGGCCTGTTCACGCGGCTCAATGCACCCACCGTCGGCTACCACCAGTCCTACTACGTCGAGGACTCGATCCTCGACGAGGACACCGGCACGCATCGCTGGAGCGACGTCAGCATCGACGACCACTGGGTGACCGGCATGACGGTGGCCGAGCTGGTGCCGGAGCTTTCGACCATCACCGAGCATCGCGTGGTCGACACCACGCAGTTCGGCTGGAACGGCATCTGGCAGGCCACCGACAAGCTGAAGTTCACGGGCGACATCTATCGATCGAAGGCCGAGCGCGACTCCGGCGGCAAGGACACCTGGGTGGTGTCGGGCATCGCGGGCAGCCACGTGGGCCGCGTCGACATGAACAACAACGCGCTACCCGACATCAGCGTCACGCTCGAGGATGGACGCGACTACGCCACCGCGCTCCAGGCCGGCGAACTCGGCGACGCGGATTTCGGCCTGCACTACATCGGCCTGTCGGGCACGGATGTCACCGACGAAGTCACCGGCCTCACGCTCGACGGCGAATTCGAGCTCGACCAGGGCGCCTGGCACTCGCTGCAGTTCGGCGTGGCCGGCACCGAGCGCAAGAAAGTGCGCGACACCATCGAGAACGACACCAACGGCGGCTCCTGCCAGTACTGCAACATGTACGGCACCACCTTCGAGAGCCTCGGCGCGCAGGTGGTCCACCCGCTGTCGCTGCCCAACTTCATGCGCAATGGCGGCGGAAAACATCCGCAGCGCTTCGTGAAATTCGACGTCAAGGAATACCTGAACGCGCTGCACGCGCTCGACGGCCAGCCCGTGCTCGACGAGAACGGCGATCCCACCGGCGCCGTGTTCGACTCCGCGCTCACCGCGCCCGAGTTCAATCCGGTGCAATCCTACGATGTCGAGGAAAGCACCCTCGCCGCCTACCTGAGCGCCAACCTCAAGACCGAGAAGTGGTTTGCGAACTTCGGCGTGCGCTGGGTGACCACGGATACCACCGCGAAGACCGCGGTCGACGCCATCGAGTTCGTCGACGACCCCACTCCCGGCGTTCCCACCTCGAGTCCCGACGTCACCTACAGCCCCGCCGAGCCGCTGGAACAGAAAGGCAGCTACAGCAAGCTGCTGCCCTCGGTGAATTTCGGCTACTGGTTCCAGCCGAACCTGGTGCTGCGCGCCGCGGTGGCCCGCACCATGACGCGGCCCTCGCTCAACCAGCTGGCGCCGACGCGCACCGACAACACGCTCGATCGCACCTTCGCGGTGTTCTACGATGGCAACGCGGATCTGAAGCCCGTCGAGGCGGACCAGGCCGATCTCTCGGCGGAATGGTATTTCGCCGACAAGTCGGTGCTCAGCGGCGCGGTGTTCTGGAAGGACATCAGCGGCTTCATCACCACCGAGCTCGAAGAGAATGTCGACATCGGCGTGGTGGGCAGCATCGGCGGCGCGGCGCCCGCGCCCATCCTCTACGACGTCAGCCGCCCCATCAACGGCGACAAGGCCAAGGTCTGGGGCCTGGAGCTCGGGTTGCAGCACTTCTTCAGCAATGGCTTCGGCGTGCGTGCCAATTACACGTTCACGGACACCAAGGCCTACGTCGACGGCGTGCACGTCGGCGATCTCGAAGGCGTTTCGGAATCGGCCTATTCGGTGGCGCTGATGTTCGAGAACGACCGCTGGGACGCGCAGCTGGCCGCCGACTACAGCGGCGAGTACCTCGAAGTCGCGGACGCGGTGGCCGGCCTGTCGCAGACGGCGGATCCCATCACCTGGGTGACGGCGTCGGTGCAGTACAAGATCAACGAGTCGTTCTCGGTGTCGCTCGAAGGCCGCAACCTGCTAGACGAGTACTACTTCGCCACGCTCGGTCGCGCCGACATGCTGGCCGGCTTCGAGACCTGGGGACGCTCGTACCTGTTGAGCGCCACGATGAAGTTCTGAAGCGGCGCGCTCACGCGGCGACCCGGCGTCGCATCGAGGCTTCCGCCTCGTGCAGGTAGGTCGTGAATCCATCCTTCGCCGTGGGAAGGGAATTCAGCAGCATGACGGCGCTGATCTGCCCACGATGACCCACACCATGGGTGATCACGTGCATCAGCATCTCCTTGCGAGACATGCGGCCCGGGGCGCCGTCCGTGAACGCGAAGTCGATCTGCTCGGTCAATTGGCGGCAATCGAGCCCTGACACGTACTGCTCGTACTCCCGATCGCTTTCGCGGATGTCCGCGGACAGGTTTTCCAGCGTCGGCAGCTCGCTCAAATTCGCCGATGTGTAGGCGTGCGGCTGTCGCCGCATGTGCGCGGCGAAGATCCGATCGACGACGTGGCTGTGGCTCAGTGCCTTGATGGCCAGTCCCGTGATCGGGGATTCGCCACCCAGCTTCGCCAGGGCGGTCAACAGCTGGTCGTTGGCCCAGGCCTTGTAGCGGAACAGGCGGTGCAAGGTGTCGTGCATGTCGAGGTCTCCTTCGCGGTGGTTGCCGCTCATTTCCAAGTTCGCCACAATATGAGCGATAGCTCGCTTTTGGTACTCGCATTGCCCGGGCGGAGAACATGGCTCCCAGACCTCTCATAAAACCCAGGAAAACAGCCTTTCAGAAGCGCTCGCGCGCCACGGTCGACGCGCTGGTCGAAGCCACCGCTCGCATTCTGGTCAGGGAAGGATTCGACAAGGCCAGCACCAACCGCATCGCGGCGACGGCCGGGGTGAGCATCGGCTCGCTCTACCAGTACTT
>Ga0070665_100008214_pt1 | contig 10568 bp, 7 predicted proteins | sample KBSS13metaG_FD_65862 | JGI IMG/M metagenome (GOLD analysis project Ga0070665, IMG submission 65862) | Switchgrass rhizosphere microbial communities from Kellogg Biological Station, Michigan, USA - KBS S1-3 metaG | ecosystem: Host-associated > Plants > Roots > Rhizosphere > Soil ...
TTCTACTCGATGGGCTACAGCGGCCACGGCACGCACATGTCTACTTACATGGGTGCGATCATGGTCGAGGTGCTCGATGGCAAAGCGCATCTCAATCCGTGGCGTCATTTCGACTGGCCGGCCATTCCCGCTTATTTCGGCAAGCCTTGGTTCCTGCCGATTCTCGGCGCCTATTACCGCTATCAAGATTTCGTCCGATGAGGGTCGACGCGCTATGCCCGCACCGCTGACTCATATCGAGACGAGCCCGGACCTGCCGAATAGCGCCGATGCCGTGATCATCGGCGGTGGCATCATCGGCGCCTTCACCGCCTATTACCTCGCGAAGCGGGGCATGAAGGTCGCACTTCTCGAGAAGGGGCGCATTGGCGCTGAGCAGTCGAGCCGCAACTGGGGCTGGTGCCGCCAGCAGAACCGCGATGCCCGCGAGCTGCCGATGGCGACGAAGAGTCTCGATCTCTGGGAGCGCTTTACGGCGGAGACCGGCGAGAACACCGGTTTCCGGCGCTGTGGTTTGCTGTATCTCAGCGACAGCGAGGCGGAGCTGGCAACTTGGGCCCGATGGCGCGATTTCGCTCATACTGTCGGCGTCACCACGCACATGCTGAGTGCTGCCGAGGCGAGCGAGAGAGGGCGAGTGACGCGCCGAACGTGGCGAGGCGGCGTCTTTTCTCCGAGCGACGGCATTGCCGATCCTTCCAAAGCTGCACCCGCCGTCGCGCGGGCACTGTTGAAGCTCGGTGGCACAGTCCATCAAGGCTGCGCTGCGCGCGGGATCGAAACTGCGGGTGGCAAACTCTCTGGCGTCATCACCGAGAAGGGCACCATTCGAACGCGAAGCGCGATTCTGGCGGGAGGCGCGTGGGCTTCTTCATTCTGCCGTCAGGTCGGCGTCCGCTTCCCGCAGGCCTCGGTGCGCCAGTCGATCCTTGCCGTCGCGAGCAACAGCAAGGCGATGCCAGATGTGCTCTACACTTCAGGCATCGCGCTCACGCGGCGCGGCGATGGGGGCCACACGCTCGCCATCAGCGGCCGTGGGCGCATCGATCCGACACCGCAGTTACTCCGCTTCTCCAGACAGTTCCTGCCGATGTTCTTGCGGCGCTGGCGCAGCCTCGCACCGGGCGGGATGGAAGGCGTCCGCTCAGGGCATGAAGGGCTGTCGCGTTGGCGACTTGATCGTCCGACGCCGATGGAGCGCATGCGCATCCTCGATCCCTCCGTCGACAGGGGCACGGTGCACCTGACATATCAACGCGCAGTTAACCTCATCCCGGAGCTCAAGGACTGTGCCGTCACTGCCGCGTGGTCAGGCTATGTCGACTCCACACCTGACGGTGTTCCAGGGATCGGTGAGATCCCGAGCATACCGGGCTTCGTTTTGGCGGCGGGCTTCAGTGGGCACGGCTTCGGTATAGGACCAGGGGCCGGCCACCTGGTCGCCGACATCGTCACCGGTGATGCGCCGATCGTCGATCCGCGGCCCTATCACCCGAAGCGTTTCGAGGATTCCAGTTGGGGGAAGGTCGCGGACTTCTGATTGACGGCGTCAAACAGGCCTGGTCCGTGGCGGATTTCAACCTTGGGACATTGGTCTTGAGGTTGGGGTGGAGCAGACTTCGGAAATGGTCCCGCAGACATGAACCCGTCGTCCGCGAGCGGCAACGCGGTGACGCTGGAGCTCAGCATGCCACGCCAGGGAGTCGCTTTGGTCATGCTTTCCGATGGCGCAAATGGCACGAATGGCGCAAATGGCATAATGGTGGCTAAGGTGCTCAGGGCGGATCGGGGGCCACCATGCGCAACGGTGCAGGGCAGACTCGTGACTCAGCGGGTTCCGCCAGGTTGCAACCGGTTCTTGCTGATCACTTCGGCAGCGAGGTTCTTTGCAACATCCAACGCGTCGGTTGCTGACACCTTTACATCGGGCTCGACTCCCGTGCCTTCCCAATCCGTCTTGCATGCGCCCTTTCGAAAGACTCGAATGTGACTCTATCGCCGCTGTTGAAAGCATCCAGCCACGCGCCGAGTGCGTGGCCCGCCGGCGTATCCGGAATGGACGGTGCCGCTGCAGCGGCAAGAGCTAGGCAAGGGAACACGGAGATCAATGCTCCAAGGAATGGACCGGACGTCATGGCGCCTCCTCTTCCACATCGTGTGCGGGTGGCAGCCGTTGCTGCTCACTTTGGCAGTCCTCTATGCCCCGACAGTCAACTATGCCGGCAATGCGACTGCAGCCGCGTTTGAAGTCAGGCCCAGGATGCCACCGGGGTTCATGCTGTCGACCATCGCTGATGGAATCAGAATCGTTGCACCGCGTTCCTTGGTCGTTTCGTACACGATGTTCATTGCGCGCAACTGCAGCGCCGCCGGATGTTGTCCGTAGATGTTCGCAGCCTCGAGAAATTTCTGCGCGATTTCGGCCTCGGCGGCACTCAAGATGACGCGGGCGGCTTTTTCGCGCTCGGCCTGCGCCTGCCTGCTCATCGCATCCTGGAGTTGTGCTGGAATTGCCACATCACGGATCTCCACGGAGATTGCCGACACGCCCCAATCAGCGGTCTTGCGACCGATTTCTTCCCTGAGCTGTTGATCGGCGACCTTGCGCTCGGACATCAAGGCGCTCAAGGGTGACGCCCCGATCATCTCCCGCAATGAAGTTTGTGCAACCCGCAGAATTGCCGATCGATAATCGGTGATTTCCAGGGCTGCTCTTTGCGGATCATGCACCTGCCAGAACAGAATCGCATCGATGTTGGCCGGAACAGTATCCTTTGTGAGCGCCTGCTCGGCGTTGAATTCGATCGTTTGGATGCGCTGGTCGATCCAGGCCGTCACCTGATCGATGAACGGCACAATGGCAAACAGCCCGGGACCGCGAGTGGCGTGCAGCTTCCCGAAGCGCAGCACCACGGCCTTCTCCCATTGCTTGGCCATCAGCAGTGACATTGGCGTCAATACTGCGGCGAGCACCAGGAGCGCGGGTAACAGGTAGCCCAGCACCAGACCCGCATCGTGAGCAAAGAACCCAACAACAAGTGCCGCCAGCAGCCATAGAATGGCAATCAGGTTGGCGGGAGCATTAGTACCTGGTATGTTCATTTTCTACCCCTTTGTCGCTTCAACAATTGCAGAACTGCCTCGGCCACATCCCGTGGATCGATGCCGGCCGCATTTGCTGTGGCAATAGCTTGTTGGGCCAGGCCCTCAACCCGTTTCGCCTGCTGTGATACGTCGACGGGCGGGGGTCGCTCGGCCACATAGGTCCCACGAGCTCTAAGAATGACAATGGCGCCGGTCGCCTCCAGGTCGGCGTACGCATGCCGAACTGTATTCAGATCGACCTTCAGGGCCACGGCCACTTCGCGCATCGTGGGCATCTGCTCGCCCGGCCGCAGGATTCCCGCGCCAATCGCCTGCAGCATCTGGTCACGGATCTGGACGTAAACGGGAACGCCGTTGTCTTCCAAATGAAGCGATGGGCGCATGGCGGGAGGGCTGTATGATAATATGCATACAGTCTACCACCTAGATGCATCTGTCAAGTGGTTGTATCGAAGGCAAGCAGGGGACGAGGGCGCCGCGATGCACGACAATGGACCGGGCTGATGGCCTGGCAATTCGAGGCTGCCCAGGCTGCATGTTGGCGCCCTGGTTGGGCTTCGGTCGGGATCCAGCCAGTGCTTCGTCGAGCCTCTTTACGAGCGCGGCGCGATCATACGTCCGGGAGTTCGCTCTGTTTGCGCGGGATCGTGCAGAGTGCGACCGAAGAACTCGAGAGCGAGATCGGCGGTGCGGACGTGCACTGAGTCACGGTTCACGCCCCTGCCGTCCTCGCAGAGGAGTTGTAGTTCATGGCGCCCATCTTCGGTGCAGGTATCTAGGAAAGTGTAGTGCCCGACGCCAGGCAGGAGAGTCAGTTTGGCACCGGGGATATGTGCCGCGAAGTAACGGGCACTCGATGCAATGGGCACGGTGGTATCGGCCGATCCGGCCACGATATGTACCGGAACCGAGATGGTCCGCAGCCCGGACTCGGGAAAAGCAGGGCCCAGGGCTGGAGCTATCGCGAAAACTGCGCGGACGCGGGGATCCCGGTAAGAGTCACCGGCGTGACGCAGCGCTGTTTGGAAGTCCGCGTCCGTCTGCGACAGCTTCTGGAAATCCTCACTCAATGTCGGAAATTCCGGGGGACTCTTACAAATGCCGTCGGCGGCCGCCGATTGGCAAAATCGGGTGAATACCTCGGGATCGGTAATGCCTCCGGCGATTTCGATCATGGTATAGCCGCCCAGGGAAAAGCCTGCTGCTCCGATGCGCGTCGAATCGATCCGACCACGGAACTGCGGATCCTCGAGCATCGAGTCTGTGACGGTACTCAGGTCTCGTGCGCGTTCCCACCAAGTGGAAAAGCCCCGCGCGGAGTAGCCTTCCATAGCGTTATTTCCAGGGTGATTCACAGCCACGGCAATATAGCCGTGCGCTGCGAACAGGGTGCCCAGCCAGGCCATCTGGAGAGCGGCGCCACCGGTACCATGGGAAAGGAGTATGAGCGGGAATCTTGCCGGGCTGGTGGCCGGAGTCGCATTGGGTGCGGCTCGTCCGGCCGCAAACATTGGTTTGTTGGGCGGGCCGATCCACTGTGGTTGTTCGATGGCCGAAGCTGCGGCCGGGTACCAGATGGCTACAGAGAGCGTGTGCGATTTTGCGCCACGCCAGTCGTAGGGCTTGTTGACTTCGAAACTTCGGTAAGCAAGCCCCACTTTGTAGACGGCGGCAGTGTTGGAGTCCGCCGCCGCCAAGGGTCTCGCAGTCAAGAAACAAGTCAGGCAGAAAAGGACTAGCCATCTCGGCATGGCGGCTCCCTGTGAAGGCTGATGGGCAAGTGGACAATCACGTGGCAGTTCGCAAGGAATCTGAACTGATCGCAATAATTATCGCACGGGGCGGATGGGCTTTGTGTCGCTATACCGCGCCGCAGTTGCGTTCCGTCGAGTGCCACCGAGGAAATCGGTTTGGTTTTGTGCTGACGAATCTGAGTTTCGGCAGGCTTGTTAGGGATCGTCGCGCAGTGGAAGGAGGCCGCGGTCAATCGGCACAGTGTTACGACCCATCGTCGGTATGCTATGTCACCTGCGAGCAGCAGTACGCGCAGGGTGGAATGGTTCAGGGTGCGAGGGTCAAGGGCTCGCCGGGGGCGGACGCGCAGATGCCGGAGGTACGGGCGATGTTGGAGCAGCAACACGAGCGGGTGTTGGCTATTCAACGGCAGGCTGAGCAGCAGCGGCGCGCGGTGGCCGATTCCGGCGGCGCGGTCGCATCGCCAGACGGTCACTGCATGCCTTCACCGACGGGCGAGCAGTCCTCGCCGGCCGGCGCGTTGCCGGCAAAGAAATAGGCTAAGGAACAACACCGGAGGAATGAGCCCGAGGAATGGACCTACGGGTGCACTTCAGCTTGCCTTCGGTAAGCGGTAGAGCTGTTGGATCAAGTCACGGTGGCGAGGCAGTAGCTCGGCGGCGCGCTGCGCGTCGCGTCGGATTGCGATGAACTCGCGGCGGGCTTCTTCGAAATAGCGATAGATGGGGGCCTTCGCATTCAGATCTGTTTTGTATCCCATGCCGTAGAGGACAAACTGCCAGCTGGCCGCGGCGAAGCTGTCGACGTTCAGGTCGAAATCGAGTCCTTCCGGCGGGCGATATCGCCAGGACTCCAACCGCTCCTGGAGCGAGGTGGGGATCGTGTCGGGTAGGGCGTTATCGCGCCAGAATGCGGTATCGGTACGGGCTGTCAGGCAGTAATGCATCTTGAGGAAATCGAGGGCGCGCTCGTACCGCTGGGTCATGATCCGGTTGAACTGGCGCGCAGCAAGGTCGAGCTCGCCGTTCCACGGAAACAGATGGGCGAGGAGCAGGGCCGCTACTTCGACGAACATGATGCCGGTCGCTTCCAGGGGCTCGAAGAAGCCACTCGAGAGTCCAACTGCGACGCAGTTCTTGTGCCAGCTCGTCTCCCGATAGCCCGCCTGGAATCTCAACAAGCGCGCGCTTTGGCCGTTGCTCGCGCGGCCTATGTAGTTGCGTAAGACCTGCTCGGCACGTTCATCGCTGCTGTGGCCGGAGGAGTAGACATATCCCACGCCGCGACGTGTATCGAGTCCGATGTCCCACGTCCAACCCGCCTCCCGTGCCGTTGAAATCGTATAGGACGCGATCGGGGCGTCGGCTCGATCGTAGGGGACCTGCATCGCCACGGCGCGATCGCAGAAGAGACTCGAGAGGCAGGATTTCAGAGGCACGCCGTACGTGCGTCCGATCAGCTGAGCGCGGAAGCCGGAGCAGTCGACATAGAGGTCGCCCGTGATGCGGCCATGCTCTCGAGTCTCCAGCGCGACTATCGCCCCGGTTTCGTTGAGCTCGACCCCCAGGACAGTATCGGCTACATACCGTACGCCCAGTTGGATCGCCGCCGTCCGCAAGGCTCGAGCGAATGAGGTGGCGTCGAAGTGGTAGGCGTAGCTCAGGGGACCCTCAAAGTCCGCGTCGCTGAGACGCTTGGGTGCGCGGCAGTGATCGGCGACCCTCTTCTGCACCGTCGCGGCCTCATCCAGGTCCACGCCCGGTGTCAGCCCCAGGAGCCAGTAGGGCAGCAGATCCAGGCCTCCCTGGCGGAGCTGGGCGGACTGGAAAGGGTGGAAATAGTCGTTGCGCCCGGCAGTCCCGGGGTTGTGCAGCCAATCGACGAAGTGAATGCCTTGTTTGAACGTGGCGCTGCTCGACCGCATGAAGTTGGCTTCATCCATGCCGATGCGGCGCAGGGTGCGCTGAATGCTTGGAAACGTGCCCTCGCCGACGCCTACCGTGGGAATATCCGGGGATTCGATGACAGTGATGCTGACCCCGCCCGGTGCGGCGCTCGCCAGCGTCCTGGCGAGATAGGCGGCAGTCAGCCAGCCCGCTGTTCCGCCGCCTACGATCACCAGTTGCCTGATCATGGGTACCGCCCGTTTGCCCGTAACCGCTTACTTGAATGAATACCGCAACGTGAGCACGTAGCGCCGATCGGCGATATACCAGTTGCGGCCGTACTGCTGGTTGCCGTAACCCATCAGTGTCTTCGTGATTGCGTTGGTGAGGTTCTGCCCTTCGGCCGAGATGCCGAAGTTTTCGGTGACCCGGAACGTGACGCCGGCATCGAGCTGGCCATAGGAGTCGCTGAACACGGGGAGGCTGAAAATGATCGGGTTCGGATTTGTCGTGACACCCGTCGGGGCGTTATAGCTGCTCGCCGTCCCGTTCGAATTCGTGCTCAGCAGGTAGCGGCTGCGCCAGGTGTAGGCTAACCGGATGGACCATGGATTGCGCTCGTACATCGCCACGAGGTTGTAGTTATGTTTGGAGAGCTGATCGACCGCCAGCCCGGTGATCGGATTGCCGAGCATGTCGAACGCGCGGTCTCCCGGCGCATAGCTCGCGATATAGGTGTAGTTCAGCTGGGCGCCCAAGCCATTCCAGGGCGCCGGCAGGAAATCGGCGAAACCCTGGAAGCCGAATTCCGCGCCCTTGATGATCGCCGCCTGCTGTTGATTGTAGGAGCCGTTCACTGCTGTGGTGAGGGTCCTGACGGTTCCGTTCGGGAAAGCGAACGGGACCTGCACGTTGAAAGTCCCGTACGAGAGATAATCATGTATATCCTTGTAGAACAGCGACGCGTGCGTCTCGAAATTGGGCTTCGGATACCATTCGAGCGACAAGTCGCCGTTGGTTGCGATCTGCGGCCGCAGGTTGGGATTGCCGGTGTTGGCCGTTCCGCCAATAATGGCCTTGGCCTGACCGATCGACTGCGTTACGAAGCTCGCTGAGCCCGAGGCGCTCATTTGCGTGAAGCTCGGATTGGTGAGGCTTTGGGATGCGGCAAGACGCAAGTGCAGATCCGGACGGAGCAGGAACTGCAGGTTGAAAGCCGGCAATGCCCGGGTGTAATTGCGTCCTCCGCCATTGGGCAGGTAGATGCCGCTGCCCAGAGGGTAATCGGTGGGTACGCAGTTCGCGGTCGCCGTTCCGTCGGTATTGCACAAAGTGACGGTGCCGCCGGGCGGCACGATGAAGCCGGTGGCGGAGTTCTCATAGTGAACGACTCGCGCACCGATGTTGCCGTACATCGGCAGGCCGAATACGTTCTCATGCCCGAACGACAGCATGAAGTAGGCGGCCTCATTCCGGGTGTGGCCATACGACAAGGTGCTGGGGTTGAATGTCGTAGGACCCTGGGTGTCGCCGGCTTCGCCATATTTCTGGTGGATTCCCAGGATGTCGAAACTTTTGACCAAGCTGACTGACGGCAGAGCGACCGGCGAGGGGAGTGTGGCCTGGCCGCGAAAGAAATTCGGGAAGGTCGCGATTACGGTATCACCGGGGGCTGCGGTGCTCAGATGGTTCAGGACCGGGTCCCACACCGGAGACAGGGCGGTCCAGTTGTAATTTGAGAGATTGTCCTGCTCCTGTCGGTTGGCTACACGAGCACCCACCTTCAGGCCGCGTAGGAAGGCGTCATCCGACAGCTTCAACTCCAGGTCTGCGTTCCATGCGACCTCGGTGCCTTTGTGCTGCTCATAGTGATCCATCGTCGCTTCCCACACGCTTTGTGATGGATCCGCGAGCGTGCTGCCCGGAGCCAACGTGACAGTCGGCACGCGCGTGGTCAGGTCGAGGCCAAATGGGGGAATCGAGTCCTGCGTGAAGACGTCATTGTTGGCTGAGTGCGCGGTGGATTGGACATACTGCACCGCGCTCGTGAGCCGGACGCGATCAGTCAAATGCCAATCAGCCGAGAAAGTATAGTCGGTGGTCCGGTTATAGGAGTGGTTTGCGCCGGTATCGCCGCCCGCCAGGCTCGCTCCGACAACGGAGCCCGCGAGTGGATCCCAGCCAGTGAAATAAAGCTTATCCGTCGAGAGCAGTCCGCCGTTGGACCCAAACGCGTTTTTGCCGGCAGGATCTACCGTAAAGCCTTCGGCGCTGGCATTGTAGTCCGCGAGGGTCCAGGTATTACTGGAGTAGTCGGCGCGAAAAAACGTCTGCGACAGTATCAGACCATCCGTCGGTTCCCACTGCATCGCCTCGTACAGACCGGTGCGCTTGCGGTCGAAATAGTTCTCGCGCCAGTCGAAGCCGCCGGGGATGTAGGCCAGGGAGTTGTTGATCAGCTGAGGATAATAAGGCTCGACCTGGAAGGTGTCCGAGCGCGACTGCAGCTCGGAGCGGGCGACATCAACGAGAATGCCGAACTTGCCCACCCCGGTTTGCCAGCTGTCCGTGAGCAGCAGTGATTCGCTGGGGTTTCCCTTCTTGAGAAAGTCGCCGTAGTTGTACCCGGCCGTGACATCGGCCTCGGGCGTCTTGTAGTCAAAAGGCATATGCGTGCGCAGGTTGATCGAGCCACCGATACCGCCCTCGATTTGATCCGGCGTGGGTGTCTTATATACGTCCACGCCAGCCATCAGTTCCGGAGTGACATCCTCCCACAGCAGCGCGCGACCGCCGTTGGCGCTGAAGGAATCGCGTCCATTGAGCGTGCTGTTGACCTGCGACAATCCCCGCACCACCGGGCCGCTGCCCTCGATTGAGTAGTGGTCAGGGTCGTTGATGGCCGCGAAATGGGTGATGGCGACGCCGGGTACGCGCTGCAACACCTCGGTGATGCTGTTGTCCGGCAGTTTTCCTACATCATCCGCTTCCACGGAATCGACGATCTGCTCGGCTTTCTCCTTGCGGCTGATGGCAGACTCGAGAGCCAACTTGCGCGAGGTGACGACGACTTCCTGGAGTTGGGACGAGGACCCGGACGCATCGTCGGCGGCCTCGCCGCTCGCCTCCGCAGCCAACGCGGGTGAACCGGAAATGGCGCCGAGCAGGCCCAACGCTCCCAGTGCGAGTGCTGGAGCGCGGCGACGTAGCGCGCGCTGGACAGCCAACTCGATTTCCGACCGGTGACCCGTCGACGTTAGCAACAGGCAATGCTTCGTTCTGACCACGACCAACCCCCTTCAGTGACAGTTGAGACCTGTCTGGCATTGAGACCAGTGCCGCACAAATTCCGGCCCCCTGAAGTCGGGTGAGCCATGCCTCGGATGTTCTGTGTTGTGAGAAGTGATGAACAATCGAGGCCGATCGACTCGGGCTGCGGCTTGGACCGGTCGTGGCTCTATTTCACGATAGCGATACCAACCTGACTGGAATAATGAAATTGCAGCTGTGAGTCATGTCCTGAAGGCAATGGGAGGACAGCGCGTGCGCCAATGCGGATGAGAGACCGGACCCATGCCATTTTGGACAGTCGTGATGTCCAAAATGGCATGTCCGGGGGCCAGGCTCGCGGAGCTCTGGCCGCTTTAGAAATGGCGGGTGAGATCGATCGTCAGTGCGATCAAAACGTAGCGCGCAATTGTACGGAGAACGTCCGCCCGCTACCGTACCATTCGAAAACACTCGTACCGATATGCTGCTGGGCCAGCGATTTGTAGAGCGCGTCCGTCAGGTTCAGCACCTGCACTCCGAGGGTGAGGTGCG
>Ga0070665_100008218_pt1 | contig 10565 bp, 7 predicted proteins | sample KBSS13metaG_FD_65862 | JGI IMG/M metagenome (GOLD analysis project Ga0070665, IMG submission 65862) | Switchgrass rhizosphere microbial communities from Kellogg Biological Station, Michigan, USA - KBS S1-3 metaG | ecosystem: Host-associated > Plants > Roots > Rhizosphere > Soil ...
AACATATCTTCTTTGAATTGTTCAATCGACTCTTCAATCGACATATCAAAGATCCGCTCCACCAGCATTTTCTGCCCGGCGGCGAGAATGGCCGGATGGCCATACTGGCAGACAAGAAAATCCATTGCCGGTGGGAATAGTGCCCACTCGGCCGGAAAGTCCCAGCAGAAGTTTCGCAGCGCGTCCTCACTGGTTTCGACAAATGCCAGGCCCGGTGCTTTTTTGTCTTCCTCCGCATCGGCAGATGCGGGCAAAACCGCAATCAATTGATCGATGCGCTTTTCTGCGCATATAGCGGACAGGCCCTCAATTTCCTTGGCCGACAGACTGCCTTCGGTGGCGGCTGCCCACCAGCCATTTTCAACCAACGACGCCGGTTTGACCATCAAGAGATTGGCCGAGGTCAGTTTGTCCGAATTTAAAACCGTGAAGGCCAGGGCGTAAATTTCCTCGCAGCGACTGGTGTCTTCAATCAAGGTATAGCCGGCGCGCCGCTTGCATTGCGGGCAGGGCATATAGCTCGGTTCTATGTACACATCACAACTGGCGCACTTCATCTTTGCAACATCCTAATACCAAATTAATGCCGGGTAACCTCTTACCAACGCATTCACACTGGTTATAGAGCCTACAGTATTATCTTGTCAGTGTTGCAGGAATTTTGCAGGTGAAAAATGAGCGAAATAGCTAAAATCTGTGTCGTCGTTCTGGCAGTCGTAAGCCTGCTCGGCGGCATTATGGGCTTTGTAAAAGCCAAGTCCAAGGCTTCGATTATCGCCGGCACAATCAGCGCCGCCCTGCTTGCCGCTTGCTACTTTATCTCTATGACGCAGGTCAACTACGGCCTCATTGGTGCGGCTGTGGTGGCAATGTTGTTGCAGGTGCATTTCGGCCGCAGTTTCAAAAAAACGAAGAAGCCGATGCCGGCCATCCCCATGCTCGTCCTTTCCAGTATTACTGAGATAATGGCAGTAGTGGCAGTGGCACTCGATTACAAGGCGAACGGCCACCTCTAACAAAAATTTCAGGCGGCGACCGTGTCATTCAACCTGACTCTTGCTCAAAAAGGTTTTTTGTTGGTGGCAGTGCCGCTGGCCTTTGAGCTGGCCTGCGTCGGCATGCTTTTCAGCGTCTGGCAGGAATCGCGTCTGCAAGCGGCTCGTCAGATGCATGACCGCGAAATAGTCGCCGTCGTCAATCATGTTTTGCAGGAAACAATCGCCACCGCCAACCTCTGCCTGCTCAACAATGTCTTTGACGACAAACACTTTTCCACGCTCAAAGATCAAAACGTGGCCGAAGTACAGCGGCGTCTGGCGCAGCTTGCCGAGCTGGTCAAAGACGATCCGGCGCAAAAGGCATACACCAATAGAGCAGCGGTGCATTTGCAGAAAATCGTCACTACGACGGTCGGCTTCAATCTCATCACCGAACTCTCGGCCCATGACAAAATGGGCACATTGCTTCAGCTTCACGCCGAGTCTTTGAAGTTCAATCAGGAAATGACAAACCTGCTCAGAGCCCAGGAAAAGGACGAGAAAGCCTGGACAGAAGCAGAACGGGCATCTCAGCAGACGATCAATATAATTCTTGTCACGCTGATCATCTCCAGCATCTTTCTAGCAGTCGGCCTGGCGGTATATTTCAACAGCCAGGCGGCCAGACGACTGGCAATCGTGATGAACAGCATCTCCGACCTTTCCAAAGGCCACTACGGCAGCCTGCCGCTGGCCGGTGAGGACGAATTTGCCGTACTGGACAAAGACATTCACGCCATGGCGGCGCAACTGCTGGACGCCACACATAAAGAACGCGCCGTAGTCGAAAACGCGCAAGATGTGATCTTTTCAATTAATACCAAAGGCAATTTCACCGCCGTCAATCCGGCCGCCGAAAAGGTCTGGGGTTTCAGTAAAGATCAACTTTTAAAAATGACTATTAGCGATTTACTTACCCATGAAGGCGGCGGGGAAGTCATTCAAAAACTGCGCGACACTGCAGTCAATCAAAAGCCGTGCACACTGGAAGTAGCCACCATAGGCGCCAAGAAAAACATGGTCGAACAGACCTGGTCTGTATCCTGGTCCAAGCTGGAACAGACTCTTTTTTGCGTGGCCCACGATATTTCAGAGCGCAAACGCGTGGAGAAACTGAAGCAAGAATTTGTGGCCATGATCACCCACGATTTGCGCACGCCCCTGGCCTCAATCAAAGCCGTGCTGGAGGTGCTGGCGGCCCAGGACAGCGGCCTCAAGCCTGAATGGCGCGACCGAGTAAACAGATCGGCGGAGAGTTCGGCGAGATTGATTTCACTCATCAACGACCTGCTGGATCTGGAAAAAATGCAGGCCGGTAAACTGGAGATTGATCTGGACATCTGCCTGATAGACGATCTCATTACCAGCTCAATTGAGGCTGTGGCCAGCTTTGCCGAGGCTCGCTCCGTATCCTTCAATTTCACCAGAAGCAATCTTATCGTCGAAGCCGATGAGAGGCGCATGGTGCAGGTAATTATCAATTTGCTCTCCAATGCCGTTAAATTTTCGCCGGCCCAGAGCGCCGTGGACATCAGCAGCCGCAAGAGCGGAGACTTTGTCGAGGTGCGCATTTCAGACCGCGGCCGCGGCATTCCCAAAGACAAAGTCAAAGAAATTTTCAGTCGCTTTGCCCAGGTATCGGGTCTGGATCTCAAAGACAAAAATCAAAGCCGCGAGAATCAAGGCACCGGTTTAGGGCTGGCAATTTGTCAGGAAATTGTTTCGGCTCACGGCGGCCAGATAGGCGTCGAAAGCCAGGAAAACAGCGGCAGCACATTCTGGTTTCGCCTGCGCGCCGCCGACAGTGAATAAAATTCAAATGCAATAATTGGTTATCGATCAAACAATCGATAAATCAAGAACGCAAACGATATCCGACCCGAGGTACTGTTTCAATTATTGAAGCATCGTCGTCGTCGCCTTCGTCGATTTTTTTGCGCAGGCGCTTAATGCAAGTCCTGATGGCCATATCGGACGACTCACCTTCAGATTTCCAGACATGACGGAAGAGAGACTCGGTCGTAATTACCATCTCCGGATTGCGCATAAAATATTCAAGCAGGGCAAATTCCTTGGGCAAAAGTGAAATTGGTTTGCCGTTTTTTACAACGCTAAACTTACTGGGAATGAGCACTATGCCGTGTCTTTCCAGTATTTCGTCCTGCACATGATGGCCGCGGCGAAGCAAAGCCTTTACTCTTGAACTCAGCTCTTTCATATGAAACGGCTTAGTCAAATAATCGTCGGCACCGGCGCCAAAACCGGTCAGTTTTTCTTCCATCTCGGCTCTGCCGGTAAGCATTAAGATTGGCGTGGCGCCCCGCTCGGTGCGATATTTCTGACAGATGTCCACGCCCACCATACCGGGCAAATTCCAATCGACAATGGCCAGATCATATTCGCCCACATGCAACATCTCATAGCCTTGCTGTCCGTCGTGCGACATTGTCACCACATGGTGTTCGCCACGCAACCAGGTGGCAATCATCTGGGCCAGTTCAAGATCGTCTTCGATTAAAAGCAGTTTTGACATTGGATTTATTTTTTTACGGGACTGAGTTTCAGTAGTTTTTCGCGCGCCGCTTTCAGCGTTTCGTCACGGCGACTGAAGCAGAAGCGCACGTAGCGTCGCTTGAGCTTGTTGTCGGCGCCAAAGAAACTGGCGCCCGGTACGACTGCCACGCCGATGTCCTTAACGAGATATTTGGTGAAGGCCAGATCCGATTCAAATCCGCGATCACCGATATCGCAAAACATATAATAGGCGCCCTCGGGCTTGTAATAGGAAATGCCCACGGTGTCCAGGATTTCCATCATCGTATTGCGCCTGGCGTCATATTCTTCGGCCAGTTCTTTGTAGTATTTATCACCCATATTTACGGCGGTGACACCAGCTCTTTGCAGTGGCGCCGGTGCGCCCACCGTCAAAAAGTCATGCACTTTGCGAATGGGCAGAGTAAACTCCGGTCGGGCCACAGCCCAGCCCACGCGCCAACCGGTGACGCTGTAAGTCTTGGACAGACTGTTGATGGTGACGGTCAAATCTTCCATGCCGGGCAATGTGGCCATCGCCACATGCTTGTTGTTGTCATAGAGAATATGCTCGTAAATTTCATCGGTAAAACAGAGCACGCCCCACTTCTGACAGAGCTTGGCCACAGCTTCCAGCTCGTGTTTGGTAAAGACTTTGCCTGTGGGATTGTGCGGAGTGTTGATGATAATGGCGCGCGTCTTGTCGTTAAAAGCGGCGGCCAGTTCTTCTTCTATGAAACTCCAGTTGGGTGGATAAAGCTTGACGTAGCGCGGCGTGGCGCCGGACAAAATAGAGTCCGGACCGTAGTTTTCGTAGAAAGGCTCAAATACGATTACTTCTTCGCCTTCGTCCACAAGGGCGATCATTGTCGCCACCATGGCTTCGGTGGCGCCACATGTGACCGTAATCTCGGTCTCAGGGTCGACGTCCAGATTGAGAAATTTTTTGCTCTTGTCGGCGATGGCCTGGCGCAAAGGCTTGTCGCCCCAGGTAATGGCGTATTGATTGATGTCGTCAAAAGTGGCCTTGGTGACGGCCTCTTTTAACTCGCTGGGACAGGGAAAGTCGGGCAGACCCTGGGCCAGATTGACGGCCTTGTGCTGAGCTGCCAGACGCGACATTTCGCGGATAACCGACTCTTGAAACTGACTGGCCTTGTTGGAAGCCGTTTTTAAAACTTTTGACGACATTGTCCTTCCCATTTTATGAGACATTGAACAATGATACTACCGGCCCGGCCTTTTCAGCCTCGTCCCGGGAAAATAAAAGTTCAGTATCTCTTTGTATCCCCGTCCGGCCTTGGCCTGCCCATTAGCGCCCCACTGGCACATACCGACGCCGTGGCCGCAGCCGCGTGAGCTAAATTTGATGGCGTCGGGGTAGAGCACAATGTTGTAGCGGGTAGACGGCACAAATCCCCAGCCAAAAGACTTACCCAGAAGCAGCCAGAATTGATAGCCGTCCTTGACCGACTTATATCCATTTCTGGTCACTTCCACCTTGGTCGGCCGCCCCAGCCTGTCGGCAAGAACACGGGGATTTACCAGGTCGGTTTTTTCGTGGAAACTCATGCTGCCAATCGTTTCTTCATGGTCCTTGAAAAATGGGGAACCCTTGCAAAAGTTGCAGGTAACTTCTTTCAAATAGGGATAACGCCCCTCGGCCACCTTCCCGCCGAACATTTCAGGCAGCGCTGTAGTGCCACCACAGGTGGAGCAAAAGAAAACATCGATTGGTTTATCTTTGTAATAAAGCTGCTGTCCAAAAACGCCAGTGACAGCCGCTTTTACGTCAGAGCGTTCCGCAGACGTACCAAGATAGGACTGCTCGTCCGTGCTGTCGAGGATGGGCTTGCCTCGATAGTGCCTTTCCAGAAGAGTAGTAGACAATATCGCTTGTGCTTTCAGCGCCTCTCTATGAAAGCCGGGCAAGGCCTCACTTCCTACGCAACTCGTTATATACGAGACTGTGTCTACTTCATTAATAACGGCAAGCTTCGACTCGCGGGTTTGTCTAATCAATGTTATGGTTCCACGATAGGACCGCGGGGCGTTAGCATTTAGAGAAAGCTTTATGGTCGGCCCAATCGCTTTCAGAACTATCTTGTCTTTTGTAAAAAACAAATGGTCTGGCCGTCCAAGAATGTCTTTTCCAAAAGTTATTCCTGCTGAGGCCGGTTCAGCTACAAAAATGTCGGCACCCAGCTTCAAATTGCGGGGTTCCAAAACTTCTACCGGCCCATGAATATATATGTTGCGGGAATCAGCTTCACGACTGCTAAACAACTGCACCTTCACACGCGAAGGCAGGGCATTAACAGGAGATGTTGCACACCACTCCAGGCAGGTAAGGAACAACATACAAAAGACGAATATATAAGAAGCCCGCGCTAAGGCCATTCGGTAGCCATCAAAAATTCGCGTGCCTTGGGCACGGCGGTGTCTTGCGAAGTACCGGAAGGACTGAATAAACATACGGCATGACGCGGATTATCAAAAGGGAAAAATCCAATCAAGGTCGATTGAAATTTTGCGCCATGCGGAGTCGTACCGGTCTTAAGCGCGATTTTGAGTTTATCGGCTTCATCCAGTTTGCGGCCGGTACCCTGCCGCGCACATAAGCGCATTCCTTTTATAAGGATGTCGTTAGTGGTTTTAGAAAGCGTATTTTCTAAAGGCGTTTCCTTATCCTTGCGCTCCAAATCTTCGGCCGAATGCAAAACCGGCAACTTGCCCCCGGCGCCCACGCCGATCAATGCGGCCATACGCATGAGAGCAAGAGACGAAGGCTTGAGGTCCTCGGCCAGACCGAGGACATAATGCAATGAGCTGTCGGGCAATGAATGCTTGGACTCATCGGGGAACGGCCCGGCGGGCCGATCGGCGCAGGGCGAGGCCAGACCGAATGCGCGGGCCTGCGTTAAAAAGGCTCGCGTTGTGAGGCGCTGTGTCGCCTTGGCAAAAAATATATTGCAAGAAAATCCCAGGGCATGCACCAGATCGATTTTGCCATGGGCCTTTTGACAATGCACTTCCTCACGACCGATACGATGCGTGCCGGTGCATTCCAATTCTTGATTGAGGTTAAAAATTCCTTCTTCTAAAAGGACGGCGGCGGCGACAAGTTTCATGATCGAGCCGGGGCGCTCGCAGGGCACATGGAATCCTGTGGGGAAGCCCACCTGACCATTGCGCAAATTGCACCAGAAAAAGGCCGCCGACTCTCGCGCCACGGCCGGAGTTTCAGCAGCCTTGAGCGTACCCAGGCCAAAGATCGAGCGCATAAAGCCTCTGCGCCCGATTTCAATTTTTTCTCCACCGTCGGTCTTGTCAGTCAATTTTTCTTTTACTTTCTTTTGACAACCGCTTCACCCTGGCAACGTCTAATTTTGACACAGCTTCTGTAAGCTAAGTAATGTCCGGGGCAAACCCTTATAAAATCGCATCCTGTCACACCGTCTCACCGACAAACGTGGAGCGCACTTTGCCGCATCTTCTTATCTCTGCACTTCTTTCGGCGGCCCTTGCCCTGGTATGCCAGTCTTGCCTGTTATGCCAGTCCTGCCTGCTATGCCTGCCGGCGGCCCAGGCCATGGGCACGGACAAAAAGGCTGACGACAGCAACCAGAAACCCATCCCTCTTAACAAGATCGCCCGAGCCGCGCTGGACAATCATTTTGCCCCCCAGCCTAAATCTCTGACTGAAATGGTCAAATCTTTTACCATCCCCAAAATCTACAAAAAATCAAAAGGGCTCTTTGTTACCCTCTCCAAAAGCGGCAAAACAAGGGCCTGTTGGGGTTCAATCAATCCCCAGGAAGGAAACCTGGTGGCAGCGACAATACTGGCCTGTGAGGAGGCCCTGTCCAAAGAGTATCGATATCCGCCCATTAAAAAGAGCGAGCTAGCCGCTCTCAAGTGCCAGGTTACCGTGATAGAAAAAATAGAGCCTGTTTCCAGGCGTGCCAGCCTCAATCCGCTCATCGACGGCCTCATGGTGCGCAGTGGCGCCAAGGCCGCCGTGCTCCTGCCGGGCGAGGCTTCGGACCCTCACTATCAAGTAATGCAGTGCAAACTCAAAGCTGGTATAACCCCCCAAGAGCCTTGCCAGATTTACAGGATGCGTGCCCATGTCTTTCGCTGACATCTCTTCCAACAATCCCATGAAGCGGCTGCTCAAGCCGCAAAGCACAGTTTTCAGCTGGGAGCTGCTCGTCTTGCAGCTGCTCTTTCTGGCACTGGTGGCCATTAACATGGACAAACCCATGGGTTCGCTTTCGGGCCAGGTGGCTCTGGAAGAAAAAGGCTTCAATCTCTCGACCTACAATATGCGCGACAACCGCGTCTACGCCATCGTCAACGGTCCGCGTCACGGTCAGTCGGTGGAGCGCGGGGCCTGGGTAAAGGCCGACGGCACCTTTGAAATCGATCAGCTGCCGGTGGGCGAATATTACATGCGCGTGCGCGCGCCCGGCTTCGCCACCGAAACAATCGACACGCTCTATGTCGAAGAAGGCCACGTCAGTAAACTGCCCAAGCCGGTGCGTCTCTCACTGCTCAATCCCACCGTCAACATCGCCGCCGAAAGCAGAGTATTCACTACCAAAGAAGCGCCGCATTTCTGGATAAACGCATCCGGTGCTTCCACGGCCACGGTAAAAATCTATAAGAAGGATCTGTTCAGCATGATGGAGCCGGCCACGGCCGCCAAATACCATCTCAACTTTTCCAATGACTTCAGCATGTATGTGGATTCATCAAAAAAATTCCAGAGTCCCTTCGACGACATGCAGCCGCTCAAAACTTTCCAGCGCAATTTAAATCTGGATGTGGAAGACAATGCCCATGCCGAATTTAAATTTGACGGTCCGATGGAAGCGGGCGATTATTTCGCCGTCGCCGAAGTGCTTGATCCCTTTGGCAAAAACAGCGCCCGCACGGTCACCTGGTTTAGCGTAGGCGATGTCGGCCTGGTCGTTAAATATTCACCGCTCAAAACAATAGTCCGGGCCATCGACCTCAATACTCTTAAAGGTCTGAGCGGCGTTAACGTAAAACTCTATGACAGAAGGGACGAAAAAAGCTTTAAGGAATACGCCACAGCCGCTACCGCCGGTAGTGACGGTCTGGCAGTTTTCCCTTCAACTGCTCAGATGAAAGCGGCCCTGGGGAACAATCTCGTCGTCACGGGTGAACTTGGCAAGAGTCGCGCGTATGGCGGGTTTAGCGTCTATCAATCGGATAATGACCTGCATAAGACTTACTTCTACACGGACAGACCTGTGTACCGTCTGGGCCAGACTGTTTACTTCAAAGGCATAAGCCGCGTCGTCGACGAAAACGGCGTCAAAAACATCGGCGAAGGCAAAACAATCACTGTTGCGGTTGAAGATCCGGACAACAATGAAATGAAGGCCTTTGATCTCAAAACCAATAAGCACGGCACTTTCCACGGCTTGATTCAGGTGCCCGAAGACGGAAAAACGGGCGGCTATCAAGTACAGATCACATATCCCGATGGCCATATCGACTACAACTCATTTGAAGTGGCCGAGTACCGCAAACCGGAATATTCAGTGGAAGTGACACCCCTGGCCGATAGATTTATTGCCGGTGAAAAAGCCAGAGCCAAGGTCAAAGCCAGTTATTACTTCGGCGGGCCGGTGGCCAATGCCCGGGTCAAGTACAGCGTCTATTCATCGACCGACTACAACACCCGCTGGAAATTGATGGATCGCCCCAGCTATTTCGATTTCTTCAACAGCTGGACCAGCGATGACGAGGGCGAAGGTGAAGGCTATGACGGCACCGGAGACTTCGTAGCAGAAGGCTTCGCCGTCACCGACGCCAACGGAGAAGCGACTGTGGAAGTACCGACCACGGCCGCCGCAATGCCCAAAGACAGCCCCGTCGGGCAGGAATTTGCCGACAAGAAACTAAAAATCGAAGCTGAAGTGACCGACATCAGCCGCCTCTCGGTAGTCAGTTCGGGCACGGTCAGTCTCGTACCGGGTGACTTTTTCCTCTCCGCCAATCCCGAAAATTATGTCGTCAAAAGCGGCGAACCGATCGGCATCGACGTCATGGCCCGCGACTATCAAGGCAGACCGGTGGCGGCTAAAGAAGTCAAAGTCAAAATGGTGCGCTATCCCTATGACCGCATCAAGAGCGAATACAAACCGCCGGTTGTGATCACAGAAGTCAGCGCCAGCACCAACCAGGCCGGTAAGAGTCATGTGGTGGTCAGTGTCGGCGATCAGATGCCCTCCGATTCGTATTCCATACAGGTCACCAGCAAGGACGCCGGCGGTCATGATGTGGCCGATGTATCCTCGGTCTGGGTGAGCAACGGCGGCAGCCCCTTCTCCCTTTCACTGCGCGATGCCCAGGCCGAACCGCTAACGGTCAAGCTGGACAAAAAAGTCTACAAGCCGGGCGAAACGGCCCGTGTCATGATCGCCGGACCATTCAACGGCAGCTCGGGCATGGATGCCATGATCGGTATCGAAGGACGCAAACTGCATGATCTAAAAATCGTGCCGCTTACTTCTTCCGCACAACTGGTTGAAATACCTATTAAAGAAGAATACTGCCCCAATTTTTACGTGACAGTATCTATGGTTGGCGCCAAGCGCCAGTTCTACACCCAGGAAGCAATGATCCAAGTCAGCCCTGAGCATCATTTCCTCAAGCTGGCGCTGGCCACCGACAAAGAACGGTACAAACCGGGCGAGACTGTAAATTACACAATCTCGGCTATGGACAAAGGCGGCAAGCCGGTCAAAGACGTGGAAGTCTCTCTTGGCGTAGTGGATGAAAGTATCTACGCAATAAGAGCGGAGACGGCGCCCGATATTCAAAAATTCTTTTATGACCGTGTGCCCAACTGGGTCTCCACTTTCTGCAGTTTCCCCGAACAATATTCAGGCGGGCCTGACAAGATGGAGCCGCGCGTGCGCAAGGACTTCAGAGACACCGCTGCCTGGCAGCCTGAGC
>Ga0070665_100008221_pt1 | contig 10562 bp, 8 predicted proteins | sample KBSS13metaG_FD_65862 | JGI IMG/M metagenome (GOLD analysis project Ga0070665, IMG submission 65862) | Switchgrass rhizosphere microbial communities from Kellogg Biological Station, Michigan, USA - KBS S1-3 metaG | ecosystem: Host-associated > Plants > Roots > Rhizosphere > Soil ...
GCGTCGAACATGTCATGCACCAGCTTGTCGCGGATATTGGCCCAGGAGGTTTCGCGGATCAGCGCGATCTCCAGTCCTTCGCGTTCGGCAAAGCCGCATTCCACCGCCGCGATCGGTATGGCGGCATCGATCAGGGGAATAAAGCCGATTCGCAAGCTTTTCATGGGTTGCCATTCATTTTTGGCTGCCTCATTTGAGCATTCCCTCAGCCGTCACGATGGCGCGGGCGATTTCGATCAGCCTGCGTTTCTGGTCCATCGCGGCCTTGCGCATCAGGACATAGGCCTCCTGCTCGCTGAGCGACTTTGCCCCCATCAGAATTCCCTTGGCGCGCTCGATCACCTTGCGATCGGCCAGGGCCGTCTTGGCCTCATGGAGTTCATCTTGCAGGCGGGAAAAGACATTGAACCGGAGAATGCACATGTCCAGGATGTGCTTGACCCGGTCCTTTCTCAGCCCGTCCACCACATAGGCGGAAACCCCCGCCACCATGGCGTCCTGCATGGCGGTCGCATCGCTCTGGTCCACGAACATGGCGACCGGCCTTTTCACCAAGCGGCTGACCTGGAACATCTGCTCCAACACATCCCGATTGGGGCTTTCCAGGTCGATGATGATGACGTCCGGATCGATATCCGCGATATGCCTGAGCAGGTTGCTGGTTTCATTCAGCCATCGCACATGGACATGGCCGGCTTCGCGCAAGCCTTCCTGGATGATCGCGGCGCGCGCATGGTTCTCATCGATGATCAGTATGCTTGCCTGATCCGTCATGAAGCTGCGCTGCGCCCTCCCCGCCGGGCGACTGTAGCAAATCCGAAGCTGGCGACAATCGAGGCATGATCACGCAGCCCCTCACGCAGCTTTGGCATGCCGTTCATACAGGAATTGCAGCACCTGTTTGCGGCAACGGGCATATTCAGGGGTATCGACGGCCTGGAGCCTGCGGCGGGGCCGCTCCAACCCAACCTCGCAAATCTCGCCGATGGTCGCCGCAGGGCCGTTGGTCATCATCACGATGCGGTCCGACAGCAGTACCGCCTCGTCCACGTCATGGGTGATCATGATCGCGGTCGCCCTGGTATCGCGGTGAATCTCCATCACGGTGTCCTGCAAATGGGCGCGGGTCAGCGCATCCAGGGCCCCGAATGGTTCATCCAGCAGCAGGATCTTGGGTTGCATGGCGAGTGCGCGCGCGATGCCCACCCGCTGGCGCATGCCGCCGGACAATTCGTCCGGCTTCTTGCCCAGCGCATGCTCCATATGAACCAGCGCAAGATTGTGCTTTGTCCATGCATCTCGTTCTGAGGATGACTTTGTCTTGCCGAATACCTTGTCCACCGCCAGCCGGACATTGGCATAGGCCGTGAGCCACGGCAGCAGGCTGTGATTCTGGAACACCACGGCGCGGTCGGGGCCTGGCTCATCCACCACCTGGCCGTCCAGTAGCACCGCACCCGTGCTGGGTTTGGACAGGCCGGCCACGATATTAAGAAGGGTGGACTTGCCGCAGCCGGAATGGCCGATGATGGAGACGAACTCGCTTTTTTCGATTGCCAGAGAAACATTGGAAAGAGCCGTGAACGGTCCTTTGGACGTCTCGAAGCTTTTTCCCACCTGTTCGATAGTCAGATAGCCGTGCATGGATTGCTCCCTCAGATGGGACGGCCGGCAATCAGCCGTCCGATGAAACCGATGATCCGATCCAGGAAAAATCCGATAATGCCCACATAGATCAGCGCCAGAATGATTTCGCTGAGCAGCGAGCTGTTCCAACCGTCCCAGATGAAAAACCCGATCCCGACCCCGCCCACCAGCATTTCGGCGGCAACGATAGCAAGCCAGGACAGACCCACCCCGATGCGCAAGCCTGTAAACATGTAGGGCACGCTGGCCGGCAGCACGATCTTGGTGAAATATTCGAAAGCGTTCAGCCGCAAGACCCGCGAGATGTTACGATAATCCTGCGGGATCTGGCGCACGCCGACTGCAGTGTTGAGAATGATAGGCCAGATCGCGGTGATGAAGATCACAAAGATCGCCGATGGATTGGAGTCCTTGAAGGCCGCCAGCGAAATCGGCAACCAGGCCAGGGGCGGCACGGTGCGCAGCACCTGGAAGATCGGATCCAAACCGCGATAGGCAAAGCTGCTCTGCCCGATCAGCACGCCCAGCGCCACGCCACAGACGGCCGCCAGGCTGAAGCCGATGCTGACCCGTTTCAGGCTTGCCAGAATCTGCCAGAACAGGCCGACATCGGTGCCGCCATTGTCGAAAAAGGGATCGCGGATCAGCTCCCAGGTGTCTTTCAAAACCTTGCTGGGGGGCGGCAGCGAAGCCCCCTCCTGGCTGCATAGGACCTGCCACACCAGAAGCAGGACGCCGATGGTGATCAACGGCGGCAACACCACAGCGGCCACGCTGCGCATTTTCTCGAGCGGCCTGAGATCGGCCAGCCAGGGTTTGGCCCGCGGCTTTCCCTCAGCCTCACCCAGTGTTCCGGTCATTGTCACGTCACCCTCCACTCAGATGCGCTTGATCTTCAGACTGGCGAGATAGGCCTTGGGGTTGGCGGGGTCGAAGGTCTTGCCGTCGAAGAACTTCTCCACGCCGCGCGAGGTGGATTTTGGGATCTCCGCCTCTTTCACACCCACCGCCTTGGCGGCGTCGCGCCAGATGTCTTCGCGATTGACCGCCTTCACCAACCCATTGATGTCGGTATCAGGCGGCATGAAGCCCCAGCGCATATCCTCGGTGAGGAACCAGGCATCGTGACTCTGAAAGGGATAGGAGGCGAAATCCTTCCAGAACTTCATCAGATAGGGGAAGTTATCGACCTTCTTGCCGGTGCCGTAGTCGATGGAGCCGGAGGTGCGGCCGATAATGTCCTCTTCCGGCACTTTGAAATATTCCCGCCGCGCCACAATCTCGCACAGCTCCTTGCGGTTTGCGGGATTGTCGCTCCAGCGCTGTGCCTCGATCACCGCCATGGTCAGCGCTCTCGCCGCCTTGGGATTCTTTTCCACCCAGTCGCCGCGCATGGCGAAGCTCTTTTCCGGATGGTCGTGCCACAACTCGCCGGTGGTGAGCGCGGTAAAACCGATGCCCTGGCTGACCAGCTGGGCATTCCACGGTTCGCCCACACAAAAGGCTTCCATGGTCTTGACCTTCATATTGGCGACCATTTGCGGCGGCGGCACCACGATGGTGGAGACATCCTTGTCGGGATCGACCCCGCCCGCCGCCAGCCAGTAGCGCATCCACAGATCGTGGGTGCCGCCGGGGAAGGTCACCGCCACTTTCGGATCACTACCGTTCTGGCGCAGCTTTGCGAAGGCGGCCTTCATCTTGGAAGAATCCAGTCCCACGCCCATGCTCTGATAATATTTGGAGACCGAGATCGCCTGGCCGTTGGTGTTGAGGCGCGCCAGGATGTTCATCGGCAGCTTGCCGCTCTTGGTCACCTTGCCAGCCGAGATCAGATACGGCATCGGCGTGAGGATATGCGCGCCGTCAATGCCGCCGCGCCCGCCACCCAGCTCGATATTGTCGCGGGTGGTGCCCCAGGAGGCCTGCTTGGCCAGCTTGACGTCGGGCATGCCGAACTTGGCGAAGAACCCCTTTTCCTTGGCGATGATCAGTGGCGAGGAGTCGGTGAGCGCGATGAACCCTAGGGTCGCGGTGGTGGTTTCCGGCGCATCGGCGGCGGCAGCCCAGGCGCCGCCCGGCACCACGGCCCGCGCCGCGGTCAACAGCGCGGCGCTGCCGGCGCCTCTCAGAATGGCTCTACGATTGCTGTGTTTCATGATCTGTCTCCGATCAATATTTGTAGGCAAGCTGCAGCCAGAAGATGGACTTGTCGGGGAAGCCGCCGAACGCCACGCCTGAGCCTTGATAGGCGGCATATTTCGCCAGCACCGAGGCATTGGCATCGACCGCCAATTCCAGGCTCGCGTCCCATTCACTGCCGATTCCGGCACTGAGATTATCGGTGGTGAAGTCGTGCCAGGTCACGATTCCCGTCAGGCTCCGCATCTCAATGAAGTCGGCGGGCAGCGAATAGCTGGCCTTGAGGTAGAGATCCTTCAGACCGTTGGCGGGGGTGGTAAGGAACATGTCCGCCCAACCATTGAAGGCATGCAAGGTGGCCAGCGGTGTGGCGAAACCGATGGTGCCGTTGCCTTCCAGCACTTCATAGCCGACCAGCCCGGTCACGCCGGCATAGCTGGCACTGGCCTCGCCCAGCCAGTAATTCAAGCTGATGGACAAGGGATTGTTGGCATAATTGGTCTGGTGGGCGAATTCACCGGTCAGTTTGGCAGCGACGTCTTGGCCGATGGGAAAGCTATAATCGGCGCGTCCGCCATAGGTGGCGGTGGAAAGCCGCGATGCCGCCGTCTGCTGCGCCAGTGTGGTGGCGAAGCCCGGCGCCGAAAGATCCAGCAGGAAGGCATAACCTTCCAGGCGCAGATTATCGACGCCAATATAGACGGCATCCATCACATGGCTATCGCTCTTGAAATAGTTGGCCTGGCCGGTCGCCGCCGGATTGGTGTTGGACGGCACCGGAATGGCAGGACCGTTCACGCGATTGACGCGGTAGAGATAGGCATAGGTGAAGGTCAGGTCAGTGATGGAGGTGTTGACCGCCGATAGCGAGTCATAGGTCTGTTCGTGCTGGCGCCAGCCGGCATTGCCGACAAAACGCTGATTGCCGATCAAAAGACGCTGACGTCCGATGGTGAATTTGGTGTCAAAGTCGGACGCATAAGTCAGGGTCAGCCGGTTCAGCGCCGTCATCGACGGATCGGCAATCGTCGGATAGGCCGTCTTGCCGTTGCGGGTGCTGTTGTAGGTGGCGCCACCCACCGTCCAGATCTGGTCGAAATCGAAACCGAGCTGCAAATTATTCCAGTAGCCGGTGTCGTAGCCCAGCCGCGCGCGGATGGTGTTGGCATTGGCGTCCAGCGCCTTGCTGTTGTCCGTGACGGTCTCGTACCGGGCGCGCAGATCGATCACCGGCCGCCCCTGGGCGATGATCCCGGCCAGCGGCAATTCCGCATGCGCGGCCATGGTGGAACACATAAAAGCCAGGACACTGATCGAGGCGCCCCTTTTCAACAAAGAAAGCTTCGACAAAAAACGCATTCACATCCCCCTTCTGTCGGCCGATAAGGCCAAAAAAGAAAAAGCGCCTGGCCGGCGATGCCTCGCCGATCAGACGCCTTTGTCCGTGTGGAGCCGGAAGGCTCCGCTTAAACTGAAATGGGTCGTCTTTGACCCGCGCGGGACCTCAACAACGCTCCTGCGCTTTTTATCCTTGGCGGATCATTTTTTGCGTTGCAATAGCTCTATGAAAAATAAGTGATATTTCCTACCGCGTTGCACAACAGCTGTGCAGCCCGATCAGGAAACTGGCACCTTTTGCCCAGAAGTTGATCGAACCTCTGCTCCCGCCAGCATCCCCGATTGCGCGGATATGCGTTTGGCATGATCGGCGGCGAAGCGTTCGATTCCCTTGTAGATGGACTCCGGATCGAGATGCGCTTCGGCGATGACATCGCGCTCCAGCCCACCCGTCAGCCATTGATCGTCCCAGTCCGACGTCAGCGAATAGGCATCGGTCAGCGGTCCCAGATCCCGCACCGGCCACACGCGGCGCGTGCCGGTGCTGACCACCATGGCGTCCAGCAACGCTTCCGGCGGCAGCACGGAATGGCGATAGGATTCCGGCTGGCGGTCGAACAATTCCTCGCTGACCGCAGAGACGATTTTGACATTGATGCCCGCCTGCTCCAGCCGCGGCAGGATTTTGACCAGGTTGACGGTCGAGCTGGCGCCCTGGGCGATGACAGTGCCGTGTTTCGGCTTGCCCGGCGCAAAGTCGCGAATGACATAGAGCCCCCTGGTGGCCGCCAGCGGGTCCTTGTCGGCGAAGGTGCTGCGATCCGCCACCGGATTGTCGGGGCGCGCCACCTCGATGATGATGATGCCGACCTTGGGATCGCGCGCCGCGATTTCGGCGGCGGCGAAATAAGCTGGCGCGACATCGTTATAGTCCCAGAAGTTCAAGTGGATGACCTGGCCCCTGGGGAACAGTTTCCATACCTGGGGCGCGAAGATGCCGAAATGCGTGCGTCCGTCGGCCGCCGTTTCCGGTCCTGAATGCCCGACCAGAATGTGCAGCACGCCCATGCGGAAACGGCTGTCCTGGTTCTGCTGGCTCCACACCCGCGCTGGTGTGTACATCAAGGGCGTGAAGGCGCCGTAGGTGCCGCTGAGCGCCCACACGCCTCTGAACTGCTCCGGATCGACACTTGCGCTCTGGCTCACCAGGCCGATGGCGGATGCGACGTTGCCGGCTTCCTGGATCGCCGCCTTGACGCGCGTGCCCATGGGATTGGTTTCGGGGTCGTAATGGCCCCACAGGCTGCCATGCTCGACATTGATGGATTCCGACAGGTCCGCCGCGAGAGTCACAAAACGGCTGTCGGTGACATAGTTCATCCACTTGATGATCTCGGAGATGGCACGCCGTCCGCCCGCCGCCTCGCCCGCCTTGCGGAACAGGGCGATGGAAACCTCCTTGCTGGCACCGGAGATGCGGTTTGAAACCGCGACCTTGACGGCCTCGCGCGGCAGCTTGGCGGGCCTGAGCCGTTCATCCAGGAACGGATCGGAGCCCTGTGCGAAGTGGACATCGCGATCATCCTTGATGGCGTCGCCCAATGTCACCAGCCGCTCGGCCAGCCAATCGCCCAGCCCCTTTTGATCCAGCACCGACATGACCTTGTCGATATTGGTCTTGAACTGGACCAGACGCTCGCGTTCGTTGGTGACCGGTCCTTTGCGGATGCCGTCGAATTCGATGCCGTAGCGCTCTTCGAAGGTGCCGGCCAGCGCCACGAAATAATCGGAATTCATCTTGTAGCCGTAGGGATGGCTGGGATAGCCGACAATCTGCTTGATCGTCGGAGTCAGTTGGCCGTTCGAGGCCGCCGGCCAATAGCCCTTGGTGGTCTTGGCGATGGCGATCATCGGCCGCCTGTCGGCGGGATCGCCCGCCTCCATCGCTTCGTAAGCGGCGACGATCTGGCCATAGTCGCCGCCGTCCTCCACGGTGAAGACGTTCCAGCCATAAGAGGTCCACTGGTCGATGAGATTGTAGCCGGTGAACTTCTTGTCGATCACCCCGCCCAGCAGCGCATCGTCAATGCCGGCATTGTTGTCCGATAGAATGACGCGCAGCCTTTTTCCGACCTTCAGCGCCAGCGCCTGGGTCTTGAGTTCTTGCGCATGACCCTCGGTCATGGCGAACTCGCCTTCCAGGGCGATGATCTTGGGCGTGTCTTTCGCGCCTGCCATATCCCAGAAGGCCGCCTTGCCGGCAGCGGTGGCGATGCCCACGCCAGACGGCCCGCCGTTCACGTCATTGGTGACGTCAATGCTTTCGGCATGGCCCGACAGCGCCTTGATGCCCCGCGCCTTGGCTTGCGCAAACAGCGGATCGTCGGCAAGGCCGTTCTCCGCCAGCAAGGTCTTGAGCGCGCCCGCCCCCCGGCGGAAGCCCAAGGCATCGATGGGCAACATCGCGACATGGGGATCGACGTGATAGCGCTTGTCGCCGGTCAGCTTGAATTTCCGCTCCAGCGCCTGGCCCAGGACCATGTACAGCGCGTAGCAAGTCGGCACGCTGTGGCCGGCCGCCATCATGAACTTGTCGCCGAAGGGATGTTTGGGGCGGCGATAGTCGTAGCCAAGACCGCCGCGCTCCGGTCCGATCAGGTGCGCCGCCACATTGAAGGGCGTGTAAGCCAGGGGTCCGCCGAAATGTCCGGTCTGCGCATAATTGCCCAGAAGCACCAGGGTCATGCAGGTCATGAACCCAATATCTTCCAACCGCTGACGCTCTTCGCTGTTAAGCCCGCCCAACGCTAACCCCCTGAAATTTTGTTGTTCCTGGCGATACTGGCAGAAAATCCCGGGGAGCAAAATGCTTGCCGGCCGCACCCGTATGTTACCGCTCCCAATGCACGAATGACGCTCAATGCTGGAGGGCGTGCACCTTCACCAGAGCCCAGGCACGCCGGCCTGGTGTCAGGCCCAGTTCCGCCACCGCCTCCTCCGTCACCCGTGACAGGATCACGCCCACCGAGGTCTTGAGCTCCACCAGGCGGCTTCCGTCCTGCTCCGCCCGCACGGACTCGACTTCACCCTCCAGGATGTTGCGGGCCGAAATCGCCACCGGGCGCTCTGTCGCCAGGACGATATGGTCGGCGCGCAGCCAGAGATATTTCTGGCCAGTCTCAGCACCGCTATGCAGCAGAATGCCCGAAGCGGCCGCGCCGCTGTCGCGCGGATCCAGCAGCGCGGCGAAGCCGGGCTCGCGGGTCGCCTGGTCGAACGGCCCGGCCGCCGCAACTTGCCCATCCCGAAGCGCCACAAGATAAGAAGCGAGTGCTGCCGCATCATCGATATTGTGCGTCACCACCAGCATGGGCAAGGCAAAGCGGGCATGCATGTCCAGCAGCACCTGGATGAAAGCCCGGCGGCGCAAACCGTCCAGTGCCGCAAATGGTTCGTCCAGAAGAAGGAAATCCGGCGCCGCCACCAGGGCGCGCGCCAGCGCCACCCGGCTCTTCTCGCCGCCGGACAGATTGTTCACCGGACGATCCAGCAGCGCCGCAATATCGAAGAAGCGCGCTACCTCGCCAATGTCGCGGCGCTTGTGCGCCGGCGAACGCTTGAAGGCATAGGCAATGTTCTGCCGCGCCGTGAGATGGGGAAACAACCGCGCATCCTGGAAAACCATGCCGATGCCACGCTCATTCGGCGGCATATGCAGATCCACCGCGCTGTCGCCAAGAACTTCGCGCCCCAACCGCACATGGCCTTCGCAAGGGGCCAGTCCCGCAATCGCCGAAAGCAGGCTGGACTTGCCGCTGCCCGATGGGCCGAACACCACCGTGATGCCGTCGCCGGGCGCCCGGATTTTCGCCTCCAACCGGAAAGCGCCCCGCGTCAGCCGGATATCGATGTCGAGTGGATTCATCCCTTGAGCCGCCGCGTCATCCAGCGCTGCAGGAATTCCGCGCCGATCAGTCCGCTCATCGCCAGGGTGAAGGATAGACCTGCGAGCCGCATCGCCTCACTTTCTCCGCCGGGCTGCTGAAGCACGGCATAGATCGCCAGCGGCAAGGTCTGGGTCTCGCCCGGAATATTGGCGGCGAAGGTGATCACGGCGCCGAATTCCCCCATGCCGGCAGCAAAGGCGGTGACCGCGCCGGCGAGAATCCCCGGCCCCGCCAGCGGCAAGGCGATGGAGAAGAAGCGGTCCAGCGGTCCGGCCCGCAGCACCGCCGCCGCTTCCAGCAGGCGCGGATCCAGGGCCTCAAAGGCGATGCGGCTGGCGCGCACCAGCATGGGAAAGATCATCACCGCGGTGGCCAGCGCCGCCCCTTGCCGGGTGAAAGCCACATGAATGCCCGCCACCTGCTCCAGCCAATGGCCGATGGGACCGTTGCGGCCGAACAGCAGCAACAGCAGGAAACCGGTGAGAACCGGCGGCAGGATGATGGGCAGATGGACAAGGCCATCCAACAGGAATTTCCCCGGAAATTGCCGTGCCAGCAGAAAGGCACAGGCGATGGCGAGCGGCAGTGACCAGAGCAAGGCCAGCGAGGCCACGCTGAAACTGGTCGAGAGGATCTGGGCCTCCGCTGCCGAAAGCATCACGCCCCCTCCAGCGACAGGACATCGACCATCGCGCCCGCTTCTGTTGCCGGTGCATCCGCAACAAGGCGGATCAGCGCATTGGCGGCGGTGAAAACCGAAATCAGCGAGGAATCCTGATCCTCGAATGCCCGCACCGTCTGTTGCCCGTCAGCATCCACATCCAGATGGGATCGCAGATAATGTTCGCGGGGACCATTGGCGGGCAGCGCCTGGACAAGGCGCGCCCGACGCATTGCGACGGGGACATGCGGATCGCGGCCTAGCATGGCTTCGATCAGCGGGTGCAGGAAAAGCTTGGCGCAGGCCAGCGCGGACGCCGGATTGCCGGGCAGGCCCAACACCAGTCCTTGAGCCACGGCGCCGAACCAAGTCGGCTTGCCGGGCCTCACCGCGATCTTGTCGACCGCAAACGTCAGGCCCAGCTTGAGCAAGGCGGCGCGAGCGTGATCGTGATCGCCGACCGAGGCGCCGCCGACCACCACCAAAAGATCGCTGTCCTTGAGGCCGCGCTCCGCGGCGCGGGCAATGGCCTCGACATTGTCCTTCTCAACCGCCAGGCGAATGGGAATTCCGCCCCATGCCTGAATCAATCCGCCAATACCAAAGGTCGCGGAATCAAAAATCTGGTACGGCCCCGGTTCCGAGCCCGGCGCGGCCAATTCGTCGCCGCTGCTCAGGATCGCCACCCGCGGCGCACGTGTGACGCGCGCCTGCCCTGCGCCGCTTGCCGCCACCAGCGACAGCGCCACACCGTCCAGTCTTCGGCCCTTGGGCAAAAGGACCGTACCGGCGGCAAAGTCGCCGCCGCGCGGGCGGATGTTCTTTCC
>Ga0070665_100008223_pt1 | contig 10561 bp, 11 predicted proteins | sample KBSS13metaG_FD_65862 | JGI IMG/M metagenome (GOLD analysis project Ga0070665, IMG submission 65862) | Switchgrass rhizosphere microbial communities from Kellogg Biological Station, Michigan, USA - KBS S1-3 metaG | ecosystem: Host-associated > Plants > Roots > Rhizosphere > Soil ...
AGCCGTCGCTGCTCAAGCCCGGCGTGCCAACCACAGCCAAGCCAGACTGCTTCAAGCTCAAAATCGGCCAGCAGATTCAGAGTCAGATGGGCGCGGGCACTGTCACCGGCGCCTTCTGCTCGCCAAGCAACGGGTTCACCGAATATTGGATCAAGAAAGCCGACGGTAAGCGCTATTGGGCGACGCTCGACGAGCTGCGCCCGTGACGTGATGGAGGCTAGGGAAGCACACCCCAACCCGGGATTGACCGCGAGCAGCGGAAGTCAGAACCCTGGAGCTGAAGTCGGCTTTGTACCCGTAGCGGACGTGGGGAAGGACCGCTCGCCGGCTCGCGGCGAATTCGGACCCTGTGCGCGCGCTATGCCCCCGAGCCCTTGAGGGCGCTCACCCCACGATCACGTGCTCCTGGCTGAACCACAGCGGGGACTTCGGGAGGTCGATGAAGCGGCGCTCGTCCTCCAGGAGGACGGCGGCGGCGGCCTGGGTCTCAGGTCGCGCGCCGTTGGCGGCCATGGCCTCCAGGCTGTCGAACCAGAGCTCGGCGACGCCGTCGAACTCCGGCGGCGCATCGCGGCTGGCGCGCAGGCCCTGCTGCACCTCGGGCGGCAGGCTGTGGGTCTGGACGTAGCGGCGGATCTGCAGCTCGCCGGCGACGCTGGCGACCAGCGGCGCGTGGGTTCCCCGCCAATAGGCCTGAAAGTCGTCGCGGGTGAGGTGGGGCAGGCGCACAAGGCAGAAGCTGAGCTTGATCATGGGCGGGGTCTCCTCGCGAACACGCTAACGCCAGGCCCGAGGCGCCGGAAGCGCCGTTAAACCCGCGTTCGGAAACCGCCGATACCGTTGCGGGGCCGGCGGCGACGCTTCAGGCGTTCGTCTAGGGCTTTCCCGCGGCTTGACCGCGCGTGGGGGCGGCGCCCAGATGAACGCCGAGAGAGTGGGGACCGGCGTGTTCGACCGCTTGAGCAGGATGGATATTCCACGGCGGCTGGACGCCGTGGCGCCACAGCCGCTGACGCGGTTCCTGGTGGCTGTGCTGCTGCTGGCCATCGTCGTCGTCATCCGCCTGGGGATCGACGCCGTGGTCCCGGGGGTGACGGCCTTCGCGCTGCTCTATCCGGCGGTCCTCCTGGCCACCATCGTGGCGGGCTGGATGTCGGGCGCCCTCCTGATGACGATGGGCGGCCTCCTCGTCTGGTACGTGGTCCTTGAGCCGACGCGCTCCTTCGTGCTGAAGACGCCGGCCGAGGCGGTGAGCCTGATCCTCTATTTCGTCTCGGCGAGCGCGATCATCGCGTTCGCGGAGGCCTTCCGCGTCGCCGCCCCGCGGCTCGCCCGGGGCGAGGCGGCGCTGAAGGAAAGCCAGGCGCGCCTGGACATGGCCGTTGCGGTCGCGGGACTGGGCGTGTGGGAGTGGCGGCGCGCGACGGGCGAGATGATCATGTCGCCGAAAGCCCGGGCGATCTGCGGCTTTCCCGCGACGGGGCCAGTGACCCCCCAGATGGTGGCGGCGGTCACCCATCGCGGCGACTTGGCCAAGACCCGCGAGCACACCCGCCGCGCCCTCGACCCGAACCGACGGGACGACAGCGCCTATGAGTACCGGCTGATCACGCCGGCCGGAGAGCGGCGGCGCGTCGCGCTGAACGGGCGGGCGGTGTTCGAGACCGTGAACGGGGTGACGCGGGCGACGCGCTACATCGGCACGGTGCAGGACATCACCGAGCGCTCGGCGGCGGAGGGCGAACGGGCGCAATGGGCGGCGCGGCTGCGGCTCGCCATGGAGGCGGGGCGTCTGGCGGTCTGGCAGTCCCATCTCAGGGAGGGCCTGGTGCACGGCCCGGAGTTGAACGCCGTCCTCGGCGTCGCGCCGGACAAGCACCTGACGCTCGATGAGGTGCAGGCCCTCTATCTGCCTGGCGAACTGGACCGGATCCGGCAGCTCACGATCGACGTCTTCCGGCGGGGCGAACGCAACGTCGAGGTCGAGTTCCGGATCCGCAGACCCGACGGCAAGGTGCGGTGGATCTTGCTGCGCGGAGAGCTGACCCTGAACGCCGAGGGCCAGCCGCGCGGCGCCGTCGGCGTGGCGATGGACATCACCGACCGCAAGGACGCCGAGGAGCGGATGCGGCTCTTGGCGCGCGAGGTCGATCACCGGGCCAACAACCTGCTGGCGGTGGTGCAGAGCGTGGTGCAGCTCTCGAAGGCGGCGACGCCGGAGGCGCTGAAGACGGTCCTGCTGGGGCGGATCACGGCGTTGGGGCGGGCCCATCAGCTGCTGTCGGAGGCGCGCTGGGAGGGCGCGGACCTGCGGCGGCTGGTTGAGGAGGAGCTCCTGGCCTTCAGCCTTGGGGAGGCGGCCCGGGTTTCGATCCGCGGCGAGGACGTCGCCCTGCCGCCGGCCGCGGCGCAGGCGCTGGCCATGGCGCTGCACGAGCTGGCGACCAACGCCGCCAAGTACGGCGCGCTCTCGGCTCCGACCGGCCAGGTCGTGGTGTCCTGGACCCGCGAGGGGCGCGGGCCCCTCACCATCCGCTGGGCGGAGACGGGCGGGCCGATCGTGGCGAAACCCACGCGCCGCGGCCTGGGGGCCACCATGCTGGCCCGCGCCCTGGGCGGCCCGCTGAAGGGCGAAACCCGGTTCGACTGGCGCCCGGAGGGCCTGATCTGCGAGCTGGAGCTGCCCGGCGAGACGGTGGAGCCGGCGGTCGTGGACTAGCGATTTGTTCGCTTTTTGTTCTTGACGGGCGCGCGCGTTTTTGCTAGAGTGTTGTCAGCGTTGATTGGTGCGCCCGCCGCCTGAGGCGATCGCGACGCCGACTTCCAATCCCAGATTTTGAGAACTCGCCGCCCCTCGGGCGCGCGTCTTCGTGCCTTGTCACACAAGCAGGAGTTGCTGATGGCCCGTACGCCCCGTGGCGAACCCAGTTCCGTGCCCGATCCGGATGGGGAGGGCTACGATGAGATGCTTCGCCAGCAGGGCGCCAATCGTAAAGCCGACGGCGTTCCGCGCGAGGGCAAGCCCGCGCCTCCACTAGTCGATTGGGACAGCCATCCCGGATTCGCTGAAAGCCTGATCCCCTTTTGGGGGTCGACTCGAGAAGCCATCGCGGACGCCCGAGAGGGCGATTACCTCGGCGCGGGCTTGAACGGGGTAGTGGCTGTAGCTGATGTCATGCCCGGTACCTTCGTAATTAAAGGTCTTGGCAAGGCAGGTATCAAGGCTGCACTCAAGAAAGGCACAAGCACAACTTGGAAAAACACCCAAAGGCGCATGGCGCGAGCCGGATATTTCGAGGTTGGACAATAAGGACATCATTGGGCCATTCCCCAAAAATGGACTTGGGTCCCGGAAGAAATTCGGAATCATCCCGTCAATATCAAGCCGCTTGCGGCGGATATTCACAAGCGCATTCACAGTGCTGACCGCATCAACAATCTTCCGCGGTTTGGCTTTGTCCAGCGGGTGGTAAATGGCACGCCAACCTGGTTCAAAGCGGACACGGCGTTGGCGGCCGGCAAGGGGCTCGTCGGTGGGATCAACGAGACTCGGAATTCCCGCAAGCCCCCGAAGTGATGCTCTCCCGCGCAGTTGTAATTGTACGTATTTGCGTACATATTGAATGTCGGAGGCCGCAATGGACGTTCTGACCTATTCCGACACGCGTGCGAACCTGAAGGACGTGATGGATCGCGTCGTGGAGGATCGCGCGCCGGTGATCATCACGCGGCAGAAGGCCGAGGCGGTGGTGATGGTCTCGCTGGCGGACTGGAACGCCATGGAGGAGACGCTCCACCTGCTGTCCACGCCGCTGAACGCCGAGCGTCTGCGTGAGGCGGTGCGTGAACTTGACGCCGGCGGAGGAACGGAGCGCGAGCTGATCGAGCCGTGAGGCTAGTCTTCGCCGAGAGGGCCTGGGAGGATTACCTCCACTGGCAGGCGACAGAGCCCAACACGCTGGAACGGCTCAACGGGCTCATCAGGGAATGCACGAGGACGCCCTTCAAGGGCACGGGCAAGCCGGAGCCTTTGAGAGGCGACCTGCAGGGCTGGTGGTCGCGGCGAATTACGCTGGAGGACCGCCTCGTCTATCGGGTCTCCGGCAAAGGGACCGCTCAGCAACTGGAAATTGCGCAGTGCCGCTTCCACTATTGAGGGCGCGCTAGGCCGCGCCGCATTATTGAAGCGCGGGACGGTTCATGCAATGTTCCCGCTCTTCCCAATCTGGCGAATGCGGTGGGTCACGATACTCGGCGCAGTTGGCGTGCTCGCCCACTCGGCGTTCGAGATCAGCAGAACGGCGTCCGCCGACGGCGCCTTGTCCGCGATGCTGGCCTTGATGGCGATCGGGACGGCGCTTGCCCGGCTGCGCCACGCGCCCGGCATTGCCGTGGCGGTCGGCGTGGTCGCGGCTGCAACGGCCGTGCTGGCGCTGGTCCGGGGAAGTGAGCCGCCGGCGTTTGCTGTCGCTTATCTGGGCGTGTCGCTTGTCCTGCTCTTCGCCGGGTTGCGCCTCCTGCGCCCGGCGTCGGCGCCGTGATTGAGCGGCGGCCCTGGAATGTTCGCATTTTGTTCTTGCGCTTCTCGCGCGTTTCCGGTAGGGTTTTGTCAGCGTTGATTGGTGCGCCCGCCGCTCTGCGGTGAGGCTCCGGTCCGCTCTTTCGACTGATCGCTTGTGGCCTCGGATGAGGCCCTTTCCACCCGCCGGGCTCGCTCGCGCGGGCGTTTTCATATGGGGCCAAAGCCTTGTCCGACGACGAGATCCTGAAAGAGGCCCGCGAGGCGTTTGAGCGGGCGGCGGACGCCGAGGCGGAGAACCGGCGCGAGGCGCTGGATGACCTGCGCTTCGCCCGGCTGGGCGAGCAGTGGCCGGAGGCGATCCGGCGGGAACGGGAGCTGGACGGGCGGCCGTGTCTGACGCTGAACCGGCTGCCGTCGTTCATACGGCAGGTGGTCAACGACGCGCGGCAGAATAAGCCGGCGATCGTGGTGCATCCGGTGGACGACAGCGCGGACCCTGAGACCGCCGAGGTGTTCAACGGCCTGCTCCGCCACATCGAGCAGTCCTCCGACGCGGAGGTAGCCTACGATACGGCGCTCGACTTCGCCGTAACGGGCGGGTTCGGCTATTTCCGGATCAACACGCGATACGCTTCCGACGACGGCTTCGACCAGGATCTGGTGGTGGAGCGGGTGGCGAACCCGTTCTCGATCTACAGCGACCCGGACGGAACGGCGGCGGACAGCTCGGACTGGAACTCCGCCTTCGTGGTGGACACCCTGCCCAAGGCGGCGTTCGAGGCGCGCTGGAAAGGCGCCGATGCGGTCGACTGGACCGCAGACAGTTACGCGTCGTTGAGCGGCCCCTGGCTCGACGGCGACCGGGTGATGGTGGCCGAACAGTGGACGCGGGAGGCGGTCAAGCGGACCATCGTCGCGCTGTCGGACGGCCAGGTGGTCGAGCTGGCGGTCTATGAAAAACAGAAGGCGATGTTCGACGCTCTGGGCGTGAAGATCGTCGGGCGACCGCGCAGCGTCGCGAGCCACAAGGTGACGCAGCGCATCCTGACCGGCGCCGAGGTGCTGGAGACCGTGGAATGGGCGGGAAAGTACATCCCGATCGTGCCCGTCTATGGCGAGGAACTGCACATCGACGGCCGGCGGCGGCTGAGGAGCCTGGTGCGCGACGCCAAGGATCCGCAGCGGATGTTCAACTACTGGCGCACCACGTCCACCGAACTGGTGGCGCTGGCGCCCAAGACGCCGTTCATTGGGCGCAAGGGAGCGTTCGAGACCGACGCCGCGAAATGGGCGACGGCCAACACCCAGACCCACGCCTACATCGAATACGACGGGATGGAGCCGCCTCAGCGTCAGGGTTTCGCCGGGCCCCCCGCAGGGGCCATGGCGGAAGCGCTGAGCGCCGCTGACGACATGAAGGCGATCATGGGCCTCTATGACGCCAGCCTTGGCGCGCGGTCGAACGAGACTTCGGGCCGGGCGATCATGGCCAGGCAGCGGGAGGGCGACGTCTCGACCTTCCACTACATCGACAACCTGAACCGGGCGATGCGGCACGCGGGCCGGATCCTGCTGGACCTGATCCCGAAGGTCTATGCGACGCCCAGGGTGGTGCGCGTGCTGGGGCCGGATGGACAGGCCAAGGCCGTCCCGGTGAACCAGCCGGCGGGCCAGGGACAGGGCGCGGCGCAGGCGCAGGCCGATCCCGCCGGCCAAGTCCGCAAGATCGAGAAGATCTACGACCTGACCGCAGGCAAGTACGACCTGATCGTGCGCGCCGGGCCGAGCTTCACCAGCCGCCGGGAAGAGGCGGCCAACCAGATGATCGAGCTTATCCGCGCCTATCCAGCGGCGGCTCCAGTGATTGGCGATCTGCTGGCCAAGAATCTCGACTGGCCGGGCGCCGACGAGGTGGCGAGCCGGTTGCAATCCATGCTGCCGCCGAAGCTGGCCGGCGGCGTCTCGCCTGAGGCCCAGGCGGCCCAGGCGGCCCAGGCGCAACTGGCGCAGCTCGCCCAGGCGCTGAACGCCGCCAAGGCGCAGATCGCGACCCTGCAGCAGGACCGCAGCCACGAGGCCCGCAAGCTGGAGATCGACGCCTTCGAAGCCGAGACCAACCGGCTCAAGGCGATGCAGCGCTAACCCACATCCGCGCCGACGCGCGCATACCCAGGGGACATCATGAACGACGAACACGCCATCAACGCGGGCGAGGGCGACCTTGCGCGCGAGCAGCTGCTGGCCGGCGACGAGGCCGGCGATCCTCAGGATACGGACGATACCTTCGACCTGGAGGTCGACGGGCAGCTCCATACGCTGCCGGGAGCGCTGAAGGGCGCGTTCCTGCGGCAGGCGGACTACACGCGAAAGACCCAGGAGCTGGCCGAGCATCGGCGCGCTGCCGAGGCGGAGCGCCGAGCGCTGGCTGAACAGGCCCGGGCGTTCGGGCAGGCGAGCCGGGATCAGATCGCACTGGCCGCGCTCGACCATCAGATCGAGGAGTTCCAGGCCGTCGATTGGCAGGCCTATGCCGAGCAGGATCCGCAGGACGCTCAGGCGCTTTGGGGCCGTTTTCAGGGTCTTGTGGAGGCGCGCGAACGACTGGCCTACGCTGTCGGCCACCATGAGGAGCGCGGCAAGCTGCAGGCGGCGCGCGAAGCGGCCGAGCAGATGGCCGAGACCGGTCGCACCCTCCAGCGTGAGATCGACGGCTGGTCCCCCGATGTGGCGAACAAGTTGGTCGAATACGCCCAGGCCTTCGGCGTGACGCTCGAGGAGCTGTCACAGATGGCCGACCCCAGGCTGTGGAAAGTGCTGCATCGGGCCTACCAGGCCGACCAGGCGAGCCAGCAGGAGGGCGCAGCAAAGTCGGCGGTCCAGGCCCAGGCGGTTCGCCCGGCAATACTGGTAAGCGGCGCCGCGGCCGGCAGCGGCGGGGTGCGCGACGAGCTCGCCACCAAGGAGTGGATGGCACGGCGCAATGCCCAGATGACAAAGGGACGCTAGTGCGCGGCCTCGCAGAAAATCCCTTCCTGCGGGCGCCCGAACCTGACTTCCGCATGAAGCCTCAGGACTACGTTGCGCTGGAAAAGGCCCCGCGGCTCGAGACGCAGCGTACAAACTACGACTACAGGGGCGCTGGCCAGGCCGGACCGGAGGTCGATCTATCGACCTTCCAGCCCGGCGACGTCATCCAGACTGAAGGCGCCAATGTGCGCATCCGGTGGAACGGCGTCCCGGCGGTGACGCTCAAGCCGGGGTTCGACAACGGGCGGTCGGCAGGGCGCAAGGGACCGGTGCTCGTTCCGCAAGGTCCTCAAGGCGTCAGTGTGCGCCGGAACATGGAGGCCGCAGAAGGTCATTCCCCGCTCTGGTTCCTTGACATGGTCCCGAACAAGAAGCCGTGGGACTACAAGCAATTGGATCGAAAATTCGAACCGTTCGGCAATTTCAACTACGGCGCAGCCGGCCGGGCAAGCGGCCTTGCGCCCGATGTTCTGTTGCGCGGCGCCGGCTGGGCCCAACGGCGCGCAACGACCAGCCATCCTTCGTTCGGATCGCCCTATCTCGGAACCGGTTCATACGGCGACGATCCGGTCGACCAGTTCTGGATCGAGCAGGGCGCGAGATACCGACGCTGATCAAGGAGCTTCACCTTGGGCAGTTCCTGTTCTAGGTTTGTTCGTCATGTGCAGTGGGGACGCGACACGAGATGCGAACGAGAAACTGGCTGATGGCGGTCGGTGGCGTGATCCTGGTGGCGGCTGTCGTCTACGTGACGCCCATGGTCATGGTCGTGGCCGGTATGGGCGAGTGCGGCTACGAGCCGAAGAGCCAGAAAATCTCTCCCGATGGGCGCCGGAAGGCCGCGCTTGTCGAGGTGAACTGCGGAGCCACCACCGGCTATGCGACGTGGGTCGTGGCGACCGGCGCCAAGTCGGCATTCAAGTACAAGCGCGATCGGATCGCGGCGATCGAGGGGCAGGACGCCGACATAGAATGGGACGGCTCCAAGCTGGTCGTCTTCTATCCAAGGGCGCGGCCTCCAATCGTCGAGAAAGAGCACCGCGGCGAAGTCGTCCTGCGCACCCTGCAGAGTCGCGATGCGGATGCGGCCCTGTTGAGGGCCACATCGCCATCCGAAAAGGCTAATCCCTAAGGCCACCCACTCGGCGTCCGGCGGTTCCCGCGAACGGATGCCGAGCACAGGGTCGACATCCACCACCGCTGCCGCCGCCGGCTGACGCCGGCCGCCGCCGAGCAAGCGCGTTCCGCGCCTCGGAGGGTCTTCGCGCGGCTCCAACCCAATCCAATCCGAAAAGGACCAGAAATGGCCAACGCCTTCCTGACGCCGACCGCGGTGACGCGCGAGGCGCTGCGCGTGCTGCACCAGAAGCTCAATTTCGTGGGCACGATCACGCGCGAATACGACGACAGCTTCGCCCGCCAGGGCGCCAAGATCGGCGACACCCTGAAAGTGCGCCTGCCGAACCAGTATGTTGTGCGGTCCGGCTCCGCGCTGGACGCCAAGGACACGACCGAAAGTTCGGTGGACCTGAAGGTCGCCACCCAGAAGGGCGTCGACCTGAACTTCACGTCGGTCGACCTGACCATGAACCTGGATGACTTCTCCGACCGCATCCTGGAGCCGGCGATGAGCGTGCTGGCCGCCACGATCGAGGCGGACGCCATGACCATGTACCGGGACGTCTACAACCAGGTGAGCAACGCCGGCCAACCAGCGTCCTTCATGAAGGTGCTGCAGGGCCGCAAGATCTTGGTGGACAACCTGGCGCCCCTGTCCGGGCGGACGTGCAACCTGAACACCCAGGACAACGTCGACATGGTCAACGACCTCAAGGGGTTGTTCAACGATCAGACCACCATCGCCAAGCAGAACCGCGAAGGCTTCATGGGCCGGACCGCCGGGTTCGACTTCATGGAGAACACGCTGTGGCCGTCCCATGCCCGCAGCGCGGCCGCCGGCTATCAGGTGAACGGGGCCTCGCAGACCGGCGCGACCTTGACCGTGAACACCGGGACCGGAGCGCCGAGCGCAGGCGACGTCTTCACGATCGCGGGCGTCTTCCGCGTCCACCCGGAGACCAAGCAGTCGACCGCGGTGCTGCAGCAGTTCGTGGTCGGGGCGAGCGCGACCACCACTTCGTTCCCGATCAGTCCGGCCATCGTGACCAGCGGGGCAGGGCAGAACGTCTCCGGCTCGCCGGCGGCGGGGGCGGCGATCACCTTTGCGGGGACCGCGTCTCAGAGCCACGGGATCAGCATGGCCTACCAGAAGGGGGCGTTTGCGTTCGCTTCGGCCGACATGGTGATGCCGCGCGGCGTCGACTTCGCCGCGCGTGAGGTCTTCGACGGGGTCTCGATGCGCATCGTGCGCCAGTACGACATCAACAGCGACAAGTTCCCGTGCCGGCTGGACGTGCTCTACGGCTTCAAGACCTTGCGGCCGCAACTGGCCTGCCGCCTGGCCAACAACTAGCAAGATAGTTGCGGGGCCGGGGCGGCCGTTCGGTCGCCCCGCGCCCTGCCTGTGCTCTGCAGAGCGGCGGGCCCGGGCCCGCCGGCGATCCCGACACCGCCCATCCCGAAAACGACAACGCCGACATCGACTCCCATTGTTCTGACGCGCGCCCCGCCCGTCGCCAAAGCCGCTCCTTCGGGGCGGCTTTTTTTGGACCGTTTCATATGGCGATCACGAACTACACCGAGCTCCAGGCGGCGGTCGCCAACTGGCTCGACCGCGGCGACATGGCGGCTCGGATCCCCGAGTTCATCGCCCTGGCCGAAGCGCAGATGAACCGGCTGTTGCGAGCTCGAGGCGCCACCGGGCGGTCCGCAGCGGCCATCGGGACGGAATTTTCTGCGCTGCCGGCCGACTTCGCCCAGGCTATCTCGCTGCGCGTCGAAACAGGTTCCGAGTGGCAGGCGCTGTCTCCGGCCGAACAGGACGCGATATCCGGCTACCCGCCCGCTGAGGGGATTCCCAGGCTCTACAGCGTCGTGGGGGGAGAGCTGCGG
>Ga0070665_100008226_pt1 | contig 10559 bp, 12 predicted proteins | sample KBSS13metaG_FD_65862 | JGI IMG/M metagenome (GOLD analysis project Ga0070665, IMG submission 65862) | Switchgrass rhizosphere microbial communities from Kellogg Biological Station, Michigan, USA - KBS S1-3 metaG | ecosystem: Host-associated > Plants > Roots > Rhizosphere > Soil ...
AGATCGAGCTGGAGGGCGTGCCGCCCACGACGCACGTCGTCGAGGTCACCGGCGCGCTGCGCGCCGACGAGCCGCGCCCCTCGTGGCCGCGCGAGACGATGCTCGAGCAGGCGCCGGCCGAGAAGGACGGCGGCTTCCTCGTTCCCAGCCCGCAGGCGGAATGACCGACCTCCTGGACCTGACCGCCACGGAGGCCGTGGCGCGCATCGAGGCGGGCGACGTCGATCCCGCCGAGCTGTTCGAGGTCTACCGCGAGCGCGCCGCGGCCGACGAGCTCAACGCGTTCACCTGGGTCGCCGACGGCCCCGACCCGCGTGCCGACACCGCCGGCCCGCTGCACGGCGTGCCGATGGGCGTCAAGGACCTCTTCTGCACCGAGGGGATACCGAGCCAAGCGGGCTCGCGCATCCTTGAGGGCTACCGGCCGCCGTACACCGCGACCGCCGTGCGCCGCGCGCAGGCCGCGGGGGCAGCGCTCCTCGGCAAGACGAACCAGGACGAGTTCGCGATGGGCTCGTCGAACGAGAACTCCGGCTACGGCCCCGTCCTGAACCCGTGGGACCACAGCCGCGTCCCGGGCGGCTCCAGTGGCGGCAGCGCCGCCGCCGTCGCGGCCGGGCTCGTGCCCTGGGCACTCGGCACCGACACCGGCGGCTCGGTCCGCCAGCCTGCGGCGCTCTGCGGCGTCGTCGGGCTCAAGCCGACGTACGGCGCGATCAGCCGCTACGGCATGATCGCCTTCGCCTCCTCACTGGATCAGTGCGGCACGCTGACGCGGACCGTCGCGGACTCCGCGCTGCTGTTCACCCACCTCGTGGGCAAGGACGGCTGCGACGCCACGTCGCTGGGGCTGCCCGAGCCCGTGCGGATGCCGACCGCGGAGCGCCTGGACGGGATCCGCCTCGGCGTGCCCGAGGAGCTGACGGGGGAGGGCATCGAGCCCGGCGTGCGCGCCGCGTTCGACGCGACGCTGCGGCTGGCCGAGGAGCTCGGCGCCATCGTCGACACGTGCCGGCTGCCGCACGCGGAGCACGCGCTCAGCGCCTACTACGTCCTGGCGCCGGCCGAGGCCTCGTCGAACCTCGCGCGCTTCGACGGCGTCCGCTACGGCATGCGCCACGAGGGCGACGGCGACCTCGTCTCGATGTACACGCGCACCCGCCACGACGGGTTCGGCGACGAGGTCAAGCGCCGGATCATGCTCGGGACCTACGCGCTCTCCAGCGGCTACTACGACGCCTACTACGGGCGGGCGCAGCAGGTTCGCACGAAGATCGCCGACGACTTCCGCACCGTGTTCGCGGACTTCGACTTCGTCGTCACCCCGACGTCGCCGACCGTCGCGTTCAAGCTCGGTGACAGGGTGTCCGACCCGCTCAGCATGTACCTCGCCGACTTCTGCACGGTCCCGATGCCGCTGGCGGGGATCCCGGCGATCTCGATCCCCAACGGGCTGAGCGAGGGGCTGCCGGTCGGCTTCCAGATCGCTGGACCGGCGTTCAGCGAGAACCGGATCATGGACGCCGCGCACGCCCTGGAGGGCGCGATCGGCTTCGACGGCGCGAAAGCGAGGCAGATGTGACCGGTTCGCGGTTCGAAACCGCAGAGAGCTTCGCTTCGTGCCAGGGCGGTGGTGTCGCATGACGGACTTCGAGCCCGTCATCGGGCTGGAGATCCACGTCCAGCTCGCGACGCGGACGAAGATGTTCTGCGCCTGCGAGCTGTCGTTCGGCGAGCCGCCGAACACGCGGACCTGCCCGGTCTGCCTGGCGCTGCCGGGCGCGCTGCCGACGGCCAACGAGCAGGCGATCCGCAACGTGCTGACGATCGGGCTCGCGCTCGGGTGCGACCTCGCGGAGCGCTCGGTCTTCCACCGCAAGAACTACTTCTATCCCGACTCGCCGAAGGCGTACCAGATCAGCCAGTACGACGAGCCCCTGTGCCGGGGCGGCGGGCTGGCCGGCGTGCGCATCCACCGCGTGCACCTCGAGGAGGACGCGGCGAAGCTCGTCCACGTCGGGGCGAGTGGACGGATCCACGGCTCGGACGCGAGCATCGTCGACTTCAACCGCTGCGGCACGCCGCTCGCCGAGATCGTCACCGAGCCCGACCTGCACACCGCCGAGGACGCCCGCGCGTGGCTCGAGCTGCTGCGCACGACGCTCCGGCAGACGGGCGTGAGCGACGTGAACATGGAGGAGGGCTCGCTGCGCTGCGACGCCAACATCTCGCTGCGCCCGACGGGCAGCGCGGTGCTCGGCACGAAGACCGAGCTCAAGAACATGAACTCCTTCCGCTTCATCGAGCGCGGCATCCGGGCCGAGATCGCGCGGCAGGAGGAGATCCTGCGCGGCGGCGGTCAGATCGAGCAGGAGACGCTGCACTTCGATCCGCGCACGGAGCGGATCACGTCATTGCGCTCCAAGGAGGAGGCGCACGACTACCGCTACTTCCCGGAGCCCGACCTCCTGCCCGTCGCGATCACCCAGGAGATGATCGACACCGCGGGCGCCGTGCTGCCGGAGCTCCCGGTCGCGCGCCAGGAGCGCCTCGAGGGCCTGGGGCTCAACGCCGACACGGCACGCCAGCTCGCGTGGCGCCCCGAGCTCGGCGACTTCTTCGAGGCCGCGATGGCGGCCGACGGCGCTCCTGTGCAGCCGCTGGCCAACTGGGTGACGGGCGAGCTCGTCGCCCGCATCGGCGACCAGGATCCGAGCGCGACGAGCGTCGCGCCGGATGCGTTCGCGGCGCTGGTCGGCATGGTCGCGGGACGCACCCTGACGCCGGCGAACGGCCGGGCGGTGCTCGAGCGCCTCGTGGCCGAGGGCGGTGACCCCGCCGCGATCGTCGAGGACGAGGGCCTCGCGGCGGTGAGCGACGCGGGCGAGCTGGAGGGCGTCGTCGTCGCCGCCCTGGCGGCCAACGAGGACGCGGCGGAGAAGATCCGCGCGGGCAACATGAAGGCCATCGGCGCGATCATCGGGCACGTCATGCGGGAGACCAAGGGCCGCGCGGACGGCGCCGAGGTGACCCGGATCGTCCGGGAGAAGCTCGACGTCTGACGAGTGAGTGTCGGTGCGCCGCGGTGACGGCGCGCTGCGCCGTAACCGCAGTCCCAAGGCGTAGCCTTGCGACCATGAGCCGTCTCATCCGCATGGACCGCACCGGCCACTCCACGCTGGCCGAGTGGCGCGCCGACGACCCGGCGGCCGTCGAGGCCGCCGTCGAGGCCTTCCGCCGTGAGCTGGACCTCGGCTACCTCGCGATGGTGACCACCGGCCCGGGCAAGGCCGAGCAGGTCCGCGAGCTCCCGGTGGACGCGGACACCGTCATCCTGCGGCGCCCCATCGCCGGCGGGTGATCGGGGTGGCGACGGCGGCCCGATGACCGAGCGGGTCTGTAGGTCGTAATGGCCGGCGGAGGCGGGCCCCCTGGTGGTCTCCTGACACCCGCGGTCCTCCCCGAGACCGCCGCCGTGTACTGGCGGCCGCGCGTCGACGATGCGCGCCTGCGCCGCATCGGGCGACTGTGGACGCTCACGACTGTCGCGCACGTCCTCCCGTTCGTCCTGGCGGGCGCTGTCCTCATCTGGCTCGAGCCGCTGGCGGCGCCGGTCGCGCTCGTGTGTCTCGCGCACGCCTGGGTCATCCCCGAGCTCTACGCGTCGCGGGGCGCGAACGTCATGCGCCCCGCACGACGGGGCGACGCCAGGGCCGAGAGCACCGCCCTCGGCCTCCTCGGCGACCTCGTCGGGCACGCCGAGCGCGACCTGCACGCCCGGACGGGCGTGGTGGTCGAGCCCGGGCGCCTGGGGACGTGGGTCGTCGGCGAGTCGGGCGCGCTGCTCGTGCGGTCGGGCGGGCGGCGCGTGGACTGCTGGTGCATCGGCGTCCCGGACCGCGATCTGCCCTCCGCCGATCGCATCGCCCACCTGCTCCTCGCGCTGCGCACGGACGAGCAGGGCTTCGCCACGGTGGCCAACATGGCGTTCTCCGGGGCCCGCGGACGCGTGCGGCGCCGGCTCACCAGCCAGATGCGGCCCGCGCTCGACGTGGCCTGCGGGCGAGACCGGACGAACGGTCCAGGCCCGTCCTCGTGACCTGTGCCACCCGGGCCATACCTCCGGGTGGTGCGGATCGACACCCTTGTGCCATGACCGCCTCCTCACGTTCTCGACTCGTGCTCCTCCAGGCGGCGGCGCGGCCGGCCGCCTCTGCCAACGCCGGCCCGCACGCGGCGAAGATCCGCCGCTACCGCCTCGCGCGCGCCCACCTGCAGGCCCAGCGCACGCAGCAGCTCGCGGTGGCCACCGAGGCCATGCGACAGCGCCTGCACGCCTAGTCGCCCGCGATATCCTGGGGGTATGCAGGCAGAGAAGTCCGGCCCCTCGCTCCTCGTCAAGGCCCTCGCGGTCGTCGTCCTCGCCATCGCGGCGTGGCTCCTCCTCAAGTTCGCGATCGGCTTCGTCGCCTGGCTGGCGACGGTCGTCGTCGTGATCGTGGCGGCCATCGCCGTCATCTGGGCGCTCCGCGTCCTGTTGTGAGGTAGCCCGGTGGTCGGCGGGGAGTACCTCGTCATCGCGTTCTTCTTCGGGCTGGCCGGGGGCGTCGTCGGCAAGCTGAAGGGCAGCTCGTTCTGGCTGTGGTTCGCGGTCGCAGCGATCGTGCCGGTCCTCGGCCTCGTCGCGGCGGTCCTGTACCGCGTGGAGAGCGACGAGCTGCGCAAGCAGTGCCCGCGCTGCGGGAAGATGGTCAAGCTCTACGACGCCATGTGCATGCGGTGCGGGACGGAGCTGGACTTCCCCGAGGTGGCCATCGAGCCGGAGTCCGTCGCGAGAGCTCGCTCCGCGTAGCTATCCTCGCTGGGTCCCCGGAGCAGGAAGGAGGTCGCGCATGCGTGCGGTCGATGCCGTCATGGAGTGCCTGAAGGCGGAAGGTGTCGACGTCGTATTCGGGTATCCCGGCGGCGCGAACCTCCCGACGTACGACGCGTTCGTCGACGCGGGAATCCGGCATGTCCTCGTGCGCCACGAGGCGGGCGGCGGCCACGCCGCGGAGGGCTACGCGAAGGCGACGGGCAAGGTCGGCGTCGCGTTCGGCACGAGCGGCCCCGGCGCGACGAACCTCATCACGCCCATCACGGACGCGATGATGGACTCCGTCCCCACCGTCTTCATCACGGGCCAGGTCCGCACCGAGCTGCTCGGGACGGACGGCTTCCAGGAGGCGGACATGATGGGCATCACGATGCCGATCGTGAAGCACTCCTTCATGCTCCGGCACCCGCTCGAGCTGCCGCGCATGATCCACGAGGCGTTCCACGTGGCGCGCTCCGGCCGGCCCGGCCCCGTCGTCGTCGACATCCCGCAGGACCTCTCGCGCGCGGACATCGACTACCAGCCGGTCACCGACGTGCACCTGCCCGGCTACCAGCCCACCATCGAGGGCAACACGAAGCAGATCCGCCAGGCGGCGAAGGCCCTCGCGGCCGCGCGCCGGCCCGTCATCTACGCGGGCGGCGGGATCATCAGCGCGAACGCCTCGAGCCAGCTCACGCAGCTGGTCCGCGAGGGCGGCTTCCCGATCACGTGCACGCTCATGGGCCTCGGTGCGTTCCCTGCGCCCGACCCGCAGTGGCTCGGCATGCTCGGGATGCACGGGACGCGGTCGGCCAACTACGCGATGGACGAGGCCGACCTCATCGTCGCCGTGGGCGCCCGCTTCGACGACCGGATCACGGGCAAGCTGTCGGAGTTCGCGCCGCGGGCGAAGTTCATCCACGTCGACGTGGACCCGGCGGAGATCTCCAAGAACATCCCCGCCCACATCCCGATCGTGGGCGACGCACGCAACGTGCTCGAGAAGCTCATCGTCGAGTACCGCGCGACGGAGGCCGACCGCGGCCGCCTCGAGGAGTGGTGGGACCGCATCCGCGGCTGGCAGGCCAAGCACCCGCTCGGCTACGCGGACTCCGCCGACTCCGAGATCAAGCCCCAGTACGCGGTGCAGGCGCTCTACGAGGCGACGGGTGGCGACGCCATCGTCGCGTCGGACGTCGGCCAGCACCAGATGTGGACAGCCCAGTACTTCCACTTCGACAAGCCGCGCCGCTGGATCAACTCCGGCGGGCTGGGGACCATGGGCTTCGGCCTCCCGGCAGCGATGGGCGCGAAGGTCGGCCGGCCCGACGACACCGTCATCTGCATCTCCGGCGACGGCTCGATCCAGATGAACGCGCAGGAGCTCGCGACCTGCGCGGAGAACGGGATCGACGTGAAGGTCTTCATCCTCAACAACGGCTACCTCGGCATGGTCCGCCAGTGGCAGGAGCTGTTCTGGGACGGCCGCTACTCGCAGGTCGACATGGGCAGCTTCCCCGACTTCGTCAAGCTCGCCGACGCCTACGGGTGCACCGGCGTGCGGCTGACGGACAAGACGACGCTCGTGCAGGACGTGCGCGAGGCGATCGAGACGCCGGGGCCGGTCGTCGTCGACGTCCGCGTCACCCGCGAGGAGAACACGTACCCGATGATCGCGCCCGGTGCTGCCGCGCGCGACATGGTCGGTTAGGGGCGGCGTCATGGGAGAGCCAGGGACGAAGGAAGTCCTGTCGCTGTCGCAGTTGGAGGCTGCCGGCAGCCTGCGGACGGGGCGCAAGCACGTCCTGTCGATCGTCGTGGAGAACAAGCCGGGCGTGCTTACGCGCATCGCCGGCCTCTTCGCCCGGCGCGGCTTCAACATCGACACGCTCACCGTCGGCCCGACCGACGACGAGCACACGTCGCGCATCACCCTGACGGTCGACGGCGCGAGCAACCCGATCGACCAGGTGACCAAGCAGCTGCACAAGCTGGTCAACGTCCTGAAGATCCGCGACCTCGAGCCCGCGGACACGGTCACGCGCGAGCTCGCGCTGTTCAAGGTCGCGGCGGACGGCGGCCAGCGCGGCGAGCTCATGCAGATCTGCGAGATCTTCCGCGCGAAGGTCGTCGACGTCACCCGCCGGTCGGTGACCGTCGAGGTCACGGGGACGACGGACAAGGTCGGGGCGTTCGAGCAGATGGTCCGCCCGTTCGGGCTCATCGAGATGATGCGCACGGGCGAGATCGCGATCGCGCGGGGGCGGGGCGAGACCTGACCCGCGCTCGCGCCGGCACCCTGCGGGAGCGGCCCGCCTCGCTCGAGCTCGACGAGGGCGGCCTCGCCCGCCTGCGCGAGCGGCTGACCGCGGCGGCCGACCGCGCGCGAACCACGGCCGAGGGCGTCCTCGCGGCGGTGACCGTGCCGCTCGGGCCCGGCGTCGATCCGTCGGCGGTGGTTGCACGGGGCCGGGCAGACGCCGAGGCGTGGTTCTGCCTCGAGCAGCGCGATCATGACGGCGCTGTGCTCGCCGGGCTCGGCTGCGCGACTGCGCTCGAGGAGCACGGCCCGGAGCGCTTCGCACGCGTGTCGCGCCGCTGGAGCGCGCTGGCCGCGGCGGCGCAGTGCGACGCACCCGACGCCGGCCCCGGCAGCGGCCTCGTCGCGGTCGGCGGCTTCGCCTTCGCGGACGGGGGCGGCCGCTCGCGGCACTGGCGCGGGTTCGCGCCCGCCTCGCTGCACGTCCCCGAGATCGCGCTGGCCCGCCGCGGGGGCGAGCTGCGCCTCACCGTGGCCGCGCTCGTCCGTGCCGGGGACGACGCGGACGTCGTCCTGGCACGGCTGCAGGGCCGCCTGGCGTCGCTCGACGCCGCGGCGGAGCTCCCACTCTGGGACCCGGACCCGGTCGGCACGTTCGCGGTCGAGAGCGCGATGCCGCCCGAGCACTACGAGGGCGCCGTCGCGCGCGGCGTCGAGCGCATCCGGGCGGGTGCGCTGGACAAGGTCGTGCTCGCACGCGAGGTCCAGGTGCACGCGCCGAGCGATCACGACCCTGCCGCGATCCTCGGCATCCTTCGTGAGGGCTTCCCGTCCTGCTTCGTCTTCTGCGTCGGCCGCGGCGACAGCGCGTTCGTCGCCGCGAGCCCCGAGCTGCTGATCCGCCGCGAGGGGATGCGGGCCACGACGCTCGCGCTGGCCGGCTCGGCGGCGCGGAGCGCCGACCCGGCCGTCGACGCGCACCTCGGCGAACGGCTGCTGCGGTCGGGCAAGGACCGCGAGGAGCACGCGATCGTCGTCCGGCGCCTCGCCCGCGCCCTGCGCGACCACGCGCTGTGGGTGGCCGAGAGCCCGGAGCCCGTCGTCGTGAAGGTGGCCAACATCCAGCACCTCGCGACGCCGATCCGCGCGCAGCTCTCCCAGCCCGTCCCCGCCGTGCGCCTGGCGGGGCTGCTGCACCCCACGCCGGCGGTCGGCGGCGAGCCGTGGGCCGAGGCGTCGCCGCTCATTCCCGAGCTCGAGGGCCTGGACCGCGGCTGGTACGCGGGGCCGGTGGGGTGGACCGACACGAACGAGGACGGCGAGTTCTGCGTCGCTCTGCGCAGCGCCCTGCTGTCCGGGCCCGTCGCCCGGCTCTACGCGGGCGTCGGCGTCGTGCGCGACTCCGACCCGCCCGCCGAGCTCGCGGAGACCGAGATCAAGCTCCGCGCGCTGCTGCCGGTCCTCGGCGCGGAGCGGACCTAGGCCACCGCGGCGAACGCGTCCGCCCGCAGCTCCTCGCCCTCGGGCACGACGTGGCGCTGCAGCACGCCGCCGGGCCCGGGGACGTAGGCGCCCATGATGCGGGGGACCGGCGAGTACGCGTGGATCGTGACCGCAGGCCCGGTCCCCGTGTGCAGGACGCGATGGATGTCCGCGACGCCGAAGTCGAAGACGCCGCCGGCCTCCACCGTGCGGGCTGCCGGCACGTGCGCCCACCGGATGCGCTCCTCGCGCACGGCACCCTCGACGACCGCGACCGCCCCGCTGCACCCGTCGTGGTCGTGGAAGCCGGTGTCATGCCCGGGCATCCAGCAGATGAGCCACGCGATCGTGTGGTCCGTCTCCAGCAGCGGGTGGAACGTGCGCTGCGCAGGGTCGTGGCGGACGCAGTCCTGCCACAGCGACGTGCTCGCCGCGAGGTCCGTCGCCAGATCGCGCAGCTCGTGGACGTCCAGGGGTCGGTCGTGCGTCATGCGGCCTCCTTGCGAGCACCGGTCAGCATGCGGGCGGCGTTGACCGTCGCCTCCCGCTCGGTCGAGGGTGGGGGCTCTGCGTAGGGACGGTCGGAGCCGTGGACGAGGGCGTCGGGGCCGACCGCGGCGCGCATGGCGGCCAGGGCGGCGGGCCCGTACGACGAGGTGTCGTAGAACACGAGCGGGTCGTGGACGGCGTCGGCTGGGCCGCCGCGCGCGGCGAGGCGCTCGCCGTGCAGCGGCGCCAGCCCGGCGAGCGCGGCGAAGAGGACGCGCAGCCGCGGGTGCGCCGCCCGGCCCGCGGCGATCCACGCGTGCCACGCGGCGTGGAGGCTCGTGACGTAGCCCGTCAGTGCGGGCCACCACGCGGGGGCGTCGGAAGGGGCCCGGGCGATCGGGTGCACGAAGAGCGGCAGGTCGAGGTGCTCCAGCATCTCGAGGACCGGGCCGAGCTCGTCGACGGCCGTCGGGGTGCTCAGCGCGTCGGCCGGGAGGCACAGGCCGACGTGGCCGGGCGTCCCCAGCGCCTCGATGTCGGCGGCCCAGGAGCCGAACGCGACCGGGAGCGCACGCACGCCCTCGTCGTAGGCGTCGGCGAGCAGCCGGGCGTCGTCGGGCGGGAGGGACGCGAGGCCGAGCGCCGTCGACGGCGCGACGAGAGCACGCTCGACGCCGTCCGCGTGGACGAGCGCCGAACGCGCCTCCGCGTCATCCGGCGCGGCGGGGAGGAGAGAAGGGGCCTCGCCGGAGACCTCGAGCCACCAGCCGCCGTCCCGGCGCAGGACGCGGGGCGCGCTCGTCCGTCGCGCGAGGGCGGCGAGGAGCGGCTCGGTCCAGACGTGCTGATGGGCGTCGATACGCATCCATCGGCAAACTACACAAAGTTGATAGGGAATGTCGTGTTTCTTTCGCCGAGGTGCCCGATCAGGTCCTCGACGATGTCCGTGGCGTCGTCCTCGGCACCGTGGATGAAGCTCGATTTGCGACGGCGCAGGAAGTTCAGCCCGATCCGGTAGAGGCCCGGCGCATCGCGCACGATCCCGCCGTCGTGTCGCAGCTCACCCTTGCGGTCGAGCACCGGCACCTCCAGCCATCCGTAGTCGCTGCGGAACCCGGTGGCCCAGAGCACGGTCTCGTAGCCGCCGGCGACGAGATCGACGTCGAGCCGCGGCGCGTCGGGGACGCGCGTGGGCTCGGGCCGGGCGATCGGGTCGTGGGCGAGACCATCCGCCGTGGCGCGCGCGTCGATCGTGTCCAGCAGCCGGACCAGCTTGAGGTCGGCGAGGTTGCAGACGTTGCGCAGCGATCCGGAGAAGAGCGCGTGCCCGTCCCGCACCGCGGCGAGGCGCCCCACGAGCTCGGCGCCGCGCGCCGTGAGGGCGTTGAGGTCGAGGTCGGAGCGATCCGGCGTCCCGACGAGCTGCGGGGACGGGACGTGGCGGGCGCGGACGAGGTCGTCGACCTGGTC
>Ga0070665_100008227_pt1 | contig 10557 bp, 4 predicted proteins | sample KBSS13metaG_FD_65862 | JGI IMG/M metagenome (GOLD analysis project Ga0070665, IMG submission 65862) | Switchgrass rhizosphere microbial communities from Kellogg Biological Station, Michigan, USA - KBS S1-3 metaG | ecosystem: Host-associated > Plants > Roots > Rhizosphere > Soil ...
GGTGGTGATCGTGTTTGCCGACGACGAACCCGTGACCACGATACCGGTCGTGAGGATGGAGGCGTCGATGTTCTGGAAATTGGCGACGTTGACCGTATCGCCGATGGTCTGGTCGGCGCCGGATGCAACGCTCAGGTCCACGCGCGTAATGCCGCCGGCATTATCGATTAGCAGCGTGTTGGAGCCGAAACCGCCATCGATCAGGATTTCGGCGCCGCGGTAGTGAACCGAATCGTCGCCGCTTCCTGCGTTGATGACGTCGGCGCCGCCGCCGCCATCGATAACGTCGGTACCCGCGCCGCCCGTGATGACGTTGGCTTGCGCGTCGCCGGTGATCGAAACGCCCTGCGCGGCCGAAAGCGCGCTGGCATCGACGTTCCTGAATCCGGTGACGTTGACCGCATCGCCGGAGGTCTGGTCCGCATTGGCCAGATTGACCGTGGTGACGGCCTTGAGCTGCAACGTGTTGGTGCCGGAACCGCCGGCAATCGAAGTTTCGGTGCCGCGATAGGCCACGGTATCGTTGCCGGCGCCGGCGTCGATGACGTCGGCACCACCTCCGCCATCGATCGTGTCGTTGCCGGCACCTCCGGTGATGAGATTGGCAAGGCCGTTGCCGAGAATATTGATGCCCTGCGCCGAGCCCAGCGCACTGGCATCGACGTTCTGGAAATTGGATACCGTGACGGCATCGCCGACGGTCTGGTCGACAAGTCCGAGATCGACACCGGTCGCCGTACGCATCACCAGCGTGTTGACGCCGGTTCCGGAATTGATCGAAGCTTCGGTGCCGTAATAGGTGACCGTGTCGTCGCCCGCGCCGGTGTTGATGACATCCGCGCCGCCGCCGCCATCGACGGTGTCGTTGCCGGAGCCGGTCAGGATCGTGTTGGCCACGCTCGAGCCGGTCACGGTGAGCGCGGTTGTCAAGGCGCTGGCGTCGAGGTTCTCGAAGTTCGTGACAGCGACGGTATCGCCGGACGTCTGGTCGGTGCCCGCCACCACGGCAAAATTCACTGCCGAAATGGTCGATCCCGCGCTGACGACCAGCGTGTCTGAGCCGAGGCCGCCGTCGACAGAGGCTTCGGTGCCATGGATCGTGACGGTATCGGCGCCTGCCCCGGCGCTGATGACGTCGGCGCCGCCATTGCCGTCGATCGTGTCCGCGCCACTGCCACCGGTAATGATGTTCGCGGTCGACGAGCCCATGATCGTAACGCCCGTCGATACCGCGTTGGCGTTGACATTGGTGAAATTCGCGACGTCTGTCGAATCGCCCAGCGACTGATCGACGGCCGAGAGGTCGATGTCGGCTGACGCGCGCAGCACCAGCGTATTACTGCCGGTCCCGCCGTCGATCGAGACTTCGGTGCCCCAATAGTCGACGGAATCATTGCCGGCGCCGGCGTCGATAACATCGCCGCCGCCACCGCCGCGGATCGTGTCGTTGCCGGAACCGGTCAGGATCGTATTCGCCAGCAGCGAACCGGTCACCGACAGCACCGTCGTCATCGCCGTGGCGTCGAGGTTCTCAAAGTTGACGACGCTTGCGATATCGCCCGCCGTCTGGTCGAGGCCGGCGGCGACCGAGAAATTGACCGCGTTGACCGTGCTGCCATTCGGCAGCACCAGCGTATCGTTGCCATCGCCGCCGTCGATGCTGATTTCGCTGCCGTGAACGTAGACCAGATCGTTGCCCGCGCCGGCCGAGATCGTATCGGCCCCGCCGCCGCCGTCGATGACATCGGCGCCCGATCCGCCGATGATCGTATTGGCGGACGTGGACCCGGTGATGGTCGCCCCGCTTGAAAGTGCCGACGCATCGACGTTCTGAAAATTGGCGACATTGGTCGAGTCGAAGGACGTCTGATCGACGTTTGCGAGATTGACCATGGCCGCGGCGCGCAACACCAGCGTGTTGGCGCCGCTGCCGCCGTCGATCGAAACTTCGGTGCCCCAGTAGGAAGCGGAATCGTTGCCGGCGCCGCCATCGATGACGTCGGCGCCGCCGCCGCCGTTGATCGTGTCCGCACCGCCACCGCCGGTCAGGATATTCGCCGCGCCGGTACCGATGATGACGACGTCCTGCCCTGCTCCCAACCCGCTTGCATCGACGTTCTGGAAGTTTGACAGCGCCGTCGAATCGCCGACAGACTGATCGACGCGCGTGAGATTGATGTCGGTGGCATCGAGCAGGCGGACCGTGTTGGTGCCGGTTCCGCCGTCGATGGAAACTTCCGTGCCGCGATAGGCGACAACGTCGTCGCCATCGCCGGTCGCGATGACGTCAGCACCGCCGCCACCGTCAACGGTGTCGTTTCCGCTGCTGGTAACGAGCTGGTTGGCGCCGGTCGATCCGATGACGTTGAGCGCCGTGGACAAGGCGCTGGCGTCGAGATTCTCGAACCGCGTCACGTTGACGGTGTCGCCGACCGTCTGGTCGGCGCTGGCGGCCACGGAGAAATTGACCTGGGTCACGCCGCCCGAGGCGGCCAGCACCAGCGTATCGGCGCCGGCGCCGCCGTCGATGGAGATTTCCGTTCCCCGATAGATGACGGTGTCGCTGCCCGCTCCCGCGGTGATGGTATCCGCGCCGCCGGCGCTGTCGATCGTGTCGTCGCCCGCGCCGCCCCTGATGATGTTAGCGGACGCGGAGCCGGTGAGGCTCACGCCCGTGCTGAGCGCAGAGGCATCGACATTGATGAAGTTGCTGGCGAGGACGCCCTCGCCGGTCGTGACGTCGGCATTGCCGAGATTGACGGTGGTCGCGGCCTGCAGCAGCAGCGTGTTGTTGCCGCTGCCGCCATCGATGCTGTTTTCCGTTCCGCGATAGGAGATGCTGTCATCCCCGCCACCACCGTCGATGATATCGCTGCCGCCGGCGCCGTCGATCGTGTCGTTGCCGGCGCCGCCGGTCAGAATGTTGACGCCGGTCGAACCGACGATCGTGATCGCCTGGCCGGCGTTGAGCGCGGACGCGTTGACGTTCTGGAAATTGCTGACGGCGGTGGTGTCGCCGGCGGTCTGGTCGGCCGCACCGAGGTTGACGTTGGCCTGGGCCAGCATCACCAGCGTGTTGTTGTCTGTGCCGCCGTCGATCAGCGTTTCGGAACCGCGATAGGTTACAGTGTCGTTGCCGGCACCGGCGCGAATGACGTCGGCGCCGCCGGCGCCGTCGATCGTGTCGTTGCCGGAGCCACCAGTGATCGTGTTGGCGGCCACCGAGCCGGTGATCGAAACGCCGGTCGAGAGCACGGAGGCATCGACATTCCCGAAATTGGCGACATTGACGGCGTCGCCGGTGGTCTGGTCGGCATTGCCCAGATTGACGGTAACGGCGGCCGCCAGATTCAGCGTATTGGTTCCCGTTCCGCCATCGACCAGCACCTCGCCGCCGCGATAGACGACGGTGTCGTTGCCGCCGAGACCCAGCAGCGTATCCGCGCCACCAGCGCCATCGAGGAAGTCGTTGCCGGCGCCGCCGGTCAGGGCGTTCGCGTTGGCATCGCCGGTCAGCGAATTGTTGCCCGTCGCCGAGCCGGTCAGATTGGTGATTCCGATCAGCGAGTCGCCGGCCGCCATGCCGGCCGTTCCGACCCCCGTCGTCAGGTTGACGGTAACGCCGGTCGCCGAACTGCTGTAATCGACGGTATCGATGCCGCCATTGCCGATGAACGTGTCGCCGCCGCCGCTGCCGTAGAAAATGTTGTCGCCCGCGGTGCCGGTGAGCCTGTCGGCGTGGGTCGAGCCCTCGATATTGGAGAAGTTCTGCAGGACGTCTGCCTCGGCATAGCCGCCGAGGCCGGTGCCGGCCTGCAGGTCGACCGTGACGCCCTCGTTCGAGTATTTGTAGGAGACGGTATTGGTGCCAGTGCCGCCGTCGAGAATGTCGTGGCCGGGCCCGGCATAGATCAGGTCGTCGCCGCCGCCACCTGAGATGTTGGCGCCGGGCGGCGTAACGTTCAGTCCAAGGATCGTCGACTTGCCGTCGGCCGACACCATGTAGACATCGGCGTCGCTGTTGACGTCGCGAATGACGAAAGTCTGGCTGCCCGAATAGAGCCGGGTCGCTCCGCCCGAGTCGACGGCGCCAAAGAGGATGTTGAGGTTGAAGCTGCCGAGAAAACCGTTGCCGTCGGGTTGCGTGGCCGAGGTCGGCAGGACGTAGCGGAGTTCGACCTGCAGATGGTTCGGATCGGCGGGATCGAGCGTGACGACCCAGTTGTTGCCAGACTGGACGCCGTTGTTGATGGCGAAACCTGCCGGAAGATTTGTGATCGTCGCGGTCTTTGCCGTGATCCCGTCGTCCGGAAACGTCACCTTGACGTCGAGCAGACGTTCGGTCGTTCCCGACGGCATGCGGTTCGGGTTGGCGGCGTAAATGATGTCGTCCTGGCCGGTGCCGACGATCGTCCGCATCTGCTGCTGAACGCCGAACGTCTTGTCGGTCGTCGCCGGGATCTCGGAAGCCGCGCCGAGAATACGCAGGCCGCCCGAAGGCAGGCCCGAGGTTTGATCGCCCGAAACACCGAACAGCGTGACGTCGAGTTTGGCTGCGCTGACGTTGCCGTCTCCGGTACCCGTGCCCGGATCGGTCACAGCCGTCAGCCCGTCCGTCGTGTGACGCGAACCCGGCGGGCCGCCCGACGATGCCGGGGGTGCAGCGTCGTCGTTCAGCTTCTTGAAGAAGCGATCGGGCGGCGTTTCCGGCGGCTTGGTGAAGTCGGCAACGGCGGCAAGCTTTGCCGTCGGCGCGGCCGGCTGCGGCGGAGCAGATGGAGCTTCCTCCGCGGGCGGCTCTTTTGCCTCGCTTTTCTCTTTGCCTTGCTCCTGGTTTTGCTGCTCGGACTTCGAGTTTGAACCCAGCAGTGGAGAGTTCACATCGTTGAGCAGCTTTAGTTCGTCGACGAAGGCCAGCATTTGCTGCGGCGACACGATCTTGTCGGAGAACACGGCATCCGTGCTCTCCTGTCCGACCAGGTTGAATGCGTAACCGGGGAAGATGACTTTCGCGCCGTCGGGAAACAGCAGCACGAGGTCCACGTCGAGCACGGCAAACTTGGCTTCGGTCGAAGCGAAGTCGAGCTTGAGCTGAGCGCCCGGCGGCACCTCCACCACGCTGATCGAGCCCGGCGCGGGACGGTGAACGGAAGTCAAAATCGCGTCCGTCGCCGGCGCAAGTGCTACCGTGGCGCCCTTCGACTCCTTGGTTGCAGGAGCGTTCGTATTAGCGGAAAGATTGTCCGGCTTAATATCTGGGGCATCCATGGGAACTCGATCACCGAAGCACTAGAAGGGCAAATCACTGAAACCGCTCCAGAAATTATGACCGGTTCGAGTTAAATATGACTTATCCCGATTAAATGGTTAACGGGTCTATAAGGTTACCAAATGGTTGCAGCGATGATCGGCTACTAATCAGCCCGCAGGAGAAGTCGCTGCCGCTTCGACCAAATTTCCCATGTTACGCAGGATGCCGTAGCCGGCGCGCATCTGCTCATACCTGCCGTTAACCGCGTTCTTCTGCATCGTGAAGACGACCATCCGGCTGTCGAGCACTTCGAAAACCGTGCGCTTGCCGGCCTTGAACTGTTCGAGATAGAGGGTGTTGGCCTTTTGCGCCGTCGCCGTGCCCTGGAGGGCCGCGCTCTCCTTGATCCTGTTGGACGCCAATGCCTGATAGAAGCGCCTCAGGTTCAGCTCGATCGTTTCCCTTTCGTCGAGCGTCTTGAAATCGTTCGCCCGCTTGTCTTCGCGGATGCGATCCGATTGGGCGGCGATGACGCCGCCGTCGAGCAGCTTGTACGACACCATCAGCATCAACCGGGAATCGACGATGCCCTGGCTGGCAGTCGGCGTGCCGAGGTAGTGCTTGACCAACCCGTCGCCCTGCAGATCGACGCGCGGCAGCCGCTGCGCCTGCTGCGAGGCAAGTTGATGCTCGATGGATGCGCCGGTGGCGCTGAACGCGAGCAAGGAAGGGTTGGATCGCTTCGCCGATTCCAGCGCGACGTCGAAGGACGCCGGAATCCGCGGCACGGCGCGGGGTGATTGCCGCACGAAGGCAGGATCGATCTTGGTCAACCGGGAAAACTCGTCTTCCGCGGCCTTCATCGACGTCAACAAGTCGGTCCTGACGGCCTCGACCTCGATGACCTTGGACTTGATGCGGCTGACGTCGGCGATGGTGGCGTTACCTTGCTGCTCGCTCAGCTTGACGAGGTTCGCGAAGGCGTTGTCATCGGCGACCACCCTGTCCATCAAGGCGATCAGTTCGCGCTGCTCCAGCAGATTCAGATAGGCGTTGACTGTGCGCAACGCGATGTCCTCGGCCTGGTCCGCCAGGCGGAGACGTTCGGCATCGACGACGGATTTGGTTCGGGCAACGTCCGCCTTGGCGGCCCCGAAATCATAGACGAGTTGCCGGAGTGAGAAGCCGGCATCCGAACGTGTGCTGCCGGGAATGGCGACCGCGCCGAATTGCTGCGGAGAGTTTTGATAGGAGCCGAGATAGGATCCGCCGGATCCGGCAAAGACCTGCAGCTGCGGCTTCAACGCGCCCTGCGCGGTCCTGACATCCGCCAGCGAGCCCGTCACCTTCGCAGCCTGCGCGCCCATCAGGGGATGGCTGAGCACCGCGACACCGACGGCCTCTCCGAGCAAAACGGTTTTTCCGCCGCGCGCCGGCGGATCGTTCGGCCGTCTGGGACTGGCCTGCGGTGCTATCGCGGGCGCAACGGAAGTGACGAGATCGCTTTGCGCGGCAGTGAGCTGAGGATAGACCTGCGCACGCTCCGGCGTCGGCGAAACGAAAGGAGGCGGCGGCGGCTTCGCCGGCGGCGGCGCACTCGCAGCTGTCGACGGAGCCGGCTGCGAGATCGAACCTCTGAGCGGCAGATCCATCGCCTGGGCGTTGGCGTCGAGCGACGACTTGGCATTGTTCGCAGGCTCGGCGCTCGCACTCGACACGGCGACCACCGGATTGAGCCGCACCACCGCGGTCAGGAACGGACTGTTGGGGATCGTGGTCCCCGTCACGCAACCAGTCAGCGCCGTCACGAGGAGAAAAGCGGCGGACGCTTTGCCGACCGCAAGCGCGTCCCTTGCAATGGTGCGGAACGTCGTTGCGCGACGAGCCGCATCGACACGCCGATCGCAGCGGGCGCACTTCTCCCGGCCCCTCGCGCGGAAGCGTTTTCTGCTAATAGCGAGGCACCAAATACTGCGACACATGCTGCAACTGAGAGGTAAAAAACCCAGATACTACAGCATGTTAATAGTCCATTATCGTTAATCGCGGGTTAAGCCGGCGCATGGAACTCATAAGCGCGTATTATTACGGGCACGTATCCACACTGTCGGTTCTGCAAGCACGCGACAGCGGCTCGACGCGCTTTTCGCGCGCGAGCGGCCGTTCAGATCCGTTGCCGGTTAGTTGCGTTTGGCCAGGAAGGATTCGGCGACGTTGAAGCCGTATTCGGCGACGATGCGATCGACCACATCGTCGGCGATTTCGCCGAAGAACTGCACGCCGTAACCTTCCGGCCGGACGGCGCGGATGCGGCCTTCCAGTTCGAAGAACTCGGTGCGGACCAGAACGGCCTCGCCGATCCGGTCGAGCACGAACATGCTCGCCTGCCGGAACGTGCAGCCGCCCTGCGAGACTTCGAGCAGCGCGCCGTCGAACTCCGCGCCGATATCGATGACCTTCATGGTCCCGATCACGACACAGGCATGGCGGCTGTGGCGCCGCGAGAAGCCCTGCTTCTTCTTGCGCCCGATCGGCAATTTCAGACGCGGCAGGCTGCTGGAGATCTTGCTGGCCGGATTCATCGAACTACCTCGTCGCAACTTTCAGGAATTGCTAATGCGTCAACGCTTTCGGAGCGGCGTGCGCCGCCGCGGTCTCGCGGACGAGTTCGTCGATGCCGGGCTCCGTCTTGTCGAGCGCGGCGACCGCCATCTTCAGCACGCCTGAATAGGCGGAGAACGCCGTTCCGACATTGTGGTTGAGGCGCTCGAAGCCGTCCGAAATCTGATTCTCGAGGTCGCCGGCATTGGACGCGGATCCGGCGACTTCGCGGTGACCGTTTGATTCCGCAAACGTCTGCTGCAATTTTTCCATTTGATCGGACACGGTCAGTCCCACGGGACCGACGGCATCCTTGACGGCCTGATCGATCCGCGCCTCGATATTGGCACTCAACTGTTTCGGCATCCGCTCCGCGATCACGGCATTCTGCTCGACGACCGATGCGATCTGGACGGCAGTTTGCGCATGGTTGTCGGCGAGCATGCGCAGGTTTCCGCTGTGGGCACGCTCCAGCTCGTGAACCATCGCGCGCGTGGCCGCCAGCTCGGAGGCGATGTTTTTCGAGACACCGTCGGTCAGGGCTTCGATGCCGGCGCCGATCCGGCTCATGCTCTCCGCCACGCTCTCGATGATCCTGCCCTGGTGCTGCTGGCCGCGCTGGATATCGCCGAGCACGCGCACCGTCTGGTCGAAGGTGGCGGCGACCTTGGTGTAGTCGGCGAGGATGTCGCCGACGGTCCGGGCGAGCGACTCCACGCGCGCGGTTTCGGCCGTCATCATCTGCTGCGGGGCGAGCGCCTCCTGATCCTCTTCGTCGCCGATCTGAACGACGCCGGCCAGCCAGGATTCGAACTCGTGCTTGAGGACGCCGGCCGCCTGGCCGGCAAAACGGGCCAGCAGGCCTACGACCAGCGAGCTGAACAGGCCGAACAGCGAAGCGGCGAAGCCCGAGGCCATGCCCTTCAGCGGCTCCTGCAGCGCGCCGAGCAGCTGCTGGAACGCATCGGTCGATCCGCTGGAGCCGCCCGCCGAACTGGCGAGCGTGCCAATGATGCCGCCCATCGAACCCACCATGTGCAGCAGGCCGATGAACGTACCGATCAGGCCCATGAAGACCAGAAGCCCGGACATATAGCCGAGCAGCGACTTCTCGTCGTCGATGGTGCCGCCGATCTTGTGGACCAGCGTGTTCATGGTCTCGACGGAAATCCGGATCTTCTTGGTGCGCGCCAGTTCCTCGGTCACGAGGTCATAGGCGTGCCCGAGCAGCCTCGGCCGCTTGAACATCCGTCCCGGACGCGAACAGCGATAATGACGCCACAGCGGGTCGGCCTTCTGCTCGACCTGCCCCATGCGGATGTCGTCCCACATCTCCTTCAGCGCATTGAAGGCGATGACTTCGTTCTTGAGTTTGTGGACGAAGATGAACGCCATCACGATCGCGAAGGCAAAGGCGCTCAGGATCGAACCCGTGGTCCAGACGTGCGCCATCACGCCTTCGTGGATGAAATCCCACTGCCAGGCGCTGACGATCGCGATAATTGCGATCAATCCGATCATCTTGTTTCGGATATACGCAATCTGCTTTTCCATGCTCACATTCCCCGGGTGACAACCCGATCAGGTTCCGTTTGCAAAACTACTTGGCGGACGGTTCCACCACGATCATTTCGACAGTCTGGGCCTTGGCGCGGTCGGTAACGTCGTTGACGTTGATCTTGATGCTCTCCGGCCGCACCTTCGCATCGATCAGCTGCTTGCGCGCCATCATCGCGCGGTAATAAGCGAGCCGCCTGGCTTCGGAGATCGCGCCCTCGCCCGTGTAGGCATAGGCGTTGACGACGATGGGCCTGGATTTTTCGGCGGCGCTGTTCTCGCCGACAAATCCGGCAATCGAGCGCGCGTGCGGCTCATCGAGCCTGTAGCTGCCGGCGTCGAACTCGACCATCAGACGCGGGGCATCCAGCTTCGGCTCGATCGGCGCCGTGCGCGGCTGCGTGCGTGGCGCAACGCGTGACGAAGCGATCTTCTGTTCGTCGGGCTCAGGGGTTTGTGTCTTTTCCGGTTTTACCGGATCGGCAGACGTCGATCCACGCAGGCTTTCCAGCTTCTGCATCACGGCTTGCGTCATCTGCTTGATATCGGAATTCGGCTTCACCTCGGCGTTGACCGCGGCTGCGATCGCCTCGACGGCTTTCTTCGACACGCTCTGCGACAGCACGAACACGGCCATCGCCAGCATCATCATGACGAACGCCAGCACCTGGACCATCGATGTCAGCGCATCGACGTAGCCCGGCCAATAATTGTCGCTATCGTCCGACCCATGCGACATCGAATCGCCGCCAGCACCCTAACGCTACCCAATTCCCATGAATCGGCGCGAACAGGGTAAACAGGAGGGGTTACCAAAGCGTGCAGCGAAGCGTGCCGATACGGCCCGTTTGACCGGCTTTTCCCGGAGATTGTCCGCCGCGTTACTCCGTAACTCTACGGAAGATTGAAGAGCCCGCCGCCTCTGCTGCCGGAGCCTCCCAACAAAAACATCGAAAACAACCCCATGCACCGTAGCCGGCGGGCGCCGCAATCTCAGGTTTAGTGCGGGCTTGACATGTCGCGCAAATCAGCGGCACAACGCGATCATCCCGGAATTGCTGGACGATGGCGCGCGCAGCGTGGATGCGATCGTGAGCGCATGCGAGCTGCTTTCTTCACCCGCCCCTCGAGGGGCGGGTGAAGCGAGA
>Ga0070665_100008232_pt1 | contig 10553 bp, 8 predicted proteins | sample KBSS13metaG_FD_65862 | JGI IMG/M metagenome (GOLD analysis project Ga0070665, IMG submission 65862) | Switchgrass rhizosphere microbial communities from Kellogg Biological Station, Michigan, USA - KBS S1-3 metaG | ecosystem: Host-associated > Plants > Roots > Rhizosphere > Soil ...
CGCTCACCGGCGAACCGGAACCCCGCGTGTCGAGCACGCCCACAGCGGACCGCTCGTCGCCGTGGCTCGGAACTCCCACACGCGTGCGCGTCTGGGTTCGCGAATCCTGCTGATCTTCGAAACGAGGATCGAAGACGGCTGCGGCCGCTGCGTGCTCTCCGATGCGGTGGCGGCTTCTGTGGCGCTGACAAGGCGGCCGCGGGGCCGCCCCGGCAGGTCCTGGCTCAACGAGATCCTCGCCGCTGTCGCTCCTGAAGCCGCCGCGCTCGTTCACTCGACAGCCGCGCCCGCTCGCGCCGGCGCGATGTCCGCGGTTTCGGCCTTTGTTGCGGCGAGGGCGGCCCGCGAACAGCAGATCTCGATCGCGCTGGCGCCCGCCGCGTTTCAGCCTGGACTGTTCGACCGGCGGGTGCATCACGCGCACGCCGCCGCTCGCGCGGCCCGGCAGGAGCTCGCGGACGCCGCAGCGCGGAAACTCGCAGTCCTCGAACGCCAGGCTGCGCTGTCCGTGCTGCCCCCGGCCCTCCGGCTCGTGCTGATCCCGTAGGACACATGCCGGCCGGCCTCTCGGGCTTCCTGCTCTCGGCGTCTTTTCTCGAGGGCCGTCTGGGCATCGTAGACGTCGACGTCCGGGCACGGCATCAGTTCGCCGCCGCCCGCCTGGCCTCCACCGCGCTGGGGCCTTCTTCCAGCCTCCGCTCGATGCTCGATGCGGGCGCCGCTCCGGTCGTCGACGCCCTTGGCTTCGGTCCGCCCCAGGAGGTCGAGCGCGTCGGCGCGGTCCTCGCCTCGCAGTTCATGGCCGGAGACGAGCGCGTCGCGCTCATCATCGCGCCGTGGGCCGAACCCCTGGATTTGCTGTCGCCCGTCGGCTACAGGCAGGCGATGCTCCGCTCCGCCCGCTGGTGCGCGCTCTTCAACGGGACGCACCTGCGCCTCGTGGACGTTGCGCTGCCGCATGCCCGCCGGTTCGTGCAGTTCGATCTCGACATCGTCGCAGACGACGAGGGCGCGTTCGCGGCGTTCGCGTACGTGATGGGGCGCCTGCCCGGCTCGCTGCGCTCGCTCGTCGAGGCATCGGAGCAGCATGGCGCCGCCGTCTGCCGGTCGTTGAAGGACGGCGTGCTGTCGGCGTCGGCCGACGTGCTCCGCGCGCTGGTCCGTCCCTCGACATCTCCCGCCGCGTCGTTCGAGCAGGCGCTGACGATCGTGTACCGCATCCTGTTCCTGCTCTTCGCTGAGGCGCGCGGCCTGGTGCCGGTGTGGCATCCCGTGTACCGGAACAGCTACAGCGTCGCGGTACTCGGGGCCCTCGCCGAACGGACCGGCAGTTCCCGCGGGCTCTGGTCGGCCCTGCGGGCGATTGCGCGTCTGGCACACTCGGGCTGCCGCGCGGGTGACCTCCGCGTGACGCCGTTCAACGGACGCCTGTTCGCGCCGGCCGGCACGCCGCTCGCCGAACGCCGCGACCTGGACGATGACGCCGCGAAACGCGCGCTGCTGGCGCTGACGACGCGGCCCTCCGCGGACGGCGGCGCGCGCGAACGGATCGCGTACGGCGACCTGGGCGTTGAACAGCTCGGCACGGTGTACGAGACGCTGCTGGACTACGAACCGGCCGTGCGCCGCCGAACCGGCGCCAGAACTCCGGCTGCGCAGTACGACGTTTCGCTCGGCCGCAGCTCAGGCGTCCGCAAAGCGACAGGCACGTTCTACACGCCGCAGGCGATCGCCGACTACGTCGTGCGACACACGCTCGGCCCACTCGTGCGCCACGCACCGCCCGAGCGGATCCTCGCCCTGCGCATCGTCGATCCGGCGATGGGCAGCGGCGCGTTCCTCGTTGCCGCGTGCCGGTATCTCGCGCGGGCATACGAAGCGTCCCTCGTCCAGTCGGGCGGATGCCATGCGAGCGACATCGGCGAGCACGAGCGGGCCGGCATTCGCAGAACCATCGCCGAGCGCTGCCTCTACGGCGTAGACCTCAACCCGATGGCCGTGCAGCTCGCCCGGCTGTCGCTGTGGCTCGCCACGCTCTCAGCTGATCGGCCGCTGACGTTTCTCGATCACCGTCTTCAGCCTGGTGACAGCCTGCTCGGCGCGTGGCTGTCGCAGCTCGCCAGACCGCCCGGGCACCGCGTCGTGGGGGCCCGGCGAGACACGGCGACGCTTCCGCTGTTCGATGTGGAAACGATCAGGCACGCCCTCGAGACCGCGCTGCCGATCAGGTTTTCTCTGGAATCGATTCCGAACGACACGCTGGAAGACGTTCGGGCAAAGGAGCAGGCGCTCGCCAGGCTCAGCCGGCGGGATACGGGGCTCTCGCGTTGGAAACAGGTGGCGGATCTCTGGTGCGCCTGCTGGCTGGCGCCGGTCGGCGGCCGCATCACGCCGGCGGCGTTCAACGCGCTGACAGCCGCAATCGTGTCGGGCGAGGCCCTGCCGTCCGCCGTCGCCGATCGTTATCTGAATCTCGCGCGCGAGATAGCTCATACGCGGCATCTCTTCCACTGGGAGCTCGAGTTCCCGGAAGCGTTCTTCGGCGGCGACGGCCGCCGTCTCGAGAACGCGGGCTTCGACGCCGTGCTCGGCAACCCGCCGTGGGACATGATCCGGGCCGACGCCGGCTCCGCCGACGTCCGCGAGCGGTCGCGGGCCACGATCGCGCCGGTGCTCCGCTTCGCACACGACTCCGGCGTCTACACGGCGCAGTCCAGCGGCCAGGCCAACCGGTACCAGCTCTTCACAGAGCGCGCGCTGGCGCTCACGCGCCGGGGAGGGCGAGTCGGCCTGGTCCTGCCGGCGGGCCTGGCGACCGATCACGGCAGCGCGGCACTGCGCCGCCGGCTGTTCTCCTCGTGCGACGTCGACGCTCTCGTCGCGATCGACAACCAGCGCGGCATCTTCCCCATCCACCGCAGCGTCCGGTTTCTGCTCCTGACCGCTACCGCCGGGTCGCCAACCCGCGTCGTCGCGTGCCGGCTCGGCGAACGCGATCCTGCCGCGCTCGAAACGGCGGGGGAGGATGCGCCCGCGGATTCCGCGTGGTTTCCCGTGCGCATCACACCCGATCAGATTCGCCGCCTGTCCGGCGACGGCCTGGCCATTCCGGATTTCCGGACGGAAACCGACATGGTCATCGCCGAACGCGCAGCGGCGCTGTTTCCGCCCGCAGAAGACGAGCGGGGCTGGTCCGCGCGCTTCGGCCGCGAGCTGAACGCCACGGACGACCGCGCGCATTTCAGTGCTCCCGGCTCGGGCCTGCCGGTCGTCGAGGGCAAGCACATCGAGCCGTTTCGCGTCGCGACGTCGCGCGCTCGCACCAGTATTGCCAGGGCGAAGGCGCGCCGGCTGCTCGACCCGTCCAGATACGAGCGGCCGCGGCTCGCCTACCGCGACGTCGCCGGCGCGACCAACCGCCTGACGCTCATCGCGGCCATCCTGCCCGCCCACTGCGTGTCGACGCACACCGTCTTCTGCCTCCGCACACCGCTGCCGCTCGCGTCGCAGTACTTCCTCTGCGGGCTGTTCAACAGCTTCGTCGTCAATTACCTCGTTCGCATGCGGGTGACGACACACGTCACGACGGCCACGGCGGAGCGGCTGCCGCTTCCCACGCGCGACCATTCCCCGCGCGCGTTCCGCGAGATCGCGGCGATCGCGCGCCTCCTGTCCCGGCGCGACGATCCAGCAGCCGCCACGCGCCTGCAGGTCCTGGTTGCGAGCCTGTACCAGCTGACCACGGACGAGTTCGCGCACGTGTTGAGCACGTTCCCGCTGGTTCCAAAAGAGGACCGCAATCGAGCGCACACCACGTACCTAGCCACAGAGGCACAGAGGACACGGAGATGAATGGGCCACAGAGTCACGGAGGCACAGAGATCAATCGATTGACGGAGTGCATCATCGGGCGGGCTATCGAGGTACATCGGGTCCTTGGCCCAGGCCTTCTCGAGCCGACCTACGAGACTGCGATGTGTATCGAGTTCGACCACATGGGCATCCGGTATGTCCGCCAGGCGCGTCTGCCTGCGCTCTACAAGGGACGCCGCCTCGGAGAATATCGGATCGATCTGATTGTCGAAGGGTTGGTCGTGGTCGAAGTAAAGGCTGTCGAGCGCCCGAATCCTCTGTTTGAGGCTCAGCTCCTCACTTATCTCAGGGTCACGGGAAAACCCGTCGGACTGTTGATCAATTTCAACTCGCGCCTGCTCTAAGGACGGCGTGACGCGGCTCGTACTCTAGACGACGCCGCACCGCCCGCGAAGCGGGCACTGACGGGATGGACACCGAAAACGTAAACTGAGAATAGCTGGCAAGTTTGTGTTTTCGGTGTCCATCCCGTCAGACGCGACCGGCTACGCCGGTCGCCGGTGCGGCGTCGGCGATCGTATCAAGCCTCTGTGGCTCTGTGACTCTGTGGCCTATCAGGTCGTGGGATGGCGGCGCGTCTGGGCGAGGTATCGCTCGGCTTTGGCGAGCGCCTGTTTCTCCGCCTCGTCGCGCGTCGACGCCTCGGCGCGCGCGAAGCGCGCGCCGGGGTCGACGTTGTTGATCGTGCAGTAGAACACGTCGCCGACCTGATACGTCTCGATTTCGATCGGCCAGCCGCCGAGCTCCTGCCGGCGGCGTTCGTATCCTTCGGCCCTCATCTACGGCTTCTCCACCGGCGCGCCGACCAGGTTTCCCCACTCGGTCCACGAACCGTCGTAGTTCTTGACGTTCTTGAAACCGAGCAGGTACTTCAGCACGAACCACGTGATGCTCGAACGTTCGCCGATGCGGCAGTACGCGATCACGGGAGCGTCGCCGGACACGCCCTGTCCGCCGTAGAGCGCCTTCAGCTCGTCGACGCTCTTGAACGTGCCGTCCTCGTTGCAGTTCTTGCCCCAGGGAATGCTCGTCGCGCCCGGAATATGGCCGCCGCGCTGGCAGGTCTCCGGAAGCCCGGGCGGCGCAAGGATCTCGCCGGTGAACTCCGCGGGGCTGCGGACGTCGACGAGCGCGGCCTTCTTCCCCGCCGACGCCTGCTGCACTTCAGGCAGAAACGCGCGGAGCGATACGTCCGGCCCGCTCGCCTTGTACGTCTTCGCCGCGGCGCTGGGCTTGGCGGTGGACAACTCCCGGCCCTCGGCCAGCCATTTCTTCCGCCCGCCGTCCATCATGCGAACGTCCTCGTGTCCGTACATCTTCAGCTGCCAGAACGCCCAGGCGGCGAACCAGTTGTTGTTGTCGCCGTACAGGATGATCGTCGTCTTGTTGTCGATACCGCTCTTGCCGAGCAGTTCCTCGAGCTTCTTGAGCGGGATGATGTCGCGCGTCAGGGTATCGCAGAGCTCGGTCGTCCAGTTCCACCCGGCCGCCCCGGGCACGTGGCCCTGATCGTACGCGGTCGTATCCACATCCACTTCGACGACGCGAACGTTCGCGTCGGTTGCATGCTGAGCCACCCAGTCGGTCGTGACGAGTACATCGGCCATAGCGTTTGCCTTTCTCTTTTCGAGTCGCCTTGATCCCCAGCCCCTAGCCTCCAGCCTCTAACCTCTAACCTCTAACCTGAGGTGCTCGGGAGCTGATCATCTTGCCACGAGAAGCCGCGGCCCCGTCAACTCATATCAACTGGTATAGTGGCGATCTACCCTTCCCGCATGAAGACCTATCAGCCCTACATCGACGGGGCATTCGTCGCACCGCAATCGACGGATACCATCGACGTGATCGACCCGGCCACAACCGAGGTCATCGCGCGCGTGCCCGACATGTCGGCCGCCGACGTCGATCGCGCGGTGAAGGCCGCGCGTCTCGCGTTCGACGAAGGCCCCTGGCGGGACACGACCGCCCAGGATCGCGGGCGCGTCCTGTTCAAGCTTGCGCAAATTGTCCGCGACCGTGCCGACGAGCTCGCCGAGCTCGAAACGCGCAACAGCGGCAAGCCCATCGTCGAGGCCGAGTTCGACATCGCCGACGTGGCCACCTGCTTCGAGTACTACGGCGGGATGGCCACCAAGATTCAGGGCGACGTGCTGCCGGTGCCCGACAACGCGATGAGCCTGGCGCTGCGCGAGCCCATGGGCGTCGCGGGGCAGATCGTCCCGTGGAACTATCCCCTGCTGATGGCGACGTGGAAGCTGGCGCCGGCGATCTGCGCCGGGTGCACGGTGGTCCTGAAGCCGGCCGAGCAGACGCCGCTCACCGTTCTCGCGCTGGCCTCGAGCTTCGAAGAGGCGGGGCTGCCGCCCGGCGTCGTCAACGTCGTCACGGGCGTCGGCGAAACGGCGGGGGCGGCGATCGTCGAGCACCCTGACGTGGACAAGATCGCGTTCACCGGCAGCGCGGAGGTCGGCAAGATCATCATGCGCGGCGCGGCTGACACGCTGAAGAAGATCTCGCTCGAGCTGGGTGGAAAGTCGCCGAACATCTTCTTCGCCGACGGCGATTTCGAGGCCGCCGTGGACGGCGCGCTCTTCGGCGTCTTCATCAACCAGGGCGAGGTCTGCACGGCGGGCAGCCGGATTCTGGTGCAGCGGCCTATCTACAAGAAGTTCGTGGACGCGATGGCGGCGAAGGCGAAAACGATCACGCTTGGAAACGGCATGGACCGCGCGACGAAAATGGGCCCGCTCGTCAGCCGCGAGCACTTCGACCGCGTGCGCTCGTACCAGGAGATCGGCAAGGGCGAGGCAAAGCTGGCGCTTGGCGGCGGGCGCGCCTCCGGCGGCGTGCTCGACCGCGGCTATTTCGTCGAGCCGACGATCTTTTACGACGTCGACAACAGCAGCCGCATCGCCCGCGAGGAAATCTTCGGGCCGGTGGCGAGCGTCATCCCGTTCGACGACGAGAAGGACGCCCTGCGGATCGCGAACGACACGTATTTCGGCCTCGCGGCCGCGGTCTGGACGCGCGACATCTTCCGCGCGATGCGCGTCGTCAAGAACCTGCGCGCCGGCATCGTGTGGGTGAACCACATGCAGCCGACCTACGTCGAAGCGCCGTGGGGCGGGTACAAGCAGAGCGGCGTGGGGCGCGAGCTGGGCAAGTGGGGCGTGGACGAATATCTCAACGTCAAGCAGGTCTACATCAACCTTTCAGAAGACCCGATCAACTGGTTTTAACGGAGGCTTCGATCAGATGAACTACTACGGTGGCAAAGAACTGGCGGCGGCGTTCCGGACGGTGCGGAAGAACACGATCCAGATCGCGGAAGACATCCCCGAGAACCAGTACGGCTTCAAGCCGTCGCCCGAAACGCGAAGCATCGGGCAGACGCTGGCGCACATCGCCGTCGGCACCACGTTTCCAACGATGCTGCACGGCGAGCGGATTCCGATGGAGAAGATCGACTTCACGGAGTACATGAAGAAGGTCGGCGGCGAGGAAGCGAAGCTGCAGACCAAGGCGGACATCGTGGCGCGGTTGAAGGACTCCGGCGAGAAGTTCGCGTCGATGCTCGAGACGCTGGACGACGCGTTCATCGCGGAAGTCATCACGTTCCGCCCCGGCGCGGAGCCACCGTCGCGCACGCGCTTCGACATGCTGCTGGCTGCGAAAGAGCATGAAATGCACCACCGCGCGCAGCTGATGCTGATGCAGCGGATGATCGGAATCGTGCCGCACCTGACGCGTCAGGCGCAGGAGCGGATGGCGCGCTTTCAGGCACAGCAGGCTCAACCCGCGCGGTGACGTCTCCCCGATTTCCGGCCGGTACGGTCTCGTTCCTGCGGCGGCTGAAGCGCAATAACCGCCGCGAGTGGTTCAACGCGCATCGAGCCGAGTACGAGGAGCAGGTTCGCGCGCCGATGATCGCCGTGATCGAGCAGCTCGCCCTCGACTTCCGGTCGTTCGCGCCGGACCTGGTCGCCAGCCCGAAGCGGTCGCTGTACCGGATCCATCGCGACATCCGGTTCTCGGAAGACAAGAAGCCGTACAAGACGCACGTCGCGGCTTCCTTCCCCTGCCGCGATTTGCCCAGGCACGAAGGAGCCGGGCTGTATTTTCACGTGGCGCCCGACGGGGTGTGGGTTGGCGGCGGGATGTACGCCCCGATGACGCCGCAGCTGCACGCAGTCCGTGAGCACATCGCCGCGAATAGCCGCCGTCTCAGGAAGATCGTCTCGGCGCCCGGGTTCAAGCGGGCCGTCGGCTCGCTCGACGGCGAACGCCTGCAGCGCGTGCCGCGAGGGTTCCCGAAGGATCACGAGGCCGCCGAGTTCCTCAAGTACCGGCAGTTCCTCGCCGGCTGCGAGTTTCCGGCGTCGTTCGCGACCAGCCCGAAGTTCTACAGCGGCCTGCTCGGCGTCTTCCGTCAAATCGCGCCGCTCGTCGCGTTTCTGAACGAGCCCCTTCTCGAACGAGGGTCAGGCAGGGCGGGCGGATCGGGTGGGTCGGGCAGGGCGGGTGGCTCAGGTGGGTCGGGCAGGCCGGGCGGGTCTGGCAGGGCTGGCGGGTAAAGACAATGGCTCAAATCAAAATCACTTACGCGACGATGAGCGGCGATCAGATGGAGGAGCTTCATCGGGAGCTCGACGCGGCCATCGAGCGGGTCCGCGCGTCGTTCGGCCGCAGCTACCCGCTGATGATCGGCGGGCGCGAGGTTCGCGCTGCGAGCCAGTTCGAAGATCGGAGCCCGATCGACGCACGCATCCTCCTCGGGACGTTCCAGCAGGCCAGCCGCGAGCAGGCGCGCGACGCAATCGCGGCGGCAAAGGCCGCCTACCCTGCGTGGAGCGCGCGGCCGTGGACCGAGCGCGTGGCGCTGCTCAAGAAAGTCGCCGACAACATTCGCGCCCGGCGATGGGAGCTCTCGGCGCTGATGGGATACGAGGCCGGCAAGAACAGGCTCGAATGCGTCGGCGACGTCGAGGAATCGGCCGACCTCATCGAGTACTACTGCAACCAGATCGAGCAGCACGGAGGATTTGCGACGAAGCTGGGCACGCTCGGGCCGAACGAGGACAATTCCAGCGTCCTCCGGCCCTACGGTGTCTGGGCCGTGATCTCGCCGTTCAATTTTCCGCTCGCGCTGGCGGCCGGGCCCGCGGGCGGCGCGCTGGTGGCCGGCAACACCGCGGTGCTGAAGCCCGCATCGGCGACGCCGCTGCTCGGCTACGCGCTCTACGAAGTGATGGCCGAAGCCGGCCTTCCGCCCGGCGTCTTCAACTTCATCACCGGCGGCGGGAGCACGGCCGGCCAGGAGCTGATCGAGCACCCCGACGTGGACGGCATCGTGTTCACGGGGTCGAAAGACGTCGGGATGCACCTGATTCGCGACAACGCCACTCGGCGCGTGCCGCGGCCCCTCATCATCGAGATGGGCGGGAAAAATCCCGCGCTGGTGATGAACTCGGCGGACCTCGACAAGGCCAGCGACGGCGTGATGCGATCGGCGTTCGGCGCGCAGGGCCAGAAATGCTCGGCCTGCTCGCGCGTCTACCTCACGAAGCCGATCCGCGAGGAGTTCGTGCGGCTGCTCGTCGAGAAGACCAGGAAGATCCGCATCGGAAACCCCCTGAACCGCGACGTCTACATGGGGCCGGTGATCAACGAGGACGCCGTGCAGACGTTCGAGCGCGCGGTGGCGCAGGCGCGGCGCGATGGCGGGACCATCCTCACCGGCGGCCGCCGCCTCACCGACGGCGAGTTCGCGCACGGACACTTCGTCGAGCCGACGATCATCGACGGGCTGCCGACCACGCACCCGCTGTTTTCCGAGGAGCTCTTCGTCCCGATCACGGTCCTCGGCGACGTCACGTCGCTCGACGAGGCGATCGACCTCGCGAACGGCACCGAGTACGGCCTCACGGCCGGCGTGTTCTCGGAGGACGACGGCGAAATCCAGCGGTTTTTCGACCGCATCCAGGCGGGCGTCACCTACGTCAACCGCCGCGCGGGCGCGACGACCGGCGCGTGGCCGGGTATCAACTCGTTCGGCGGTTGGAAGGCCAGCGGGTCCACCGGCCGCGGAACCGGCGGCCCGTACTACGTGCAGCAGTTCATGCGTGAGCAGAGCCGCGTCAGAATCCGATAGACTGCTCTGACCCCGTCTTCGGAGGCCATCATGTCGCGAGTGATTTCCGGTCTCGTGGCGATTCTGCTCTGGTCATCGGCGGCCGCCGCGCAGGCGCCCCCGATCCCGCCGCCGCCGGGATTTCTGCCGCCCCCCTCGCGCGACGCGATCAAGACCGGCACCGCGGTGATTCGCGGCCATGTGTTCGACGCCGGCACCGGCCGGCCCCTGAGAAAAGCGCAGGTGCGCGTCTTTGCGCCCGAGCTGCGCGAGAACCGTCTCACCACGACCGGCGCGGACGGCGGCTACGAGCTCAAGGACCTCCCGGCGGGCCGGTATCAACTGAACGCGAGCAAGGGCAGCTTCGTTCAGCTGCAGTACGGACAGTTGCGGCCGTTCGAGCCGGGCAAGCCGCTCGAAATCGCCAACGGCCAGACGATCGAGAAGATCGATTTCAGCCTGCCGCACGGCGGCATCATCACGGGCCGCATCCTGGACGAGTTCGGCGATGCCGCCTCCGACGTCCAGGTGATGGCCATGCGCTACCAGT
>Ga0070665_100008234_pt1 | contig 10553 bp, 9 predicted proteins | sample KBSS13metaG_FD_65862 | JGI IMG/M metagenome (GOLD analysis project Ga0070665, IMG submission 65862) | Switchgrass rhizosphere microbial communities from Kellogg Biological Station, Michigan, USA - KBS S1-3 metaG | ecosystem: Host-associated > Plants > Roots > Rhizosphere > Soil ...
GTGGCCAGCGGAACGACATGGCGGTACAGCCGTGATCCGGCGGACAGCGCAGGCGAGGTGACCGTGCTGGTCTGAAGAGTCGTCATTGCGGCACACCCGTCAGCTGTGGCGGCACCCGGAACTGGGTCCGCTCGTGGTCGCCGACCGGTTTGCCCATCGCGTAGCGGAAGGCGGCGAGCTGGATGGCGCGGGGCGGGCAACCCTCGATGAAGATGCCGAGATCGCGGCTCTCGTAGAGGCAGTTGCCGACCAGGACCACCGCACCGCGCAGGGGCGGCATCTGCACCTGTGGACCGGAGATGATCGTCATCTCGCCGTCCCAGTCGCGCAGTTCGTCGGCGAGTGCGCGCATCGCCCCGGCGACGAACCGGCTGCACGCCGGGCAGGCGTGCTCGGCGTGGATGTGGATACCGGCGCGCGGCGCGACGATTTCGACCGGTGCCTTGACCATGTCAAAAGCGAGCTCCGCCAACGGCGTTCCGAGCAGGTCGATGCCCTCGAGCGCGAGCGGACCCATGCCGCGCTGGTGTGCGTCGCGCAGATAGGCGACGCTGTTCGGGTCGAAGCCGGCCAGCACGCCGACTGCGACGTCGAGGGCGACCGCGTTTCGGCTGGCGGCCAGGAAGCCGACCCAGCGCGCGCGCCCGTCCATCGGGTAGTTGCCCTCGATCACCGTCGTTCCGTCGCAGATGACGAGGTCCTGCGGGCGCATCAGGTTCAGGTCAACGGTGGATTCGTCGACGCCGGCCATGTGCACGATGCGGGTCGTGTAGCCGGGGAGCAGCCCGACCAAGTTCTTCATGGCGTTGGAGTAGACGACGCTGGCGTGCGTGCGCAGCTGCGGCACCCCGATGAAGTAGTCGCAGTCCTCGATCAACTCGGGCACCGCGATCGGCACCCGCAACGACGTCGCGCCGGGAATGTTGGTGATGCGCAACGGAAGATCATCGAAGCTGACCACGCGGGCGTATCGGGCGGCCTCGTGGTCGTTGAGGATCTCGTAGATGGCGTGCGTGCGCTCGGCGATCACCGGGCGGGCACCGTGCTCGGCGACCGCGCGGGCGATGGCTGCCAGCAGCGCCGGGCTCACGTGGAACCCGGGTTCGGTCTGGAACAGGTTCGGCTTGATCAACACCTCGGCGCCGGGGGGCAGGCCTGCCAGCGGCTCGTCGATCAGCTCGAGCAGTCCCTGCAAGACACCGGGCACCGCGGCGTCGTCCGCCACAGGCGCCAGGGCAACGGAAGGCCGGAATGAGTCAGCCATCGGTGTCCTCCATCGCGATAACTCTCGTGGGAGCCGCCTCGGCGCCCGCGGCCTTCATCGGCAGGGCGACCAGTTGCACGACCTGCTTGGTGAGCTCATGCATGTTGGTGACGTACTCCAGCAGCGGGATGCCCGCCGCCAGCAGCGCGTGATGCACGGGGGACTCGGCGTCGCCGGGCCGTTCGGTGAGGCAGTCCAGTCCAAAGAGGCTGGCGCCGTTGTCGATTGCCCATTCCGCGGCCGACGGCGTCAGGTACGGCGGGACGTCCCAGTAGTCGGGCCTGCCCCAGTTGTTGTACAGGTAGTCGGTGCGGACCAGAAGCCGGTCGCCCTCCTGCCACACGGGCCGCAGGACCCGCTCCAGATCTTCACCGGTGACGGGCTCCAGCTCGCCCTTTTCGGAGAGGTCGGCGACGCAGGCGCGGCCGATCAGGGTGTGCAGCGGAACCTCGTCGATGCCCTCGGCGCCGGGGAAGAAATGCAGCCGGTACTCCATGTGTGTCCCGTTGTGGGGGAACACGTGCAGGTACGAGAACGTGCGCTTGGTGCCGTACGGGTCGGTCTCCGGGGTCATCGTCCGCTCGCTGACGAACTGCGGAAACCAGTCGGCGGGATAGGACGGCATTCCGTCGTAGAAGCCGTGGGTCAGGTCGACGAATCGGGTCATTGGTGTGCTCCTTGCTCGGGTAGATGAATCAGCAGGTGAATAGGCAGGTGTTGCGGACTTGGGTGTTGTTGATCATGGTGATGACTGTGCTGCCGCCAGGCGGTACCGCACGCACGCCGCCACCGCAGAGCCCGGCCGGCGTCATGAAGGCGGCCCACAGTGCGAAATAGTCTGTGCGGGTGCCGTTTTGGGGGTCGATCACCGACTCCACATTCGGCTGTACGATTTCCTGAACGAGGCAGCCGGTCTGCGTGCTCGCCGCCAGCGCCTCCCGCCAGGTGTCGGGGTCCACTTCACGTCCGATGAGCACACCCTCGCCGCCGAACAGCCCAGTTGGCTTGAACACCAGGCTTTCCCGGCGTTGCATGCATTCGGAGATGAACCGCTCATCGGATTGGGCGCCGCGCCTGCCGAGCATGCGGCTCCAGGGCAGCACCCGCTCGATCACCGCGCGCTCGTGCGTGTCGAAAACCGATGCGTCCTCGGCGAACTCGGACAGCATCGCGAGCGTGCCCTTGTTCCCGAACACATTGGTCGGCGTCCACACCACGACGGTGCCGTCTTCATGGGCACGGAAGACCGGCTCCATGAGCGCCTCGCCGTCGGGATGGGCGAGCATCTCTTCGAGCCCGTAGTAGCGCAGGATGACGTCGATCGCGGTGCCGTGCAGGTAGGGCTTGCCTGCGTGGAAGGTCAGGTCGCTGATCTCGCCGACGCGGGTTTCGACGCCCTGCTCGGCCAGCAGCTCCCCGATCGCGCGCCGCTGGGGGCCGTACGTGGCCATCCCGCCGGGTCCTTCCAGCACCGCGACCACCGGCTCGCTGGCACCAATTGCCTTGCCCGCGTTGCGAAGCGCGGTGGCCAGTTCCCTGGACGTGTCGAGGTGGCCCAGGCCGTGCTCGGCGGCGAACTCGGCGACCGCCGGGATCCGCAGGTAGGCCTTCGGCAGCGGGCCGACCATGTCGACGCCGCCGAGCGCGCTGCCGATGTTGAACTCGAGCAGCTTGAAAGACGAACCGTCGTAGTAGATGTCGGCCCGGCCGTACAGCGGCGGAGGGCCGTCGCCGAGCAGCCGGCGCATCCACGCACCGCGCCGGTCGTCGATGCCGAGGTCCGCGCGGAACCGTTCGAAGTCCCCGTCGAAGCAGCGCCGAGGCAGCGAGGTGACCAGATCGAAGACGGTGGCGAGATCCTGCCCGAAGGCCCGGAACTCGGCCTCGTCGACCATGACCGGACGGGGCAGCAGCCTCGGCCACGCCGCGCGCATGGTCTCCGAAACGTCGAGCTCGGCCAGCGCGCCGCGCAGCCTGCTGTCCGGGGTCGCGCAGTCAGCGAGGTAGGCCTGCGTGACCTGGTTCGCGCGTGCCGACATGATTGCCTCCAAGGTGTGAAAAGTCAGACGGATAACGGTGTTTGGGCACCGGCATGCGCGGGGCGGCGGGCGAGGATCACCCGGTACTGCATCAGGATCACGACGCCGAAGAGCAGGTAGATCCCGGCCATCCCGTGGGTGCTCAGCACTGCGCTCAAGCTGACCAGCAGCGAGTTGAGCACCTGACCGAACCGGATGTGCAGGTAGTAGGCGGCCATGTAGCGGGGCCGGCCCTGCTCGGGCGCAAGATCCGCCAGCAGCGACTGCTGCATCGGCGCGTTCATCAGTTCGCCGATGGTCAGCACCACGACCGCGGCCAGCAGCACCCATGCGGTGTTGGTGATCGCCAGCACCGCGAAGCCGCCTACGTACAGCGGAATGCCCACATAGAGTCGGACCCGGTCTGAGAGCCGTCGCAGCAGCGTGTTGACCTGAAGAGCGAGCAGCACGACCAGGACGGTGTTGACCGCCTTGAGCACGCCGAGCATCTGCACGCCGTGCACGTCACCGAACGGGAACACATGCTGGACGCCGAAATCGTTCGACAGCCGGATCCCGATCGCGGTGCTCAGTTGCCCTTCGAGGGTCAGCACCAGCGTGGCGACAATGATCAGCCGGCGGAACGTCGAATCGGCCAGCACCACCCGGTATCCCTCGGTGAACTGTGCCAACCCGCGAAGCTTGGCGGGTGGGGCGGCCTGGGCTGACTCCGGCTTCGTCTCGGCCACCAGCAGCACGGTGACGAGGAGGGCGAAGCCCATGCCGATGGCGCCGCCGAGGATCACCGCGCCGAAATGCGTGCCGTAGAGGAAGCCGCCGAGCAGTGCGCCGCCGCCAAGCGCGACGTTGATCACCCAGTAGTTGACGGTGTAGACGTACTTGCGGTCCGCGGGCGGGGTGGCGTCGATGATGGTCGAGTCGTTGGCCGGCAGCGCCATGTTGGTGCCGAACTTGACGATGGCGTAGCTGAAGTAGACGGCCAGCGGGCCCCAGTCGGCGAAGTAGGCTACGGTCATCAGCACCAGGAAGGCGGTGCCGATGAGGTCCCCGGCGATGAGGACCGGCCGGCGCCCCCACTTCTCCGACAGATGACCGCCGAGCAGCATGCCGAAGACCGCGAACACGGCGAAAATCAGAATCAAGGCGCCTGTGGTCGCGATCCCGACGTGGGCCGCGAGGTAGATCGCGATGAAGGTGAGGATCATCGCGTCAATGAGCTTGTGGACGAACGCCAATCCGATCCTGACCCGGACGTTGCGGTGCAGCGCCATGAACTTCTTCATCGGGCCCCGACCTTTCCGGCTGACGCATAGGCCGCCAGTTCGGCCTTGATCTGTTCGTGCATCCAGTCCGCGCGAGCCAGGGCTTCGGCCGAATCCCAGATCGCGATTGCGGGGATCCCGAAGGCGTCGGCCTCTGCGTTGGTCATGTGTGTAGGCATGAGAGAAATTCTTGTGATCGAGCAGTGGTTCCGTAATCGCCGGGAAGCCAGACTCCGGTGGTCGATGGGAAAGGTTTTCCTATCCGCGGGGTAAGCCAAGCCCAGGGCAATGGGGCGTAAATGACTCGGCCACAACCGATCTCATGCATTGTCGGCAGCATTGGCCGCCACCTCGACCTTGATCAGTTCGCGCACCCGCTCCACGCGAGCCTGGGCCTGCGCGGCGTTCTCAGACGCGGTGAGGATGACGAAGCCGTGCCGGGTCTTGGAGCTCACCGTCTCTGGCAGCACGTCCCCGGCCGAGAACGGGAAGCTCAGCGTGTGAACGAAATCCAGTGCCCTGGCTTCGTCGAGGCCCGACACCGACTGCAGCACCCCGCTGTCGAAGCTGAAGTACGCGATGTGGCCGATGGACTCCGACGGGTCAGGCGCAGGCGGCCGTCCGGCGAGGGCGCCGAACATTGCTTGCTTGATGTCGAAACCCTGTGCGATCTGGATGATGTCGGGGATCTTGTCCCCGCCAAGCCGGGCTTGCGACTCGACGATCCGTGGGCCGTCGGCGGTCAGGATGATCTCGGTGTGCGCCGGGCCGCACTGGTATCCGACGGCGTCAAGCAGCTCCACTGCCAGCGCAGCCACCCGGCTGGTCTCCACCGTTGCCGGCGCGCCGAACAGGTGCCCCTTCTCCACGAAGTGCGGAAGCGGGCCGAGCAGCTTGCGGGTCACCCCGATCACGTGGTGCTCGCCGCGCACAGTCATCGTCTCCACGCTGAACTCCGGGCCGCGCAGGTATTCCTCGACGAGCACCGGCCCGTCGTAGGAGTAGGCGGCCAGCTCCTCGCCCCAGGCGGGCAGGTCGGCCGGGTCGGTGAGCAGGTAGATCCCTCTGCTGGCGGACAACGTGGTCGGCTTGACGACAACCGGCAGCGTGAAGTCCGACAGCAGCGCCGCGACGTCCGACCAGTGCTCTGCGATGGCGAATCTGACCGCGGAGATGCCCTTGTCGCGCAACAGCGTTCGCATGGCGAGCTTGTCGTTGAGCAGAGCGACCGACTGCGGTGAGTTGACGGCCATTCCCAGTTCGTCGGCCACCTCGTACGCCAGCATCATCGATTCCTCGCTACCGACATGCCACACGTGGTCGGCGTCGGTTTCCCGCACGGCCGCCCGGATCGCGTCGGCGTAGGCGGCGTGATCGGTGAAATCCACCAACCGGAAGCCGTCGGCCTGTGCCTCGACGTCCCGGAGGTACTGGGCGGCCTGCGCGCCGAAAAGCCGCTCGGCCTCCGCCGGATCCCATATTGCGTGGATCCGGAAACCCTCGGCCTGGGCCTTGCGTATGTATGCCTGGTAGGGCATCACCATCACGAGGTTCGTCATGTCGTCTCTCCTGCTTCCCGGTGGGTGTGCACCGCGATTTGTTGGGCCGCGGCCTCGGCTATCCGGCCGGCCAGGTATGGGTCGTCGGCCGTGGCAAGGACGTGGCCGATCCGGTCCTCGTTCACCCGCAACGGGTTGACGCGCGCGCCCGGTTCGACGGACACCACGGCCTCGCACACTCCTGGCACCGCAGCGGCGATCTCCAGACCGGTGACGCTGTCCACGACGCCTGCAGGTGCGGTGACGTACCGAATCGCCGCGCCGCGAACGGGATTCGCCTCGACGGCGCTGACGGACTCGCCAAGGTACTGGCGGATCAGCATCTCCATGGTGGACAGCCCGAAGCTGCGATCCATCAGCTCGGTGATCTGGTCACCGGCAGGCCGTGGGTTGATCTCGATCAGCTTGGGACCCGCTGCGGTGTATTTGATTTCGACGTGCGCGATACCGAGGTCGAAGCCCACTGCCACGGTCGCGGCCACCGCGGCCCGTTCCAGTTCGTCTCGGATCGGAGCGGGCAGTGCCGTCGGGAAGCTGTGTCCGAGCTCGATGAACCGGTTACCGCCCCCGACCAACTTGTCGGTCACCCCGAGCACGCGGACGGATCCCGCCTCGGCAAGAACCTCCACGCTGACCTCGAAGCCGACGAGACATTCCTCGACGAGCACCTCGGGAGTCCGGGCCTGACCGCGGCGGTTGGTGGGTTGGGCCCGCACCGCCGAGAAGGCGTCGATCACCTCGGACACGGTCGTGCACCGGACGACATTGGCCCCGCTGGTCTCGTCGACCGGCTTCACCACGACCGGCAGCCCGATTTCCTCGGCGGCCTGCGCGGCCTGCTCGGCCGTCGTCACGGCGCGGAATGCCGGGATGGGCACGCCGCGTTCGGCCCAGCGCCGCCGCTGGTCGGCCTTGTTGCGTGCGATCCGGATGGCGTCCGGATCGGGGCCGGGCAGGCCGAGTTGGCGGGCCACCTCGGCGGTCTGAACCACCTCGTACTCGGCGACCGAGAGCAACGCGTCGAGCGGTCGAGTCGCATCGACCTCTTTCACCGCGGCCAGCAGCGGCGCCAGCTCATGGGTCGAGCAGTAGACGACCTCGTCGACGCAGGTGCGCAGCACCTCCGTGCCGCCTGGCGTCGCGTGGTAGCGATGCAGCCCGCAGCTGAAGAAGGTGACGTGCAGACCCAGCTTGCGCGCCGCTCGTAACGCGTCGAACCCGGATCCGGAGCGGTTCGATTCCACAAACCCGATGTGTTTCATGTGCACAGGTCCTGTCAGTCGTAGTTCAGGTCGCCGGAGCGAGCCCGTTTGAGCTCGAAGAAATGCGGATTGGCGGCCAGCGTCCTGGCGCTGTCGAAGATGCGCGCCGCTTCTTCGCCGCGCGGGATGGCGGTCAGCACAGGCCCGAAGAAGCCGATGCCGTCGATGTGGATGGCCGGGGTGCCGAGATCTGCGCCGACGGGGTCCAGCGCCGCGGCGTGGCTCTTGCGCAGCGCCTCGTCGTAGTCGGTCACGTGCGCCGCGGCCGCGAGCTTGGGCGGCAGGCCCACCTCGGCGAGGGCCTGCTCGATCACCTCCGGGTAATTCTTGTTGCGCCCCTTGTGGATTCGGGTGCCGAGCGCGCTGTAGAGGTCGCGCAGCACCTCCTCCCCGTGGTGCTGGGCCGCGGCGACGCAGACGCGGGCGGGCCCCCACGCACGGTCGCAGAAATCTCGATACCACTCCGAGATCTCGCGGTCCTCGTTGAGCACGGACACGCTCATCACCCGGAACCGCAGATCGATGTCCCGCCTGGGTTCCACCTCGAGGATCCACCGGGAGGCGATCCAGGCGAACGGGCAGGCGGGGTCGAAGTAGAAGTCGACTTGCGCGGTTGTAGACAGGGTCATTCAGGCCTCACTCTCGGTGTGGACGAGCCGCATCCAGCCGAATTCGTCTGGTGTGTGGCCGTATTGGAGGTCGATCAACGCGTCGAGCAGGCGCGACGTGACCGGGCCGGCGGTGCCGTCACCCACCTGCCACTCCCGCTGCGCGGAGACGACGTGCCCGACCGGGGCGATGGCCCGGGCAGTGCCGGACGCGAACGTCTCGGTGATGCGCCCGTCCCGGCAGCCCTGCTCCCACTCGTCGAGCGTGAGGGGCTCCTCGGCGACCGGGTAGCCGAGCTTGGTCGCCAATCGCAGGATCGAGTCCCTGGTGATGCCGGCCAGCAGGGTTCCACTCAGCGGCGGCGTGCGCAGCCGGGTGCCTTGGGCGGTCGACTCCACGAAGAACAAGTTGGAGCCGCCGGCTTCCTCGATGTAGGAGCGTTCCCGCGCGTCCAGCCACACGACCTGGTCGCAGTCGTTGGCCGCGGCCTGTCGCTGGGCGATGTAGGAGCCGCCGTAGTTGCCGCCGCACTTGACGCCGCCGGTGCCGCCCGGCGCCGCCCGGATGTACTCGGTGGCTGCCCACAACCGCATGGGCTTCGGGTCCACGGAGGACGCGGGCCGCGCCGGGGTGCCGATCACTGCGAACAGGTATTCGGCTGCGGGGCGGATGCCCAGGCCCGTCTCCGTCGCAATCATGAACGGCCGCAAGTAGAAAGCGTGTCCCCTGACGCGCGGCACCCAGTCGGCGTCGGCCCGCAGCAGCGCCTCGAGCGCCGCGACGAAGTCGGCCTCGGGCAGCGTGGGCATGGCCATGCGGCGCGCCGAGCTGTTGAACCTCCGCGCATGGTCGGCGGGCCGGAACAGGGCCCGCTGACCGTTCGGGCGCCAGAACGCCTTCAGACCCTCGAAAATCGTTTGACCGTAATGCAATGCCATGGTCGCCGGGTGAAGCGGCAACGCGGCGAGCGGCCCGACGCTGGCGTCGTGCCAGCCCTGCTCGGCGCTCCACCGCACGGTCACCATGTGATCGGAGAAGGTGTCGCCGAACCCGGGCTGCGCGAGCAGTTCCGCCCGCCGTTCGGCGGGGACGGTTTCCGCCCGCTGCCGGGTGAACTCCAGCGCGGCAACATCATTCATGCGAGCTCTCCTTGTCGGACTTTGCCGAAACGCTCGAGCGCACGGTCGACCAGCGGACCTGACATCCCGGTGTAGCCGGACGGATCCAACAGCTCGTCTAAGTCGGGAGCGGTGACTCCGGCCTGCTCGAGCGCGATGGCGAGTACATCGGCGAGATCGGCACTGTCGCGCTCGGCCGCCGAAGTCGCCTCGGCCAGTAGGCGTTTGGCGTTGGCCTTGCCGAGCAGCGGAGCAAGAACGACGTTGACGCGCTCGGAGACGATGGCGCCGCGGGTCAAACGCAAGTTCGCTTCCATCGCCTCGGGTGAGACCCGTAGCGTTGCGCCGAGGCGAGCGGCGTTGGCGGCGGCACCGGCGGCGATGCGTAGGCACTCTCGCAGCGGTTGCCACTCGGCATGCCAACCGCCCGAGGACCTTTCGTCCTCCACCGCCATGGAACCGAACAGCACGAGGGCGATCGGTGGAAGTTGCCGTGCGGCGGTCGCAATGAGCGTCGAGAACACGGGATTGTGCTTCTGCGGCATGGCCGAGGACGCCCCCCGGCCTGGCGCCTGCTCTTCGGTGACCTCTGCGATCTCGGTGCGGGTGAGCACGAGGACGTCGGCGGCCAGCTTTCCGAGCACACCCGTGGTGACCATCAGGCTCGCAGCGACGTCGGCGAGGGGGGTGCGTACTCCGTGCCAGGGCAGGGCCGGCGCCGCCAGCCCGAGGCGACGGGCCACCAACTCCGGCAACCGCATCGTCGCGTCGACCGGATCGGTTGAATTTCCCGTCGCTTCGCTCGCCCAGGTCGTGTCCAGCGCGTACTGGTGGTACGCGGCAAGCGTTCCCGCCGCGCCGCCGAGCGAGACCGGCAACGCGGCGCGTGTCCGGTGCACCCGCTCCACGGCGTCGAGCACCCCGTGCAGCCAGGTGGCCGCCTTCAGCCCGAAGGTGACCGGCACGGCGTGCTGGGTCAGGGTGCGCCCTGCCATCGGGGTGTCTCGGTGCCGATCGGCATGTGCTGCAAGGCTTTCCGCGCATGTCATCAAGTCGTTTTCGATGCGGCCCAGCGCGGTCGCGCACAGCAGCATCAGCGCCGTGTCCAGGATGTCCTGGCTGGTGCTGCCGCGGTGCACGTACTCGGCGGCGGACGCGTCGACGGAGGAGACCGCGGCGGTGAGCTGCCCGACGAACGACACGACGGGGTTGGCCGTCTCGCGCACTCCCGCAGCCACCGCCGCGAGGTCGATGGAAGCGGGCACGGCGGCGTCCCTGATGGCCTTCGCCGCGCCAGTCGGAATCACACCCAGCTCGGCCTGCGCCTCGGCCAGGGCGACTTCCGTCGCAAGCATGGCTGTCAGCAACGCGTTGTCGTCGACGAGGTCAGCCGCTCCCGTCGCCGCCCACGCGGGCGCCAGAATTCCGTAGTCCACAGTG
>Ga0070665_100008236_pt1 | contig 10552 bp, 6 predicted proteins | sample KBSS13metaG_FD_65862 | JGI IMG/M metagenome (GOLD analysis project Ga0070665, IMG submission 65862) | Switchgrass rhizosphere microbial communities from Kellogg Biological Station, Michigan, USA - KBS S1-3 metaG | ecosystem: Host-associated > Plants > Roots > Rhizosphere > Soil ...
TGGAGCTGAATGTGGCGACCCTGACGAAGACGTCGATGCTGTTCGGTTCCCTGATGAAAGACAGGCACCGCGGCAGCATCCTCAATGTCGGCTCTACGGCAGGAATGGTGCCAGCGGCACGAATGGCGGCCTACTGCGCCACCAAGTCCTACGTCAACACGTTCAGCTTTGCGCTTGCCGCGGAACTCAAGCCCTACGGCGTGACCGTCACATGTTTGATGCCCGGCGCGACCCAAACCAACTTCGCACGTGCGGGCGGGATCGACGACTTCAAAGGGAAGTCGATGCTGCACGACATGTTCGCCAAGAACAAAGCGGGGTCACCGGCCGAAGTAGCCCGCGGTGGCTATGACGCGTTGGCCAAGCACAAGCGCCACGCACTCGTGGGCAAAGGATCTCTGTTGGCGAGCATTCTTTCGAGAGCGGTTCCCCAACAACGGCTTCCGGATCTGACTAAGAACCCATGATAGGAGCATATGTATGACCACCACGCCGGATTTGGTTGCCCAGCATCGCATCCCGATGCTCGGAGTTTTCGGCCACGAAGTATGGAAGCCGGGCGGTATTGGTACCGCGATCCGTGCGGTGCAGTTCCTCGAAGAATTGGGCTACGCCGGGGTTGCGCTGTCCGATCAGCTCCAGTCCTGGATGTTCCGGTCACTGTGGACACCGGATCTGGTGCCGGCCGCCAGTGCCGTGCCCGAGCACGAAGCGTTCTACGACACCATGGTGCTCACGGGAGCCCTGGCGAGTCACACCGAGCGCATCCGGTTCGCGCCCATCGTCGACTGCTTTCGTCGCCCGCCGTCCCTCCTCGCCCAGTCACTGTTGACGCTGGATCAGATTTCCGGCGGACGCGTCTCGATCAGCGTCGGAAGCGGTGAGAACAAACAATTCGTGCCGTACGGCCTCGAGCGCACTGAGCCCAAGAACTCGCATCTGGAAGAGGCGCTGCGCATCATCCGTGCGCTTTTGCGGTCCGCAGAACCAGTGAGCATGCCCGACAACAAGTTCTGGGTGCTCGACGATGCCCTTGTCGCGCTCGAGCCGGCGCAACCGAAGAGGCCACCGGCGGTGATGATGGTGGGCGGCGGCCCGCGGGCGATGCGCATCGCCGCACGTGCCGCGGACGGTTTCGGCACGTACTTGCCGGGCGCGTATGCGGGTCGGGTCGAAGGGTTCGAGGAGGATTTGGCGATCTTCTGGGAGGAAGTTGCCAAAATCGGGCGTAATCCCGCTGAACTGACGGTCGGTGCGGCAGGGGCTGAACTGCTTGTGCTGTGCGAAGACGACGACCAAATCGAGCGCGCGTACCAAAGCCCGTACACAAGGGCCACCGCGTTGAATCTGACTCCGCTAGGAAAGCACTGGAAGCTTTGGGGGAGTGCGCATCCCCTTGGCGACGACTGGGCGCTGAGCATGACACATCGCAGCACGATGTTCACGAAGGATGAACTGCTCGACATCGTGGCGAAGGTCAAGCCAGATGACCTGGACCACACCATTTTCATCGGCCGACCCACGGACTGTGCTCAGCGAGTCGCGCCGTGGTTGCGAGCCGCAGGCATCCGCGAGATTCCACTGATCACCGGATACAACTTTGCGACCATCCTGTTCCCCGAACAACTCGAACTCGGTGACAACGGGTTGCCTCGCTGGCATAACCTCACTGTCGAGTACGTGCAAGCGGTGAACGCATTGCTCGCGGCCGGGTGAACCTAGTCGATTGACGATTTGGTCAGTCGACGAGCAGTTCGCAATCCGCCATGCGTTCGGGAAAACTCTGTCCCTGCAAAGGCGTTGGCCGGCTCGCGGCCGTCTGCGACACCGCGGGCGACAGCCGCTGGTGCGCGATACCCCGCCCATCGGGCCTTGCTGAAAAGCGGTATGGAACCGGTCTTGGGGCGGCGAATGTGTACGTTGCGGTTTCGAGGTCGGACGTGCCGAGTTCGATGTCGCCACTGTCCTGCAGCGAGAAGCTGCTTCGTGCTCGGTTTAGCGATCACCTAGATTTTAAAACATAAATGATCTATATGAACCTTTGGTTTGAAAGGAAGGTCGAAGATGGATCTACGGGACGGATCAGCGCTGGTGGTGGGCGGTGCAGGCGGCTTCGGCGCGGCGACTGTGCGCCGCTTGACAACGGCTGGAATGAACGTGGTGATCGCCGATCTTGCGCAGGAGACCGGGACGGAACTTGCCGGAGAGCTCGGCGGGACTACCGAGTTCATTCACACCGATGTCACGAAAGAGGATTCGGTGCGCGCGGCCATCGCGGCAGCGGCGGACAAGGGGCCCTTGCGTGTTGCCGTGATCGTGCACGGTGGCCCGGTCGCCGCGGCCCGCCTGGTCAACAAGGCCGGAGTGTCCTACCCCATAGAGACGTTTCGCCGGACGGTTGAGATCTACCTCACCGGCACCTTCACTGTGCTCAGCCGAGCGGCCGAACAAATGGCCACCAACGAGCCGCTCGACTCAGGTCAGCGTGGGGTGATCATCAGTACTGCCAGCATTGCCGGCTATGAAGGTCAGATCGGGCAGTCGGACTATTCGGCAGCGAAGGGCGGCGTCATCGGTATGACGTTGACGGCGGCGCGTGATCTCGCGCCGTTGGGAGTGCGCGTGATGACGATCGCGCCGGGAACCTTCTTCACACCGGCCTACCAGATGGACGAAGCCGATGCGCAGGCGAAATGGGGCCCGCTGGTGCCCAATCCGAAGCGGATGGGGCACGCCGACGAGTACGCGCAACTTGCGCTGTCCATCGCGCAGAACGATTACCTCAACGGCAGCGTCATTCGCATAGACGGGGCGCAACGTTTTTGAGGCCTATCTTCAGCTCGGAGGATTCGCGACGGCTCGTCAGCTGTGTGACATGATTGGCTGGCCGTCCGGATCCCCCCAACCCTCGATCAGCCGTTCCTGAATCATGCTGTAGTCGAATTCCTTTCGATGTCAGACTGCGCCGTCCACAGCCTGCTGGTAGAGCAGGGACCCGAATGCGTTGCTGCCGGCTCGCTGGGTCCCGGGATCACCCGGGCGGCGGCGAATGAGCGATGCGCATCGCTGCGCGTGTCTCGGAAAGATTCGGAATGTGCGTGCCGGGCGCGGATAGGGGCCGGGTTGAAGGGTTCGAAGCGATTTGGCGGTCTTCTGGCACGTGCGGCAGGCCCCGCGTCGTCATCGCATCGAGCCGATGTCGATCACGAACCGATAACGCACGTCGCTGTTCAGCACGCGCTCGTAGGCGTCGTTGACTAGTTCGATCGGAATCACTTCGATGTCCGCGCCAAGGCTCTTCCTCGCGCAGAAGTCGAGCATTTCCTGCGTTTCCCGGATTCCACCGATAGGAGAGGCAGCGATAGCCTTGCGCCGCTGGAGGAGTTGCATCACATTGACAGGCAGCGGGCGATCGGGCACGCCGAGCATCACCAACGTGCCGTCCCGCGCCAGTAGCCTCACGTAAGCGTCGAGATCGATGCCGGCCGATACGGTGTTGAGAATCAGGTCGAATCGCCCGGCATGCCGGGACAGCGCATCCGCGTCGCGAGTGACAACGAAGTCGTTAGCGCCCAGCCGTATCGCATCCGGGCGCTTGCTCTCAGAAGTACTCAACACGGTGACGTCGGAGCCCATTGCTGCCGCCAACTTCACGCCGAGATGCCCCAACCCGCCGAGTCCGACGACTCCGACGGTGCTCCCGTTGCCGGCTTTCCAATGTCGCAATGCCGAGTACGTGGTGATACCAGCGCACATCAGCGGAGCCGCACTCGCCGGATCGAGCGCGGCGTCGATGCTGAGCACGAAGTCTTCAAACACCGTGATCGATGTCGAGTATCCGCCGTAAGCCGTTGTGACGCCGTCCTTTTCGTATCGGCCGTATGTCACTATTCGGCCATCGCAAAACTGCTCTTCACCTGCACGGCATTCGACGCAGGCGCCACACGAGTCGATGATGCATCCGACACCGACGGCGTCACCGACACGATGCTTGCTGACCGCAGCTCCTACCTTGCTGACCTTGCCAACGATCTCGTGACCCGGAACCAGGGGGAACACCTGGCCGGGAAAGTCGCCACGCGCCATGTGGATGTCGGTGTGGCAGATACCGCAGTACTGAATGTCGATGACGACATCATGCGGACCAGGGTCTCGCCGCTCAATGCAGAACGGAGTGAGTTCGGCGCCGGCATGTGCGGCGGCGTATGCGTTCATGACGGTCACGGGTTACGGCTCCACCTGGCCGTTCGGACAAACTCGCGAAATTCCGCTGCCCTCATGACTTCACGCTCTCCCGTCCTCTTATGCGGGGCGCCGCGGTCCTTCGTAATGAGGATTGAGCCCGTTCAGCGGGAATGTCTCGATCCACGCCACGGAGACCTCGGGACTGCGCGAATCACCCACGCGCCGTACACATCCGGCTTGGCCGTGGTAGGCGTCGCCGCGCGCCTCTGCGAGCGATCGCATCTGCCCGCGTTGCACCGCTTCGAACTCCCACTCGGTGCCGCGAGCTTGATAGCGTGCCTTGGCGACGTACTTGTCCTCGTCGAGGATCACCTCGGCCGTTGATTCGTTGGACTCGATGATCGGCCCATCGTGGTCTGCGACCACCGCGAATCCCCAGTGTTCCCTTCCCAAGCAGAATGCGCCGAACTCATACTGGCCGCCCGGGTAGAAGTTGGCGAACGTCACCCACGCCAATTCGAGGACGTTGAAGATGGGGCCGCTCTTGTAGAACTGCCCGGTAGGCCCGTAGAAGCTGTCCATGGCGACCAGTCCCCGGACCGGGCGACCGCGGATGTGACCCGTGACTTCGAACGGATGCGACACATAGAGATTGCCGCCCCGCTCCTCGATGTTGGGCGTGTACCACTGGTACCCGAGCTTCAGCGGCTTACCGCTGAGATCGAGCAGATCGCCTTCATTCCAATGGAAATGATCGTCACCGATCTCGAATTCGAATGGCTGGCTGTATGGAGTGGCGCCTGCCCACACGCGGAAAGCCGTTTTGTCGTCGTTGAGTGACCACTGCACGCCGGCGCCGCGATGCGAGCTGGCAAATGCCTCGGGCGCGATGACGAGGTTGTCCTCGCCCACATTGGAGGACAGCTGCAGACCGCCGGACAGTTCGGTGTTGACCTTGCGCATCGGGGACAGGAAGTTGCCGTCTTCGTCGGCGAGGCAGGCCCACCAGTAGGTGGCCATCGGTGGCAGCCCGAAAAACTCCGCCTCGCAATAGGCGTCGCGGGCACGGAACTCGCATGTCGAAACCAGGCTGCGGAAATCGAAGTTTCCACGTCGCCGCGACGGCCACAGCCAGTTCTTGGGCAGGCTTCCACTCACGTCGGTGCTCCCTCGCGGATCGGTTGCGCGTCACTGGTGATCTCGTCGTCGGGTAGGACTACGATTTCGCCGCTCTTGCCATCGACCTCGACCAACGCGCCGGACGCGAGGCGCGTTGTCGCGTCTCGGGCGTCGACCACGCACGTGACGCCGAATTCCCTTGCGACGATGGCGGCGTGCGACATCTGTCCGCCGAGGTTGGTCACCACCGCAGCGGCATACTCGAACGCCGGGGTGTATCCGACATCGGTGACCTCGGCGACCAAAACCTCGCCAGGCTCCAAATCATCGATGGTGTCCGCGGTGATGATGCGAACTCGGCCCCTGGCCCGGCCGCCGGACACGCCAAGTCCGGCAAGTTTCTCGCCGGGACGAAGCACCGAGTCGTCGGCGACAGGCTCCCAGTGCCCCTTGAACGACGAAGGCAGAGTGATCGCCGAAAGGCGCTCCTGTTCTGCGCGCCGGCGTGCGACCAATTGGGTGACATTGGGCGGCAGGGCTTCCAGCTCGTCGACGAGTAGGTAGAAGACGTCGTCCACTGTATGAAGGATGCCCTTGTCGACCAGCCGACTGCCGACCTCCCGGAGCAACTTGCGCAACACCCATGTTGCCCGAACCACCTTGTCGCGCCGGATTTCACGTTGCCGCAACTGCCAGCCGGCCAATCGGGCCAGTGCGGGCGCCCGCTTGCGCGGCGAGGTGGCGGCCGCGATGGTGTGCGACTCGCTGGCGAGGGTCTTGGCAACCATCCTGGCGAATAGGGCCGGGTTGTCAGAGTACGTCGCCGAACGCAATTCGCACTCTCCGGGGCCGCGGTGTCCGACCGATGCCAGCTCTCGGAACAGGGCGTCGTGCAGGCGTGGGGCCTTCTCCTTCAAGGCTGCCAGGACATCGTCTGCGGCCAGCGCTTCCCTGGCGCCCGCATCAGACTGTGCGAGGCTCGCCAGGCGCCGCAGGCTCGCGACCGCCCGACCGCTCGCGATGTCGTCGGTGCCCGCGGATCTGCCGCCCTTGCCGCCACGCTCGGCGGCGGTGGCGGTAGCCGTGCAGAAGAGGGCAGACCAGGACGCCAGCACCCACCCATAGCAAACGAGGTCGCGCGCGAGCAGGACCAGACTCTCCAGCCGAGCGTCATCGAGATCGCTCAGGTGCTCGGGCAGGAGACGTTCGAGACGGTTCACGTCGTCGACATAGGCCTGCGAATCCGCCGATGAGAAGGCCAGCAGCCCGATGCCTGTGCTGGCCACTCCTACGAGGTCGGTGATCTTTTCGCGCAAGCTTGGCCGGTTGACCGGCGGACGTTCGTCATCAAAGACTGGTGTGTCGCCGAGCACGCGGCCGAAGAATTGCTCGTTCAGGCTGTCGGGGTTGGTGCCCGGCATTGCGTCGGCCATGTAGTACGTCGCCGTCACACCAGCGTGCAGACGGTGCGCGAACACGCCGATCGATCGCGCACCCACCTCGAGTGCGGCGGTGCCCCGCAACCGAAGGCGGCGGGCGATCGAGACTCCGCCGGACTGGAATCCCCGGACGGTGGACGACGCGGACGCCGGCGAAAACGGTCCGGGCAACGCCTCGGACAGGTTCGACGCCACAAATGTCGGATAGCGCGGATCCACTGGTGTATCGAACTCGCCGTTGAGTCCGTCGGGACCCGCCGGTTGCGGGAGGACGCCGTCACTTGCCGGCGTGTCGACCGCGGGTACTTTGTTGACCAGGGCCGTGCGCCAGGGCACCTCGATGACGGTCTTGCCCAGCGATACCCGGCCGCGGACAGCCAGTGCGAAGTCCTCGACGCACTCCCGGGCGTTCCATGCAGGACGGTAGCCCCACTCGTTGACCAGCCGGTCGGTGTTCATGATGGGGAAGTTGAGCAGCAGATCAAACTCCGCTGGGGACGCCTCGACGAGCCCACGCCGGAAGAGGGCACCCAACCCCGCCTTGAGCATCCGCTTGTTCATGGGTGCGAGCCGTCGACCTATCGCGGTGGTGATGTCGCGGAATGTCGGCTCGCCTGCGGCGGCGAGGTTGACTGCGCCGGTTTGATTGCCGAGGACGGCGTGGACGAACAGGCGATGCACATCATCGGTATGCACGATTTGGATCGGGCGGTCCGCCGAACCCTCCACGTTGGGAAAGATCGGTGACGCGAGGAGCTTCATGATGATGTTGTCGACGTCGCGGCCCACCACGATGCCCGGCCGAATCGCCACCCATTCCTTACCCGAGTTGGCAAGCATTGCTTCCACTTTCGACTTGTGAAAGCCATACCAGTGGTCAGGATGCGGTTCGAGCGGGTCGTCTTCGGTCAAAGTCCCACTACCCGTCGGCCGCGCTCCGTACGCTAGGACCGACGAGGCGAACACAATCCGGCGGCTTCCGGTTCGCTCCATCTCGCTCAGAACGTTTTCGGTACCGCCCAAATTGATCTCGCGCGTGAACGATTCATCAGGCGTGGAGTTGACCACCCACGCGCAATGGGCCACAACCTCGGCGCCGTCGATGGCCCGACGGACGCCGGCCACGTCTCGGATATCGGACTCGATGAAGTCGCAATCATGGAACCAGTTGTCGGGACGGTGCCGAGCCAACCCGACGATCTCGTGGCCTTCCGAGCGAAGACGTGCCGCGATCCCACGTCCGAACACGCCGCTTGCACCGGTGACGGCGATCCTCATGGCTGGGCCCATGGGGTCACCGGGCCCACCGACTCGAAAGCGGCCTTCCGGCCATGGTAAACAGTCGCCACTGACGTGTCACTTTCTCTTCTGGCTTCGATTGAATAGATAATATAGACAATCTCCTCGTTGCGGCAGTCCCCTTCAGGAAATCCGGGTGAACGGCTAGGACCCCGAGGTGCGATTGCGCGAGGCGCTCGAGCTGATCGACAAGTTGAGGGGCATGGCCAAGCGCCCTGGCGAATCGGACGCCCGCCAGGATAGCTCTAGAAAATCTAACGAAACTGCCGTCGGTCGCGCGCCTCGCTGGTGTTAGAGTTCGCTCTCATGACCTCACGGCTTGAATCCGCCTCGGACATTGGCGCGGAGACAGTAGTCGACGGACCTGAACTGCGGTCGATCCTGGATTCTCAGCGCCGCGCATTCCTGCGGGAAGGGCCACCTTCGGCTGCCGTCCGGCGGGAGCGGATCGACAAATTGATCCTGCTGTTGACCGAGAACGCAGACGTGTTCGCAGATGCACTCAACAAGGATTTCGGAACGCGACCGCTGCCGGCCAGCCTGCTGTCCGACTTTGCGGGAATACTGCCCGACGTCCTCTTGGCTCGGAAACAACTGGAGCGCTGGATGCGGCCCGACAAGCTGCGGAGTACGGCGCTGTCGGGCCTCCCGACGATCGTCGAGAAGCGACCGCTGGGTGTCGTGGGCATCATCGGCCCGTGGAACTTTCCGGTGGGCCTGGTGGTGCAACCCGCCGCGTCAGCATTGGCCGCGGGCAACCGGGTGATGATCAAGTTCTCCGAGGTCACGTCGCACACCGCCGAAGCGTTCGCGCGCGCTGCGCGGCGATACTTCACGCCGGAGGAGTTAGCCGTGGTGACCGGGGGCCCGGACGTCGGTGCGGCGTTCAGCGAGCTGCCCTTCGATCATCTGTTCTTCACGGGCTCACCGGGAGTGGGTGCTTTGGTGGCCCGCTCTGCCGGTGCCAACTTGGTGCCCGTGACTCTCGAGCTGGGCGGCAAGAACCCGGCTGTTGTCGGCGGCGGTGCCGAGGTCGCCGCCAGTGCCACACGTATCATGTCTGCCCGCTTGGCCAATGGCGGACAGTTGTGCCTATGCCCCGATTATGTGTTCGTGCCGTCGCACGCGCTGGACGAATTCGTCTCTACGGCAGTGAATGTGGCCACCAAACTGGTGTCGAACCACGGTGACGAGCTGACGACAATCGTCAACGACGGCAACTACGACAGAGTCCTCGGGCTCATCGACGATGCACGGGAGCGCGGCGCGGAGGTCCGTTCAGTTCCCGTGGCCGCCGATCGTGCGCGGCGCAGGATCCCGCCGACCATCCTCCTCGGCGTGACCGACGAGATGAAGGTGGCCCACGACGAGGTATTCGGGCCGGTCTTGTCGGTGCTGCCCTACGACGACATCGCCGACGTCGTGACGTACGTCAATGATCGCCCTTCCCCGTTGGCCACCTATTGGTTCGGGCCCCAGGATGCTTCGTTTCGGGAGTACCGCCGCCTGGTCACCAGCGGCGGGATGACGGTGAATGACTTTGCGGCCCATTGCTCGGTCAATGCGGCACCCTTCGGTGGGGTGGGCAAGAGCGGTTCGGGCGCGTACCACGGCAGGACCGGATTCGACACGTTCAGCCACCACCGCGCCATCACCACCAGCAAGCTGCCCACCAGCCTCGGTTCGATGATGACGCCGCCTTATCCGGGGCTCGTCACGCGCGGGCTACGGGCCTTCATCGGCCTACAAGCGCGACGCGCGAAGCGGCGGCTCGGACGCGCTGGTGTACGCCTGCCGGAGGGGGAGATCGGCTAGCTTGCAGGCTCTGGGGGTAGTGCTTGTGCCTGGGCAAGGGCACGGCCCCACACGCTCTTGACGCTGTGGCCGGTCGCTTCGGCGATGCGTACGCAGTCGCGGTGTTCGGGCTTGACATTCACGACCTCGCCGTCGAGAACGCCGAGCTTGACCGAGATTTCATGTCCGTCGACTGTCACGGTGTCGAATCGCCGTTGCAACGCCCACCGGTGCTGCACCTGCCGCACGCGCACCCCGAGGGTTGTGCTGTGCCGCAGGATAGCGCGTGCCACGGACCGTTCATTTGAGGTGGATGCCAAAGCGGACAAAGTGATTCCTGGCCGGCCGTTCTTCATCGCTGCTGGCGTAGTCCAGGCGTCATGTGCGCCCGCGTCTAAACATGCCTGCACCAGGTCGGGCACCCATTCGGGCAGCATGTCATCAAGGTTTGTTTCCAGGATCAGTCCCGCGTTGCCGGCGACCTGGTGCTCCTCGGTGGTGCCCAAGAGCACGCGCACGACGTTGGGTACAGCTTTCCAGTCGGCGTTTCCGGATCCGATTCCAATGGTGCGCAACGTCATTGAGGGAAGAGCTCCAAACCCGCTGCTCAGCGATTTCACCAACGCCGCACCGGTGGGAGTTACGGTTTCGCCCTCGACCTCAACGCCGTACACCGGACAGTCGGTCAGGATTTGTAGGGTCGCCGGCGCGGGTAG
>Ga0070665_100008237_pt1 | contig 10552 bp, 9 predicted proteins | sample KBSS13metaG_FD_65862 | JGI IMG/M metagenome (GOLD analysis project Ga0070665, IMG submission 65862) | Switchgrass rhizosphere microbial communities from Kellogg Biological Station, Michigan, USA - KBS S1-3 metaG | ecosystem: Host-associated > Plants > Roots > Rhizosphere > Soil ...
GGCGAAGCCTTCGCGCCGCAGCTCGCGGCCCAGGAACAGGTTTTCGGCGATGGTCATCGCGGGGGCGACGGCCAGGTCTTGATAGACCGTTTCGATGCCCTCGCGGCGCGCGTCGATCGGTCCCTTGAAGTGGATGACCTTGCCGTCCAGCATGATCTGGCCCTCGTCGGGGATGGTCGCGCCCGACAGGCACTTGATCAACGACGACTTGCCGGCGCCGTTGTCGCCGATCACCGCCAGGATTTCGCCGGCGCGCAGCTCGAAGTCGGCGCCGTCCAGCGCGGTGACCTGGCCGTAGCGCTTCACCAGGCCTTTGGCCTGCATCACGATTTGTGGCGTAGCCATCAGCGGCCTCCCTTGCGCGAGAGTTGGTCCACGGTGACGGCCACGATCACCAGAATGCCGGTGATCAGCACCTGGTACACCGACGACACGCCCATCAGCGTCAGCCCGTTGCGCAGCACGCCGACCACCACCGCGCCGATCAGCGTGCCGAGGATCATCCCGCGGCCGCCGAACAGGCTGGTGCCGCCCAGCACCACGGCGGTGATCGCGTCCAGGTTTTCGGTCTGCCCGGCGTTTGGGTCGCCGACACCGGTGCGGGCCACCGACATCAGCGAGGCGATGCCGTAGAACACGCCGGCCAGCACGTACACGCCCAGCAGCACCTTCTCGGGCGGAATGCCGACCAGCCGCGTGGCTTCCGGGTTGTTGCCGACGGCATAGACATGCCGGCCCGATTGGGTTTCGCGCAGCCAGAACCACACGCCCAGGTACAGCAGGATCATCAGGATCGTGCCGTAGGCCACGTTGGTGCCGCCCACCGGAAAGGTGGCGCCCAGCCAGGTCATGAGCGGCGGCACCTCGGTCACGGTTTGCGCGCCCGAATAGAGCTGCGTGATCGCGAACGCGATGTTGAAGGTGCCCAGCGTCACGATGAAGGGCGGCAGCTTGATGCGCGTGACCAGCAAGCCGTTGATCAGCCCGAACAGCGCGGTGACGCCGACGCCGGCCAGGATCGCCAGCGGTGCCGGCAACCCCATGTCGGCCGCCAGCTTGGTCATGACGATGGAACCGAGCGCCATGATCATTCCGCACGACAGGTCGATGCCGGCCGTCAGGATGATCAGCGTCTGGCCGATCGCGATCACGCCGACCACCGTCACTTGCTGCAGGATCAGCGAGAAGTTCTCGCCGGAAAAGAAGCGGTCGGTGGTGGCGCCGAACGCGACGCAGGCGATCAGCAGCGCGATGAACGGCCCGAGCTGACTGATCGGAGGGAGCTTGTTGGTCATGGCGATGCGTGCCTTCGCTCAGCCGCGGGTTACTTCTTGCCCCAGCACAGGTCGGTGCCGACCTTGGTGTCCTTGCTGTCGATGCCGGCCACCGGCTTGGCGGCGATCAACGTCACGCCCGTGTCGGTGTAGCCACTGACCTTCTTGCCGCTGGTGGCGTACTCGATGCCCGCCGCCACGCCCATCGAAGCCATCTTGAGCGGGTACTGTTGGCTGGTCGCGGCGATCTTGCCGGCGGCCACGTCCTTGATGCCGTCGCAGCCGCCATCGACCGAGACGATCATCACGCCCTTGTCCTTGCCGGCCTTTTGCAGCGCGTTGAAGGCGCCGGCGGCGGCCGGCTCGTTGATGGTGTAGACCAAATTGATGTCCGGGTTCTTTTGCAGGCAGTTCTCCATCGCGGTCTGGCCCTTGGCGCGGTCGCCGAAGCTGTCGGCCTGGCACACCACCTCGGCCGGCTTGGCCAGTTCGTTGTTCTTGGCGTCGTTGCTGGCCAGGCCAAAGCCCTTCAAAAAGCCGTTGTGGCGTTGCGCGCCGACCGGGTGGCCGGGGAACAGGTCGAGCGTGGCGATCTTCACCGGCTTGCCGGCCATCGACGCCTTGGCGTATTCGCCGATCAGCACGCCGGCCTTGTAGTTGTCGGTGGCGAAGAGGGCGTCGGTGCCTTCCTGCGGGTCGGTCGGGCTGTCGAGCGCGATCACCATCACGCCCTTGGCCTGGGCCTTCTTGATGGCCGGGATGATGGCCTTCGAGTCGCTCGGTGTGATGAGGATGGTCTTGGCGCCGGCGGCGATCATGTTTTCCATGGCGGCCACCTGGCCGGCGTTGTCGCCGTCGGTCTTGCCGGCGCCCGACAGCAGCTTGGCGCCCTTGGCCTTGGCCTCGGCCGTGGCGCCTTCTTTCATCTTCACGAAGAAGGGGTTGGTTTCGGTCTTGGTGATCAGGCCGATCACGGGTTCGGCGGCTTGCGCCGTGGAACAGACGGCGAAGGCGGCGGTGATCAGGGCGGCGGTGAGGGTGCGCTTTTGCATGGGGATGTCTCCGGTGGTTGCCAAAAAAGTATCGAGGGCGGGCAACAGAGTTTCGGAGGTCGGCTTTAATAAATCAAGTGGATTGATTAATGGAAAACCCGAAGAACGGCATCGAGGACGAAGAAGAAGGCCGAAGGTGGCGGGTGTCCGGAGTCGATTACGCCGTGCGCAGCACGACGCGTTCGACCGGCAACGCAGGTCGCGCCAGGCGTTCTGGCCGCGCCGTCGCGCGCCGGCTCGTCAATCGCAGCACCCAATCGCCGACAACGGCCATGAAGCTTTGCTGCGCCGCGATCGAAATCAGCCCCTGGTCGATGCCGGGCATGAAGCGGTAGTCGACCTCGCGCAGTCCCGGCTCGTGCGCCAGGGGGCCGAGTTGGTCCCGATCGTGGTCGACCACGTGCACGCTGCCGCTGTAGAGCAGCAGCACGGCCACGCCGCGTTCGGCCAGCTGCGTCATCGACCTGCGAAACAGCGCCATCGTGATCTCGGGTCGATCGGGGCCGAATGGCGCGGACGCCGCCACTGCGGCGCGCGACGGCGGTCTGCGCGCCAGCGCCTGGAGCGTGCCGGCGATCGCTGAAGGTCGTGCAGCGATGGCGGCCATCCGCCGCAGCCGGCGATCCCAGCGCGAGCGCCGCCCCGGAAACGCGAAGCCGTCGAACATCAGCAAGCCGATCACGCGCGCATCGGCCACCGCCAGGCCGAGGCCCGGCCGGGCGCCCGTCCGCAGCCCGATCACGATGAAGCGGTGGATGCCCAGCATCGCCTCGAGTTGGTCCATCGCCGCCTGCAGGTCTTGCACGCCCTGCGTCAGCGCATGTTCCGCGCCGTACGCGGCGTCGCTGTCGCCGCGCCCGGAAAGATCGAAACGCAGGCTCGTCACGCCGCGCTCGGCCAGTTGCCGCGCCAGCTTGACGTGGATGCGACCCGACCCGACGCGGTGGGTCGCGTCCGCGTTGAACATCAGGCAGGCGACCTTGCCGCGCTCGCCATTTGCGGGCGTCGCCACCACGCCGAAAAGCGACTGCGCGGGCCCGAAGGCGACGGGGATCTCGCGGATGCCGTTCATGTGACGAACGTGGCCAGGCGCTGCAGCGCTTCGACCGGCACCAGTGCGTCGCCGGGCTGCGGCTCGGCGCTCCACTGCAACGGGTGCTTGAACGGCGAATACCGAACCGGCATGCGGCGCGCTGCCTCGGATTCGCACCAGCGCCGAACGCTGGCGTCGTCGTCCGCGGCCAGCACCAGGGTTTCGTGCAGGGCCGTCAACTGAAGGGTGTCGGCGCCGAGATTGCGCAGTTGCAGCAACAGCGTGGGCGAGATCGCGAACCCCAGCAGTTCGTCGGTGAACGCACGCGGGTCCGACGCCAGTTGCCTGCGCCACGCCGGATCGGGAACGCAGAACGAGCGCTCCAGCGCCTCGACGTGGCGTTCGCGCAGCCACTGCAGGTGGTCGCGGCCCGAGACGATCGGATCCCACAGCACCAGCCGGGCCGGATCGCTGCGGCCGCTTTTGGCCGCCAGCACCGCCAGGCTGGCGCCCAGGCGCGCGCCCAGCCAGACGATTCGCCGGGCCCCGGTGCGCCGGTGCAGTTCTTCGTGCGCGGTGCACACGTCGCGCCGCCAGCCCTCGAACTCGCCGTCGGCATCGTCGCCGGGTGAATCGCCGGTACCGTGGTAGTCGAAGCGCAGCACCGCGTAGCCCATGCGCGCCAGCCGGTCGGCCAGCGTGCGCCACAGCCGATGCGAGCGGATCGCTTCCTGGCCGAACGGCGGGCAGATCAACACCGCGCGGTCGACATGGGTGTCGCCATGGGCCGGGTGGAACAAGCCGAACAACTGGCGCGACGCCGGCCCGAACAGCAGGGGCGTCACGCGCAAAGCTCCCGATCGTGCGGCGTGGCGCGGGCCGTGGCCGGGGCCTCGAAGGGCGCGCGCGTCGCCACCGTGGCCAGGGCGCCCAGCGCGGTCGCGCCGAGGCCAAACGATGCCAGCGCGATGTGCTGCCCGCCCAGTGCCGCCGGCATCGCGACATGGCGCGATTCGGCGCCGACGCCCACGTCGAAACTGCGGGTGTCGACACCCAGGCCGATGCCGATGGCCTTCAGGCAGGCCTCCTTGCGCGTCCAGCCCTGCAAAAAGGCGCGATCGCGTGCCTCGCCGGTCAGCGCGGCCAGCGCGGCGCGTTCGGACGGCGTGAAGTGCGCCTCGGCCATGGCCTGCGCATCGGGCATGTGCCGAAGCTGCTCGACGTCGACGCCGATGTCCGCGCTCGGGTGGAAAGCGATCAGCGCGATCGCGCCGCTGTGCGTCAGGTTGAACCGCACGCCGCCGGCATGGCCCTCGAGCGTCGGCTTGCCGAAGCGGCCATGCACGAAAGACAGTGACGCGCCGGGCAAATCGGTGTGCCGCGACAGCAACTGACGCAGCGCCGCGTGGGCGGCCAGAAAGCGCCGGCGGTCGCGTTCGAAAGCAAAGCGGCGTGCGCGCGCCCATTCGTCGTCCGACAGCATGGCCAAGCCTTCGGCCGCCGGATCCTGGTCGAGATCGACCCGCCACAGGCGGCAGGGTTCGGAAGTGGGCAAGGCAACAAATTGCATGGTGTCCTCGTGTTCAGCCCTTGCGGGCCCAGGGGCCGAACAGGCGGCCGAGCAAGCCGGGCCGATCGGTGGCGACTTTTCGCGGGCCGCTGGCTTCGGCGGCACCCGCCGCGAAGGCCAGTTGCGCCAGCTCTTCCTGCGCAAAGCGGGCCGGGTCGATCTGAAACCCAAGCACCTTCTGCGCCTGCTGCGCCACGCGTCGGGCCAGCGCCGCGTCGCCTCCGAGCTGGAAGAAATTGTCGGTGGCCCGGATGCCGTGGACGTCGATGTCGAGCGCGCTGGCCCACAGCTGGGCCAGTTCGGCCTGCTCGGGCAACAGCAGCGCCTCGCGCGTCTTGGCCGGCTCGTCGGGCGCCGGTAAGGCGGCCGTGTCGCTGGCCGGTTGCGCCGGCCATCGACCCTCCGTCGCCACGCTGCGGGCGGGCACCCCGCCCGCCAGGCGCTCCAGCAGGCCGTCGTTGCGCCAGCGGCCCCTGTCGCCGGTGCGGAACAGCTGCACTTGCGTGCCGCCCAGCCGCATGGTGACGAAGCGCTCGGCGCTGCGTTCGGGTTGATCGAGGTAGCCGAGCATCAGGCCCTTGCCGCCGATGCAGATTTCGCCCGCCACGCCAATCGCGCAAAGCTGGTCTTGCGCGTCGACGATCCACGCGGTCGTGTTGGCGATCGGCTTGCCGATCAGCGTGTGGCGGTTGGCCAGTGCGGCCGTCCTGACGTGCCAGAGCGCCGAGCAGACCGTGGTTTCGGTGGGACCGTAAAGCGTCCACACCTCGGCGCAGCGCAGCACGAGTTCGTGCGCCAGCCCGGTCGGCAGACCGTCGCCGCGCACCAGGGCGCGGAAATGAGCCGGGCCCTGCCATTGCCGCTCGACAAGCGAGCGCCACACGTCCGGCGTCGCCTGCATCATGGTGGCGCCGCTGTGCTGCAGCAGGTCGGCCAGCGCCGGACCGTCGGCGGCAATCTCGCGCGGCACGAGGACGACTTCGGCGCCCGCCGTCAGCGGCAGCAGCAACTCGAGAAGGGCGATGTCGTCCGACAGCGCAGCGATGGCCGCCAGCTTGTCGTCGGCAGAGATCGAGGGCGCATGCTGCAGGGTCTGCAAGAGGTTCGCCACGGCGCGGTGCGACAGGCACACGCCCGTTGGCTTGCCGGCGCTGCCGGTCGCCAGGCCGCTGCCCGTGTAGATGACGCAGGCCGGATCTTGCGGCTGCGCGTCCATCGCATCGGCATCCATCGGCTCGCCCGAGCCTTCGCGGCATGCCGTCTCGAGGTCGATCTCGAGAACGCGGCCGGCTGCATCGGCGCGCCAAACGCGGGGTGCCGCGTCGACGCGCGAGTCGGTCAGCAACAGGGCCAATGCGGCGGCTTCGGCGCAGGCCTGCAGGCGGTCTGCCGGCATTTCGGGATCGAGCGGAACGCAGGCTGCGCCCGACTTGAGCACCGCCAGCAAGCCCACCACCATGTCGATGCCGCGCGGCAGGCACAGCCCGACGCGCTGGCCGGGTTGCGCACCGCGGGCGCGCAGCGCGCGCGCCAGGCGGTTGGCGCGCTGGTCCAGTTCGAGGTAACTCAGGCGCTGCGTGCCGTCGCGCAAAGCCGGGCGCGCCGGATGCGAGGCCGCCTGCACGGCGAAACCGGCGTGCGCCAGTGCCGTGCCGATCAGCGGCGTCGGCGGCGGCTGCAGCGCCAGCAGCGCCTGCATGTCGGCAGCGGAGAGCAGCGCCAGCTGCGTCACGGTTTGCGTCGCATCGCCGACCAGCGCGCGCAGCAAGCTTTCGTACATCGACAGCCAGCGGCGAATCGTCGCGTCGTCGAACAGGTCGGCGTCGTACTGGGCCTGCATCTGCAGGCCGTCCGGGCCCGGCGTCAGGTTCAGGGCGAGGTCGACATGCTCGAAAGCGCGTTGCGGCGTGCCCTGCGTCATCGTCAGGCCCTGGAACGCGTGGTCTGGCGCGGCGGAGGGGCCCATGTCGAACAGAACGCGCACCGGCGGGGCAAGGGTGTCGCGCGGCAGCGGCGGACGTGCCGGCGCGTCGAGCAACGCGGTCGAACACTGGCTTGCCAGTGAGCCGAACGGCATCTGCGCATCGACGGCCAAACGGATTGGCAGCAGCCTGGCGCAATGCCCCACCAGCCCGGGCATCCCGCTCGCCAGTTGCCCCGCCGCGGCGACGCCGATGGCCAGGTCTTGTTGCCCGGTCAGACGGTGCAGCAGCGCGGCGAAGCCGGCGAGCAGCGTGGCGACCAGGCTGTGGCCCGATCGGGCGCCGAGCTTGCGCAGGGCGCTTTCCAGCTCGTGGTCGAGCAAGCGGTCGACGCTGCCGAAGGCGCAGCTGCGTCCGGTCGGCCGGTGATGGTCGAGCGGCAGTTCGAGCGTCGGCAGGCTGTCGGCCGCGGCGCGCGCGAGCCCGTCGTCGGTGTGCACTGGCAACACGGGACGGGCGGCTTCCTGCGCCTCCCAGGCAGCGTAAGCGGAGCAGGGCAGCGCGGGCGGCAGCGCCGGCCCTTCGCCCGTTCGGTGGGCATAGAGCCGGCCCAGTTCGTCGACCACCACGCCCCACGACCAGCCATCGCACACGGCGTGGTGCGCCGTCAGGAGAAGCACGTGTTCCACGGCGGACAGCCGGTACAGGGCCGCGCGGATCAGCGGACCCGTTTCCAGCGGAAAGCGTTCGCGCAGGGCCGTCTCTCGCTCCTCGGCCAGCAGGCGCTCTTGTGCCGCCGCGTCCCGTTGCGAAAGGTCGATCTCCGTCAGGTCCAGCGGCACCGCATCGCCGATGACGAGCTGCAGGCCATCGGGTGAGAAGCTCGCGCGCAGGCAATCGTGTCGGGCCACCAGTTGGTCGAGCGCCAGGATCAGCGCGCGCGTGTCCAACGCGCCGCGCCACCGCAGGGTGGTCGACCCGTTGCATGCCAGCGATGCCTCGGGCCCCAGCCCATCAGCTTGCCAGAGGGCGCGCTGCCCGGGCGTCGTCGGAATGGTCCGCCGAGTTGCGGCGCTGTCGAAAGGCGCGACGAGGCCGATGACCGGCGCACCGTCGGCAACCTCGACCCGATCGGCCAAGGCGGCCATCGCGGCCACTTCGGCCCCAGGGGTCGAGACGGTCATCGCGTCCATCGTGGCAGCCGGGGCGCGGGCCGGCACGGGATCAATTGGACGCCGAGACCGCGGCGGGAGCCTCGGGCGTGGAATGCTCCATCGGCGGCTGCGCCAGCACCCTGCTGGTCAGAGACGCCGATGCCGCCGACAGCAATCGTGCTGGCTGCTGCATGAGCCGGAATCGGGAAAAAACGGACAAGGCACACAAGGCGTTCTACGTGGTGGTACGGCGGCGACGTCATGGCTCTGTTACGTTTGGGGAACGCTGTCTGTCGAGGAGAAACCTGCCACTGAAAATACACTTGTAACTTGTTGTATTCGATATTAATACAAAAGGCCACAAGATTTCAGCGATTTCGCACTAGGCGTAACGGCCATCGCCGATCGACATACGTGCGGTCGTGGAGGTGGGCGCGCCAGGCGCCTGGAAATGGGCGAAGCAGGTGAAGCCTGAAGGCGGTCCGCTACGGGACGCGTGCAGTGCTTCGCAGCTAGCTGCTGCTCTCGTCGAGCGCGTGGGCCAGGTGCGCGTCGTCGCCCCAACCCACCAGCGACAGGCCCTGCGGCGTCCACAACAGACGATTGATTGCGGCGTTGGTCAGCTGCCAGGTGCGTGGCGCCTGCAGCTCCTGGCCCGTGGCGGCGCGGTAGAGCACGTCCATCACGCCACCGTGCGCCACCACGGCGATCAGCTCGCCCGGATGCAGCGCCGCGATGCGCGCCACCGTGCCGGTGATGCGTTCGCGAAACGTCAGCAGCGATTCGCCGCCGTCCGGCGCAAAGGCCGGGTCGCGCTTGCGCCAGCGCAGGGCCTGCTCGGGCAGGTCGATCTCGATCTCGGCGAAGGTCCGGCCCTCGAAACTGCCGAACGCGCGCTCGCGCAACGTGGCATCCAGGCGAACTGGCAGGCCGCGCGGCGCGGCGATGGCCTCGGCCGTTTCACGAGCGCGCGTCAGGTCGCTCGAATACACCGCGGCGATCGGCTCTTCGGCCAGCACGCGGCCCGCCTGGGCCGCTTGCCACAGGCCCTTGGCGTTGAGCCCGATGTCGATGTGGCCCTGGATGCGCGTGTCGACGTTCCACGCCGTTTCGCCATGCCGCACCGCAATCAGACGGGTCGCCTCCATCCGGTGCTTTTCAGCCTGGCACGACGGTGATGCGGCCCGTCGACGGCAGCGTCGGCGCATCGAAGGCCATGTCACCGTCGGCGTCGGCCACGCCCGTGGCCCTGAGCGCCTCGAAGCCGTAGAGCGAGCGGTCCATCAGGTGCGAGGGCACGACGCTGCCCATCGCGCTGAACATGTTCTCGATGCGGCCGGGAAAGTTCTTGTCCCACTCGCGCAGCATCTGCGCGATCTGCTTGCGCTGCAGGTTTTCCTGGCTGCCGCACAGGGTGCAGGGAATGATCGGAAATTGCCGGTGCTGCGCCCAGCGAATCAGGTCTTTCTCGGCAACATAAGCAAGCGGCCGGATCACGATGTGCTTGCCGTCGTCGCTCACCAGTTTCGGCGGCATGCCCTTGAGCTTGGCGGCGAAGAACATGTTCAAAAAGAAGGTCTGCAGCATGTCGTCGCGGTGGTGCCCCAGCGCAATTTTGGTGGCGCCCAGTTCATCGGCCACGCGGTACAGAATGCCGCGCCGCAACCGGCTGCAAAGGCCGCAAGTCGTCTTGCCCTCGGGAATCACGCGCTTGACGATGCTGTAGGTGTCTTGCTCTTCGACGTGGAACGCGACGCCCAGGTCGCTCAAGTATTTCGGCAGCACGTCTTCCGGGAAGCCGGGCTGCTTCTGGTCAAGGTTGACCGCGATCAGGTCGAAGTGGATCGGTGCGCGCGCCTTCAACTTGAGCAGGATGTCGAGCAGGCCATAGCTGTCCTTGCCGCCCGACACACACACCATCACCTTGTCGCCTTCTTCGATCATGTTGAAGTCGACGATCGCGCGCCCGACTTCGCGGCACAGGCGCTTTTCGAGCTTGTGCGTCTCGCGTTCGATCTTGAGTTGGGTGCTGGCGGTCGTGCTGGTGGCCGCCGGCGCCTCATCGATCCAGAGGGCGCTCATCTCATTTGCTCCGGAAAACTTCGACGCCGACAGACTCGCAGTCGGGATACACGTCGGGCTTGGCCGTCGACACGCGCGTCGCGCGCACCTTGGGGTGCGACATCATCGTTTCGGCGATGTCGTCGCACAGCGTTTCCTGCAGGTGGATGTGGCCCTTGCTCAGGCGCTCGGCCACGCTGCGGCGGATGAAGTCGTAGTCGACCACTTCGTCCAGCTCGTCCGCCCTGGGTGTCGACAGCTCGAGCGGCACCCACAGCTCGACGTTGATCAGCACGCGTTGCTCGGCACGCTTTTCGAACTCGTGCACGCCGATGTTGATCCACACCTCGTAGTTGCGCAAAAACATGCGTCGGCAAGACGACAGAAGCGGATCGATCAGGGGGCTGGTCATGGGGCAGGCGGAGGCGTTTGAAGCAGGTCGTCGACCACGAACATGATGTCGCGCGGCAAGGGAACCAGGTGCTG
>Ga0070665_100008238_pt1 | contig 10552 bp, 9 predicted proteins | sample KBSS13metaG_FD_65862 | JGI IMG/M metagenome (GOLD analysis project Ga0070665, IMG submission 65862) | Switchgrass rhizosphere microbial communities from Kellogg Biological Station, Michigan, USA - KBS S1-3 metaG | ecosystem: Host-associated > Plants > Roots > Rhizosphere > Soil ...
GCCCCGCCGTAGATGTCCTGCAGTGCGACCGCCCAGTTCTGGGTAGTGTCGAAAAACTTCTTCTGTGGCGTGAATTGGATCTTCGATGACCCGATCACGGTCTCGAAAGCCTCCAGGTAACCGAACTGGTCGGCGGCGACCCGCTTGAACGTCGTGTCGAACACCGACTTTCGAACCGGGTCGGCGTATGTGCCGCCTTCGACGGCTTTCGTCAGCGAGTCCTTGCCCGTGGCCCACTGGATGAACAGCCACGCAGGCAACTTGTTGCGTGAGTTGGCGCTCATCGCCCAACTCCAGGTCCACAGGTTTGTCTTGTAGTTACCGTCGGGACCCGCCGGACCCGCGTACCAGCCGAGGTTGCCCGCCTGCGCGCTGGCGCCCGGCTTGTTCTTCGGATAGGTGGCACTGTCGGCGTCGTACACCATCATCGCCTTGCCGTCACCGAGATCGCCTGTGGCGTTCGGATATTCATAGGAAGTCCAGGAGGTCGGCCCCGCCTTGTGCTGCATCTCGATCCACTTCTTGGTGAAGTCGATCGCCTTGTCGCTGTCCATCTCCGCGACCAGCTCAGAGCCGTTGAAGTTGTAGTCCACGGCACCCTCGCGCACGTACTGCGTCATGAAGCCGGGGTGGATGGTTGCCCATGACTTCGAGCCGCGGGTCGCGATGCCGTAGCGGTTCTGCGACCGGTCCGTGAGATCGACGGCCAACTGGATGAAGTCGTCGAAGCGGTCGGGAAGTTTCTTGATACCGCGCTGGTCGAAATACGTCTTGTTGTAGGCGACGACGTTGTTCTCGAAACCCCATGGGATCGCCCACTGTCCGCCGGTGCCCAGCGGGTTGCCGGTATTGAAGTCCCACCGCGTCGAGGTCCGCAGCCCTTCGAAGATGTCCTCGAAGTCGTAGTCGGGTCCAGTGGCCGACGAATTCTTGAGCCACGGATCGAGGTTCTCGATCCAGCCGGCCGGGCCGTACTGCCAGATGAAGTAGGCGCCGAGCATGAAGGCGTCATGCTTACCGCTTCCGCCGGCCAATTCGGTGTTCAGCTTGGTGAAGTAGTCGGCCTCGGGCACCAGGTCGACGTTGACGGTGATCCCGGTGAGTTCGGTGAACTCCTTGAGCAGCGGCTGGTACGACTTCTGATAGGGATGCGGGGTCTGCAGGATGTTGATCGTGGCGCCGGAGGCCTTCTTCCAGTCGAATCCGCCGGCTACCTCGTCGGCCCCGTTGGGCGCATTCGTCTTTCCGCCGACACCGCACGCCGACAAGACCGGCAGGCTCATCGCCGCCGCACCCGCAAGCCCCATGGCGGCTAACATGTTCCGCCGCGACAGTTCTCGACTCATCTCTCGTCCTTCGCTTCGACGACGGGTGGTCAGGCCGGAATCAGCGAGACCTTGACCGACTCCTTGCCGCTGGCGACCAGGTCGAGTCCCTTCTGGAACTCGGTGAGCGGCAACTGATGTGTGCAGATCTCGTCCATCGGCAATACACCGGACTCGATCATCTTGATCGCGGCAGGCCAGCAGTAGGGACCGAGGTGAGCGCCGAGCACGTCGAGTTCCTTGTCGTCGCTGATGATGCTCCAGTCGACGGACGCCTCGCTGCCGAAGACGCCGTACTCGACGTAGCGGCCCAGTTTGCGTAACAGGTTGAGGCCCTGGGGAACTGCGGACGGATGACCGGTGCCCTCCAGGTACACGTCTGCGCCGTAACCGTCGGTGAGGTCCTTGATCACGCTGACGGCGTCCTGCTCGGCGATGTTGATCGTGATGTCGGCGCCACACCCCTCGGCGAGCTTGAGCTTGTCGGGAGCCATGTCCAGTGCGATGACGTGCATCGGGTTCTTGGCGCGGGCACCTGCGACCATCCCGAGCCCGATCGGTCCGCAGCCGGCGACCACGACGGTGTCTTCGAAATTGATCTGGGCACGTTCGACGGCGTGCAGCGAGCACGACAGCGGCTCTGCGAACGCCGCATGCTGCGGGGCGATGTCACCGGAAACCTTGTGCACCAGCGCCTCCGCGGGATACACCATGTAGCTCGCCATCGCGCCGGGAGTGCGTCGCTTGAAGCCGTAGAGGTCATGCGGCTGGCACATGTGGTACTGGCCCCGCCTGCAGAACCGGCATTCCCAGCACGGCACGATCTGCTCGGACACCACCCGGTCGCCCACTGCGATCTCCCACCGCTCGGCGGCCGCGTCGTCGAGCTGGACGACGCGCCCGGCGAACTCATGCCCGGGGATGACCATGGTCTCGGCCCAGGCGGCGCGGCTCTCGTCGCCCCAGAACTTCGCCGCGCCGTGGTAGCACTTCAGATCGCTGGCGCAGATGCCGACGGCCTCCACCTTGATCAAGGCTTCGCCCGGCCTCAGCTGGGGCACTGCCACCTCTTCGAGGCGATAGTCGTGCGGCCCGTGACAGACCACGGCCTGCATCTTCTCCGGGACTTGGTCGGACATCCAAAGCTCCTTCGGTGTGGCTGTAGTCACACTAAACCGGTCGATGCACAATTGTCCAGAACAGATGTTCATAGAAACTTTGACCGCGAACAGATGTTCAGTGTCATACTCGTCACGTGCCTCGGTCCGCACAGCCCACCCAACCGAGCGGCGTCGAGAGCGCCGCCTCCGGCGTTGACGCCGGACACTTTCCGTCGTCATTGCTGTATGCCGCCGCGAAGCTCTACTACACCGAGGACGCCACCCAGGCCGATGTCGCGGCGCAACTGGGTACCAGCAGGGCAACCGTGAGTCGGCTCCTCGCCGAGGCGAAGCGGCGTGGCATCGTGCGCATCGAGGTGGTGCCGCCCGAGGGGGTTGCTACCGGCGATCTCGCCGACCGACTTGTCCGAGCGCTGTCGCTGATGAAGGTGTTCCTCAGCCACCCACTCCCCACCCCCGGTGCGGGCCGGACGATCGTCGACGTGATGGGCGGCGCGCTAGCGCCCGCCGTCGGTCGGGCGCTGTCCGCGGCCGGACTATTGCCAGGCGACGTGCTGCTGGTGTCGTCGGGTCGCACCGTCTACGAAGTCGCGCAGTACGACCTTGTTTCGCTGCCCGGCGTTCTGGTGGCGCCGACTGTCGGCGGCACCGACCAGCCCGAGGAGTGGTACCAAACCAACGAGATCACCCGGCGGGTCGCCAACCGGGTCGGCGGTCGGCCCAACTACCTGTTCGCGCCCGCACTGCCGGGACCCGACCTCTATCCATCCCTGCTCAACGATCCGAGCATCCAGCGGGTGCTGCACCTGTGGCCGCGCGCCCGCTGTGCACTGATGGGAGTGGGCGCGCCGCCGCTGATGCGTTCGGACATTCCTCGTTTCGTGCCAACGGATTCCACGTCGCTGCGCTCCGCGGTCGGCGATGTGTGCTCACGGTTTTATGACCGCGCCGGTGACGAAGTCGATTTCGAAGGACGTGATCGCCTGATCGCAGTGGAACTCGAGGCGCTGCGCCACATTCCGGTGACGATCGCGGTTGCGGCCGGGCAGGAGAAGATCGACTCCATCGTCGCCGGGGCACGCGGTGGCTATTTCAACCAACTGGTGACGGATCCGACGACGGCGGCGGCCATCCTGGCCAGTGTGGAGCGCGGCGATGAGCCTACGAAGGGTGTTTCGTGACAGTGACGGCGGCATCCCGCTATGCGGGCGCATTGCGACTCGACGGCAAGCGGGCGTTGATCACCGGTGCCACCAAGGGCATTGGCGCGGACATCGCGAAGGCGTTCACATCGGCCGGCGCCCGGGTGGTGCTGTCCGGCCGCGACGAGACTGAGCTCGCCGCCGCCAGCACTGCGCTGTCGTCGGAGTTCGACGCCGAAGTGCGCACCGCCCCAGTCGATCTCGCTCAGCCTGACGGTCCAGCCCGCCTCGCTGAGCTTGCCGGGGAGGCGTTCGGCGGGCTCGACGTGCTGGTCAACAACGCCGGTATCTCGCACCCACAGCCGGTGCTCGAGACCGATCCGGCGCTCTTCGACGCGACCATCGCCGTGAACTTGCGCGCACCTGCGCTATTGGCGTCGGCGGTCGGCGCCGTCATGGTCGAGCAGGGCACCGGCGGTTCCATCATCACGGTGGCATCAGCCGCCGCATTGGCCCCGCTGCCCGACCATTACGCCTACTGTGCGTCCAAGGCGGGCCTGGTGATGGCGACCAAGGTGCTCGCTCGTGAACTCGGCCCCTACGGCATCCGCGCCAACTCGGTGTGTCCCACGGTGGTGCTCACCGAGATGGGCCAACGGGTATGGGGGCAGGAAGCGAAGGCGGCCCCGATGATCGCTCGAATTCCCTTGGGTCGCTTCGCGGTTCCCCACGAGGTCTCGGATGCGGTGGTATGGCTTGCCTCAGATGCGGCCAGCATGATCAACGGCGTCGACATACCGGTCGACGGCGGCTATACGATGGGCTGACACCTACGCGGGACCAGGTTCGGCGAGGCGGTGAATTTGATCGCGGGTGGCTGGATACAACTCACGCCACGTCGAATACAAGCCCTCATACAGATCACGGTTACGCGGGTCTGGTTTGATCTCACGAGCGATCTTCGCCCAGTCAGTGTCGGGCGGTACCAGGCCTACGCCGATGGCGGCAAGCAGCGCGTCGCCGTAACTTGCGCCGATGGCCTGTTCGGGCACCAGTTGCGGCCGTCCGGTGATGTCACTGACCGCCTGCGCCCAGATGGGGCTGCGCAGCCCACCGCCGACGGCGACCGTTCTCAGCCCGCTGTGGGCGTCGTCGAAACGCTCGAGTATTTGCCGGATACCGAACGAAATCCCTTCGTAGGCAGCACGAAACAGATGCCCACGGCCGTGACGCAACGTCAGGCCTGCGACGACGCCACGAGCCCTCGGGTCGAAAACCGGCGTGCGCTCGCCGGCGAGATAGGGCAATACCAGCAGGCCTTCGCTGCCAGGCGGCACGTGCTGCGCCTCCGTCATCAACTCCTCGAATGACGCTCCGCCGGTGACGCTCTGCAGCCAACCGATCAGACTGCCCGCTGTGGAGGTTCCTGCCGCCAGCGCCAGACTTCCCGTTTCGACACCCGCCGTGGTCCACAGCGTCGGATCGGAGTGGTACTCGTCGATGACCTGTACGAGGAACATCGTCGAGCCGTACATCAACATCTGGTCCCCGGGTCTGCGGACCCCGACCGAGAAGGCCTCGGAGTAGGCATCGACCGTGCCGGCTATCACCGGGGTGCCCGCTGGAACGCCGGTTGCGTCGGCGGCGGCCGCGGTGACCGTTCCGACGACTTCACTGGGCCACACCAGTCGTGGCAGCGGCAGATGTCCGCAGATTCGTTGTGCCCATTGGTGATTCCAGTCGAACTCGCGCATCGCATACAACGGGTCGCATTGGCTGGCGGTGTGGTGGTCCATCACGTATTCACCGGTGAGCTTGGCGGCGATGTACGAGTTCGATCCGTACCAACCGGTGGCACGGTCGAACACCTCCGGTTCATGCCGCCGAACCCACTCGATCTTCGGGCCGACGGCCTGACTCGACAGCAAGGTGCCCGCCCGGTCCAGGATGTTCTGCTCGCCGAGTTCAGCGGTCAACGAGTCGATCTCGGCGGTGGCGCGGGTGTCGACGCCGTAGAGGATGGCGGACCGCAGTGGCCGCAAGTCGTCGTCGCACAAGACCAGGCAGGGTCCGACGCCGCTGACGCACATCCCGGCCAGCGTCGCGCGTGCGGGCATCTTCGCCATCAGCGCGGCGCTGATCGAGCAAACCTCACGCCACCACAGATTTTCGGCGTCGACTTCGGCCCAGCCGGGTCGCGGCAGATCCATCGCGTGGGAGATCGCTTCTGAGGCCAGAATCGAACCGGTGGCGTCGACCAGGACGCCCTTCGTGCTCCCGGTGCCCATGTCGATTCCGAGCAGCAAGTCCACCCGGCCACCCTACGTCGACGTCCGTCACCCGCTGGGCCGACTCCAACGAGTCAGCGTGTGCAGGGCCTCGTGTTCATCGCCGTCGTGCTGGCGTCATGGCTTGGCTATAGGTAGGTCACCCCGAGCACGGTCAGCGACAGCAACACCGGGGCGACGGGTAGCGCCCACAGAAACGCCGCCCAGATCTCAGACTTCTGCTTGTACGACCGCCAGCCGAAATATGCGGCGACGGCGCCAACGGCGAACGACACCGCAGCGACGACAAGCACCCACGTGCTGATCGATTGCGTCGCGATCGCGACGGAAATCCCGGCCAGCCACAGGATGTGGCCGACCACCAATCCGCCGATAGCGGCGACCCAGATCGCTCTGGCTGTGCTAACGCTCTGAACCACGTTCAGAAATTGATCATGTGGCCGACGAGACCGTGGAAGCACTCCTGCAGCGCTTCGGACATCGTCGGGTGGGTGTGGACGTTGCGGGCCAGCTCGGTGGCCGTCAGGTCCCACTTCTGCGCCAGCGTCAGCTCAGGCAGCAGCTCGGACACGTCGTGCCCGATCAGATGCCCGCCGATCAGCTCGCCATAGCGGCCGTCGGCGATCAGCTTGACGAAGCCGCTCGGGTCGCCGACGCCGTGCGCCTTGGCATTCGCGGTGAACGGGAACTTGGCGACCTTCACGTCGTAGCCCTCGGCGCGCGCCTGCTCCTCGGTCAGTCCGAAGCTGGCCACCTGCGGCTGACAGAACGTCGCGCGCGGCAGCATCCGGTAGTCGCCGAGCGGCAAAGTCTCTGCGCCGCCAATGGTTTCGGCAGCGACCACGCCCTGCGCCTCGGCGACATGCGCCAGCTGCAGCAGCCCGGTGACATCGCCGATCGCGTAGATGTGCGGCACGTTGGTGCGCATGTAGTCGTCGATGCCGATAGCCTTGCGATCGGTGATCGCCACACCGGCCGCGTCAAGCCCGTAGCCCTCGACGTTGGGCGCGAAGCCGATGGCCTGAAGCACCTTCTCGGCCTTGATCTCGTCGCTCTTGCCGTCCTTGCTGACGGTGACCACAACCTCGCCACCCTTGTCCGAGATCGACTCGACCTTGGTGCCCGTCAGCACCTTCACCCCGAGCTTCTTGAACTGCTTCTCGATCTCCTTGGAGACCTCGGCGTCCTCGTTCGGCAGGGCGCGCGGTAGGAACTCGACGATCGTCACGTCGACGCCGTAATTCTTCAGCACGTAGCCGAACTCCATGCCGATCGCGCCCGCGCCTGCGATGACGATGGACTTCGGCAGGTCGCGCGACAGGATCAGCTCTTCGTAGGTGACCACGTTGTCGGACAGCGACGTGCCGGGCACCAGTCGGGTGCTGCTTCCGGTGGCGATGATGATGTTGTCGAACGTCACCGTCTCGGTTCCGCCCTCATTGAGCTTGACCGACAACGTGTTTGGGTCGGTGAACGTCCCGTACCCGTGGATCTCGGTGATTTTGTTCTTCTTCATCAAGTAGTGCACACCGGCGACGCGGCCCTCGGCGACCTTGCGGCTGCGGTCGAAGGCCACCCCGTAGTCGAACGTCGCCTCACCGCTGATGCCGAACTGCTTGGCCTCCTTGGTGAAGATGTGGGCCAGCTCGGCGTTGCGCAGCAGCGCCTTGGACGGGATGCAGCCGACGTTGAGGCATACCCCGCCCCAATACTTGGGTTCGACGACTGCGGTGTTCAGCCCGAGTTGTGCGGCGCGAATGGCCGCGACGTATCCGCCGGGGCCTGCTCCAAGAACGACGACGTCATAGTGGGTCACCCGGCCAACCTTAGTAGGGGATCAACCCCACCAAACAGCGGCTTACGTGTTGACAGAAGTAGAGGCCGTGCAGCACGGCCGCAGCACCCAGCGCGGCGAGCGGCGCCGACATCAACGCGATCGCCAGCGCCGAGACCAGCGGCTTGTCGGTCACCATCGCCGCCAGCAGGCCGCCGACCGTGCAGCCGATGACGAACAGCAGCACCACGAAGACCGGTGCTGTCTTGTCGAGTGATTGGAACCACCAGTCGTAGAGGCCCAGCCCGCAGGCCGCCGCGGCGATCCACACTCCCGCCACGACGAGGACGAACGTCCAGCGCTTGAGGTAGTGGAAAGTGCCGACCACGACCTCGGGATGAACCACGACGGGCAGCGGTCCCGCCGGCGCCTCCGTACCGTTCGCGGGGTCGCGTTCGGCCGCCAGCGGTTGCACCGGGTCGGGTGACGCGGGGAATTCGCCGGTGAAGATCGGCGAGTAGGGCTGCGTCGCGTCGCCGGGCAGCGTTTCTTGTTCTGTCGAACTAGGCACCGTTGACCACCTGAATCACGACGAGCACGCCGAACCATCCCGGCGCGATGGCCAAGATGAACGCGCCGAGCGCGGTAAGCCACCGTCGCCCAGAGAACAAGATCAGCAGCATGCCGATGACACTGGGCACAGCGATCACCAGCGCGATCACGACGTCGGGCCGAAGGGTGGCCTTGACCAGCAGCGTCGCTGCGATTCCCGCGATCTGTCCGACCGCGACTCCCAGCAGCATTGCGCTGGCAAGCAGCCACGCGCGCGGTAGGGCAATCACGCTTGGAACGATAAGGCCGCTTATGGAGGCCATTGCATTCCGCCACGCGAGGTCACGGCCGAAGATACCCAGCTGTGATCAAGCCCTGACCTACGCTCGCGGAGTGAGTGTTTCCACGCCGAGTGCCGGGTCGCCGACGGAACTGGCGCAGGCGCTCGAGGCAACCGGATACCTCGCCGACGAAGGCGTCGCGACGGCCGCGTACCTGGCGCTGCGCATTGGCCGCCCGTTGTTCTGCGAGGGCGAGCCAGGAACCGGAAAGACCTCACTTGCGGCGGCACTGGCGCAGGCGTTGAGCCTGCCGCTGATCCGGTTGCAGTGCCACGAGGGCATCGACGCCGCGCAGGCGCTCTACGACTGGGACTTCCCGCGACAACTGCTGCATCTGCGGACGCTGGAAGCGGCGGGACACCTCGAGGCGGAATCGGCGGAACGTTCGCTGTACACCGAGCGGTTCCTGCTTGCCCGTCCGCTGCTGCGGGCGCTGACCGAAGCGCCGTGCGTACTGCTCGTCGACGAAATCGACCGCGCCGACGACGAATTCGAGGCATTCCTGCTCGAGGTGCTCGACGAGAACGCCGTCACGATCCCCGAACTCGGCGAGGTGCGTGCCGCGACGCCACCGCTTGTGGTGCTCACCTCCAACCGAACCCGTGACGTGCACGACGCCCTCAAACGGCGCTGCCTGTACCACTGGCTCGAACATCCCAACCTCGCCCGCGAAATCGCGATCCTTCACAGTCGCATCCCCGGCATCGCAGACGCCCTCGCCGAGCAGGTGGCCCGCGCCGTGCACGCCTTGCGCGCGATGGAACTGGTCAAGCCCCCCGGGGTCGCCGAATCGCTGGATTGGGCAAGGGCCCTGCGCGAACTCGACCGCGACGTGCTCGACGCGCAGACCGCGGCCGCGACGCTCGGCGCCGTCGTCAAGTACCACGAGGACCTGGAGCGGGTGACCAGGGCAGGGCTGGACAGACTGCTGGCCGGGTGACATGCCGGAGCTGGCCGGAGTGGCAGGTTTCGCACACGCGCTCGCCGTGGCGGGGCTGCCTGTGGCGTCCGACGCCGTCGACACCTACACCCGGGCGCTGCGCGAAGTCGATCTCGCCGATCCGCGCCAGGTGTACTGGGCGGGCCGCGCAACGCTGTGCCGCGGCCCCGACGACATCCCCCGCTACGACCTGGTATTCGAGAACTGGTTCGGCGGAACAGTGCCCGTCGGCGTGGCGCAGCGGGGACAGGAACCGCGTCGTCCCCGCATCGCCGCGTTGGACGCCACCGGCGCCACTGAAGCCGGCGCAGAGGCACCGCAGTTGCGCGTCGCCGCTGCCGAAACCGAAATTCTGCGGCACCGCGACATCGCGGAGCTGTCCGCGGCCGAACGCATACACCTCGCCGAACTTCTGGCCGCACTGAATCCACGCCCGGCGATCCGGCCTGCGTTACGGATGCGGCCGTCACGAAGGGGGCCCATCGACGCGCGACGGACACTGCGCCGCATGCTCGCCGCCGGCGGCGAGCCGGTACGGCCACGGCATCACCGCAAGGCCACCCGGCCGCGCCGCATCGTGCTGCTGCTCGACGTGTCCGGATCGATGAGTCCGTACGCGGACGCGCTGTTGCGCTTCGCGCACGTAGTCGCACGCAAAAGCCCTGCCACCGAAGTGTTTTCGCTGGGCACCCGGATGACAAGGCTGTCGCGGGCGTTGCGCGTCCGCGATCCGGAACTGGCATTGGCCGCCGCGGGCCGCGCGGTGCCCGACTGGGCCGGCGGCACCCGACTTGGCGAGACGATGCGCGCGTTCCTCGACCGCTGGGGCCGACGCGGCCTCGCCCGCGGTGCGGTCGTGGTGATCTTCTCTGACGGCTGGGAGCGCGGCGACCCGATTCTGCTCGCAGAACAGATGGCGGCGCTGCGGCGGCTGGCCCACGCGGTGCTGTGGGTCAACCCCCATGCAGGTGCTGACAGCTACCTGCCGGTGCAGTCAGGGATCGCGGCGGCGTTGCCGTTCATCGACAGGTTGCTGGCCGGGCACAGCCTCGCGACGCTGCAGGAGTTG
>Ga0070665_100008240_pt1 | contig 10546 bp, 10 predicted proteins | sample KBSS13metaG_FD_65862 | JGI IMG/M metagenome (GOLD analysis project Ga0070665, IMG submission 65862) | Switchgrass rhizosphere microbial communities from Kellogg Biological Station, Michigan, USA - KBS S1-3 metaG | ecosystem: Host-associated > Plants > Roots > Rhizosphere > Soil ...
GTCGTCGAAATGACACCCGGATTGCTGCCCGGCGCCGACCGGGACCTGGTGGACATCCTGGCGAAGAGCATCAGCCGGACGATGAAGGCCGTGCTGCTGAATACGCGGGTCGTGCAGATGAAGGCGGAGCCAGCCGGAATCCGCGTGACCTTCGACGGCGGGCAGACCGGCGACGCGGTGTTCGACCGCGTGCTCGTCGCCGTGGGCCGGCGCCCCAACGCCAGCGTGCCCGGACTCGACCGCACCCAGGTCAGGCTCGACGAGCGCGGTTTCATTGTCGTGGACGACCAGATGCGGACGGCCGAGCCGTCGATCTTCGCCATCGGCGACGTCGTGGGCGAGCCGATGCTCGCGCACAAGGCGTCGCACGAAGGACGCACGGCCGTCGAAGTGATCGCCGGCCACAAAGTCGTGTTCGAGCCGCAGGCGATTCCCGCCGTCGTGTTCACCGACCCCGAACTGGCGTGGGCCGGGCTGACAGAGGCGCAGGCTCAGGCCGCCGGGCGGACGGTGAGCATCGCGAAGTTTCCGTGGGCGGCATCAGGCCGCGCCATCACGCTCGACCGCGTGGACGGCCTCACCAAGCTGCTGATCGATCCGGCGACCGAGCGCATCCTGGGTGCCGGCCTCGTCGGCAGCGGCGCCGGCGAACTGATCGCCGAGGCCGTTGTCGCAATCGAGATGGGCGCGACCGCGTCGGATCTGAAGCTGTCCATCCACCCGCATCCCACGCTGACCGAGACGCTGATGGAGGCCGGCGAAGTGTTCTTCGGCCAGTCGACGCACGTCTACAAGCCGAAGCGGCCGTAGTCTAGGCCGCGCCGGTCCGCAGTTCCTGCTCGGCGAACGAACGCGCTGCCATCATCCACGCGTTGCTGACGCGCAGCCCGTACGCGGTGGGGCGGTACCAGCGGCGCGGCAGGCCGATGGCGCCCGGCGGCAGCGGCTCGGTCCGCGATTCGACGTAGCCCTTGTCCTGCATGCGGCCGAGCGTCACGTAGACGGTGCCGCGCTTCAACGCGCCTTCGGAGCGGTCCACCAGCTGCAGGCCGAAGAGCTCGCCCTGCCGCAGCAGATCCAGGATCAGACGTTCGGTGCCCGAGAGTCGTGGAACCGGTCGAGACATGTCATTCATCATCGTTCCCTCACTTGGTGACTACCTGGGTTAAGGCGCGGGAGAGTTCCGTCGGGTGAAACAACTCGTGATGGACACGCTCGCCCGCATCGAGCGCGTCGGTTGTTTCGAACTGACCATAGGACGCCATCTTGGCGGCGCGATTCGGAAAACCGATTTCCGTGTAGAAGAGCGCGAGCGTCTCGTCGTCCACCACCCAGCGCGCCGACGCGATTTCGAGGGCGTGCCGGAGTTCGTGACCGATGGTGGCCAGCGCGGGCGCGGACGAAAGCGGGCAGCCCACCTCGACGAGCACGTAGCGCACGCCGGGGAGCGCCGCCAGGAGCGCCGTTCGCCCGGCCAGCATCGAACTGGTGAAGCGCCCGCACTCCACTTCGACGATCAGGTCCGAGGTCTCCAACCGTTCGACGATGTCGCGGAAGGTCGGCGAGCGCTCGACGCCCGAGGTGATGAGCAGCTTCAGGTAAGGCGACGACGACCGCACGCGCTGCGTGGAGCCGGCCTGCACCCTGGCCGGAGCGGCGGCCAGGAGCGCAAAAGGGAGCAAAAGCACCATTCCGAGTGTTCGTGCCCGACGAGGCGTCCACATATCGACATAGGAGCAAGACTGACTCCAACCGCCGCGCCGGACCGATTCCGGCAATTTCGACGTTTTCAGGCCTGATTTCGATGATTCTGCCGATTTCATACGGGTCCGGCGCCGGTCTTCCAGGCGACAAGAACGTGGAACGCTCTGTGAGCGGTGACATTCATGTTGGGCTCGATCGGGAAGCGACCCGGAAGATCAGCGGGTCTGGCGTGGAGCGAACGGCGGCGGGCCGAAGGCCGACCGACAGGAATGTGAGAATCAGATTTTGACACGACGCTTCTGTCCCAATCGGCGCTCGAGCCCGGCCTTACGCGCGCCGCTCAGACAATTGTCGAAAATCGGATTGTCGCTGCTGTGATGGGAGTGATCAGTCGACGTAAAACCGCGCCGGGGGCCTAGGAGCCCGCGGCGGCCTGCCAGGCGTCGGCGGTTTCGTGCGCGTGATACGAACTTCGCACGAGCGGGCCTGACTCGACGTGCACGAACCCGAGGTCGAGCGCGATCTGTTTCAGGTCGCGGAACTCGTCGGGGTGGTAATAGCGCGTCATCGGCGCGTGCTCGCTCGACGGGCGCAGATACTGTCCGATTGTGAGGATCTGGCAGCCGACCTCGCGCAGATCGCGGAACGTCGCAACCAGCTCGTCGTGCTCTTCGCCGAGGCCGACCATGACGCCGGTCTTGGTCGGGATGTCCGGCGCGTACCGCCGCGATCGATCGAGCAGTTCCAGCGTCCGCGTGTAGCGTCCGCCCGAACGCGCCATGCGATAGAGGCGCGGGACCGTCTCCGTGTTGTGGTTCAACACGTCGGGGCGCGCGTCGAGCACGGTCCGGAGCGCGGCCTCGTTCCCCTGGAAATCGGGAATCAGCACCTCGAGCCGGCAGCCGGGATGGATCGCGCGCGTCTCGCGGATGGTGTCCGCGAAGATCGACGCCCCGCCGTCCTTCAGATCGTCGCGGTCGACCGAGGTGACGACGACGTAACTGAGGCCGAGCGTGTGGATGGCGTGGGCGACCCGGGCAGCTTCATCCGGATCGGCGGGCGCCGGGCGGCCGTGCTCGATGGCGCAATACGCACAGGCGCGCGTGCAGACGCCGCCGAGAATCATGAACGTGGCGGTGCCGTGGTTCCAGCACTCGCCGATGTTCGGGCACTGCGCTTCCTCGCACACGGTGTGAAGCTTCAGGTCGCGCATCAGGCCCTTGAGCCGTGTGTAGTTCGGCGACCCCGGCGCGCGCACTTTCAGCCAGTCGGGTTTTGGCGGCCTCGACCCCGGGGGGGCCGGCACGAGCGGGATGACGTGACCCATCTGTCCAATTATATCGGTCGGCCGGGCGGGCGCAGGACGGTCATCCGCCTCTAGCCCGGGCGGAGGCCGGCGATCAGGTAATCGGCAAAACGCGTGGCGATTTGATCGGAGCTGGCGGGCCCGCCCGGATTGAACCAGCGGGCAATCCAGTTCAAGGCCCCCAGCATGGCAAAGCCCACGAGCTTGGGGTCTCCCGGCGCGAAGGCGCCCGTGGCGATCCCCTCTTCGAGAATCATCCGCATGCCCCGATCGAAGCGATCGCGCCGCACGATGACGGCCTTGAGATGCGCGGGCGTCAGCGCTTCGAGGTCGAGCAGCAGCGCCGTGCCGTGCAGTTCGTCGAGTATCACGTGGACCGTCGAGACGATCAGCCGCCGCAGCTTGGCGTCGGGCGGCGCCGTGCTGCGCACGACCTGGTCCAGCAGTTCCTGCAGCCGGTCGTGCGAGTACTCGTGGCAGGCGAAGAGGATCTCTTCCTTGTTGCGGAAGTAGTAGTAAAGGTTGCCCTTCTTCATCCGCAGCGCGGCGGCGATCTGCTCGACTGTCGCGCCGTGGTAACCGAGTTTGCGGAACGCCGCGGCGGCGCTCTTGAGGATCTCGACCCGGGTGGCCGCGCTGACCTCGCTCCGCCCGCCGCGCGGCACCCGGCGCCGCGAACGCCGGCGCTTCGCCGCACCGGCGGGTTTCGAATCCTCTGTCTCCACGCAATCCCAGATTACCCGATTGCCATCCATCCGGCACGTGCTGATCCGCCGGCCGTCGGCGCCGGAGTCATCTCGAACGCGCCGGTGGAGGGATTGGCGCCGAGCGAATGTCGCACTACGATTGCTCGAGATGGATGAACAACCGCGCTGCCGGCCTCATCTTCCGGTCAGCGTCCTGCTGGGCGCCGGCGCCGTTCGGGGTCTTGCCCACATCGGTGTTCTGCGGGCGCTCATCGCGGGGGGCTTCCGGATTACAGAACTGGTGGGCACGAGTGTCGGCGCCATCGTGACGGCGTTCTACGGCGCGGTCGGCCTCGATCTCGATTCGCTCGAAGCCGCCGGGCGCGCGCTCAGGTCGCAGCACCTGCTCTCCTGGGCTCTCCTTCGCCGAATCCCTCCGCGTGTGCGCGACCGCTACATCCACCTGGCCGGGGACATTCCCGTGCACCTGGACCGGCTGTCTACGTCGTCGTACGCCAGCCCGCACCACGGCCTCTCGCGCATCGGCATCGTCTCGTACGACCTGTTGTCGAAGGCCCAGGTAGTCTGGCACAACGAGCGGCCGATCGTGCCGCTCGACGATGCGGTGCGCGGCGCCGCCGCGATGCCCGGTTTGTTCAGGCCGCTGCGCTGTTCGGGTGACGGAGGCGAGTATCTCCTGATCGATGGCGGGGCCCGCGATCGGCTTCCCGCCCATCTCCTCTTCACGCCGCCCTTCCAGCCGGTGCAGGTCCTGGCAGTGGACGTATCGAAATCAGTGGAAGACCGGAACGAGAATCTCGCGGCCCTGAGCCTGCTCCGGCGTCGCTTCCCCGACGTGCCGATCGATTGTGTCTGTGTCGACACGCTGAACGGCCGCACGGTCGTCTACCGATCGTCTTACGCCGCCGGGCTGCTGGACCTTGGGCACCGCGCAGGCGAGGCATACCTGTCCCGGCTGGACGCGCGCGGCTGACGATCATGAAATTCCATCCAGAGGAGTTGGAACTGGCCCGTTCGTACACGGAGGTCACTCCAGTCCCGGGCCTCTCGAGGGAACAGCTGAAGGCGATCCTCGACCGCGGCCGGCAGCTGTTCAAGTGGCACAAGGCGCATCCTGTGCTGCATGCGCTGATCAACCTGTGCGTGTTCGTGCTCCTGTTCACGGCCGACTACTACGTGCTGCTGGCGCTGCCATCGTGGCTGCTGGCTGACGGGCGCGATCGCCGCGCGGTGTCGTTCGTCCTCGCGGCGCTGACGACGGGCGGCCTGCACAGCTGGCTCCTGTACTCGCTTGGCGTGTTCTCGATGCACGAAGGCGCGGCCCACGGCATCATCTTTCCGCACGCCGATCCCGTCAGCCGGTTCCTGAACCGCCTGGCGTCGAACCTGTGCCGGATCAGCGCCTGCGAACCGCGGGATTATTCCGTCCACCACATGTCGCACCACTCGAAGTTTGGCACCGAGGAGGACGGCGAGTTCCTGAACTTCGTCACGCCGTGGCGCTACTGGCCCACCCTCCTGCCGTTTGCCACCGTGATCAACTACAGCGACTTCGTCGCGCACCGGCCGCTCGGCTACACGCGAAGCCGGGTGCTCTCCGCCGTCGTGTCGATTGGCTATCACGTCGTGTACGGCTACGCGATGGCACGCGCCTTCGGCCTCGGATTTACGCTCGCGGCGCTGGTGCTGTTCGTACCGCACGCCGGGTTCTGGCTGGACCGCCTGCGGCAATATACCGAACACAACCTCATGCCGCTCGAGAACAACCGTGGGTCGCGAAGCTTCGGCACCGGATTCTGGGGACTGCTGATCGGCGGCGGTCCGTGGGGTTCGCCCTGTCACTGGGAACATCACCTCGTCGCCAGCCTGCCGTGGTACCAGCAGCTGATTCTGCACCGGGACCTGAAGCGCACGCTCACGCCGTCGCAACGCGCCCAGTACCTGCTCGAGCCCGTGTTCGGCTACCCGAAGCTCCTGTGGCGGATCTGGCGCGAGTCGGCCAGGTTCCAGCGCGCATCGCGAACGTCCTGACAGGTGGAGCCGCAGTGGACTGGCTGATGTTCGCCCTGCAGGTGTTGTTCTGGTCACCGATGGTGTATCGCCTCGCCAGGCGCAAGACACCCGACACGAGTTTCGGCGACGAACTGCGGACGAGCCACCGGATTCCCGGGATCGTCCTCTACGAAGCCGGGCTGGGGCTGATGTGGGTGGGCCTTGGCATCGCCTTCTGGGGCGGCCGCATGGAGCGGCACGTGACGCCGCAAGGACTCGCGGGAGCCGGGCTCCATGTCGCAGCCACGCTGCTGCTCGCGTGGGCGTTCGTTGTCCATCGCTCGTGGAACATCCAGCCGCGCCTTGAACCGGATCACCAGTTGTGCACGACCGGGCCGTATGGCCTGATCCGGCATCCGATCTACCTGGCCTTCAACCTGCTCGCGCTGGGCGCCGTCGTCTGGGTCCCGAACGCTCCGGTCGCGCTTGGCGCGGTAGCCATCATCGTCGGCGGCGAGTTGAGGTCGCGAGCGGAGGAGCACGTGCTCATCGCGGCCTTCGGCGACGAGTACCGGGGCTACATGCGCCGCGTCCGGCGCGCGATCCCGGGTGTGTATTGACCGGCCCGGCACAAACGCCGGCCGGGGCCGTGCCGCCACAGGCGCCAGGCTCCCGCTATGTGCGCATCTGGCGCGGGATCTCCGATCCGATTCAACTGCTCAGCGGTCTGCAGGCGAGCTTCGGCGACATCGCGGCCCTTCGCCAGGGCGTGTCGTACGCGGTGTTTCACCCGGATTACATCAAGCGTGTACTGCAGGACAACCATCCGAACTACGAAAAGGGCGAGCGTTATCGAGCGGCGCTGTCGCCCTTGATGGGGAATGGCCTGTTTCTCAGCGAAGGCCCATTCTGGCTGCGCCAGCGGCGGCTGGCGCAGGTTGCCTTTCAGAACGTCCGGACGGCGGCGTTCGATCAGCCGATGCTGACGTGCACGGCGCGCATGCTGGATGCCTGGGCCGTCAAGGCGCGAAGCGGGCAGCCGATCGCGCTCAGGCAGGAGCTCGTCGACGTCACGTTGCGCATCACGCTGCACGTCGTCTTCAGCCGGCACGCCGACTCGCAGATGACCGCGCTCATTGACGCCGTCCAGGGCGTCAACCAGGACGTCCGCTTCGGCACCCAATTCCTGCCGTTTCACCTGCCGGCGTGGGTGCCCACTCCCGGTCGTGTGCGATTCAAGCGTTCGCTCAGGACGATCGATGAGTTCGTCTACGACCTCGTCGCGCTCCGCCGGTCGTCGAAAAACCCCGAGGCGGACCTTGTGGATCTGCTGCTCCAGGCGCGCGACGCCGAGAGCGGCGAGGCCATGACCGATCTGCAGGTGCGCGACGAACTGGTGACGTTCCTGAACGCCGGTCACGACACGGTCACCGACGCTGTGCTGTGGACGCTGGTCCTGCTGGCCCAGCATCCCGAAGCCGCCGATCGCGTCCGTCAGGAGATCGCGTCAACCGCGGGCGCGGCGCCGCTTTCGTTCGCTGCGCTGCAGCGAATGCCGTATCTGGCACGGGTCTTTCACGAATCCCTGCGCTTGTTCCCTCCGGCGTGGGCCTTTGCGCGGAGCGCGATTCACGCCGACACCCTCGGCCCGTACCGTATCCCGGCCGGCGCGCTCGTGGTGATCTCGCCGTTTGTGACCCATCGCGCACCGCAGTTCTGGGAGCGGCCGGACGCGTTCGACCCGGATCGGTTTCTTCCCGAGCAGGCGGCGGCGCGGCCGAAATTCGCCTACTTTCCCTTCGGCGGAGGGCCGCGTCAGTGCATCGGGATGGGCGTGGCGATGATGGAGGCGCCGCTGATCCTCGCCTCGATCCTGCAGCGGTTCGATGTGCGGCTGGCGTCCGCCGGCGCCGTCCGGCCCTCGCCCCGAATCAGCCTGCGGCCGGAGGGCACGGTCTGGATGAACCTCCGTGAAATCTGACGTGCCCGCTCACCGGTGGGTGACGAGCATCAGCACCGTCAGCAGCACCATCACCACGACCGTCGTCCAGGCTATCGCGTTGAAGCGGCGCGAGTTCGTGTAGGTGCCCATCAGCTCGCGGTCGTTGGTCAACATGAGCATGAAAACGAGCACGAGCGGCAGGACGATTCCGTTGGCCACCTGCGACAGCACCGATACGTACACGAGCGGCAGCCCCGGCACGAGCAGCACGGCGGCGCCGAGCACGATGATGACGGTGTAGAGCCAGTAAAACACCGGCGCCTCGCGGAATTTCTTGTCGAGGCCCGATTCGAACCCAAGGCCCTCGCATACGGCGTACGCCGTCGAGATCGGGAGGATCGACGCCGCGAACAGCGAGGCATTGAAGAGGCCGGCGGCGAAGAGCAGGTAGGCATACTCGCCGGCGAGCGGCCGCAGGGCCTGGGCGGCGTCCGCGGCGCTCCCGATGTCGTGATGGCCGTTGGCGTAGAGCGTGGCCGCGCAGGCGACGATGATGAACCACGCGACGACGTCGGTGAAGACGCAGCCGAGGATCACGTCCCACCGCGATGCGGCGTACTGCCGGGCCGTGATGCCCTTCTCGACGATGGACGCCTGCAGATAGAACTGCATCCACGGCGCGATCGTGGTCCCGACGAGCGCGATCACCATGTAGATGTAGCCGTAGTTCCGGATCCCCGCGGCTTCGGGACGCGTCACCGTGGCGAACGCCGCCGCCTTCCAGTCCGGATGCGCGATCAGGCCGGCGATGATGTACGTGACGTAGAAGGCCGACGCGGTCAGGAAGATTTTTTCGATGCTGGCGTAGGTGCCGCGGACCACGAGCAGCCAGACCGCGAACGCCGCCACGGGCACCACGACATACCGCGACAGCCCGAACAGCTCGAGGCTGCTCGCGATGCCGGCGAACTCGGCCACCACGTTGCCGAAGTTCGTCACGATGAGCGTCACCATGACGATGAACGTCAGCCGGAACCCGAACTCTTCGCGGATGAGATCGCTCAGCCCCTTGCCGGTGACGGCGCCCAGCCGCGACGCCATCTCCTGCACGACGATGAGCGCGATCGTGATCGGGATCATCGTCCAGAGCAGCGAGTAGCCGAACTGCGCGCCGGCCTGGGAGTACGTGAAGATGCCGCCCGCGTCGTTGTCGACGTTGGCGGTGATGAACCCCGGGCCGATGACGGCCAGCAGGAGCAGCAGCCGCGCTCTCCAGTGTTTCAGCCTGGACAGCATGGCTACCGGCGATGGCGGAGCATCGTGATTACGTCGTCCGCCGTGATGATGCCGGCGAGCCGCTCGTGTTCGTCGAGAACAGCGAGCGTCACCAGGTTGTATTTGTCGAAAAGCGCCGCGACATCGTCGTCCGGCGTGTCCGCCGTGCAGGTGACCGCCGGTTCGGCCAGCTGCGACAGCGGGGTCGTCGCCGGCGAGATGGCGAGCTTCACGAGCGGGACGGCGCCCACGATCTTGAAAGCCACGTTGTAGAGGTACACCGTGGCGACTGCCTCCCGGCTGCCCTCGAACTGCCGCAGCGCTTCGATTGCATCGTCCACGATCCCGTGATCGCCGACGGCGACGAACTCGGTCGTCATGCGGCCGGCGGCGGTATGCTCGCCGAACTCGAGGAGCTGCGCGACTTCCTGGCGCTCCTCCGGCTCCATCTCGTTCAAGATTTCGCCCGACCGGCCTTCCGGCAGCTCGCCGAGCAGGTCGGCGGCGGCGTCGGGGTCCATTTCCTCGACGATGTCGGCCGCCCGGTCGGAATCCAGCGACTCGACGATCGAGACCTGGACCTTGGGATCGAGCTCCTCGAGCGCCTCGGCGGCGACTTCTTCGTCGAGGGTCTCGAAGACGGCTTCGCGCTCGGCGTGCGGAAGATCCTCGACGATGTTGGCGATGTCGGCGGGGTGCAGCTTCGAGAGGCCTTCGTAGACGATCTTCAGCTTGACGCGGCGCGCCGGGTCGGTTTCGAGGAGATCGACGTACGCCCACGGGATGACGCGGGGCGGAATGCGGGCGAGCAGCGTGCGCAGCGTGAACGACGGCACGATGCCCTTCGTGAGACGCCGGATCGCGCCCCGGGCGCCCACGTCCACCGCGACCACGCTGAGAACGACGTGGCTGTTGACGGGCGTGGAGTCGAGCTCGACGTCGTTGACGCGGACGACCTTCCGCCCGTGGACGTCGATGATTTGCTGGTCGAGCAGGTCGCGCTTGAGGAGCAGGACGCCGTCAGAGGCCGAGTATTTTTCCCAGGCCGAGCCGTCGTCGGCGGTGCGAACCGTGGACCCGCACGACTTGAGCACCGCGGACGGGAGCACGCGCTCGCCGTCGGCTGTCCTGACGATTAGGTACGCGATCCGGGTCGGGTGGTCCTGCGGAGCGATCGCGATCTCGCGCACGCGTCCGAGGACGGCGCCGGTGGCACCGCGCACGGGAGCGCCGAGGAGTTCGGAGAGCGCGACGAGCGACATTGATGGAAATCCCGCATGAGTCGATTCCCAAGGATAGCAGCATTTCAGTGGTGATGAGCCATCGAATCGCGCGGCTGCGGACGATAACGCACGAACACGTGAAACGAGTGGGGCGACGTGCCGTAGTAGTCGATCATGTTGTCCGGCACGTGGTAGAACGTCACGTCTCCGCCGATGCCGAGAAGTCCCCACGGTTTGCTTACGGCATCGTGGAGGTAGCCGACCGTCGCGGCCGCGACATGTGAAATGCGATGAAAGGACACGAAGCCCGGCGGATCAGGAAAGCCCAGGTCGAGCAGATCCTTGGCTGACGCCTCCACCCGCCCGTAGAAATGCCCGCGCGTGGAGGCGTCAGCCA
>Ga0070665_100008246_pt1 | contig 10542 bp, 9 predicted proteins | sample KBSS13metaG_FD_65862 | JGI IMG/M metagenome (GOLD analysis project Ga0070665, IMG submission 65862) | Switchgrass rhizosphere microbial communities from Kellogg Biological Station, Michigan, USA - KBS S1-3 metaG | ecosystem: Host-associated > Plants > Roots > Rhizosphere > Soil ...
GAGCTGACGCACGTCGTAACCGGCCAATGCCGGCGTCGGCCGCAGCGCGCTCCATCGCTCGGGCCTATGCGACGAGCATGCCGCCGTCGACCGCGAGGTCGGCGCCGGTGATGTACGAGGAAGCGTCCGAAGCCAGGAACAGCACAGCTGCCGCGACCTCGTCGACACGGCCTTCGCGACCCATCGGCACCTGGCCAACCATGCGTGCGCGCCAGCCCGGATCGACCGAGCGCGCCGTGCGCATCGGCGGCATGAACCCCGGGTGCACTGCATTGACCCGGATTCCGGTGGCGGCGTAGCGCAAGGCAGCCGACCTCGTCAGACCGACGACCGCCGCCTTAGACGCGCCATAGGCCGGATGCAGGCCCGCCTGGCCGTTGAACGCGGCGATCGAGCCGATATTCACCACGGTGCCGCCCCCTGCCCGCTGCATCGCCGGCACGGAGTGGCGCAGGCCCAGGAAAGCGCCCTTGGCATTGACGGCCATGAGCCGATCCCACTCCGCTTCGCTCATCGGCACGTCGGCGCCGGTCGTGCTGATCCCCGCATTGTTCACCAGGATGTCGAGCCGGCCAAGCCGATCGACAACCGTGCCGACTGTCGCCTGCCACGCCGCATCGTCCGTCACGTCGAGGACCAGGAATATCGCCTTGCCTCCCGCCTCCTTGATCTCCGCCGCGAGCGCCAGTCCCGGTTCCACCAGCATGTCGGCGAGCGCGACCGCGGCGCCCTCGCGCGCGAAGAGCCGCGCCTCGGCCGCGCCCATCCCGCTCGCGGCGCCGGTGATGAGCGCCACCTTGCCGGCTAGTCTCATGTCGCCTCTCCCTTCCAGCGCAGCAGGATCGCCTCGGCACGCGCGACGACGAAATTGAGGGCCAGCCCGATCATCGCCAGAACCAGGATCGTCCCCAGCACGCCCTCGGCGCGGAACGAAGCGGCGTAGAAGGCGATGCGTTGGCCGAGCCCCATGCGCGCCGAGATCATCTCGCCGACCACGACCGCCAGCAGCGCATAGACGACGCCGAGCCGCATGCCCCCGAAGATCGACGGCACGGCGCCCGGCAGCATGACTTTCCAGAAGAGCTGCCGGTTGGTGGCGCCGAGTGCGCGCATGGTCAGGATCAGCTCGCGGTCGAGCGACTTGATGCCGGCCTCGGTATTCAACATCAGGATGAAGAAGACGAGGCTCACCGCCAGCGCCACCTTCGAGCCTTCACCGACGCCGAACCAGATGATGAACATGGGCGCCAGGGCCACGCGCGGCAAAACGTTCAGGATGGTGAGAAACGGATTGCTGACCTCGGCCGCGAAGGGAAACTGCATGCGCACGATGCCGGCAGCGATACCGGCCGCCGCGCCGAGCGCGAAGCCCGCCAGCGTCTCGCGCAACGTTACCAGAACGTGGGGCCAGATGCTGCCGTCGCGGAACTCCTCGAGCAGGAACATGCCGATCGCACTGGGCTGGGAGAAGAAGAACGGGTCGAGCGCCTTCGCCCGGATCGCCCACTCCCACAGCCCTACGAACAGCACGAGCACGAGCGCCCGTACGGCCCAGACCCAGAAGGCCCGCCGCAAGCGGCGCGCCTCGCGCTCCGCTTCGCTGCGCCGCAACGTCTCCAGGACGCGGGTGTTCTGCGCCCGGTCGCTCATTCCGCAGCCTCTCCCACCTTCAGGGCCTGCCAGACCTGTTCGCTCAGGCGCAGATAGGCGTGGTCGAAGCGGATTCTCTCGGGATCACGCGGCCGCGGCAGGTCGATCGCGATGTCGGCCTGGATGCGGCCAGGGCGGCGGGTCAGCACGATCACGCGATCGGCAAGCGCCACCGCCTCGGCGAGATCGTGCGTTACGAACAGGACGGTTTTGCGGTCGCGCTCCCAGACCCGCAGGAACTCGGCCTGCAGCATCAGCTTCGTCTGGGCGTCGAGCGCGGCGAACGGCTCGTCCATCAGCAGCGTGTCGGGATCGATCGCTAGCGTGCGGGCAAGAGCCACGCGCTGGCGCATGCCCTGCGAGAGTTGCCAGGGATAAGCGTTCGCGAACGACGCAAGGCCGATCATCTCGAGGAGCGCCGTGCCGCGGCGGGCTCGTTCCTCGGGCGGCACGCCGCGCAGCTCGAGGCCGACCTCGAGATTGGAGCGTGCCGAACGCCAGGGCAGCAGTCCGTCCCGGGCAAACATGTAACCGGTGCGGCGCGACGGCTTGAGCAGGCGCTCGCCATTCACCATGACGCTGCCCGCAACCGGCTGGATCAGACCCGCCGCCATGTTGAGGATCGTGGTCTTGCCGCAGCCGCTGGCGCCGACCAGCGCCAGAAACTGGCCTCTGGGCACGTCGAACGAGACGTGGTCCAGCGCCATCATCGGCGTTCCTTCGGGAGTCGTGAAGGCGTGCGACACGCCGTCGACTCGAATCGCGAGGGCCGGGTCCATGGCGCCTAAGACGGAATGTCCCGCCCACCGAGCGCCCGGCTGGCCAAGTCGGCCGGCACCCCGCGGCCGGTGTCGGTGAAAGCGCGCTTCACGGCCTCGACGCTGGGGCTGAAGATCGTCTTTCGATTGACGCGGGCCCATTCGTTGGACGAGCGCAATGCACCAAGCGAGTCCTGGAACTCGGGCATGACGTAACGCGCGAACAGCTCGTAGCTATGCATCGTATCGTGCCGGTTGGCCCATTCGTGGCCGCGAAACAGGACGCCGCCGAAACCGCCATTGCTGTTGGCCAGCAGGCGCCGGATGCCAGCCGTCACCAGTTCGGGCGAGCCGACGAGCGTCGTGCCCATCTTCACGCCGTCGCGCAACGGATCGTCGGATCGGCCGGCAGGGCGGCCGAGCGTCTCGTCGAAGTAGCCGACGGTCTCCCCTCGTTCGCCCCTGCGCACCTGGGCGAGGGCTTCCTCATCGTCCTCGGCGACGTGCATGTTGACGACGACGCGCCACTTGCCGCGATCCATCCGCTTGCCGTGCTGGGCCGCGGTGTCCTCGGCAATCTGCCACTGCTTGCTCAGCGCCTCCGGCCCGCCAGGCAGGCCGGCGCCGATGGACAGCACGCCGACCCCGTGCTTGCCCGCCGCCATCATGCCGAACGGCGTGATGGTAGAAGCCACGGCGATCGGGAAGTGCGGCCGCGAATAGGGCGCCAGATGCAGCCGCGCGTCACGCAGCTCGAACCAATCGGTCTTGATCGTGACGGTTTCGCCGGCCAGCAGGCGCATGATGACGGCGAGCGCCTCCTCCATCCGCCGGCGTTGCTCGATCGGCGGGATGTTGAGCATGTAGGCATCCGAGGAGAGCGCGCCGGGGCCGCAGCCCAGCATCGCCCGCCCGCGCGTCATGTGGTCGAGCTGTACGAAGCGGTTCGCGACCATCAGCGGGTTGTGATAGGGCAGGCTGGTCACGCCCGAGCCCAGCATGATGCGCCGGGTGATCGGGGCGGCCATCGCGATCACCAGTTCGGGCGAAGAGATCGTCTCCCAGCCGGCCGAGTGGTGCTCGCCGATCCACACCTCGTCGTAGCCGAGCTGGTCGAGCCACTGGATCAGCTCGATATCGCGTTCGATGGCCAGCGTCGGATTCTCGCCCAGCTTGTGGAACGGCCCGAGAAAGATACCGAATTTCATCCGCGCGTCCATCCGACCGCTCCCCTGGACTGCCAGTTACTTGAGATACTTCGTGGCGCCGGACCAGGCGAGCTGCTCGCAGCTCTGCACCTGCTCCGGCTTGATCAGGCCGTTGTCGACCTGAAACTTGCCGACATTCACTGTGCCCACGCAATTGAACTTCACGTCGAAGGCATCGTGCAGCCGCGACAGCACGGCCTTCAGCTCGGCGGGCGGCAGCGCCCTGTTGTACTTCGACCAGATCTCGGCAGTCCGGTCGACGTTCTTGAGATCGCGCACGAAAGCGATGGCTTCCTCCTGTGCCGCCTGGAAGCGCTTCATCATCTCGGCGCTCTTGTCCGCGTGCTCCTTGGTCGAGTGGTAGGTGCTCGACGTCCAGGAAGCGAATTCCGCCAGCGTCTTGTCCTTCAGCAGGTCGAGCACGACCCGGCCGCCGAGCCCGACCAGCACCGATTGCACCGGCTCGATCGCCATGACCGCGTCGAGCTGGCCCGCCTTGAAGGCCGCGACGGCGTCGGGGCCCAGACCGACGGCCAGGAAGGTGACGTCCTTCTCCGGATTCATCCCGGCGTCGCGCAGGAAGCGGCGCGCAAAGTTGTGGCCGTCGGAGCCGATGGCCGGCACGCCGATCTGCTTGCCCTTGAGGTCCTGGAACAGCGCCGGATAGCCCTTGGATTGACTGGGCGTGGCAACTCCCTTGTTCACGACCAGGCTCCAGACCGGCGCCGGATAGTTGTCGATGATGTTCACCAGGTCCTTGCCGCGACTGTTGACCAGCATCATGTTGCCGGGGCTGTTGCTCATCAGATCGAGGGCGCCGCTGAACAGCGCGGCCGTGGCGTCGGGCGCGGCACGGAAATCGACCAGCGTGACGTCGAGCCCATGCTTGGCGTAAATGCCCTGCTCCTTGGCGACATAGGCCGGCACGGCAACCAGCGAACCGGTATAGACACCGACACTGCTCTTGATCGCCTGTGCCTGGGCGATGCCCGGCAGGCCGCCGAGCGCGATGGCCGAAAGCGCCATCAGGGTGCGTCGCATCAACATTCGTATCCCTCCCTGGATTCGTTTCTTATCGCTCGTTCTCGAACTCGCCATCGATCCGGATGGCGCCGTCGCGCGCCAGCGCGGCGATCTCCTTCTCGCCGAGGCCCGCCTTTCGCAGGATCTCGGCAGTGTCGGCCCCCAGCCGCGGCGCTCGCGCCTGCCCGCCTACTCCCAGTCCGGCGACACCCGGCCCGAGATGAAGCGTCCCGGTCGCGCCGTAGTCGATCCGGTCGAGTTCCAGCCCGACATGCTCGCCTGCCCGCGCCTCGCGCAGGAACTCGGCGACCGACCGCACGCGCGCCGCCGGCACGCCGGCCGCATTGAGGCGCGGCTCGAGTTCGGCCGCGCCGTGGCGAGCGAATGCCTCCTCCATCAGCCGCACGAGCCTGGAGCGATCGACCGCCGCCACATTGGTCGCGCCGCCCTGGCCGACCGGCGAGACCAGCGCCGGATCGTCGGCCACTCCCGGCAGTCCGATCAGCTCGCACAATCTGCGGAACTGCGCCTGCGTGTTGGCGGCAACGGCGAGCCAGCCATCGGAACATTGGAAGGTCGAGGCGCCGGGAGAGCCGCTGAAGCCCCGATTACCCGCTCGCGGCGCATCGCGGTCGGTCGCCAGCACCCGCGTCACCACCGGCCGCATGAGCTGCACCGCCGATTGCGCCAGCGAGGCGTCTATATGGGCACCGATGTTGCTGGTTGTCCTCCGGTGGATCGCCGCCAGGACGGCCAGCGCGCCGAACAGGCCAGTCGCCATGTCGACCACGGGAAAGCCCACCTTCGTCGGCGGCCCCTTGTCTTCACCGTTCAGCATCATCATGCCTGTCAACGCCTGCACGACCTGGTCATAGGCGCCGAAGCGACTCCATCGGCCAGTCTGGCCGTAGCCCGAGATCGACAGATAGACGATCCGCGGATTGACGGCTTTCACCGCCTCATAGTCGAGCCCCAGCCGCCGCGACGTCCCGGGCCGGAAGTTCTCGATGAAGACGTCGGCATCACGCACCATCCCGAGCAGCAGGTCGCGCAAGCGCGAATTCTTGAGGTCGATGGCCAGCGACTTCTTGCCGGCATTCAAGGCGGCGAAGGTCGTCGAGATGCCGTCGGCGGGTCCGGCATCGACATAGCGCATGACGTCGGGAGCGCGGGGATTCTCGATCTTGAGCACGTCCGCGCCGAAGGCGGCCAAGTAGTGCGATGCCGCCGGCCCCGCGATGACGTGGGACAGGTCGATGACACGCAGATTGGCCAAGCTTTGCACGACGCTCCGGTTCCTCCCCCGGGCGCTCGATGGCGCCTTGGACCGACTGTAGCGGCGTCCTTCGATAAGGATATGATACTCTTTCCGCATTACGTGATCGGTTTTCAATATCATGCAGCTTCCGGATATCGATCATCTCCGCCTCCGCTCGCTGGTTCTGATCGAGACCCTGGCGCAGGGCGGTTCGCTGCATCAGGCGGCCCGGCACCTCAACACGTCGCAGCCCGCGCTCACCGTCATGCTGCGCGACGTCGAGCGTACACTTGGCGGCACTCTGTTCGAACGCTCACGCCGCGGCCTCGTGCCAACGCCGATGGGCGTCTACGCCATCCAGCAGGCCCGCCTCATGCTGGCCGATCTGCGGCGCGTACAGAGCGAGTTTGCCTCCGGTCAGCAAGGCCGCGGCCTGCTACGGGTCGGCGTGCTGCAGCTGCTGATGCTGGAAGTCGTGCCGCGGGCGCTGGTCCTGCTACGCCGATCGACGCCGGCCGTGCGTATCGAGTTCGAGGAAGGCGCCGCGGGCAATCTGCTCGGGCGGCTCGCGGACGGAACGCTCGACCTCGTGGTCGGGCGTATGCTGCCGGAATTCGCCGGCAATGTGGATCTCGAGGCGTCGCTGCTGCTTGCCCAATCGTTCTGCGTCATCAGCGGGGTGCATCACCCGCTCGCCCGCCGCCGGAAACTTTCCTGGACCGAGCTACACGCCTCCGATTGGCTGCAGGCGCCGCCCGACACCGCACTGCACGCCTATTTCGTCGAGGCGTTTCTGCGTCATGGACTCACACCGCCTCAGCCGCTCTACCAGTCGGCGTCGTTCTATTCGTGCGTCACGATCCTTCAGAACTCCGACTGCCTGATGATGGTGCCGCACGAGGTGGCCCAGCACTTCGTCCGCCACGCATCGATCAAGATCCTGCCGGTGCGTCTCGACGAACCGTCGACACCATTCTCCATCGTGCGCCGACGTTCCCGCGCGGAAACGCCGGGCATGAAGGCTTTCGAGAATGCTGTCCGGCAAGTCGTGGAGAGGCGACGCCAATCCGGCAGGCCCGAACGGACTCAGCGCTAGAGCGCATTCCGCTGAGACAGAGTCATTCTCATTGGACCGCGGGCCAATGAGTTCATTCGAATGGAACCTGCTCTAATGTCCTGATTCGAAAGTTCGTGTGACCTGTCTTGGGCGCTCGAGCCGACGCGCCGTGTCATCCCGAGCGCAGCGAGGTCGATCTTGCGAACCTCGGAACAGGGCGCTAGCTGCCGATCTTCTGCCACCAGGGCTTCGAGGGCTGCGGCCAGCCGCGGCTCTCCATGCAGTTGGCGATCACCTTGTCCGAGCTGCGGCTGTCGCCGTAGTTGGCCATCTGTGACGGCAAGTTCTGGCCATAGCGCTCGTAGTTGCCGCTGACGACCTCGCGGCTCGAATCGTCGACGTTGCGCCGCGTCCGCATGTAGTCGTCGGCCGCACCGCGGCAGGCCTCGCGGTCACGGTTGTAGCGATCGGAATTGACGTTCTGGCGCGCGTCGCTTTGTGATCCCTGCTGTTGTTGCTGTTGCTCGCAGCCTGCCAGCATCAGCAAAGAGAAAAGCCCGACGGCCACGATACGCATCACCTCGCCCCCCCAACCGCCGCTTCGATCGCCTGCAAGGCCTCGGATGCCTTGGCCGCATCGGGGCCGCCACCCTGGGCCATGTCGGGACGGCCGCCGCCGCCCTTGCCGCCCAGCGCCGCGACGCCGGCTTTCACCAGGTCGACCGCGCTCAAGGTCCTGGCGAGATCGTCGGTCACGCCGACCACGGCGGACGCCTTGCCGTCCTCCACACCGATCAGCGCGACGACGCCCGAGCCGAGCTTCTTCTTGAACGCGTCGGCCATGCCCTTGAGGTCCTTGCCGGGCACGCCGTTCAGCACGCGCGAGATCATCTTGATGCCGGCGACTTCGCGCATCTCGTCGGCCGCGTTCGCTCCGCCGCCGCCGCCGCCGCCGCTACCGGCGAGCGCCAGCGCCTTGCGTACCTCGGTGAGCTCGCGCTCGATCTTGCGCTGGGCGTCGATCAGCGCCTGCAGGCGGACCGGCAGATCTTCCGGCCGCACCTTCATGACCGACGCCGCCTCGTGCAGCAGGTCGATCTGATGGCGGACATGCGCTTCGGCCGCGTTGCCCGCGACCGCCTCGATGCGGCGCACGCCGGACGACACCGCACCCTCGCCGAGGATGCGGAACAGGCCGATGTCGCCGGTGCGCAGCGCATGCGTGCCGCCGCACAGCTCGACCGAATACTTCTCGCCGTCCGCGCCGCCCATCGACAGCACGCGCACCTCCTCGCCGTACTTCTCGCCGAACAGCGCCATGGCGCCGGCGGCGACCGCCTCCTCCGGCGTCATCAGGCGCGTGTCGACCGAGCTGTTGAGCCGGATGCGCGCGTTGACCTCGTCCTCGACCTTGCGCAGCTCCTCCGCCGAGATCGGCTTGGTGTGGCTGATGTCGAAGCGCAGCCGGTCGGGCGCGACCAGCGAGCCCTTCTGCGCGACATGCGTGCCGAGATGGCGGCGCAGCGCCTCGTGCAGCAGGTGCGTCGCCGAATGATGGGCACGCAGCTGGGCGCGGCGGATCGCATCGACGGTCATCACCACGTCGTCGCCGACCTTGATCGCGCCGGTCTCGACCTTCGCGTGATGGGCATGCAGGTCGCCGACCATCTTGTGCACGTCGGCGATCGCGGCCTCGCCGCCGGCGCCGACGAAGCGGCCGGTGTCGCCCTGCTGGCCGCCGGACTCGGCATAGAACGGGGTCTGGTTGACCACCAGCCAGCCGGCCTGGCCGGCCGCAAGCGCCGTCGCTTCCTTGCCGTCGACGATGATCGCCGTGACCTTGCCTTCGGCGCGCTCGGTGTCGTAGCCGAGGAATTCCGTCGCGCCGACCCTCTGACGCACGTCGAACCAGATCGCCTCGGACGCCGCCTCGCCCGAGCCGGCCCACGCCGCGCGCGCCTTGGCGCGCTGCTCGTCCATTGCCTTGTCGAAGCCGTCCGTGTCGACCGTGATGTCACGCGCCCGCAGCACGTCCTGCGTCAGGTCGAGCGGAAAACCGAAGGTGTCGTAGAGCTTGAAGGCGACCTCGCCCTTCAAGGTGCCGCCGGCACTCAGGCCCTTGGTCTCGTCGTCGAGCAACTTCAGGCCGGTGCCGAGGGTCGTCTTGAAGCGCGTCTCCTCGAGCTTCAGCGTCTCGGCGATCAGCGGCTGGGCGCGTACCAGCTCGGGAAAGGCATCGCCCATCTCCTTCACCAGGGTCGGCACCAGCTTGAACACCATCGGGTCCTGCGCGCCCAGGATGTGCGCATGGCGCATGGCGCGGCGCATGATGCGGCGCAGCACGTAGCCGCGGCCCTCGTTCGACGGCAGCACGCCGTCGGCGATCAGGAACGAGGTCGCGCGCAGATGGTCGGCAATCACCTTGTGCGACGCCGACTGCGCGCCGTCGGGATCGACGCCGGTCTCGTGCGCCACCGCCTCGATCAGGGCGCGGAACAGGTCGATGTCGTAGTTGTTGTGCTTGTGCTGCAGGACGGCGGCGAGTCGCTCCAGCCCCATGCCGGTGTCGATCGACGGCCTGGGCAGCGAGACGCGCTCTTCGCGGGTCACCTGCTCGAACTGCATGAAGACCAGGTTCCAGATCTCGATGAAGCGGTCGCCGTCCTGGTCGGGGCTGCCCGGCGGCCCGCCGGGAATGTGCGCGCCGTGATCGTAGAAGATCTCCGAGCACGGGCCGCACGGGCCGGTGTCGCCCATCGCCCAGAAATTGTCCGAGGTCGGGATGCGGATGATGCGGTCTTCGCTGAGCCCGGCAATCTTCTTCCAGTGATCTGCCGCTTCGTCGTCGGTGTGGAACACCGTAACCAGCAGCTTGTCCCTGGACAGGCCGTACTCGCGCGTGATCAGGTTCCAGGCGAGCTCGATCGCCTGTTCCTTGAAATAGTCGCCGAACGAGAAGTTGCCCAGCATCTCGAAGAAGGTGTGGTGGCGCGCGGTGTAGCCGACATTCTCGAGGTCGTTGTGCTTGCCGCCGGCGCGAACGCACTTCTGCGAGGTCGAGGCGCGCGTGTACGGCCGCTTCTCGAGCCCCGTGAAGACGTTCTTGAACTGCACCATGCCGGCGTTGGTGAACATCAACGTGGGGTCGTTGCGCGGCACCAACGGGCTCGAGGCGACAACCTCGTGGCCGTTCTTGCGGAAGTATTCTAGGAATGTGCGACGAATGTCGCTGACGCTTGCCATGATGCGATCTTTGTAGCGTGTGCGCGGCGGATTAGTCCACAACGGGGGAACACCGGTTCATGGCCGATCCCGGCCACTCCACCGCCACGCTCAGGCTCAAGGTCGGCGATCTCGCCATCGCCCATCCGCTCACGGTGCCCAATGCCGCCGTGCCGGCGACCGCCGTGCTGCCTGCCCTGCAGGGCCTGGTGAACGAGGTGGTCGGCGCGGCGGAGGCGGGTCTTGCCGATCGGCAGGCGATCTCCTGCCGCAAGGGCTGCGGCGCCTGCTGCCGCCAGCTGGTGCCGATCTCGCGCACGGAGGGTGAAGCATTGCTCGCGCTGGTCGAGGCGATGCCCAAGGAGC
>Ga0070665_100008247_pt1 | contig 10541 bp, 6 predicted proteins | sample KBSS13metaG_FD_65862 | JGI IMG/M metagenome (GOLD analysis project Ga0070665, IMG submission 65862) | Switchgrass rhizosphere microbial communities from Kellogg Biological Station, Michigan, USA - KBS S1-3 metaG | ecosystem: Host-associated > Plants > Roots > Rhizosphere > Soil ...
TCCAGGCCGTGACCGAAAGCTGGCGCGACATGATCCGCGTGATGCTGTGCTCGCTGATGAACGTGATCCCGGTGGTGGCCACCATCTTCGGTGCCGCCTACGCGGTGCAGCCAGGCTACGGCATCGGCTTCGAGAAGGACGTGTACCTGTGGATCCCGGTGATGGGCAACATCCTGGCCGTGATCGTGATCCCGTTCGTCGGCAACTTGTCCGACAAGATCGGCCGCAAGCCGCCGATCATCATCGGCGCCCTGGCCTCGGGCCTGCTGTCGTTCGGCTATCTGTACGCCATCAGCATCCACAACGTGCCGTTGGCCATCGTGATGTCGCTCCTGATGTGGGGCGTGGTGTACCAGGGCTACAACGCGGTGTTTCCGAGCTTCTATCCGGAAATGTTCCCCACCCGCACCCGCGTCTCGGGCATGGCGATCTCGCAGAACCTGGGCACCGCCGTCACGGCGCTGTTGCCGGCGCTGTTCGTGGCGGTGGCGCCGCCCGGTGCGACCAACATCCCGCTGACCATCGGCGCCATCACGCTGGCGATTTGCATCGTGGCGGCGATCTCGGCCTGGACTGCGCGCGAGACCTACCGGGTTCACATGAACGACCTGGGCAACAAGGACGCGGTGCCGGTGCCCAAAGAAGAGTACGACCGCATCCGCGAGCGGGCAGTGGTCGACGGGCAGTTGGCCAAGGCCTGAAAGCCAGTGCCAGCGCGCCGCGGCCGCGGGTCGCTCGTGGCAGCCGAAGTCCACGTCAGACGTAACCACAACCGATGGACCCGAAGGAGACCTCGATGTCCCGAGCCCCCGCCCCCGGCGACGAATTCATGATGCGCGACACCGCGTCGCATCCGCCGGCCTATGCGCCCGCTTACAAGACCAGCATCCTGCGCAGCCCGCGGAACGCGTTGATTTCGCTGCAGCAATCGCTGTCGGAAGTGACGGCGCCGGTGTTCAGCGCCGACGAGTTGGGGCCGCTCGACAACGACCTGATCCTGAACGCGTCCAAGGATGGCCTGCCGATCGGTGAGCGCGTGGTCGTGCATGGCTTCGTGCGTGACCAGTTCGGTCGTGCCGTCAAAAACGCCCTGGTCGAGGTCTGGCAGGCCAACGCCAGCGGGCGCTATCGCCACAAGAAGGACCAGTACATCGGTGCGCTCGACCCGAACTTCGGCGGCTGTGGCCGCATGCTCACCGACGACAACGGCTACTACGCCTATCGCACCATCCGCCCCGGCCCGTACCCCTGGCGCAACCGTGTGAACGACTGGCGACCGGCGCACATCCACTACGCCATCTCGGGCGATGGGTGGGTGCAGCGGCTGATCACCCAGATGTACTTCGAGGGCGACCCGCTGATCGCGAGCTGCCCGATCCTTGGCATCGTGCCCAGCGAAGAGCAGATCCGGGGACTGATCGCGCTGCAGGACGTGAGCGGCTTCGTCCCGCTCGACAGCCGTGCGTACCGATTCGACATCGTGCTGCGCGGGCATCGGGCCACGCTGTTCGAAAACCATGTTCAGGGAGCTGCGCAATGAACGACCTGCTTGCCGAAACCGCGTCACAGACCGCGGGCCCCTATGTGCACATCGGGCTGGCGCCGAACCAGGCCGGCTTCGACATCTTCGAAAAGAACTTCGGCAACGTGCTGGTCACGCCGCAGACCAAGGGCGAGCGCATCCGCATCGAAGGGACCGTGATGGACGGCTCGGGCACCCTGGTGCGCGACGTGCTGATCGAGTGCTGGCAGGCCAACGCCGACGGCAAATACAACCATCCCGCCGATCGGCAATCGGGCAAGTCGGTCGACCCGGCATTCCGCGGCTGGGGCCGGGCCTGCAGCGACTTCGACAACGGCATCTACAGCTTCGAGACCATCAAGCCGGGCGTGGTGCAGGGGCGCAAGGGCCGCCCGATGGCGCCGCACATCTGTTTGTGGATCGTGGCGCGGGGCATCAACCTCGGGCTGCATACGCGGCTGTACTTCAGCGACGAGACCGACGCCAATGCCAAAGACCCGGTGCTCAACCTGATCGAGTGGGAAGTGCGCCGCAAGACGCTCATTGCGCAGCGCGAGACGCGCGACGGCAAGGTGATTTACCGCTTCGACATCCGCCTGCAGGGCGAAGGCGAAACCGTCTTCTTCGACATCTGAGCGGCACGCTCCGGCAGTAACCCCCATGCACCGTTCCATCGCCACCGTCTCGCTCTCGGGCACGCTGCGACAAAAGCTCGAGGCCATCGCCGCCGCCGGCTTCGACGGCATCGAGTTGTTCGAAAACGACTTCATCAACTTCAGCGGCTCGGCCACCGAGTTGCGGCAACTCGCCGACGACCTCGGCCTCTCGATCGACCTGTACCAGCCGTTTCGCGATTTCGAGGGCATGCCCGACGCGCAGTTCCAGCGCAGCCTGGAGCGCGCCGAGCGCAAGTTCGACCTGATGCAGGCGCTGGGCGTGCCGTTGATGCTGTGCTGTTCGAACACCTCGCCGATGGCGATCGACGATCGGGAACGCGCCGCCTCGCAATTGCGTACGCTGGCCGAGCGGGCTGCGCGGCGCAACCTGCGCGTCGGCTTCGAAGCGTTGGCATGGGGCCGCCATACCTCGCTGTACGGGCAGGCGTGGGACATCGTGCGGCGGGCCGACCACCCGCATTTGGGACTGATCCTCGACAGCTTTCACACGCTGTCGCTCAAGGACGACCCGCGCGGCATCGCCAGCATTCCCGGCGAAAAGATCTTCTTCCTGCAGATGGCCGATGCGCCGCTGCTGGCGATGGATGTATTGCAATGGGCGCGCCACCATCGGTCGTTTCCGGGGCAGGGGCAGCTCGATTGCGAGACCTTTTTCGAGAACGTCCTGCTGTCGGGCTACCCGGGTCCGCTGTCGCTCGAAATCTTCAACGACGTGTTTCGCGAAACGCCCAATCGGCGCACCGCAGTGGACGCCATGCGATCGTTGCTCTACCTCGAAGACCAGGTGCGCGAGCGCCTTGCGACGCGGGCCGACAAGGCCGACGAGCGCCCGGTGAAGGTGCTCGAGCGCATCGAGCTGTTCAGTTGCCCACCGGCGCCGCGATTGGGCGGTATCTCGTTCATCGAGTTCGCGGCCGACCCTGCGTCGGCAAAGGCCTTCGGCGTGCTGTTCGAGCAACTGGGTTTTCGGCGCGTCGGGCGGCATCGCTCCAAGGCAGTGGACCTGTACCGACAGGGCGACATCAACCTCATCGTCAACGCACAGCCGTCGTCGTTTGCCAGCGAACGCTTCGAGGCCCACGGCGCCTCCGTCTGCGCGCTGGCCATCTCGACGCTCGATCCGCAGGCCGCGGTCGGGCGCGCGACCGCCATGTGTTCCAAGCGCTACGACGGGCCCATCGGGCCCAACGAGGTGCCCGTTCCCTCCATCGTCGCGCCCGGCGGCAACCTGATCTATTTCGTGCCTGCCGACGACGGAAGCAATGGCCTGCTCGAATCCGATTTCGTGTTCGAGCAAGCTGCGGAAGGCGCAGGGGCCGGCCTGCTTGCCATCGATCACATTGCATTGGGGCTGGGTCTGGACCAGCTCGACACCTGGGTACTGTTCTCGCGCGCCGTGCTGGGCCTGGAGCCGGGCGAGAGCCTGGAACTGGCCGATCCCTTCGGCCTCATTCGCAGCCGCGGCGTGGCCAACGCCGAGCGCAGCGTGCGGCTGGTGCTCAACGTGTCGCTCAGCCAGCGCACGCGCACGGCGCACACGGTCACGCGGCGCGGCGCCGGCTCGGTGCATCACATCGCGCTGCGGAGCAACGACATCTTCCAATCGGTCGAGCGACTTCGGGCCAACGGCATCCGGTTCGTGCCGATCTCGCCCAACTATTACGACGACTTGCCGACGCGGCTGGACCTGGACGATGCGCTGCTGCAGCGCCTGCGCGCATCCGGCGTGCTGCTCGACCGCTCGCCGGCAGGCGACTACCTGCACATCTACACCGAGGGCCTGGAAGACGGTCTGTTCTTCGAGATCATCCAGCGCGTCGGCAACTACGACGGCTACGGCGCCATGAACGCGCCGGCCCGCATGGCCTCGCAGGCGCAAGCCGCCGGCGCTTGAAGGCCAAGCCGACCCGGGCCGCTTACAGCAGATCGAAAGACTGCTGCTTCACGTTCTGCGAATCCAGTCCGATCTGAACGTTGAACTTGCCCGCTTCGGCCACGTAGCGCAGCTTTGCATCGAAGAACTTGAGCTTGCTCTCGTCGATGGAGAAGCGCACCACCTGTTCCTCGCCGGGCTTGAGCGCGATCTTGCGGAAGTCGCGCAGCTCCTTCACCGGGCGAACCACCGACGCGGCCACGTCCTGCAGGTAAAGCTGCACCACCGTTTCGCCAGCCAGGCGCCCGGTGTTCTTCACCGTCACGCTGGCCTCGACCTTGCCGTTGCGCGGCATCGTGTTGCTCGACAGCGTCACGTCCGACAGGCTGAAGCTGGTGTAGCTCAGGCCATAGCCGAACGGGTACAGCGGCCCGGTCACTTCCTCGAAATACTGCGAGGTGTAGTTGCCCGGCTTGCCTTCGGTAAACGGGCGGCCCAGGCGCGCATGGTTGTAGTAGGTGGGGATCTGCCCGACCGAACGCGGAAAGCTCAGCGGCAACTTGCCAGAAGGGTTGTAGTCGCCGTACAGCACGTCGGCAATCGCATTGCCGCCTTCGACCCCGGTGAACCAGGTTTCGAGAATCGCGTCGGCTTCTTTCTGCTCGCGCTGCAACGCCAGCGGCCGGCCATTCATCAGCACCAGCACCAGCGGCTTGCCGGTGGCCTTGAGCGCCGTGATCAAGGCGCGCTGACTGTTCGCCAAATCCAGGCTGGTGCGGCTGGACGATTCGTGCGACATGCCGCGCGTTTCGCCCACCGCGGCCACCACCACGTCGGCCTGGCGCGCGGCCTTCACGGCCTCGGCGATCATCGCGGCCGGCGTGCGCTTGTCCTGCGTCACTTCCGGCGCGTCCCAGTTCAAAAAGTTCAGGTACTTGACGATCTCTTCGTTCTCGGTGACGTTGGCACCGCGCGCGTAGATCACCCGGCCGCCTTGCTTGCCGGCAGCCGTGTTCAGCCCCGCGCGCAAGGTGACCTGGGCCTTCGACTCGCCGGCGGCCGACCAGCTTCCCAGCATGTCGATCGGCGCATCGGCCAGCGGGCCGACCAGCGCGATGGTGGCGGTCTTCTTGAGCGGCAGCGTCTGGTTGCGGTTCTCCAGCAGCACCATCGACTTGCGCGCCACGTCGCGCGCCGCCGGACGGCTCAGGCGGCTGTCGGCCTTCAGATCGGGCGGATCGTCCGCGGCCACGCCGATGCGCACGTACGGGTTGTGGAACAGGCCCATGTCGTACTTGGCACCCAGCACCTCGCGCACCGCGTTGTCGATTTCCTTTTCGGCGACCTCGCCCGATTTCACCAGGCCCGGCAGCTCCTTCAGGTAGACCGAGTCGGCCATGCTCATGTCGATGCCGGTCTTGATGGCCAGCTTGGCCGCCTCGCGCTCGTCCTTGGCCACGCCGTGGCGAATCAACTCGACGATGGCACCGTGGTCGCTGACCGTCACGCCCTTGAAGCCCCAGTCCTTGCGCAGCAGGTCTTGCATCAGCCAGGTGTTGGAGGTGGCGGGCACGCCGTTGATCGAGTTGAGCGCGACCATCACCCCGCCGGCGCCGGCATCGATCGCAGCGCGGTAGGGCGGCAGGTAATCCTGGTACATGCGCATCGGGCTCATGTCGACCGTGTTGTAGTCGCGGCCGCCTTCGACGGCGCCGTACAACGCGAAGTGCTTGACCGCGGCCATGACGTTGTTCGGGCCGATCGGCAAGCTGCCCTGGAAGCCCTTGACCGCGGCGCGGGCGATCTCGGAAACCAGGTACGGGTCTTCGCCGAAGCCCTCGGAGGTGCGGCCCCAGCGCGGGTCGCGCGAGATGTCGACCATCGGCGCGAAGGTCATGTCGGCCGCGTCGGCGCTGGCTTCTTTTGCGGCGGTGCGCGCCATCGTGGTCACGGTGTCCATGTCCCAGCTCGATGCCAGGCCCAGGCCGATCGGAAAGGTGGTGCGATGCCCGTGGATCACGTCGAACGCGAAGAACATCGGGATCTTCATCCGGCTGCGCTTGGTGGCCGCGTCCTGCAGCTGGCGGTTGTGCGGGCGGTTGACCGAGTTGAAGGTGCCGCCGACACGGCCGGCCGCAATCTCGTCGGCCAGTTGCGCGATGGGCATCTCGGGGCCGATGCTGATCAGGCGCAGTTGCCCGATCTTCTCGTCGAGCGTCATGCGCGAAATCAGGTCGTTGATGAAGGCCGGCTTGTCGCTGATCGGTACGGGATTGGTTTGGGCCGGTGCCAGCGGGCAGAAGAGGGCAGCGACCAAGCCGAATGCGTACAAGATTTTCATTGGATGTTCTCTGGGACGGGCCCGCAGCATGAAGCGCGCGAGTGTATGAGGGGATACGACACTCGTTGCGTCGGGGTTGTTCCCGAACAAGTGCGCTCATCGACTGACGCCGGCGGGGCCGGTTTGGCTGCATGCTAACAATGGCAACCCTGTCGTGAACGTGCCTCGATGCTCCGAGCGGCATGTCGGTTGCTACATTGCCATTTGGCCTTCCAGAGGAGAGATCCGTGCTTCGCATTGCCGCCATGACCCATGCCCGCCATCGCCTTCGACCTGCCGCGTTGTTTTTGTTTGCCCTCGTCTCACTGCTCGGCGCGGCGCCGGCGTTGGCCTTCACGCTCGACGACGTGGTGGCGCGCGCCCAGGCGTCCGCGGGCAGGCCTTACGTTGCGCCGGTCAGCAATCTGCCACCTGCTTTCAACCAGCTGCAGTTCGGCGACTACGCGCAGATCCAGTCGAAGCCGCAGCGCTTCGGCTGGCGCGAGCTCGACACGCCCTTCAAGCTGAACTTCTATCACCAGGGCATGCAGTTCAACGTGCCGGTGAAGATCAACGAGATCAACGGCAACGTGGTCGAAGAGATCAAGTACCAGGCCGACCGCTTCGACTTCGGCACCCTCAAGCTCGACAAGAGCGCCACCAGCCATCTCGGTTATGCGGGCTTTCGGGTGTTGTTCCCGATCAACGAGGCCGGCAAGGAAGACGAGGTGATGAGCTTCCTGGGCGCCAGCTACTTCCGCGTGATCGGCAAGGGCCAGGTCTATGGCCTGTCGGGCCGCGCACTCGCGCTCGACACCACGCCGCCCGGCGGCGAGGAGTTTCCGGCGTTCCGCGAGTTCTGGATTCAGCGGCCGCAACCGCAAGAGCGTGACCTGGTGATCTTTGCCTTGCTCGATTCGCCGCGGGCCACGGGCGCCTACGAGTTCACGCTGCGGCCGGGCACCGACGCGATCCTCGATGTGCGGGCGCGCGTGTTCCTGCGCGACAACGTCAATTTGCTGGGCATCGCGCCGCTCACCAGCATGTTCCTGTTCGGCCCGAACCAGCAGGCCGACCGGCGCAATTTCCGGCCGGCGATCCACGATTCGAACGGCCTGGCCATTCACACCGGCAGCGGCGAGTGGTTGTGGCGACCGCTCAACAACCCGCAGAACCTGGCGGTGAGCACCTTCACGGTCGAGAACCCGCGTGGCTTCGGCTTGCTGCAGCGCGCGCGCGAGTTTTCTCGCTTCGAAGACTTGCGCGACCGGTACGACCTGCGCCCGGGCGCCTGGATCGAACCGCGTGGCGATTGGGGCAAGGGCAAGGTCGAACTGGTGGAGATTCCGACGCCCGACGAAACCAACGACAACATCGTTGCGTTCTGGATTCCGGATGCGCCGGGCGTCAAAGGCCAGGCGCTGTCGTACGACTACCGCATGCACTGGACCATGGCCGAGCCCTCGTTGCTCGATCGCGAGACTGCGTGGGTCAAGCAGACTTTCCACACGGCGGGCGAGCAGTTGCAGTCCAACCTGATCCGCGCCCCCGACGGCAGTACCGCGTTCCTGGTCGACTTCGAAGGCCCGGTGCTGGCCGACCCCGCCGGCACCGGTGCGGTCACCGCGCAGGTCAGTGTGAGCGACAACGCCGAACTGGTCAGCAGCGCGGTCGAGCGCAATCCGGCGATCAAGGGCTGGCGCCTGACCTTGCGGGTGAAGGTCAAGGATCCGAAGCAGGCGGTCGAGATGCGCGCTGCGTTGGTGGGCGCCGGCAACAAGGTGCTGAGCGAAACCTGGAGCTATCAGCTTCCACCCGATACCCGTCCACCGCGCTGAGGCAGGCAGTTCAGAGTCAAAGCCCCTTGCGCAGCTCCGTCAGCAACTGCTCTCGCTCGTCGCCCTCGGCGGCCAGGTCTGCCAGCAACACATGAAACTGTTCCATCGTCTGCGCCTTGGCCGCGGATCGTTTCACCAGCACGCTGGCAACGGGACCAATGCGCTTGGTGAGAACCCGCAGCGCCGCCGCCACGATCTCGGGCGACATCGGCCGGCCCTTCGCCTGCCCTGCAGGGTTCGACCCGGGCGTGTGCGGCTGCGCCGCTGCGGCGACCTTGGCTCCGCCGGTCGTTCCGCCCAACCGGGCGTGAAAGCGTGCACGGTCGGCATCGCTTGGCAGTTGCTCATCGATGGCCGAGGCGAGGCCCGCCAGATCTGGATGCAACTTCGCGGCCTGCCGCACCATGATCCTGGCGATCGGGCCGACAAGGTGGGCAAGCGCGGCCTCGACGCGAAGCAGCGTGGCCGGGTCCCAGCCCGGTATGGGCGTGGGGGTGGGGGTGGCGACCGCCGGCGGAGTACGGCCGGAGCTTTCGGACACGCCCACGGCCGGTGTGGTCCGCGCGTTGCCGCTCACCACGATCGCAGTGGTCTCGCCCGTGTTCCGGGGGGCGGCGAGCTTGCGTTCGGCCAGCGCCTGGCGGAAGGCGGCCGCGCTGGGGTAGCGATCGGCCGCGTTCTTGGCCAGCGCCTTGGCGACGATGTCGTCGTAGAACTCGGACCGCGCACACTCCGCCACGCCGCTCGGCGGCACCGCCTGATCGTTCAGCACCTTGTGCATGACCTCCGCGGACGTGCCCTCGAAGGGCGGACGGCCGACCAGCAGGAAGTAGAGCAGCGCGCCGCTGGCAAAGATGTCGACCCGATGGTCCAGTTTTCCGCCGGCATACTGCTCGGGCGCCATGTAGCCCGGCGTGCCAAGGGTGGCAGTGATCTTCGTGTGCATCAGCGACTCGATGCGCGCGATGCCGAAGTCGGTAACCTTGAGCAGGCCGGCGTTGGTGACGATGAGGTTGGCCGGCTTGATGTCGCGGTGCCATACGCCATGCAGGTGGGCGTAGTCGAGGGCCCCGAGCAGTTGGTCCATCAGCGTGAGGACATCGCATTCGGGCAGCCGCGGCGTGGCGTGAAGGATCTCCGAGAGCGTTCGGCCTTCGACGTATTCCATCGCGATGTAGGCCGCATCCTGGTCTTCGCCGTACTCGTAGATGGCCACGATGTTGGGATGCGACAAGCGGCCCACCGCGCGCGCCTCGTTCCTGAAGCGCTCGGTGGTCGGCATGCCCGACAAATCTTGCCCGATCAGCGCCATGTGGATCGTCTTGATGGCGACCGGGCGGTTGATGTCCAGGTCGAATGCTTCGTAGACGACCCCCATCCCGCCCGTCCCGAGGACCCGGGCGATCGGGTACTTGCCGATCACTGCCGGGTGGGTCATGGCCAGGCAGGCGTGCTCATGTGTCGAGCATCCGCATCGCGTGCACCATGCTCTTGCGCATGCGCGTGAACGACTCCGCCAGGCTGCCGATCTCGTCTCTGGACTTCACGTCGAATTCGGGCGCGTCGAGCTCGCCCAGGCTCACCCGGTCAGACAGTTCGGACAACCGGCTCACCGGCCGGATCACCAGCTTCCAGAGCATCAGGTTGAGTGCCAGTCCAATCATCAGGAACACGCCGACCAGAAGAGCCATGACCACGTTGAACGCCCGGTCGGCGCGCGCCAGCGGAACCGACATCGGCACCGAAACCACCTGTGCGCCCAGCACCTCGTTGAGCGTCCAGCCGAAGCCGTTGGCGGGGCCGTACTTCTCGACCAGCGGCTTGGGCGCGGCTTCCACCGTGCTGTGGCAGCGCAGGCAGGCCGCGTTGCCAATCGTGATCGGGCGCGCGATGTAAGTCACTAAGCCGGTTGGCGTACTACGCTGGCCGATGAATTCGGTGGTGTCGGTCGACTGGCGAAATTTCTGGATCACGTCTTCCTCCCAGGCCTGCGCGCGGTCGCGCGGATTGGTGGGGTTGAGCATGGCCTCCTTGTAGGCGTACTCGGGATGGTTCTTGCGCAGTGTGTTGAGCACCTCGGTTGCCGAGTAGGCCGGTATCGACTGCGGCAGAAACGTGTAGGTCATCTGCGTCTCGAGCAGCGGCGCGATCTGCCCGATGGTGTAGCTCCTCACGGCGACCGCGCTCTCCATCAACAGGCGGCCACGGTCCAGCACTTCGGCGTGCGCGCCTTCTTGCAGCAATTTGCGCGCGACGTAGCTCGAGGCACCGAGACCCATGGCGAAAACGAGCAAAAACACGAGGTTGAACT
>Ga0070665_100008249_pt1 | contig 10539 bp, 9 predicted proteins | sample KBSS13metaG_FD_65862 | JGI IMG/M metagenome (GOLD analysis project Ga0070665, IMG submission 65862) | Switchgrass rhizosphere microbial communities from Kellogg Biological Station, Michigan, USA - KBS S1-3 metaG | ecosystem: Host-associated > Plants > Roots > Rhizosphere > Soil ...
CATCCGCGAACGGACGGTCAAGGCTCAAGGATACGATACGTTTCAAGAGCGGATTGTGCTTGAACGGGCGGCTGAGACACGCCATGAATTTCTCAGCCCAGAGTTGGAGGCGAAGCGAAAACGGTTGCTGGACGTGGCGGTGCAGATGATGGTTTCCCAGCAAGTCGTGGCAAAACAGGACGAGAACGGCATTCGAGCTATGCGGGATCGCTTCGAACAGGTATTCGGCAAAGGCGAGTTGCATGGCTTCGCGCAAGCATTGGAACTATGGTACGAAAGACGATGAGGAATTCGACAGGGTCAACACCGTCATTGGAGAAACGTTCGCTCACTCCGCCGAGATGAACCGAGTACGGCCGGCGGCGCGCCGGACTTCGGTTTGCTTTCTTCTAGTAACTCCGTAATCCCCACACCGATAGAGTCCCCTCCCGAATGGACGTAGCTGTTTCTGCTCTTCCTGATAGGAAAGAGATCGGGGACGGCCTATACAGGCACAATGCAGCTCAGTGACAACATCGAGTATCACCTTATTAAAGATCCCGTGAAGGGGACTGCCTCGTCCTCTCTTGGACGTGGCCGGGTCATTCTTGGCTGGGTGGGTGTCCTGATGATACTTCTCGCGACCCCGCCAGGTTGGGGACACGATGCCGCCATGAGCCCGGTAGGGAAGTTGACCGCCATCCAGGGGCACACCGTCATCGGCCGCCCAGGCAGCACGGTATCCTTGCGGGCCCAAGTTCCGGATGAGCTCGCGTATCAGGATGTCATTCGAACCGGTGCTCAGTCCCGATCGAAAATTCTTTTTGAAGACGACACGCTCCTCACGATGGGAGACAGCAGCGTCGTCGAGATTGCGGGAACCACCTACGCCTCCAGCGTCGATACACGCAGCGTGACGGTCAAACTCACTCGAGGAAAGGTGAGAGCCTTGGTGGGTCGCATTGTCGGAAACCAAAGCTCGGAGCTGATTGTTCTCACCCCGACAGCGGTGGCATCTACTCAGGGCACGTATTTCGTGGTGTGGGCCGACGAGACGGTCAGCGGCGTCGCGAATATTGGAAGGGCCGGTCAAGTGCTCTTCACATCCGGGCCTCGAACGGTGGCGCTTCAGCCGGGACAGTTCACCGTCGCCATCGCTCATATGAGTCCTGAAACGCCGAGCGCGCTGACCGCTGCCCCTGCCACTATTGCGGAGATGGTCGCGTCAACGGAGTTTGCAGACGCTGTTATTCCGTAGCGAGCGCTCCGCTGACGAAGCGCCCTCCCTGCATCACGGCGATTCTCTTTTCCGCATCGAGGAGAACATCGATGCATTTCAGTGGATCGCCATCGATGAGTAAAAGGTCGGCGTCCTTGCCCACTTCGATCGACCCAATCTTATGCCCAAGACCGAGAAGGGCGGCGGCCGACGATGTGGCGGCGCCAAGCGCGTCCATCGGGCTCATCCCCAGCGCAACCATCCGCTCCAGTTCCTGTGCGTTTTCTCCATGATGATTGAAGGGCGTGCCCGCATCCGTGCCGAGGGCAATGTTGATCCCGGCACGCAAGGCCTTTTTAAAACTGAGTTCATGGCGAGCTTGCATGGATTTGGCTTTCGTGAGGGCCGACTCCGGAATGCCGCACGTCGCGAGGCAAGACGCCGTAGTGGCTAGCGCGGACAGCGTAGGCACCATGAAGACGCCGTATTCACGCATGAGGCCGGCGGCCTCTTCATCCATCAGTGTCGCGTGCTCGATGGAATGCGCGCCGGCTTTGACGGCGTTCTTCATCCCCTCCGAGCCGTGCGCATGGGCGGCCACCCGGCGTCCCGCGCGTCGCGCTTCTCCCATCCCTGCCGCCAGCTCGTCCGGAGTCATCTGCGCGCACTCCGGTGACGTGCCGGGTGTCAGCACGCCGCCCGAGGCGATGAACTTGATGACCTCCGCGCCGGCCGCCAACTGTTCTCGCACCGCGCGAACGACTTCGATCGGCCCATCCGCTTCTCGACCGATGAAACGCGCGTGGCCGCCGGTCATACAGATGGCCAACCCCGCGGCGACAATGCGCGGCCCTGGAATGAGACCGCCGCCGATCGCCTGCTTCAAAGCGAAAATCGAGTGATCGCGACACCCCACGTCGCGCACCGTGGTGAATCCGCCTTCCAGCGTTCGTCGCGCGAATTGCGAGGCCTTGAGGATCGTCAACGCCGCCGATTCCTGCTCGATCGTACGCACGACATCCGCGTCGGCGCCCAGACACAAATGCACATGGCAATCGATCAGCCCCGGTAAAACCGCCAGACCCCGCACGTCGGGTGTTCGCGCACCGCGGGGGATGGAAACGTGGCGGTCCGCTCCCACCGCCGAGATTCGACCGTCTTGAATGACCACGGTCATTCGTTCGCGCGCGCTGCCGAGACCGTCGATCAACCGAATGTGCCGCAGCGCAATCGTGGGCAGCATGGGTTATTCTTCGACTGGAATTGTGATGACGATTCCACCCATCACATCGTTCAGCTTAAAGTCACGGCGGGGACTGTTCGGGTGAGCGTTATGACAATCGATGCATGATTGAGAGATGGCGATATCGGCATAGATAGCCTGAAAGGAGCGTTCCCGACCCAGTTTGACAAATCCGGTATAAGGCTGCGTCGGGTCTTTTGCGATGGCTTCGAGTCCCTTCCGTTCGAAATCGGTGGAAGGCGCGTTCCAGACATAAATGGGCCACAAACTCGCGAGACGATATTTGAGGCCCGTGCCTTTTTCGCTCATCAGCCGACCCGTTTCGATCAGAAATTGGGCCGGTAACGGGAGCACGTCTTCCTGTTTCCAGTATTCCGCCGCGGTGACGATGCCTTTAGCCTGCAGCTTATCGACGACATGCGTGGCATAGATCGTCCGATTGGCTTCAATGACGGCGTGGATTTGTTCGGCAACTTTGGCCGGATTCAACGTGACGTCCGAATCCTGAGACTTGACGAACGACGAGAGGCCCCACACCGAGAGGCCGAGGCACAAACCGAATACGATCAAGAAGAAGCTCCGCAGTGTCATGACAGCCTTTTCTCCACTCTCACATACGATGGACTGCGCGTTTGCAGCGAATGATCAAAATCACTTCGAGGCCACGTTCTCGATTCGAGCCGCGGCGTCGAGTGCCGCGCCGGCGCATTGGATCCAACCTTGTGCCAAAAACATCTGCTCCACCGCGCCGAGAAGCGCCTCCACATTCGCACGGGTGGAGGATTCACCCATCAAACCGACACGCCACGCCTTGCCTTGCAACGGACCCAACCCGGCTCCGATTTCTATTCCGTATTCCTGCAGTAAGGTCTTGCGCCCCCACGCCTCGTCGATGCCGGGTGGCGGTGCGACGCAGTGCAGCGTCGTGAGACGAGCGCCTTCCTGCGCGGTCGGCTCGAAACCGAGCGCGTCAAGTCCCGCCATGAGTGCGTGGCTGTTGGTGCGGTGCCGAGCGTATCTTGCGTCAAGCCCCTCCTCATCGACCAACCGTAGCGCCTCCTGTAAGGCATAGATCATGGAAATGGGCGCCGTGTGATGGTAAGCGCGTTTCGAGCTGACCCAGTAATCGGCAATCAAGGAGACGTCCAGGTACCAGCTTTGGCAGGGCGTGCGGCGCGACCGAATCGCCGCGAGGGCCCGTTCGCCGATCGTGAGCGGCGCAAGGCCCGGCGGGCAACTGAGACACTTTTGCGTGCCGCTATAGGCGATATCGATGTTCCAGCCGTCGACGTCTAAAGGAAGGCCGGCCAGCGAGGTCACGGCATCGACGATCAAGAGCGTATCGAAATGTCGGCACAGTCTGCCGATGTCCTCCAGAGGTTGATGGACTCCCGTAGAGGTTTCGGCGTGCACGACCGCGACGGCTTTGACCGGCGCATGCCGCTTCAATGCGTCTGCAATCGCGTCCGGTTCAATAATGCGGCCCCAGGGAGATTCGATCGGGATAGGACGGCCTCCGCATCGTTCCACCATGGCGGCCATGCGCGAACCGAAGACGCCGTTGATTCCGACGATGACCGCATCGCCGTGTTCAATCACATTGCTGAGCGCGGCTTCCATCCCGGCCGACCCGGTCCCGGAGATTGGAATCGTCAATGGATTTGCGGTGCGAAAAAGCGAACGCAACCGGCGTTGCACCTCATCCATGATGGTCAGAAAGGCGGGATCGAGATGTCCGATCAGCGGAACGCTCATCGCGTGCAACACGCGGGGATGCACCATACTCGGACCGGGACCGAGTAGGAGTCGAGCCGGAGGAAGGGGAGCATCGTCGTATCGTTTCACTACCGTTCTCTCTCTATCCAATGAAGGGCACTCATTATAGCGAATGCCGAGGGGAGCATGCTACGGGAAGCTACACAGCTGCAGCCGTGCGACGGAGGATGGTATAGTCGCGCCCCATGGACGACGATTCTTCACTCTCCGGCACAGATTCTCCGCCGAGCGCTCAACCGCCGGCGACTGTCGATTCGACTCGGGCCGTGCAGTTGTCGACGGCGTTCACCGTCTTGATGGCGCTCGTGCTGGCGGGCGGCATGGCCTTCCTCGTCTGGCTCCAGATGACCATTCCTCCGTTGGATCGGGTCGCGTTTCCAGAGCGCGCCCTTTTCCTGATGGTCAGCCAAACATTGGATGTGGAGGAAGCCATTGCCCATGCGCCTGCGTGGGAGCGCCTGTTGTATCAATTGACGACGGATAACGGTTCGAGTGATCTCAACCAGGCAATCGCCTGGTATCGCGAATTGAGTCGCGTGACTTTTAATCCAGAAATTCATCTGCAGCGCGCGACGCTGGAAGCGGAAGCCGGACATCTGGAAGAGGTTCGGCAGGAGGTTGCCGAGTGGGACAATCGCGAGGTGCCCTTTCCGCTCTATGCTCGGCTGATATACGCGGCTTATCTTGATCGAAAGGTTGACCGTGCGGTCGAAGATGTGTTGCAGGCGGAATTGGCCGACGCACTCCCGTCCGGTTGGTTTTACACGAAGCTGGCGATGCGTTTGGCGGAACGGTCTGATGATGAGGCACGCACAGATGCGATCCGGGCGGAGTGGGACCGGCGGATCACACCTCTCTTAGAGCGAGTGCGTCTGCTTACCTCGATCGAGCTTGGCATCATGCTGATTGGCCTGGTGGCGCTTGGGCTTCTCCTTCGCGGCCGGCATCCATACACGGTGAGCACCGCCCCCCTTCCTCCACTATGGCGCGGCCGAGTCGGGGTCGTGGTGCTCATCCGTGGGGCCGCATTGGGTCTCTTGCTCAGCGTCGCCGTCCTATTGTGGGAAACCCACAGCCTCTTGCTGCGCTTACTCAGTATTCCCTTGGCAGGTTTGCCGCTGTTGGCACTGACTCGACAGTATCTGCTTGCGCCGTATGGCCTTGGTTTTGTCGGCGGCTTTGGGTTGGTTCCGTTGCGCGGAGGTTGGTCGCGGCTGGTCACGGCCGCTCTTGCCGTGTTGGCGATAGGGTTGGTGGGCGAGTGGGGACTAGGCCAGCTTGCCGAATGGTGGGGCGTGTCGAGTCATTGGACAGAATGGTTCGATGCGGATTTGGCATGGGGCAGCCTGCCCGAGGTGATGGTGAGCCTTCTGGAATTCATCGTGCTGGCGCCTATCTTCGAGGAAGTCGCCTTCCGTGGTGTGTTGTTTGGCACGTTGCGCAAAAAATTCTCCTGGGGGTGGTCGGCCGTTCTCAGCGCCGGAATTTTTGCGCTCGCCCACGGCTACGGGGTGCTGGGCTTCATTAGTGTGTTCTGGAGTGGAATGCTGTGGGCGTGGATCTATGAAAAAACGGGCAGCCTGCTTCCCAGCATGTTCGCGCACGCCGCCAATAATCTGCTTGTGTGCCTGTCCATCCTTTATCTGCTTCGAGCCTAACTCTTGACCGTCCGGTTGGAAGCGCCTTCGTATGGAAAACGAAAAAAAAGTTATCACTACTCGTAGGTAGCCGATCAAACATGAGAGCACAACGAGAGAGATCAATTAGGCTTTGCCGAAAGCCTCTTGCAATTGAGTAATCAGCGTGTTTCGATCGAACGGCTTTTGAAGGAACCCGATGGCGCCGGCGTTGAGCGCTTCCTGTCGAAGTGTGGCATCACCATGGCCGGTCATCATGACTACTGGGGTTGACGGCCGTAGCGTAAGAATGTGGCGGAGCAGGTCGAGTCCATTCATCCCCGGCAACTTGATGTCGCTGAGCACGATGTCATAATTATGACTGGCAATGAGGCTGAGAGCATCTTCCGGCACCGCCGCAGTCTGTAGATGTACATCGTCCAATCTCATCAAGATCATGGAGGTCAAAGCATCCAAGAGTGCCGGGTCGTCATCGACGATGAGAATGGATCGAGCCATACGGTCTTCAAGATAACGATATCCGAAGGCTCAGTCTGTCATCTACATGTCAGAAAAAAAAGAAAGTTTTGTCATAAAATTTGAACATCGCTGCTGTCTGTTTATGTTACATTAGCGCCCGTGATGACCAAATCTTCAGAAACCCATCCCAATCATTTGGTTGGCAGTCTTCCCCAGGCCATTCAAGATAGTCTGTTGTCCAAGATGGACTTAGTCCACCTGCATAAGCAGGAAATCATCTATGAGCAAGGCGAGCCGATAGACTACGTGTACTTTCCATGTTCCGCCGTGATTTCACTGCTCACCGTGATGGAGGATGGCTCGTGCGTTGAGGTCGCGATGATCGGCAACGATGGTTTTCTTGGGTTGCCTAGATACTTTGGGATGGAATTAGCCTTCGCGCGCGGGATCGTCCAAGTTCCGGGGGAGTCCCGTCGGATGCGGTCGAGCCTTTTTGAAGAAGAAATCGAACGGAACGTATACTTGACCGAACAGATCCGCCGTTACGCGAATGCCATGCTGTCGCAAGTCGCGAGATCTGCGGGCTGCAACCGGCTGCATACTGCGGAGCAGCGTTGCGCAAGATGGCTGAGCATGGCGCATGATCGCGCCCATACGGATGAGTTTCCGTTAACACAGGAGACGGTGGCCGAGATGTTGGGCATCACCAGGCCGAGCGCTGGGTTGGTCCTGCAAAGTCTGGAAAAACAAGCGGTCATCCGGGCGACGCGCGGGAAAATTACGGTCTTAGACTCCGGCAAATTAAAATCCATTTCCTGCGAATGCTACCGTTCAGTCGAGAATTCGACCGATACCTGTCAGTAATTCCTCGGTCAAAAAAATCCATGCAAGGCGCGTGATGTTGCCGTTGGTTCAGTCGGCTCAACTCAAAGAGCCCTCATGTCCATTCCCACCTGCCACCATTACTTGGTCTCCGAAACGCTCTAGAAACAATCTGGCGCAGCGCTTCCTAATTGCATCCGTCCGAACAGATTGGATCATCAAAGCGATTCATAGTCGAGCCTAATTCTCCTAACCATGGTATCAACGGTCATTTCGGACTAGTACCGCCGTCTGCTCATACCCTTCTCAATCAACCAGGCTGATGAGATCCCTAGAGACAATCGCCGATCGTAATTGTTTGTCAGAGTTTCCCCGCTTTATTTTCCCCTGCTGCCCAGGAAATTATGACTCGAATGATAACGGATTGTAGTAAAGACGAGCGCGGTGGACAGAATAGACTGTTAGTCCAACTTTCGGTTTACCAGCAGAGTTTGGTTTCAAAATCGGAAATGGTCTTGCGTACGAGAGGGACGGTTCTGCACGAGCAGGGCTCTGTCGTGCCTTATCTCTATTTCCCGCAATCCGCTGCAGTGTCGCTGTTGATCATTCCGGAGGATGGCTCGAGTGTTGAAGTCGCAACGGTCCGTAATCTTTTAGAATTCATCGGTCGATTGTAGGAGGCAGACTGTCGACGAGGCATCCATATCGTCTGGTAAGCTGGGGTATGGGGCTTAAGGATTATCGAAAGAAACGCGATTTCAAACGGACGCCAGAACCCGCCGGCCGCATCCATTCTCAGGGCCCGCAACGCTCGTACGTCATCCAAAAGCACGCAGCCACTCGATTGCACTACGATCTTCGCCTGGAAGAAGACGGTGTACTAAAGAGCTGGGCGGTTCCGAAAGGTCCCAGCCTCGATCCGAAAGAGAAGCGTCTGGCCGTTCAAGTCGAAGATCATCCAATCGAATACGGCGGTTTCGAAGGGGTAATTCCGGAGGGGGAATATGGCGGCGGTCGTGTGCAGGTCTGGGACCGAGGGTCCTGGACACCCGAAGGAGATCCACATGAAGGTTTGCGAAAAGGAAAGCTGAAATTTCATCTTCAAGGCGAAAAGCTGCGTGGCGGGTGGAATCTCGTCCGCATGCACGGTCAAGCCGGGGTACCAGAGAAAGGGAAGACCAACTGGCTCTTGATCAAAGAAGCCGACGAGGAGGCGGCGCCTCAAGATCAACGTGATATTGTGCAAGAGCGACCGGAAAGCGTGCTGAGCGGAAGGCGGATCGAGGACATGGGAAAAGAACCGGAGTCAGTCTGGCATAGCAATCGGGACCAATCCACCTCGGCATCGAAGTCAGGAATCGATCCGTCGCGCATGGAAGGAGGAAGAAAAGCGTCTCTTCCCCAGCTCATGCCGTTTCAACTGGCCACCTTGACGGATCGGTCACCGGTTGGAGATGAGTGGCTACACGAAATTAAACTCGACGGCTTTCGCATGCAGTGTCGCATCGAGAAGGGTAAAGCCCAACTACTCACGCGAACGGGCCAGGACTGGACGCATCGATTTACCGACGTCGCCCAAGCCGCGGCGCGGTTGCCCCTGCGAACCGCTTTATTTGATGGAGAACTGGTGGCGTTGCAGCCGGATGGCCGGAGTTCGTTTCAATTGCTCCAAGGCGCGTTGAGCGAGGGCGCCGACGCGACCTTGGCCTACTATGCCTTCGATGTGCTCTATCTCGATGGATACGATCTGTCGGACGTGCCGCTCCTGACGCGCAAAGAAACGTTGAATCGCGTCCTCGAGTCGGAGCCGAAGGACGGCGCGCTTCGTTACAGTGATCATGTGATCGGCGGCGGACAGGCATTCCACGAAGCGGCCTGCCGGCTGGGTCTGGAAGGGATGATCGCGAAGCGAAAAAACTCGCCGTATCAACCCGGCCGCGGCGGCGATTGGCTCAAAGTGAAGTGCCTGCAGCGGCAAGAATTCGTGATCGGCGGATTTACCGATCCGTCCGGCTCTCGCACCGGCTTCGGAGCGCTTCTCATCGGAGTATACGAAGGGAACGCGTTGATGTACGCCGGGCGGGTGGGCACCGGCTTCAACACAGGGCTGTTGAAAACCCTTGCGGCCCGATTGCAGCGATTGGAGCGCCCTCAGTCGCCGTTTAAGAACCGCGTGCCGGGCCCGTTACGGGACGTCCATTGGGTCAAGCCGGATCTGGTTGGAGAGATTGCCTTTACTGAATGGACCTCGGATGGCGTACTACGGCATCCTTCTTTTCAGGGGCTTCGTGAGGACAAGAAGGCCATAGACGTGAAACGTGAAACTCCACAACCGCCTCCCGATGATTCAGCCCCTCCGCCGAAGGCTGATCGAAAAGCCGCGTCTCGCCCGAGTGCGCACGTGGAGATTGCCGGAATTCGACTCACGCATCCCACACGCATCTTGTATCCTCAACAAGACGTCACAAAACAGGACCTCGCGCGCTACTATGAATCCATCGCCGAGTGGGTCTTACCGCACCTGGCGGGGCGACCCGTGATGGTTGTGCGTTGTCCTGAGGGAGCCGGGAAAGACTGCTTTCATCAAAAGCATATGAATCGAATGGTTCCGGCAGCGGTGAAGTCGATCGATGTCAAGGAAGAAAGCGGCGCCTCCTCAGCATACTTAATGGTTGACGATCTCCCGGGTTTGATCTCCCTTGTACAAATGGGGGCGCTGGAGCTACACGTGTGGGGAGCGCGGGCGCCCCGACTGGAAAACCCCGATCGCATGGTCTTTGATCTCGACCCCGATGAAGGGTTGCCCTGGGCGCGTGTGACGGAAGCGGCGGAACTGATTAAAGACCGATTAGCGACGATGAAGCTGGACAGTTGGGTGAAGACGACAGGTGGCAAAGGCCTGCATGTGGTCGTGCCCTTGACCGGGAAACAGACGTGGGAGGAGGTCAAGGGGTTTTCTCAAGCGCTCGCCGAACGTTTGGTGAAGGAAGCGCCCGATCGGTATACCAGCAAGATGTCCAAGGCGGGTCGTCGGGGGAAAATCTTCATCGACTATTTGCGCAACAGCCGAGGCGCGACGGCAGTAGCGGCCTATTCAACACGCTCGCGTGCCGGCGCAACCGTATCCGTGCCCGTTCGATGGGAGGAATTGAGTCGGCTCACGCTGGATGAGTTCACGGTCAAGACCGTTCCGCGCCGGTTGAAGATGCTGAAGGAAGATCCCTGGAAAGACCTGTGGACTGTTCGGCAGTCGATTGCGGCGTCGGCGCGTCGGTCTCTTGGGTTGAAATAGCGGTCTCGATCTCATCCAAAGCCGAGAATAAATCCGGATGCCGGAATTGATATTGAAGGTCACGCGTTAGTTTGGCGATCGAGATATGCTTTCCAGGACTCGTGTCGATATC
>Ga0070665_100008252_pt1 | contig 10538 bp, 15 predicted proteins | sample KBSS13metaG_FD_65862 | JGI IMG/M metagenome (GOLD analysis project Ga0070665, IMG submission 65862) | Switchgrass rhizosphere microbial communities from Kellogg Biological Station, Michigan, USA - KBS S1-3 metaG | ecosystem: Host-associated > Plants > Roots > Rhizosphere > Soil ...
GCCGAGTACAACAAGAACTGGAATTACTTTGCCGGCTTAAGCCCTGAGGAGGCGGCGCGGCGCGCGGCCGATGAAGAGCAGGGCAACGCAGGCTTCCGCCAGTCGGCGCAATGGAAATGGGGCGGTCCCGGCGACGGCACCCGCAGCCGCGACGAGATGAAGGCGCTGTCAGTCCTCGGGCTCGAAAGCGATGTCGAGTTCAAGGACGTCCGCGGCGCTTACCGCCGGCTCGCGAAGGAGCACCACCCCGACCTCAAGCAGGGTGACAAGGAGGCAGAGCAGCGCTTCCGCGAGATCCAGGCGGCCTATGACGTGCTGAAAAAGGCCGAGGAACGAAAGAACGGCAAGCCCGCCTAAGAACCGCTCAGGGGCGAGGTTTGGGCGACTTCCTTCTCTCGCCCGTACGCCGGTCGCTTCGCCTGCGGTCGGGCTGGGTGCCCGTCCCCGATCGGTTGCTCTTGCGACGGTCTTCCTTACGCCGGTCGCTCTTGCGTCGATCGCCGACGCGGCCGTCGGGACGCGGAAGGTGACCGGCATCGAGGCTGATTGAATCGGCAACGGGATCGTCGCGCAATCTCGTCTTGGCGGCCGCAATGATCAGCGGAAGGTTGGTCCTGACGAAATCGCAGCGATCCTTCTCGCTCATGCCATTTGCACCGGCAAAGCCGACAAAGGCGCCGATCGCTTCCTCGCCGACGCAAATCGACCGCAACTTTCCGTTGATCCAGAGGTCGATCAGCGTGTCGGTCCCGCTCGACCGGATCGAATCATTTTCCATCGCGCTTCTCCCCGCGCAAAGCACTGGCGATGGGTTGATGCTGGCATAGGCCAAGCGCGCTTTCCAGCACGCTTTTGGACCCGTTAGGCCGCGGCGGCGTAACGCTCCGCGGTTTCTTTCACGAGCGCGATCATATTGGGCACGCCCTGAGTCCGGTTGGCACTGAGATGCTTGCCGAGCTCGAAGGGCGCCAGACACTGCGTGACGTCCAGCTCCGCGACTTCGGCGGCAGGCTTGTCCTGGACCGCCGACAGGATCAGCGCGACGATCCCCTTAGTGATCGCGGCGTTGCTGTCGGCGAGGAAATGGAGCCGGCCATCCTTCGCGGTTGGATATACCCAGACGGACGCGGAGCAGCCGCGAACCTTTGTCGCGTCGGTCTTCAGCGCCTCGGGCATCGGCTCGAGCTGGCGGCCGAGGTCGATCAGCAGCCGATAGCGGTCCTCGGAATCGACCAGCTGATATTCCTCGAGGATGTCGTGGAGCGGGGGAAGGCCGGCCATGTCGCGCCGCCTAATCCTTTATCGGTCGCGGAGCGACTCGATTTCCTTGGCCAGGCTGTTCTCTTTCTCGACGGTGATCCGCTCTAGCACCTTGATCCGCTCTTTGAGCTCTTGAACGTCGCTGCGGAGGCGGTCAGTCTCGCGCGGGTCGCCGGCCTGCAGCTGCTGGTTTGCCCAGCGCCGATCCATGCCGGTGCGAATCCCCATGCGATGGGAAATGATCCGGAACGTGAAGACGATGACCAGGATGGCGATTACAAATTCAAACGGGTTCACGTTCTTAATCCCCTAAGCGCTGTGGATGTCGTCGCGATCGACGTGTGATTCAAGCCGCCGTTTCGTCCCGGCTGATGGCCTTGGTTTGACCGATGGGTCTGCGAAGCGCCTCGATCTGCGCCGCCGTCTGGGCGCCGCCATCGGTCACAATCTGCTCCAGCACCCGCACGCGCCGCTCAAGCTCGGTGTTGCTGGCTGCATATTGCGCGGCCTTCTCCGCCGTCAGCCGGGCATCGACCTCGAGCTGCTTCTCACGCAGCGCAAAGAAGCGCTTGGCGAGGTACATGATCAGGGACGCCATGCCGACGACGACGATCAGCAGGCTGAACACATCACCCGGTCCCATCAGGCTTTCCCTCCCTTGTCAGCGCTGAGCGCCTCAATTTCGCGCGCGAGCGACCGGTTCTCGGTCGTCACGTAGCTTTCGATGTCGGCAAGCCGGCGATCGATGTCCTTCATCCGCGAGCTGATGTCGCGCGCTGCCCGTGCCGGCGACGCGCGCACGCCCTGCCAGAACTGCTGGTTCTCGCTGTCCTCCCGATCAAGCCCGCGCGGCTTGGTCGGAGCGACCCAGCCAGCGATGAAATAGAAGGGGAGGACCGAGCCGCCGCTCATGAAGACGGCCGCGAGGAAGCAGATGCGGACGAGCGCCACGTCGAAGCCGGTGTAATCGGCGATTCCCGCGCAGACGCCCATGACCTTGCCGTGGCGCTTGTCGCGATAGAAGCGCGTCCGGCTCGCCGGCTGTCCGGAATAATAAGTCTGCTCGGGCGGATATTGCGGCTGGTTGGAGCGATGCTCCACCGGATAGCGGTCGTAGGCCATTATTCGCCGTCCGCGAGCAGGCGCTGGTTGCGAGAATCTCGGTCGCGGTCGGGCAGGCATTGCTGGCGCCAATTGGGGTTCTCGGCGGTCATGATGCGCTCGATAGTGCACAGCCGGTCATCCAGGCGGCGGGCCGCGTCGTGGAGCTCGTCGAGCAATTTTTCGTCGCCCGACGTCAGCGTCGCCGCGGTCTTCCACTTGGTGATGTAGTGAAAGATCAGCCACGGCAGGCCGATGAAGAGCGTGATGATCGCCATCAGCGGTATGATATTGTGGTCCATTCCTTACTTCCCCCTGGCCTTCAGCGCGGCCTTCATGGCTTCCAATTCCTTGTCGACCGATTCCGCGGCCTTCAGCTCAGCAATCTCTTCCTCGAGGCTCTTGGGGCCGGTCATCCCGAGCGCATCGGCGCGGCCTTCCGCGAAGTCGGCACGCCGCTCGAGGATCTCGAACTTGGAGAACGCGTCCTCGGTCTTGTTGCCGTTGAGCAGCTCGCGGGCACGAGCGCGGGTTACTGCACTTTCAAAGCGCGCAGCGATCGCGTTCTGCCGGGCGCGGGCCTCGCGGAGTTTCCCTTGGAGCTTGGCGATGTCGCCTTCATAGCCCTTGAGCGTGTCCTCGATGACCTTGATTTCCTCGCGCAAGCCTTCGCCCATGTCGGCGGCCTTCTGGCGTTCAAGCAGCGCCGCCTTGGCGAGGTCCTCGCGATCCTTCGACAGCGCCAGCTCGGCCTTCTCGGTCCAGCTTGCCTGGAGCTCGTCAAGGCGGGAGAGAGCGCGGCGCATTTCCTTGCCGTCGGCGATGCAGCGCGCGGCCGACGCGCGAACGTCGACCAGCGTTTCCTCCATTTCGAGGATCACCATGCGGATCATCTTCGCCGGGTCTTCCGACCGGTCGAGCATCTCGGTGATGTTCGCCGCGAAAATATCCCGCGTTCGGGAAAAGATACTCATCCATTCACTCCGGTATTCAAAAAATCAGGCCTGTACCTGCTTTTAACTATACAAAAGTCGTGCCACATTGCAGGAAAGCTCAAGTTTCCGCAAAATACCTATTTTTCCATGTGAAATCAGAACGAAAATCCTTGCCAACTCGTGGGATTTAACACCAACAGTCGGTCACTTTTGAGTGGGTGAACGTGGAACGCGCAGACCAATTCATCGGCCAGAGCCTGGCCTTCCTCGACGCGGTCGAACGCGCGAGCCGCGCCGCGCCCCTGAACCGGCCGGTGCTAGTGATCGGCGAGCGGGGCACGGGCAAGGAGCTGATTGCCGAGCGGCTTCACCACCTGTCCTCGCGCTGGGCTGGCCCGCTTATCGTCATGAATTGCGCCGCATTGCCCGAGAACCTGATCGAAGCCGAACTATTCGGGCACGAAGCGGGAAGCTTTACCGGCGCCGCCAAGACGCGTCACGGCCGTTTCGAGGAAGCCGATGGCGGCACCCTTTTCCTCGACGAGCTCGGCACCTTGTCGATGCCCGCGCAGGACCGGCTGCTGCGCGCCGTCGAATATGGCGAGATTACGCGGATCGGCGCATCGAAGCCGATTTCCGTCGATGTCCGCATCGTTGCCGCGACCAATGAGAATCTCCCCGCGCAGGTCGACAAGGGCAGGTTCCGCGCCGACTTGCTCGACCGCCTGTCGTTCGAGGTGATCACCTTGCCGCCGCTGCGCTCGCGGCAGGGCGACGTACCGCTGCTCGCCGAGCATTTCGGGCGGCGGATGGCAGTTGAGCTCGATTGGTCGAATTGGCCCGGGTTCAGCCCGCGCGCGCTGGCCGAGCTGGAGGCTTATTCGTGGCCGGGCAACGTTCGCGAATTGCGCAACGCGGTCGAGCGCGCGGTCTATCGTCACGAGGACCCCGAGCGGCCGGTCGAAGATATCCAGTTCAATCCGTTTCACTCACCATGGGCCCCTACCGGTGAAGCGCCCGCGCCGATGGCGGACGCAGGTGGGGAACATGTCCGGCCTGCAGAGTCGGCGCCTTCGCCGCCCCCGGCGACCACCAACGATTTCCGATCCGCGGTTGCGGCGTACGAATGTGCGCTGTTGGAAGATGCGCTGCGCCGCAATCGCTTCAACCAACGTGCGACCGCGGCGGCGCTCGGCCTCAGCTATGACCAGCTGCGCCACGCGCTTAAGCGCCACAAGCTGCAGGATACTGCGGCCTAGGGCTGGTTTTCCGTTCGTCGAAACGGGGCTGAAACGGCCTCCCAACAAGCGTACAACGAACGCGCTTGACGGAAGGAGGCCATATGAAGAGCCTGTTTTTAGCCGCGGGCGTTGCAACCTTGGCGATCAGCGGATCGGCCAATGCCGCTGTCCGTTCGCTCGGCGGCCCGCTCTCTCAAAATTGCTACCAAGCTGCTTTGTCCCACGACGTTCGTTCGTTCGCGATCGAGGGCTGCACGCGCGCGATCAATGAAGAAGGGTTGCTCGATGCCGATCTTGCGGCGACCTATGTAAACCGCGGGATCGTGCAGATGACGGCTGGCCGTCTCACCTCGGCCGATGCGGATTTCGACCAGGCCCTGGCGATCAACGCGAACCTGTCGGATGCCTGGCTCAACAAGGGTTTCTTGCGCATTCGCGAAGGCAAGGGCCAGGAAGCGTTGCCGCTGGTCCAGAAGGGCATCGACAACGGTGCCCGTCGCGAGGCGCTGGCTTACTTTGCGCGGGGCGTCGCCCATGAGCAGGCGGGCGATTTCCGCTCGGCTTACAGCGACCTGACCAAGGCCCGCCAAATGGAGCCCAAGTGGGCTTTGCCGAAGGAGTGGCTAGCCCACTACCAGGTCGGACGCTGACGTGATGCCAACGCCCTAGCGGGCGTTGGTCATCGCCAGCAGCATCGGGATCGACAGCAACACGTTCGTGCGTGAGGCGATCAGCGCGGCCTTCGCTGCGCTTGCCTTCGCCGCGTCGTCCGCCGCGACCAGGCCCAGCACCTTCTTCTGCGCCGGCCAGATGATGAACCACACGTTGAAGGCCATGATCAGCGCCAGCCACATGCCGATGCCGATCAACCGGGCCTCAGGGCGCAGCTCCATCGCCTGCCGGAGCTCGCCATAGGACCAGGCCAGCAGCAGGCCGGTCAGGACCGTGAATGCGGCGCCCCAGCGGAAGTAGAACAGGGCCGGCGGCGCGATATGCTTGGTGACGCCGGGTTTCAGCTCGGCAGGAATGCCGGGCATCGCCGGAGTCTGGACGAAGTTGAAGTAGTAAAGCAGCCCGATCCACATCACGCCGAAGAAGACGTGAAGCCACTGCAGGATCGACATGATGGCACCGTTGGGTTCGCCGGCGTGAGCGCCCGGAGCAACCGAGTAACCCGAGTCCGGGAACACCGCGATCAGTGCCGCGACCGCCAGGCCGACAATCAGCACCAGGTTCAGATTTCCGAAGAATTTGGCCATTTGCTCCCCCTTCGTCGCAAACAATCGTTTCGTGGTCGTTTCTTGGGTTGAAAATCCGCCGCGCGCAAGCATCTCGGATGAAGGCGGGCGGGGGCTTGCGATCAAAGTTTCAAAGGAGTTGCCCCGACATGACCTTCCAGCTGCCAGACCTGCCCTACGCCAAGGACGCGCTTGCCCCGCACATGTCGGCCGAAACCTTGGAATTCCATCACGGCAAGCACCATCGCGCCTACGTCAACAAGACCAATGAGCTGATCGAGGGTGACGCGAGCCTCAGCGGCGCGTCGCTCAGCAAGGTGATCAGGGAAGCGAAGCGCGCCGGCAATGCGAAGCTGTTCAACAACAGCGCGCAGCTTTGGAACCACAGTTTCTTCTGGCAATGCCTGGCGCCGGCGCAAGGGCAACAGCCCGAAGGCAAGCTCGCCAAGCTGATCGAAGACGGGTTCGGCAATGCCGAGAGCCTGCTCCAGAAGCTCCACGAGGAGGCCGTCAATCATTTCGCGAGCGGCTGGGCCTGGCTCGTGCTCGACCGCGGCTCATTGCGGATCACGTCGCTCCACGACGCCGACACGCCGCTCGTCCATGAAGGCATGGTCCCGCTCTTCACGCTCGATGTGTGGGAGCACGCTTATTACATCGACTATCGCAACGAGCGGCCCAAGTTCGCGACGGCCGTGCTGTCGAACATCGTCAACTGGGATTTCGTCGCCGAGAATCTCGACGGCCGCGGCTTCGACCGCGCGGACCAGGGCGAGGGCGCTCGCTCGCCGGAGCTTACTGCTTGAGCCGGTAGCCGGTCCGGAAAATCCACCAGACGCCGGTCAGGCAGACGAGCAGAAACAGAAAGGTCGCGCCAAGCGCGGCGCCGAAGCTGACGTCTGCCGTACCGAAGAATGTCCAGCGGAAGCCGTTGATCAAATAGACCACCGGGTTGAACAGCGTGATCGTCCGCCAGGCGGGCGGGAGCATGTCGATCGAGTAGAAGGCACCGCCAAGGAAGGTCAGTGGCGTCACGACCAGCAGCGGGATGACCTGCAGCTGCTCAAAACCCTTGGCCCAGATGCCGACCATGAAGCCGAACAGGCAGAAGGTCACCGCGACCAACATGATGTAGAGCAGGGCAAGGAGCGGGTGGGCCACGGTCACGTCGACGAACAGGTGGGCGGTCACGAAGATCGTGAGCGCGACGCTGAGCGCCTTGGTCGCTGCCGCTCCGACGTAGCCCATCACCGTTTCGAACGCGGACATGGGGGCCGACAATATTTCGTAGATGGTGCCGGTGAAGCGCGGCATGTGGATGCCAAAGCTGGCGTTGAAGATGCTTTCGGTAAACAGGCTCAGCATCATCAGCCCGGGTACGATGAAGGCGCCGTACGGTATCGAATTGATCTCCGTCATCCGGCTGCCGATCGCGCTGCCGAAGACGATGAAATAGAGTGACGTCGTGATGACCGGCACCGCGAGGCCGGTCCACAAGGTGCGCCGGAACCGGTGCATCTCGAACTTGTAGATGGCCCAGATCCCGCGCCAGTTCATGCCTTTGCTCCCTGGCGGTCGCCATCGATCAAGCGGACGAAAATGTCCTCGAGGCTAGATTCCTTGGTATCCAGATCCTTGAAGCCGATCCCGGCGTCGCGCATCGCCGACAATAGCGAGGGAATGCCCGTGCGGTCGGCCTTGGCGTCGAATTCGTAGGTCAGCACGCGCCCGTCGTCGCTGAGATTCAGGTCCCAATTGCCGAGCGCTTCGGGAACGCTGTCCATCGGATCGATAAGCTGAAGATGCAGAACCTTGCGGCCGAGCTTCTTCATCAAGGCGTGCTTTTCCTCGACCAGGATCAGCTCGCCCTTGTTGATGACGCCGACACGGTCGGCCATTTCCTCGGCTTCCTCGATGTAATGGGTGGTGAGGATGATCGTCGTGCCCTGTTCGCGCAGGCGCCGCACCATCGCCCACATCTCGCGGCGCAGCTCGACATCGACGCCGGCTGTTGGCTCGTCGAGGAAGAGGATCTTGGGTTCGTGGGCGAGCGCCTTGGCGATCATCACCCGGCGCTTCATGCCGCCCGACAATTCCTTGAGGATCGTTTTGCGTTTGTCCCACAAGGTGAGCGCCTTCAGGATCTCCTCGATCTTCGCCGGGTCGGGGGCCTTGCCGAACAGCTCGCGGCTGAAGCTGACCGTGTTCAGCAGGGGCTCGAACAGGTCCATGGTCAGTTCCTGCGGAACCAGCCCGATGGCCTTGCGCACTTCGCGATAGTTGCGTTGCCAGTTCTTGCCGTCGACGAGCACCTCGCCGCTGGTCGGCGTGACGATCCCGCAGATGATCGAGATCAGCGTCGTCTTCCCCGCCCCATTTGGGCCGAGAAGCGCGAAGATCTCCCCGCGCTGGATGTCGAGGTCGACGGCTTTCAGTGCCTCGGTGCCGCTGGCATAACTCTTGGTGAGGCCGCGGATCGAGAGGATCGGATCGCTCATTCGATTGGTCCTGGCTCGGCGGGCACCGCGTCTTCCTTCATCAGTCCGTGCTTCAGCAGCATCGGGATATTGGCGCCCGCAAAGAGGACGGTCGCGGGGGCCACGAACCACAGTTTGAAGCCGAGCCAGAAGTCGGTCGTGCTGTTGCGCCACACGACCTCATTCAGCACCGCCAGAAAGGCGAAGAAGAGTGCCCAGTTGCGGGTGAGCTTGCGCCACCCTTCGGCATCCAGCCCCGGATAGGTCGAGCCTAGCACCTGCTGGAGGAGCGGGCGGCCGGTCGCGAGCCCGAAGCCGAGGATGCCCGTCACCAGGGTGTAGTAGAGCGTCGGCTTCATCTTGATGATCCACGCCTTGTGGAGGAAGATCGTGAGCCCCCCCATCACCACGACCATCACGCCCGAAAACCACAGCAAGGGTGAGATGCGCCCGTAGCGCAGCGCCGAGAACAGCATCGCCGCCACGATCGCCGCCATGAACGCGCCGGTCGCGACGAAAATCTTCATCACGGCGGGGACCGGCGCCAGGAAGTTCACGAGGAAGAAGACCAGCAGCGGGCCGAGGTCGATCAGCAGCTTGCCCGCGCCGTGCGGCTCTTGCTTTGCACTCATTCGGGCGGCAGCCCGGCAATGGCGCGCGCAACCGCGCGGGGGTCGAACGGGCGCAAGTCATCGGCTTTCTCACCAACGCCGATCGCGTGGATCGGCAAGCCGAATTTCTCGGCCGCCGCGACGAGGATGCCGCCGCGCGCGGTTCCGTCCAGCTTCGTCATGATGAGTCCGGTCACCCCGGCGCTGTCGCGGAACACTTCCACCTGGGCAAGGGCGTTCTGGCCCGTGGTGGCGTCGAGCACGAGCAGCACGTCATGCGGCGCTTCCGGATTGAGCCGGCCGAGCACGCGCCGGATCTTGGATAGCTCCTCCATCAGGTGGGACTTGTTCTGGAGGCGCCCGGCCGTGTCGACGATCAGGACGTCCTCGCCGGTCGCGGTGGCCTGCTTGACGCCGTCGAACACGATGCCGGCGGCATCGCCGCCTTCCTTGCCCGAGATGACTGGAGCGCCGATGCGTTCGCCCCAGATCTGCAACTGCTCGATGGCCGCGGCGCGGAACGTATCGCCCGCTGCGAAGAGGACGCCGTAATCCTGCTCCTTCAGCCAATGGCCGAGCTTGCCGATGGTCGTCGTCTTGCCGGAGCCGTTGACCCCGATCACCAGGATGACGTGGGGGCGGGGGAAGCCGGTGATCTCCAGCGGCCTCGCGACGGGCGCCAGGATCTTCTCGATTTCCTCGGCGAGAATGGTTCGAAGGCCGCGCTCGTCAAGCTGCTCGAACTTGCGCGCGGCAATGGCTTCGCGGATTCGATGCGATGCTTCGGGACCAAGGTCGGACGCAATCAGCGCTTCTTCGACGTCGTCCAGCGTCGAAGCGTCGAGCGCCTGCTCTTTGACCACCCCGCTGAGGTTGGTGGCGATCTTGTCGGCCGTCTTCTGGAACCCGCCGCGCAGACGGTCGAGCCAACTCATGCGCGGACGCCCACCAGATGCCCGTCCGTTCGACCGTTCATGCGGACGTCGAAAGTGTCGCCGCGCTTCGCACCATCGACGATGATGGGCGCGAAATTGTCAGTGTGGCCGGTTTCGGGACCTTCGATCAGCACGCGGTGAGTGGATCCGATGAAGGTATCGAGCCAGTTCGACCGGCGCTTTGCCGCGGCGTCGCGAAGACGCGCTGCACGGGCCTTCACGATTTCCCGCTCGACCTGAGGCATGCGCGCCGCCGGCGTGTTCGGACGGGGCGAGAAGGGAAAGATGTGGGCAGCAATAACGCCGCAATCATCAAGCAATTTCAGAGTGTTCAGTGCCATCTCGTCAGTTTCTGTAGGAAATCCGGCGATGAGATCTGCGCCGATGGTCGCATCTGCGCATGCCGCCTTGATCCGTTCAACGGCGCGGACAGCCTCTGCACGACTATGCCGCCGCTTCATCCGCTTGAGCACCATGTCGTCGCCGGCCTGGAGCGAAAGGTGGAAGTGCGGCATCAGCCGCGGCTCGCCGGCAATCAGCTCGAACAGGGCGTCGTCGATCTCGATACTGTCGAGCGATGACAGGCGCAGGCGCTTCAACCGCGGCTCTGCGGCAAGCAGGCGCTGGCACAGGCTGCCAAGGCCGCCTTCGTAATCGGTGATGTCGACGCCGGTGAGGACGATTTCCTGCGCGCCGCGGTCAATCTCGCGGGCGATTGCGTCGCGGATCGCTTCGAACGG
>Ga0070665_100008253_pt1 | contig 10537 bp, 9 predicted proteins | sample KBSS13metaG_FD_65862 | JGI IMG/M metagenome (GOLD analysis project Ga0070665, IMG submission 65862) | Switchgrass rhizosphere microbial communities from Kellogg Biological Station, Michigan, USA - KBS S1-3 metaG | ecosystem: Host-associated > Plants > Roots > Rhizosphere > Soil ...
CCGCTGGCTGGGCGTCGCGATCGCGCTGCTCGGCGTTTGGATCGTGATCTCCCACGGCGACCTGGTGCACCTGGCGTCCGCCGGCATCGGCGTGGGCGAGCTGTTGATGTTCTGCGCGGTGACGTCCTGGGCGCTGTACACCATCGTCGGGCGCCGCGTGTTGGCCGGCGGGTTGACTCCCATTGCCGCGACCAACTACGCGGCCCTGTGGGGCACTGCCATGCTGGGCGCCGTGGCCATACCGCACCTGGGTGAGCTGCGTGCATCGCAGTTCGACTGGCCCATGGTGATCTCGCTGCTCTATCTCGGCGTGCTCGGCACTGCCGTGGCCTTCGTCTGGTACTACATCTCGATCAGGCGCTGCGGTGCGGCGATTGCCAGCATCTTCAACAACCTGGTGCCGGTGTTCGGCGTGGCCATCAGCGTGCTGTTGCTGGGCGAGCCCCTGTTGCCGTCCATGTTGATCGGCGGAGCCATCGCAATCGCGGGCGTCATGATGGTGACGCGTGCCTGACGGGTAGGTGGCGGGCAACTGTCGTGGTATGAAGAGGGCACTCGATCCCAATCTGGGCGAATGGACACAGCGATGAAGATTGACGGTGACAAGGTCCGCATCCTGCGTGAGCAAAAAGCCTGGTCCCAGGAACACCTGGCCTCTGTAGCCGGCTTGAGCGTCCGGACGATCCAGCGCGTGGAGTCCGAAGGCGGTGGCCTGCCGGAAACCCGGCTGGCGCTGTCCGCGGCTCTGGGCGTGACGGCCGCGGAGCTCATGGGAGAAGCGCCCGCCGGCGCGCCAGCCAGTCCGCAGGCGGTGCCCGGTGCGAAGTGGGGCTGGATCGGCTGGGGTGCCGGGGTAACCTGCTCATTGACCGGAATCTTCTTCGGCTTCCTCAGCAATGGCTCGTGGCCGGATGCGCTGCGCGCCATCGGCGTGGTCGGTGCACTGGCGGGAATCATGGCCGGCATCATCGGTGTCCTGAGCCAGCGCCACCGGCGTCGTCAAACTACCGCCTGAGGCTGAGGCATGTTCATCGGTCACTTCGGCGTGGCATTCGGCGCGAAGCGCGCCGCCCCGCGGGTCTCACTCGGTACCCTGTTCCTGGCAGCGCAATTCGTCGACCTGCTGTGGCCCGTCTTGCTGCTGCTGGGCGTCGAGCGGGTGAGGATTGCGCCCGGCATCACCCGCGTGACGCCGCTGGACTTCGAGCACTACCCGATCTCGCACAGCCTGCTCGCCGTGCTGGGGTGGGCGGTGCTGGTGGGCGGCGCGCACTTCCTGCTGCGACGTGAGAGACGCGCCGCGTTGATCGTCGCCGCCCTGGTGCTGAGCCATTGGGTGCTGGACTTGCTGATGCATCGTCCCGACCTGCCGCTGGCGCCAGGCGCGACGGTGCTGGTCGGCTTCGGTGCGTGGAACTCCTTGCCGCTCACCTTGCTGATCGAAGTGCCGCTGTTCCTGGCGGGCCTTTGGGTTTATGCGCGGGCTACCGTCGCAAAAGATGGCCAGGGTAAATGGGCGCTCCGGGGCCTGGTCGCATTCCTGCTGGTCGTCCATCTCGCCAATCTGTTCGGCCCGCCGCCGCCGGACGTTGCCGCCATCGCGTGGGCCGGCCAGCTGCAGTGGTTGCTGGTCCTCTGGGCCTACTGGGTGGATCGGCATCGATCAACCGTGCAATGACACCGCCGGATCGATTTCACACCATTGGCCGGGCCGCAGTCCTGCCACGCTGATTCCGCCGATCGCCGCGCGCACCAGCCGCAGCGTGGGGAATCCCACCTTGGCCGTCATGCGCCGCACCTGGCGATTCTTGCCTTCGCGCAAGGTCACCTCGATCCACGTCGTCGGGATCTTCGCGCGATAACGAATCGGCGGATCCCGCGGCCAGAGGTTTGCCGGCTCCTCGATCAAGCGCGCGCCCGCGGGTTTGGTCACGAAGTCACCGAGGTCCACACCCGTCTGCAGCGGCGCCAGTGCTGCCTCGCTCGGGCTGCCTTCCACCTGCGCCCAGTAGATCTTCGCCAGCTTGAACTTCGGACTGGAGATGCGCGCCTGCAGGGCGCCATCGTCCGTGAGCAACAACAGGCCTTCGCTGTCGGTGTCCAGCCGTCCGGCGGGATAGACGTTCGGGACGTCGATGAAATCGGCCAACGTCCGTTTGCCGGGTTCGGGCGAGAACTTGCAGATCACGCCGAAGGGTTTGTTGAAGGCGATCAACACGTCAATCGAGGCTGCGCTCGATCAGGTCTGCCGGCACCGTGGTGCGCGGAACCCGGTGCTCCGGGCGGCGCCCGTGCTTGCGTGCGCCATTGCCGCCGGCCGCGCGTGGCTCGAACCACTCGCGCACGTCGGTGTCGAGTCCGACGCCGTGCATGAAGTTGTACAGCGCCTTGCGCAGTCCCGCGCCCAGGTAGTCGTGATCCGTGCCGGTGGGGTCGTCGAACGCCACGTCGTTGTGCGCGAAGCGGATGTCCGACGGCGGCTTGAGCGTGATGCCGTATTCCTGCGGCGCGAGGCCGATGGGCGAGTGCGCCGTCGCGGAGAAGCGGTGCCAGTAGGCCGACTGGATGCAGCCGGCGGCGAACAACTGCCGCACGCGTTCGAGCGCGTCGATGGTGTCCTGCTCGGTCTCGGTGGGGAAACCGTACATGAGATAGGCGTGCACCATGATGCCGGCGTCAGTGAAGGCGCGCGTCACGCGCGCCACCTGTTCGACCGTGACACCTTTCTTCATCAGGTCCAGCAGCCGGTTCGACGCCACCTCTAGTCCGCCGCTGACCGCCACGCAGCCGGACCGCGCCAGTAGTTTGCAGAGCTCGGCGTTGAAGGTCTTCTCGAAGCGGATGTTGCCCCACCAGGTGATGCTGAGCTTGTCTTCGATCAGCCGCTTCGCCAGGGCGCGCAGGCCGGAGGGCGGCGCCGCCTCGTCGACCAGGTGAAAGCCGGTCTCGCCGGTTTCCGCGATCAGCGCGCGGATGCGCTTCATGATGAGATCGGTCGCGGGCTCGTCGTAGCGGCCGATGTAATCCAGCGAGACGTCGCAGAACGAACACTTCTTCCAGTAGCAGCCATGCGCCATGGTGATCTTGTTCCAGCGCCCGTCCGACCAGAACCGGTGCATCGGGTTCAGCATCTCCATGATCGACACGTAGCGGTCGAGTGGCAGGCCGTCGTAGGTGGGCACGCCGGTGTCGCGCGCGGGAAAGTCGTGTTGCGTGCGATCGTTCTCGAGCACGACTTCATTGCCCTTGCGCACGTACGTACGAACCAGCGGCGCGTCGCGCCCGGCCAGCCGCGTCAGCAGATTCAGCAGCGGCCGCTCGCCGTCGTCCAGGGTCAGGTAGTCGAAGTAGTCGAACACGCGCGTGTCGCGCAGGCTGCGCAGCTCGGTGTTGACCCAGCCGCCGCCCAGGATCAACCGCGCCTTCGGCGCCGTCGCGCGGATGCCCTGCGCCATGCGAAACGCGCCGTACACGTTGCCGGGGAAGGGCGCGGTGATGGCGACCACGTCGGGTTGGTGTTTTTCGACCAGCTCGCGCGTGATCTCGTCGAGCGCGTGGTCCACCAGCGTGGGCTCGCCGGTCAGCGCCTCGTGCAGCGGATCGAAAGAAGCCGCGCTGGCGGCCAGTCGCTCGCCGTACCTGGCGAGTTCGAAGCGCGGGTCGATACCGATGCGCCACACATCCGCGAGGTCATCGACGTAGAGGCTGGCGAGATACCGTGCCTGCTCGGTGGTGCCCAGCGTGCCGAAGGCCGCGTGGATCTGTTCGTCGAAAGCCGGCTCGAAGCGCGGACCTTCGGGCAGCCAGGCACGGCCGACGATGCGGAATGCCAGGCTGGGATCGCGGCGCTGCAGGAAGCGGATGGCGGGCTCCACCGTGTCCGCGTACCGCTCGGCGTTTTCGAGGAAGCTCGAGATCGACGGCGGCATGCGCGCGTTTTTTTTCGCGCTGCGCGCGCGTGCGCGCAGCTCGTCCGCCATGCGCGAGACCCAGGGCGCCGAGTACAGCCGCAGGAACAGTTCGATCGATGCGTCCGCCTGGGACACTTCGACCCCGAGTGTGCTGGCATGCTGGCGCAGGAATCCGGTGAGATACGCCGTCGCGGGGTAGGGCGTATTCAGCTGGATCATTGGCGGCGTGACGAGCAGGACTCGCATGGGCGCGCAGGGTAGCGCAGGCGGGTGGTGCATCGGTATAAATTGCCCGGGGAAAATCGAGATTGAACAACCAGGCCGCTTACCTCTATTGGGCAATCATCAGCTGCGAAGCCGCGTTCTGGCTGGTGCTGCTGGCCGCGCTCGCGGCGCGCTACCTCTGGCGACGCCAGCCATTGAGTCGAGTGCTGCTGTTCGCGCTGCCCGTCGTGGACCTGCTGCTGCTGCTGTTCACGGCCTTCGACCTGCGCTCGGGCACCACCGCGGATTTCGCGCATGGCCTGGCGACCGCGTACGTGGGCTTCACCGTGGCCTTCGGCGGAATTCTCGTGGCCTGGGCCGACCAGCGCTTCGCGCATCGATTCGCCGGCGGTCCCGCGCCATCGTCGGCGCCAGATCGCGGTTGGGCCGCGGTTCGTTACGAGCTGGGCCTCTGGCTGCGATCCGTGGCCGCCTGGCTCATCACGCTGGCCTTGCTGGTGGCGCTGATCGCTTTCATCGACGACGCCACGCGGACCGAGGCACTGGAGCAGTGGTTCCGGTTCGCGTTCGGCGGCGTCATTCTCTGGTTCGTGTTGGGTCCCGCGTGGAGTGTCGTGTTTTTCCGGCGTGAGAAGGCGAATTGAGGCCGCTGGACATTGCCGTCTGCGGCTGTGGTCCCGCCGGCCTGGCATCGGCGCTGCTGCTTCACCGCGATGGCCATCGCGTCAGGATTTTCGAGCGCTTCGAATCGCCGCGGCCGGTGGGATCGGGACTCATCGTGCAGCCCACGGGTCTGGGCGTGCTGGCGGAGTTGGGACTCTGCGACGCGGCGCAGGCGCTGGGCGCTCGCATCGACCGGCTGTTTGGCCGCGTGATGCCCTCGGGCCGCGTGGTGCTGGACGTGCGTTACTCGGCGCTGGGCGGCGGGTGGCACGCCGTCGCCTTGCAACGTACGGCCTTGTTCGCGTTGCTCCATCGCGCGGCGCAGGACGCCGGCATCGGGATCGATCCCGGTGTCGAGATCGCCGCGGTCGAACCCGGTGGCGAGCAAACCGCCCTGAAAGACATGAGTGGCCGGCGGCTCGGTTCATTCGACCTGGTCGTCGATGCCTTGGGAGCGCGCTCGCCGCTCGCCGCGCCTCGGGTGAGACGCAAGGTCCTGCCCTACGGCGCGTTGTGGACCAACATCCCATGGCCGCCGGAAGCCGCGTTCAACGCGAACGCGCTGGAGCAACGCTACTTTCGAGCCAGCCGCATGGCCGGCCTGCTGCCCATCGGTGGCAGCGGTCCGGACCAGCCGCGCCTCGCCGCATTTTTCTGGAGCCTGCGGCGCGACCGGTTTCCGGCGTGGCGCGCGCGCCCGATCTCCGAGTGGAAGCGGGATGTGGAACAGCTCTGGCCCGAGGCCGCCGCGGCAACGCAAGGCATCACCGACCACGACCAGCTGGTGTTCGCGCAGTACGATCACTTCACCCTGCAGACCCCATGTTCGGATGGCCTGGTGCACATCGGCGATGCCGGCCGGTCGACCAGCCCGCAGCTGGGGCAGGGTGCCAACATGGCGCTGCTGGATGCGCTGGCACTGGCGCGGGCACTGCAGTCGGAGGGAACGCTGATGGAACGGCTGCTGCGGTACAAGAGCCTGCGCTTCTGGCATGTGCGGCTGTTCCAGGCGGCCAGCGCCATGTTCACGCCGTTCTATCAATCGGACAGCCAAGTGCTGCCGTTCGTGCGCGACTGGCTGGCCGCGCCGATTTCGCGACTGCCCATCGGCGACATGGTGCTGGCGCGACTGGTGGCGGGCATGACCGTCGCGCCGCTGGGAAGCAGCCCATTCAAGGTCTACCGGGAGTCCACATGAGTCGCGGCAATCGCAGGTTCCAGGTATGCGTACTGGGCAGCGCCGAACCCGGGTCGCGGGCCTACGAACTGGCGGGCGAAGCCGGCGAGCTGCTCGCGCGTCGCGGCATCACGGTAGTTAGCGGATGCGGCAGCCCGGCGACCCGCGTCGCCGCCGAACGCGCGGTGGCGGCGGGTGGCGAGGTGATCAGCATCATTCCCTCCGATTCGATGCCGGCCTCGGACTGGCCGGCGACGGTGGTGATCCCCAGCGGCATGGGCGATGCGCGCAATTTGCTGATGGCGCTCGCCGGTGATGCCTGCATCGTCATCGGCGGCCGTGCCGGCACCATTTCCGAGGTGTGCCTGGCCTGGCTGCACCAGCGGCCGCTGCTCCCGCTGGTGGGATGCGGGGGCTGGTCGGACGGCCTGTTGCAAAACCCGCCGGACGAACGCAAGAACTCGCCCATTCTTCCCTGGGGCTCGGCCGTCGAGCTCGAACTCCAGCTGAAAGCGCTGAAACTCATCCCACCCGCGTGAAGGAAATCGCATAGCGGCGACGTCTCACGGTTTTCATGCGCGCCGACTCCCATGGACCCGAGGTCAAGGTTCCCGCCCTCACGCTGGGATTCTGGCTCATCAAGATTCTCGCCACGACGCTGGGTGAGACGGGTGGCGACTCCGTGTCCATGTCGATGGACCTGGGCTATCTCCTGGCCACGCTGATCTTCATGCTGGTGTTCGTGGCCTGCGTGGTGGCGCAGGTGTCGGCAGCCCGGTTCCATCCGCTTCTTTATTGGGCGACGATCATCTGCTCGACCACCGTGGGCACGACCCTGGCGGACTTCGCCACCCGGTCGCTGGGCATCGGCTACGCGGGTGGGTCGACGCTGCTGTTCCTGTTGCTGCTCGCCTGCCTGTTCACCTGGTATCGCGCCGCGGGCACGGTGGGCATCGCGTCCATCGACAACCGGAAGTCCGAGTGGTTCTACTGGCTGACCATCATGTTCTCGCAGACGCTCGGCACCGCGCTGGGCGACTGGACCGCGGACACCGCGGGGCTGGGGTACCTGGGTGCCGCGGCTATCTTCTCCGGCTTGTTAATGGTCATCGTCGCACTGCACTTCGGCTCTCGTATTTCGAAAACCGTGCTGTTCTGGGCGGCATTCGTGCTGACTCGTCCCCTGGGCGCGGTGGTCGGTGATTTCCTCGACAAGCCGCACGCGCAGGGTGGCCTGGAGCTCAGCCGCTACCTCGCGACCGCCTGTTTGTTCGCGGCAATCCTGATGCTGGTATTACTGCTGCCGCAGAGGCCCGCCAAGTCCGCGCATTGAGGCGTAGACTCGCGGCACCGGGTTGCCGTGCAGGTTCGACCGAATGCGCGCCAAGCTACTTCTCAGAATTCCGACGGCGATCTCCATCGTCTCGCTCAGCGGTTGTTATCCCTCGTTCCTCACTTCCCGTCCCGAAGCGGAAATCCTGGTCACCGATGAATCCGGCGCGCCGCTCGAAGGAGCCAAGGTGACGCTCGGCACGATGGAGCGTCATGGTGTCGGTGGTCGAATGACACAGGCCGACTTCCTCGCGGATTCCCGCGGCAAGGTCGCATTCGACCAGGAATACGAGTGGCACACACAGGTCATGCTGCCCGATGGCGACGTGAGCTACTCATGGTCATTGTGCATCTCGAAGCCGGGATTCGAAGCGACCCCGCTGAACTGGATCGATTTCGACCAGCCGGTGCGCGTTGCGCTGTACGAGAGTGCGGCCGCTTCCGAATGTGAATGGCAGCAGTACGACTTTGGGCCGCGCGTGAAGGCACGCGAAGCGCGCTGGATCGAAGTCGGCGATCCGCAGTCACCCGGCCTGGGCCGCTCGACGATCGAAGAGCAAATACGCGCGACGATGGAAGCCAGTGCCCGTGAGCAAGGCATCAAGCTGCATTCCTGGTCCGAATATCGCTTTCAGTACCAATTGATCCGGGAAGCCTCGAGCCGTGATTCCTCGTATCGGATCCATGCGATTTGTCGCGCCCCAGCCGACGTCGATCTGACTCAGGCCTTCTACTCGGAGCCCGACGAAAGCGCGTGCTTCTTCGATACGACCTACACGAACCAGAGTTATACGGACCAGCCGAAACCCCGCTTCGGACCGCTGACGATAGTGCCCGGCAAGGGATAGCAGGTACACTCGCGCATCCCTTTTTCCGCGCGCCCGGGCCATTCGCCCGCGCCCATGACTTCGCCAAAACCTCTACCCGACACCTCGATCGACGCCGTACTGCGCCGCGACCAGTTCCGCCTGCGTCGCGAACGCGATCGCCTGCGCGACCAGCGGCTGCGCGGCAACGACGTCGTGGCCGCGGAGGCCGCGCTCGCCGGGAAGATAGCCGCGTCGGCGGCGGCGCGTGCCGCGCGTGCGGCCAGCGTGCCGAAGATCGCCTACCCGGAAGACCTGCCCATCTCCGCCAACCGCGACGCCATCCGCAAGGCCATCGAAGAGCACCCGGTGGTGATCGTCTGTGGCGAGACGGGCTCGGGCAAGACCACGCAGTTGCCCAAGATCTGTCTCGAAGCGGGGCGCGGAATCTCCGGCGCCATCGGCCACACGCAACCGCGGCGCATCGCCGCGCGCGCGGTGGCGGCGCGCATCGCGGAGGAATTGCAGACTTCGCTGGGGCAGCTCGTGGGCTACAAGCTGCGCTTCCAGGATCGCACCAGTCCGCAGGGCCTCATCAAGCTCATGACCGATGGCATCCTGCTGGCGGAGACCCAGGGCGATCGCTTCCTCGAGCACTACGACACCATCCTCATCGACGAGGCGCACGAGCGTTCGCTGAACATCGACTTCCTGCTCGGCTATCTCAAGTGGCTGCTGCCGAAGCGGCCGGACCTGAAGATCGTCATCACCTCCGCCACCATCGATCCCGAGCGGTTCTCCAAGCACTTCGGCGACGCGCCCATCATCAACGTGTCGGGCCGCAGTTATCCGGTGGAAGTGCGTTACCGCGCGCTGGAGCTCGACGAAGAGGACGAAACCGCGGTGGACGAACAGGCCGCGATCCTGGGCGCGGTCGACGAACTCTGGCGCGAGCAGCCGGGCGACATCCTGGTGTTCCTGAGCGGCGAGCGCGAAATTCGCGAGACCGCCGAGTCGCTGCGCAAACATCATCCGCAGAATTGCGAGATCCTGCCGCTGTATTCGCGGCTCGGGCAGGACGAGCAGCAGCGCGTGTTCAAGCCGTCGGGCCGGCGGCGCATCGTGCTCGCGACCAACGTGGCCGAAACCTCGCTGACCGTGCCGGGCATCCGCGCGGTCATCGATACCGGCGTGGCGCGCATCAGCCGCTACAGTCATCGCAGCCGCCTGCAGCGCCTGCCGATCGAGAAAATCTCGCAGGCCTCGGCCAACCAGCGCTCCGGCCGCTGCGGTCGCGTCGGACCGGGAGTCGCGATCCGCCTGTACGCGGAAGAAGATTTCCTGGCGCGCCCGGAATTCACAGAGCCCGAAATCCAGCGCACCAATCTCGCGGCCGTCATCCTGCAGATGCACGCGCTGAAGCTGGGTGACATCGAGGCGTTCCCGTTCGTCGAGCCGCCGGATGGCCGTTATGTTCGTGACGGCGCGCGCACGCTGCGCGAGCTCGGCGCGCTCACCGAGAGCGGCGAGCTCACTGAAACCGGCCGGCACCTGTCCAAGCTACCGCTGGACCCGAGGCTCGGCCGCATCCTGCTGGCGGGCGCCAAGGAACATTGCCTCGAGGAGATCGCCATCATCGCTTCGGCGCTCTCGGTGCCCGATCCGCGCGAACGCCCCGCCGACAAGCAGACCCAGGCCGACCAGAAGCACGCGCCCTTGCGAGACGAACAATCGGACTTCCTGTCGCTGCTGAAACTCTGGCGGGTGTGGAACGAGCAGCGCGAGCAACTCTCGCGGGCGAAACTGCGCGCCTGGTGCAAGGAGAATTTCCTTTCGTACCTGCGGCTGATCGAGTGGAGCGACGTGCACGGCCAGGTCATGGAAGTGGTCAAGGGCGAGCTCGCATTGAAGCTCAACCCGAAGCCCGCGGAGTACGCGGCCGTGCACCGGGCGCTGCTGGCGGGCCTGCTGTCGCAGGTGGCGCAGCGCAAGGAGCAGGGTGAATACCTCGGCGCCAATGGCACCAAGCTCGCCATCCATCCGGGGTCGGGGCAGTTCAAGGCGCGGCCGCCATGGATCGTCAGCGCGGAACAGGTGCAGACCACGAAGGTGTACGCGCGCACCGTGGCGCGCATCGATCCCAAGTGGGTCGAGGATGTCGGCGATCACCTGGTGAAACGGCAGCACTACGAGCCGCACTGGGAGCGGCGCGCCGCGCGCGCGGCCATCTACGAGCGGACCACGTTGTTCGGCCTGACGCTGACCACGGGCCGCAGCGTGCCCTACGAACAGGTGGACGCCCCGGCGGCGCGCGGGATGTTCATCCGCCACGCGCTGGTGCTCATGGAGTACGACTCGCGGGCAGCGTTCTTCGCGCACAACCTGAAGCTGCTCGAGGACACCGAGTACCTGCAGCAGAAGGG
>Ga0070665_100008256_pt1 | contig 10534 bp, 7 predicted proteins | sample KBSS13metaG_FD_65862 | JGI IMG/M metagenome (GOLD analysis project Ga0070665, IMG submission 65862) | Switchgrass rhizosphere microbial communities from Kellogg Biological Station, Michigan, USA - KBS S1-3 metaG | ecosystem: Host-associated > Plants > Roots > Rhizosphere > Soil ...
TTGGCCAAAGCGCGGACATTGCAGCGCACCGGCATCCTGGTCAGGGTCATGGACCCCAATGGCTTTTATCTTCCGGTAGAGGGCCAGTTTCCCCATGCCTGAGCGATCGGTGCGATAGCCCGCGCGGAAACCCGCCTGCCCCACTGACAACCAGTCATGCACGGCAGCCTACCGGGCAGGCTCAGGCCAAGTGTAACAGTGGCCGCGCCGGAACTCTCTGCTAAGGTGACATTGGGTGACAGGGGTGCGAGATGGGGCGCCTTTTGCGTCTGATCGCTGGATTTTCCGCCTGCGCGCGTGGCGATGCCACGGCGGACGGGCCGGCGCGCTGGCGCGGCGGAGTCGGTGAAACCTGATGCTGTACCGCTATCTCGCCTTCAAGATCGGAATCATCGGCCTCTGTGCCTGGATCATCGATTATTTCCACATCGACATCCCGGTCGATCTCTACATGCTGATGGTGTTCGAGATCGTGGTGCTGCTGATTGCCGGCGCCGTCATGTCACTGATGCGCACTTTGCGGTGAACCGCCGGCTAAGCCGGAACGCCGTCTCAATGCGCACCCTCGCCCTGATCCCTGCCTCGCATTAAAAAACACCGCCCCCGCTATGGCCCTGCAAAAGGGGTTAAACGCGCTCATTTCTGGTGCTCTAGTAATCGGATCATGCCGTTGCCCTGTTTCTCCATGCCCGACCTGCCAATAGCGGAATGCCTCCCCCGCCTGCTTGCGGTGCTCGGCGCACACCCCAACGCCGTGCTGGTCGCCCCTCCCGGCGCCGGCAAGACAACCTGCGTACCACTCGCGTTACTCCATGCGGCGCCGATGGATCGGGAGCGCATCCTGGTGCTTGAACCGCGCAGGTTGGCTGCGCGCGCCACGGCCAGCCGCATGGCGAGCCTGATTGGCGAGCCGGTGGGCCGCACGGTTGGTTTTCGCACGCGGCTCGAGAGCGTCGTCTCGTCCGCCACGCGTATCGAGGTGGTGACGACGGGCCTGCTGGTTCGCCGACTGCTCGCAGATCCGGGGCTGGACGGTATTTCCGCCGTCATTCTGGATGAAATCCATGAGCGTTCTCTGGAAGCCGACCTGGCGCTTGCTCTTTGCCTGGATGCCCAGGCCATGCTGCGGCCGGATCTGAAGCTGCTCGCCATGTCCGCAACCCTGGATGGCGCACGGCTTTCCGTGCTCATGGCCGCGCCAATCGTGGAAAGCGCCGGGCGAATCCATCCGGTGGAAATCCGCTATGCCTCGCGCGATATCCCGGACGCGCGGGACCTCTCCGAGGGGATGGCGCGGGCCATCCGCGCGGTTCTGGCGGAGGCCCCGGGCGATGTTCTCGCCTTCCTGCCTGGGATGGGGGAAATCCGCCGCACCGAGGCGGCTCTTAGCGGACTCGATGCCGCTGTGCTGGTTCTGCATGGCGATCTGCCGACGGCGGCCCAGGATCTGGCGCTGCGGCCCGCCGAAGGTCGGCGCGTGGTATTGGCCACTGCGATCGCCGAAACCTCGCTCACGGTGCCGGGCGTGCGGATTGTCATAGACGGGGGGTTTCGTCGCGCGCCGCGCTTTGATCCGGCGAGCGGTCTTACCCGGTTGGCGACAGAACGTGTCAGCCGCGCGGCGGCTGATCAGCGCGCCGGCCGCGCGGGGCGCGAGGCGCCCGGTCTTGCCATCCGGCTCTGGACGAGCGCGGCCCAAAGGGGCCTGCGCCCCTATGACCGGCCGGAAATTTTAGAAGCCGAACTTTCCGGCCTGGCTCTGGATTGCGCGGCCTGGGGCACGCCGCCCGACAAACTCGCCTTTCCGGATGCGCCGCCCGAAGGCGCGCTGGCGGCTGCCCGCGCGTTGCTTGTCGATCTCGGCGCCCTGGATGAGGCAGGCCTCATTACGCCATTGGGAAAGCGGATGGCCGCGCTCGGCGCCCATCCTCGTTTGGCCGCCATGATGCTTGCTGCGGATGAGAGAACCCAGGCAGCACGCGCCTGCGATATAGCGGCGCTCTTGGAGGGGCGCGATCCACTCCGCGCTGGGCAGTTGACGTCAGCCGACATCATGGCTCGGCTGGAGGCTCTTGCTGACCATACTGCGGCGACCATGCTGGGCGCCGACCGCAACGCGATCAGTGGGATCAACCAGACCGCCCGGCAATATCGCACGCGCCTCGGTATCGGCGCGAAGATGATGGCGGCGGGCGACCCGGCGCCTCTGATTGCTGCCGCTTTTCCCGACCGGCTGGCGCAGCGCCGCGGCGAGCCTGGCAGTTTCCGCCTCTCAGGTGGTGGCGGTGCCAGACTTGCGGTGACGGATCCGCTTGCGAAAGCAAGCCTCCTCGCCGTCGCCGCGCTGGAGATGAAGACTTCGCCGCTCATACGCATGGCGGCGCCGCTCGCGCTTGCGGATCTCCCTGACGTGCTTGCCGCGCGGATAAAAGAAACAGTGGAAACGAGCCTTGATCCCGCCTCGGGCAGCGTCCTCGCACGGCGCCGCAAACGTTTGGGCGCCCTTGTGCTGGAAGAGAGGTCTGCGCCGCCCGATCCGGCGGACGCTGTTGTGGCCTTGCTGGAGGCGGTGCGGAATGATCCATCGCACCTCCCCTGGTCGAAGGTCGCGCGCAATTTCCAGGCGCGCCTGCGGCTGATGCATGCGTTGGAAGCCGACACGTGGCCGGCCTCAGATGACGAGAGCCTGATGGCAAGCCTTGCGGATTGGCTGGGCCCCCATCTGCATGGGCTAACGCGGCTGGGCGACCTCGCGGCCCTTGACCTCAGCGCTATTCTGCTTGGCCGGTTGGACTGGACATTGAAGGCCCGGCTTGACCGGGAATTACCGACCCATCTGCCGCTTCCCGGCGGGCAGGCCATCGTGGATTACACAGAGCCGGTTCCTGTTGCGGCCGCCCGCGCCCAACATTTCTATGGTTTGGCGGAAACGCCGAAACTTGCGGGTGGGCGGGTGCCATTGCGGCTTGCGCTCCTCTCACCGGCGGGACGGCCAATAGCGCTGACCGCCGATATCGCCGGTTTTTGGCGTGGCGCCTGGGCCGACGCACGGCGGGACATGCGAGGCCGCTATCCCAAACACAATTGGCCGGAAAATCCTTTGCTGCCCCAGCGCCCGCTGTCATCGCGTTGAGGCGCGGATTCGGCCCGGCGCCGCAACGGAGCACGAACAGCCTGACACCCCTGCGGTGGCGATCCGGTGGCGGAGGCTCGCTGATTGCACGTCGCCCCGCATCCAAGTATCTGATCTTCCTGAGTGGCCCCGTGGCAGAACTGGTAGACGCACCGGACTTAAAAGTCCGATCGGGTTAGGGTATAGCTCCGGGGTGCGCGGGCGTGGCGGAATGGTAGACGCACCGGACTTAAGCGATTGAGTGCTCGGCGGGAAACTGCCGATGTAGAACTGCTCAAATTCGGGGAAACCTTCACTGGCAATCCCGAGCCAAGCCCGGCAACGGGAAGGTGTAGAGACTAGACGGGCAGCACCTAACGCGGCGACGCCAAGGTGAAGGGATAGTCCAGACCACGAACGCCCATTCTGGGTGGCGGCGAAAGCCGAAGTGGTATGAAAATCCGTTGGGCCGCAAGGCCTGTGCCGGTTCAAGTCCGGCCGCCCGCACCAGTTCTGTGAAGCTGGGACAGACCGAGAATCTGTCTTATTCGCCCAGCCCTCCACCGCAACAGGGTGTCGTTCAACGAATTGAAACCAGGTGCGTACCGCCGGGCTGTTGCTCGATCCGGCAAACACGATCAAGGAAGATTTTAACGGTATCTGCCGCACTGCGGGTGTGATTGGACGGCTTGACCGTGGTGAAGGCGCCGCCGCCCGCCAACGCGAATGGCATGACGAGTTGGTCAGCCAGGTAAGGACCTGCAAACGCAGGTGACGCGAGATACCCTGACATTCGTGCCGTGGCAGTCCTGGCAAGCGACTCCGCGGATGTGCCCAGTTTGCCGAAGCCGGCCACGATTTCGGTGACATTCTCGAATTCCGCTTCCAGCAATAGGACATTGCCGGGACCGCGATCTTCCGGCAATTCCGCGATACTGAAGGAATTATCCGGCCAATCCAGAAGCTTACGGGCGGCATCGATCTCGCGTCGCGCAATGTCGCCCGCAAGTCCAGCAATCAGCGCCACCACCCGCTGCGCGCAATACGCCGCGTTCCAAACATTCCAGCCGGCGTAACGGAGCCGGCACGATATCAATCTCCATGCGGCCACCGCCCAGAGGATAGAAACCGTGCCGCACCAGCCGTGCAGATACTTGCGGTCCCATACAGTTGATCAGTGGCAGGAAACAGCGCTCCAGAAACTCGAACGGAGGCGCCTGAAGGTTATGCGTTCCGCCTTCCAGCACCACGCGCGACGGAGCCTCGGCCAGCATCAGCGGCGGCAGCACCGTCTGCAGCACCAAGCCGGCGCCGCCGGCAGTGCCTACCGCAAAATGATAGTCGCCCGGCACAACCCTACCCGGCCGGAACAGGATTTCCGACGCGCCGATGGCCAGGCCATCACATGCGGCACCGCCAATCGCCACGGCGGCTTCGACAGCCGTTACATGCTGGCGCATTAACCCGGAGCGTTCGCGTCCCGCGCGGATATTGTGGATGCGGAAAGGCTGGGCAGTGATAAGGGACAGCGCCAGCGCATTGCGCAGGATTTGTCCCCCACCCTCACCTTCCGATCCGTCAATGACGATCATCGCCTTATCCCTTCACGCACACGACCTGCTTGAGGGTATGCACGATCTCCACCAGGTCGCTCTGCGCCGCCATCACCGCTTCGATCGGCTTGTAGGCACGCGGGCTCTCGTCGATCACGCTTTCGTCCTTGCGGCAGGCCACGCCGGCCGTGTCGGCGATGTGATCGGCCAGCGAGACCACGCGCTTGGCTTCGGTGCGCGACATCACCCGCCCCGCGCCATGGCTGCAGCTTTCGAACGACTCCGCATTGCCCAAGCCGCGGACGATAAAGGATTTCGCCCCCATCGAACCGGGAATGATGCCCATGCTGCCTGCGGCCGCGCGCACGGCGCCCTTGCGGGTCACCAGCACATTTTCACCGAAATGATGCTCGCGCTGGACATAGTTGTGATGGCAGTTCACGGCCTCGATTTCCGCCTCGAACGGCTTGGCGATCTGGCCGCGCAGGGCAGTAATAACATTGGCCATCATCATGCGCCGGTTCAGCGCCGCGAAGTCCTGCGCCCAGCCGACCGCCTCGACATAATCGTCGAAATGCTCGGTCCCTTCCGGGAAATAGGCCAGGTCCTCATCCGGCAGGTTGATGAACCATTTGCGCATGTCCTGCTTCGCCAGCTCGATGAAATAGCTGCCGATGGCATTGCCCACGCCGCGTGAGCCGGAATGCAGCATCACCCACACCCGCGCCTCAGTATCGAGGCACAGTTCGATGAAGTGATTGCCGGTGCCCAGCGTGCCCAGATGTACGAGATTGTTGGTCTTTTCCAGCTTGGGGTGCTTGGCGATGATATCCTTGAAGCGGCCGGCCAGGGTCGCCCAGGCTGACACAATCTCGGCCGGCGGGTCGCCCCAGGCGCCGGTGTCGCGCTTGCTGCGGCCCACATTGCGGCCATGCGGCACCGCCCGCTCGATCGCGGAACGGATGGCTTCCAGATTGTCGGGCAGATCGGCAGCGGTCAGCGACGTGCGCGCCGCCATCATGCCGCAGCCGATATCCACGCCCACCGCCGCCGGAATGATCGCGCCCTTGGTGGCAATCACCGATCCCACCGTGGCGCCAATGCCGACATGCACGTCGGGCATCACTGCAACATGCTTAAAGATGAAGGGCATGGAAGCGGCGCGCGCCAGCTGCTGGCGCGCCTTCTCTTCCACCGGGACGCCGCGTGTCCACATCTTGATGGGGGCACCGCCCTCGGTGTGCTGAACTTCGTATTTTGTCTCAGTCATTTTCTTTCTCTTTCGTTGCGTACACTCCGGCGCGACGACAACATGTGGCAAGACATTTCCCGCCCCGCCGAAGCCGGTAGAGGGTTCGAACCTCCCGGGTACCATGTAGTCCTACCGGCATTCGCCGCGCCATCATGCATCCCGGCAACAAGCGGTTGGCTGGACCGGCGGGTTTGAACCGCCTGACCCGTTTCCGGGCTTTCAACCATGTAGTCCAGCCGGCATTTGCCGGTCACCGCCCGCAAGGGATGAGCCAGCGCGGGTAGTTCGTAAGAAAATACAGCGACAAAACTTTGGTCGGACGTTGCTCCTTGCTCTATCCGTTGAGCTACGAACCTTGCGATCCGGCGGGATTTGAACCCGCAACCCAGGAAGTCCATGTAGTCCGACCGGCATTCGCCGAGGTTTCATTCAAGGGCACGGCGACGAAAATCTGGCGGACGCTATTGCTCTACCTAACTGAGCTACGGACCTTGCGGCCCGGCGGGGTTCGAACCCGCGACACATGTAGTCCAACCGGCATTTGCCATGTTCGTGAAAGGCCGTGGCGACAAAAAGTGGTGAGACAAGTCCCTTTGAGCTACCGTTCCTGCGGGCGGTTGTGAGCCGCATCTTCCGGTTGCCCGGATGCTCTTTCACTGGACACCTGTGGAAGTGTAGTCCCACCGGCATTCGCCGCGGCCTTATTTCTTAGACCTCCGTCTGTTTCACCAATTCGACCCAGTCGCGCGTCTCGCCACGGGCAAAGCGCACGATCGTATCGAACACCGCGTCGGAGAACCCTCCGACATTGAGGATATCCGGCCGCCCGGATGCCTGGGTGGTGCCGTAAGGCTGCAGGTCGATGCAGATCAGCTTCGCCCCCCGGTTGCGGCGGGTCAGCTGGTCCCACTCGCGCATCGTCTGCGTGGCACCGCCGCGTGTCGCATCGACCCAGGACTGGTTGTCCGAGACGATGACCACCAAGTCGGCCTTCGCTCGCTCGGCATTCAGCCGGGCGAGGGGTGCCGACACATTGGTCCCGCCACCGCCGATTGCCGCCAGCGCCTGGGCGTTGGCCGCAACCCGTGCGTACGGATCCAGCGCGACGTCCACCACCACGTTCTCGAACGGCAGCACACGCGCCGCGCGGTTGCCGCGCAGCAGTGCCGCCGTCACCAGGGCGGCCACGTCGATGCACCGCACCTTCGAGGACGCGCCCTTGCGAGTGCCGGTCACAGGCGAGGCCATGGAGCCCGACACGTCGGGCGCCACCACGATGCTGCCATCCAGCGGCGTGAGCCGGGACAGCGAAGCCTCCAGCGCCTCCTCCAGCGCGGCCTGTACCTTAAGCGGCACGCCGGCGCCCACCGCATTCAACGACATCATCAGCTGATACGGCAGCACGCGGGCGCGCGCGACAGCATCGGCATCCGACAGCCGGGATGCGACCAGGTCGGTAACTCCGTCCACCGTGAACGCGCCATTGCGCGCCAAGGTGTTCAGGTTCATCCGCAGCGCCTGCCAGCCCATGCTGCCGGCCAGCACGCCCCACTGGGCGGGCGCCAGCGTGAAGGTGGTCAGCCACTCGAACGGCACGGGCGGCAGCGGCCCCGCAGGGTCGCGCTTCCAGGCTTCGAACGCAGCGATCTCATCCGGCAAGGCCGCGACGTCGTAGGGACGCCCCAACACCCAGGCATAGAAGGCCTGGCGCGCCGGATCGGCCGGCCGGGGATGGACCATGCGCAGGATGTCCTTCAGCGAAGGATCGTTGCCGGTCGCCGCCGCCATCAGGTCGCGCATGCTGGCCTTCTCCAACCAGCGCTGCACCAGCCGCTTGGGCGCGGTGCCCAGCGAAGTGCGGCCGACCTGGCCGGAGCGCATGATCTGCACAAAGCTGCGCAGCATGCGGCCATTGTCGATCACACGCGCAAACACGCGTGACGCCAGGGCGGGATCGGCCACGGTCAGCCAGGCTACCAGCAACGCGGGCATGTCCTTCATCGCACCCGACCGGCGGGCGTAAACCGCAGCCTGGGCGGCGAAATACGGGGTGACCGCACGCGCGGCCTCCAGCACCTGCGACAGCTGCGCCTCGGCGCTGCCATAGAAATTGTCAGCCAAGGTACCGGTCGCAGCCAGCTGCGCCAGCAGTGCTTCCGGACCATAGGCATAGGCGGGCGCGGCCTCGCGATTGACGGCGTGAGCGGCCGGCAGGAGCCGGGCGATCGCCGAAGCGAAGAGATTCTTGTTGGCCATCTTGGTCACCTTGGGTGCACCGGGGTGGCCGGCCCATTCCGGCCACCCGTTTTGCACCTGATGCCGGGCACACCCGGCACGTATGTGGTTGCAGCAGGCATGCCAACTGGCGTGGCCAAACGGAGTTTTCGATAACACATTGTATTCTCTAAATATATCCCTACGGCCGACCGAGTTGCCGAATTTCGCCACGCGAATTTCTTATCGTCAGATATACGGATTTATATTATCAGATAGTCCATGAAACCCCTGACCGTGATCGGATTCCTGGGCTCGACTCTGGATGCCAGCAAGTTCGGACCTACCCGCTGGAGCAAGTGGCGGCCATCGGTTGGGCTGTGCATGCACGAAGACCTGCGAGTGGACCGGTTTGTGCTGCTGCATGCCACCCGGCACGAACGGCTGGCCGAATATGTCGCCGCCGACATCGCGTCCGTCTCGCCTGAAACGAAAGTCGAGCGGCGCATCCTGGACTTCAATGACCCTTGGGACTTTGAAGAGGTCTACGGCAAGTTGCTGGACTTCGCGCGTGCCTATCCCTTCGATCCGGACGCGGAAGACTACCTGATCCATATCACCACCGGCACCCATGTGGCGCAGATCTGCTGGTTCCTGCTGACCGAGGCGCGCTATCTGCCGGGCCGGCTGCTGCAGACCCAACCCGCGCGTGACGCGGCTTCGGCAGCGCAAGGTAGCTGGGGTGCGATTGACCTGGACCTGTCGCGCTATGACAGTATCGCCACGCGCTTTGCGGTAGCATCGCAGGAAAGCACGTCCGTCCTGAAATCAGGAATCGCGACCCGCAATGCCGCCTTCAACCGGATGATCGACGAAATCGAGCAGGTCGCCACCAGTTCCCGGGCGCCCTTGCTGCTGATGGGGCCGACCGGCGCTGGCAAGAGCCAGCTGGCGCGGCGCATCTATGAGCTCAAGCGGCTGAAGCACCAGGTCGCAGGACCATTTGTCGAAGTGAACTGCGCCACCCTGCGCGGCGACGGCGCCATGTCGGCGCTGTTCGGGCACAAGAAGGGTGCCTTCACCGGCGCTGCGGCGGATCGCGCCGGACTGCTGCGCACCGCTCATACCGGCATGCTGTTCCTGGACGAAGTGGGCGAGCTGGGGCTGGATGAGCAAGCCATGATCCTGCGCGCCATTGAGGAAAAGCGCTTTCTACCGGTCGGTTCGGACAAGGAGGCTTCGTCCGACTTCCAGCTGATCGCCGGCACCAATCGCAGCCTAACCGACGCGGTGGCTCAAGGCCGCTTCCGCGACGACCTGTTCGCGCGTCTGAACCTGTGGACCTTCTCGCTGCCCGGCCTGGCCGAGCGGCGCGAGGATATCGCGCCCAATCTGGACTATGAGTTGGACCGCTTCGCGCAACAGCAGGGCAAGCGCGTCACCTTCAACAAGGAAGCACGGCTGGCCTATCTGGATTTCGCCGCATCGCAGGAGGCCCGCTGGCTCGGCAATTTCCGCGACCTGGCGGCCAGCGTCACCCGCATGGCAACACTGTCGCCATCCGGTCGCATCGATGTAACCGGCGTTGCGACGGAAGTGACTCGATTGCAAAGGCTCTGGGCGGGCGCCATCGATGCGCCGGCGAGTGTCGGGCTGGGAGATTTACTGGACGCCGAGACTGTGGCCGCAATCGACCCTTTCGACCGCGTCCAGTTGATGGAGGCGATCCGCGTCTGCCGCGCGAGCCGGTCTCTGTCGGAAGCAGGGCGCACTCTGTTCGCTGCGTCTCGCACACGCCGGAAAACCGAAAATGACGCCGACAGGCTGCGCAAATACCTGGCCCGCTTTCATTTAAGCTGGGAAAGCGTCCATCGTTAGATGGATTGCTGAATGGCGTCGGCCGGCGGAACGAACGCCTGGTGCGGCGCGGCCGAGGCCAATCGTTCCGCCGGACCGGGGTTACCATCTCCCGCAATGCGCGATCTGTGGCCCGGTCCTTCTTTTTGGTTGCCCGTCCCCGCACCTTTCAGACGCTGCGGGCGGACGGTGCCTCCACGCCTTGCTCTTCTAGGACAGAGCCGCCGGCAAAATCGCTTCGATCAGGCGCGGTCCTCTTGTCTGCATGGCGTCGGAAAATTGCGCGGCGAACTCCGTCGTCGTCTCCGCCCGGCTGGCCTCCACGCCCATACCTTGCGCCAGCTTCACGAAATCCAGCGTCGGATTGCGCAGGTCCAGCATCGCAAGCGTCTTGGGCCCGGGATTGCGCGCGCCCACGCGGCCCAGCTCGATATTGAGGATGTTGTAGCTGCGATTGGCGCAGATGATGGTGACGACATCCAGCCTTTCGCGCGCCATGGTCCAAAGCGCTTGCAGCGAATACATCGCCGCGCCGTCACCCGACAC
>Ga0070665_100008258_pt1 | contig 10532 bp, 11 predicted proteins | sample KBSS13metaG_FD_65862 | JGI IMG/M metagenome (GOLD analysis project Ga0070665, IMG submission 65862) | Switchgrass rhizosphere microbial communities from Kellogg Biological Station, Michigan, USA - KBS S1-3 metaG | ecosystem: Host-associated > Plants > Roots > Rhizosphere > Soil ...
GCCCATGCGGGCAGGATTGCCGCCGTGTGCGGCATCACCAAACCTTGATCGTAATTCGTCGCGCGGCGGCGGCGCGATGGCGTGGCGGGTGGGGCGGTGAGGACGAGACTACGAGGACGAGACCGACAACCCGGCACAGCGTTTCACAACGTGGCGCTCGCTACGGGCGCTACAATGGCGCCCAAGCGCGGAGAACAGCGCAAGATTGAGCAATCCATATTTGTTTGGCCACGTGCATGGCACGAGAGATGCTAACTATTTGTTCATTCGGCATGCAGCACTCCATGCGCTACCGGATGAGGCGGTTGTGCATCAAGTGGCCCCTGCGACGCGCGCGTCCAATCGGATCTTGAACGCGTCACAGATAGGGGGCCCAGGCCCGAGGCCATTCCCCGTCGACGCGTGTTGTTTCTGAAATGATCACGCCGGCGACCGACGAACCCGCGATACCGCTGCGTGTGCGGGACGTGAGCCTGATCGCCGCCGACATTTTCCGGTTCGAGTTCGTCGATCCGAGCGGGGCCGAGCTTCCCGCGTTCACGGCCGGCGCCCACCTGCATGTCCGCGTCCCGAACGGGGCTACGCGGCGATACTCGCTCTGCAACGCGCCGCAGGAACGCGATCGCTACGTCATCGCGGTCAAGCGCGAGAGCAATGGCCGTGGGGGATCGGCGAGCCTCATCGATGGCAGCAGGGCCGGAGACGAATTGCTCGTTTCGACGCCACGCAACGATTTCGAGCTCAGGAAAAACGCGGCAAGCTATGTGTTCATCGCCGGCGGGATCGGCATCACGCCCATTCGTTCGATGATGCAGGACCTGCTCCACATCGGCACCAAGCCTTTCAAGCTCTATTACCTTTGTCGCGCGCCTGAAATGACCGCATTTCTCGACGAGTTCACCGAGCCTGCGATGCGCAGCAAGGTGGTCATTCACCATGACTACGGAGACAGCGAGCGCGCGTACGACCTGTGGCCGATCCTCGAAAGGCCAAAAGGCTCGCATCTGTATTGCTGCGGACCCCGTCCGCTGATGGAAGCGGTGCGCGACATGACCGGACATTGGTCGACCTCGGCCGTGCATTTCGAGGATTTCGGCTCGGGCCAAGTCGCTCACAAGACGGATGATCGCGCGTTCAAGGTCCGCGTCGGCGCCTCAGGCGAAGCCATCGACGTGTTGCCGGGTACCTCGATCCTAGAAGCACTACGCGCGCACGGCCACCGTGTTTCGAGTTCCTGCGAAAGCGGGACGTGTGGCACCTGCCGGGTGCGTCTCCTGGCGGGTGAGCCCGACCACCGCGACCTGGTGCTGTCCGACGCCGAGCGACTCCGTGAAATCATGGTGTGCGTTTCGCGCGCGCATTCGCCCGAGCTCGTAATCGAGCTGGCATCGTGAGCTCGTCCACCGTGCTGCAATGGTGAGGGGCGCGAATCCGCCGCTCCGGCTCGGCGTGGCAGGGCTCGGACGCGCGTTCATGCTGATGCTCCCGACGTTGACGAGCGACGCACGCATCCGGCTTGTCGCCGCAGCCGATCCCCGTGCCGAAGCGCGTGCCCAATTCGAGCGCGATTTCGGCGGCCGGTCGCATGCGACGGTCGACGCGCTCTGTGCCGATCGCGACGTCGACGTGGTGTACGTCGCAACGCCGCATCAATTCCACGCGCAGCATGCGTTGGCAGCGGCCGCCTGCGGCAAGCACATGCTGGTCGAAAAGCCGATGGCCGTGACGCTCGACGAATGCGCGGCGATGATCGACGCAGCGAGGTGCGCGGGCGTGCTGCTCGTGGTCGGTCACAGCCACAGTTACGATGCCCCCTACCTGCGCACGCGGGAGATCATCGCGAGCGGCCGCTATGGCGACCTCCGGATGGTGACGGCGCTCAATTTCACGGATTTCCTGTATCGCCCGCGCCGGCCGGAGGAGCTCGATACGGCACAAGGCGGCGGCGTCGTGTTCAGCCAGGCCGCACATCAGGTTGACCTGGTGCGTCTGTTGGCGGGGGGACGTGTGACCAGCGTGCGCGCACAAACCGGAGCATGGGATCCGGCACGGCGGACCGAAGGCGCCTATGGTGCGCTGTTGTCGTTTGCCAACGGCGCATTCGCGTCGCTGACCTATAGCGGCTATGCCCACTTCGATTCGGACGAGCTTTGCGGCTGGATCGGGGAGCTTGGACACGCGAAGGACCCATCGCGCCACGGCGCGGCACGGTCCGCACTATCAACCCGCATGACTCCTGCCGAAGAAGCGGCGCTGAAGGACACGCGCACCTACGGCAGGGCCGTGGCCACTTCGGACGCACCTGTCGCCCACAATCACTTCGGCATGGTCATCGCCTCGTGCGACCGCGCCGATTTGCGGCCGCTGCCGAACGGCGTGATGATCTACGATGACGGGGCATCGCAGCTCGATCGGATTTCGCCGCCGGAGATTCCGCGAGGCGAAGTGATCGATGAGCTCTACGGCGCAATCGTGCACGGGCGGCGACCCGTTCACAGCGGCGAATGGGCGATGGCGACCCACGAAGTCTGTCTGTCGATTCTGACATCCGCTCGCTCTGGACAGGAGATGGCGCTCGAGCATCAGGTCGGCGTCGACGCGCAATCGTGACGATGGGAGACGCAACATGCTGACGGCCGAAGAAAACGACCTGCTGTGCCGGGTCGAGGGCGATGCACCGATGGGACAGATGATGCGCAGGTACTGGCTGCCGGCATGCATGTCGGAGGAAGTCGCGGAAGCCGACGGCACGCCGGTGCGGGTGAAGATGCTGGGCGAAGACCTCGTCGCCTTCCGCGACACCGATGGCAAGGTCGGGGTGCTGGGCGAATACTGCCCGCATCGCGGTGCTTCGCTCGCGCTGGGACGCAACGAGGAGTGCGGCCTGCGTTGCCTCTATCACGGGTGGAAGATGGACGTCGCAGGCAATGTGCTCGAAATGGCCTCCGAGCCTCCCGAGAGCCGCCTTGCCGAAAAAGTGAAACACACCGCGTATCCCACGCGCGAGAGCGGCGGCTTGGTATGGATCTATATGGGCCCGTCCGAAGCCATGCCCGAATTCGAGCGGCCGCCATTCGCGCCTACCGAAGACACGAGCGTCAGTATCGTCAAGGTCCAGGTGCCGTGCAACTGGGCGCAGATTCTCGAAGGCGCCATCGACTCCGCGCACAGCTCGAGCCTGCACTCGACCGACATGCCGCCTGCAAGGGTTGATCGGGCAATGGCGGCCGAGGGCGTCTGGCCGCGGCCATCGACGGACAAGGCGCCGCGTCTGCAGGTGCAGCTCGCGAGCTACGGCTTTCGCTACGCCGCGATCCGCCGCCCGATCAAGGATGCGGCGACCAAGGACTACGTGCGGATCACCACCTACGTGGCGCCGATCACGGTGCTGATTCCACCGAACAATGTCTACAGCCTGGCGAACGTCAACGTGCCGATGGACGACACGCATACGATGTTCTACTTCATCGCCTGGAGCGATTGGGGCCCGGGCATCGACAAGGAGGCGTTTCGCAAGTTCTGCCACGCGCGCGTGGGCATCGATCTCGACGCCCAGTACCGGCGCGTCCGTACCCGCGACAACAACTATCTGCAGGATCGCAACGCCATGAAGCTCGGCAATTACACGGGAATCCCGGGCATCCCGAACCAGGACATGGCGATGTGGGAAACGATGGGGCCGATCGCCAACCGCACCCGCGAGCGCCTCGGCGCCAGCGATGTCGCCATCGTCCAGTTTCGAAGGTTGATGATCGACGCCGTCAAGCGATTCGCGCGCGGTGAGGCGGCCCTTGGCACGACCGCTCCGCACATTCCCTTGGTGAAGCTCAAATCGTTCGAGGGCATCGTGGCCAAGACGGTGAACTGGCGCACGCTCGGTGCGTCGGACGAAGAGATCGCAACCTACCCTGCCGACGTCGATCCGCACGCGACCGCCCGCGTCGGCTAGTAATCCCGCTTCGCATCCATCCGCATTCTTCAGGAGTAACCCGATGTCCGAACTGCCGCAGATCGCGCTCCGGCGCATTGCCGCCATCGTCGTGCTCGCCGCGTGCGCATGGTTGCCGTGGACCGCGAATGCCCAGGCGCCGTATCCGAATCGGCCGATCAAGTTCATCGTTCCCTACGCGCCCGGCGGTTTTCCGGACACCGTCGCGCGGATCGTCGCCCAGCGGCTGCAGGATCGCCTCGGCCAATCGGTAGTGATCGAAAATCGGCCGGGCGCGAACGGCGCGGTGGCGGCGAGTGCCCTGATCGGCTCGCCTGCGGACGGCTACACGTACCTGCTCACGGACGGCTCGATGTTCTCCATCAATCCGCTGCTCTATTCGAAGCTCGGGTATGACCCGAAGGGCGATTTCGTGCCCGTGGCGCAGCTAGCGAGCGCTCCGCTGTTTCTGGCGGTGAATCCGAAGATGCCGGTGACCACGATGAAGGAGTTCGTCGACTACGTGAAGGCGCGTCCGGGCCAGCTCAACTACGGATCCTCCGGCGTCGGGAGCACGCATCACCTGACGATGGAAGCGCTGAAAGCGTCGCTCGGCCTGGACATCGTGCACGTTCCGTTCAAGGGTACCGGCCAGTCGGTGCCCGCACTCATCGGCGGCCAGGTCGAGATGCTCTTTTCCGCCTATCCCTCATTGTCGGGCTATGTCGCTGACAACCGTGCCAAGCTCATCGCGACCAACGCAGGGCAGCGCTCGACGCTTGCACCGAACGTCATCGCGATCGCCGAGATCATTCCCGGATTCGACTTCGCGCCGATCGTCGGCATCCTGGCCCCCAAAGGCACACCCCCGGCGGCGATTGCCAAGATTGCAGCCGAGGCCGTGGAAGTGACGCGAATGCCCGACGTCGTGCAGGCATTCACCGTTGCCGGCATCGTTCCGATCGGTGCGGGTCAGGACGACTACGCAAAGTCGATCGCCGGCGAAAACGAGCGTGTCGCGAAGGCAGTGAAGGCGGCGGGAATCAAGCCGGAGTAATCCGGCGAATCGATGACTTCTATCACGCTCAAGGGGGAACTCCTCGCATTCGCCGCGCTGCTCATGTTCTCGTCGAACATCCTGCTGACGAAAGTCGCCTCGGCTCGCCTCAACATGAATGCGGGATTCCTCGTTTCGGTCGCGGCCAATATCGTGTTCGCGACGCTGCTGTTGAGCGTCCAGATGGTGACACGCGACACCGTCCTGCACTGGGACTGGCCTGGATTCGCTCTTTATATCGGCGCGGGCATCTTCTCGACGTGGCTCGGCCGATGGTTCTTTTTCGAATCGATTGCGAAGCTCGGCCCCGCGAAGGCGAGCCTGTTCCAGGTCAGCAGTCCACTGTTCACGCTCCTGATCGCATGGCTCCTGCTCGGCGAGCGCCTGGGCGCGCTGCGGCTGGTCGCGATGGCGTCGGCGATCATCGGGCTGATGCTCGTGAGCGTCCCTCCTTCGGCCCTCGCGCGCACCGGCGCTCGCGGAGCCACGACGCGCTCGCGCGTCGCCGCGAATGCCAGCGCGATGCGCAACTCGTTGGTGAAATCCGGATTTCTCATCGGCTTCGCGAGCTCGGCCGCTTACGCCGCGGGCAATGTCTTTCGTGGTGCCGGGATCAGACGCTGGGATGAAGCGATCGCCGGCGCGCTCATCGGCGCCGTCGCGGCGTTCACGCTGCAACTGGCCTTCGGTGCCGGTACGGGAGCCATCGTCCGGAAGATTCGTTCCTACGATCGCAAGGGCGTCCTGCTGTTCGCCGCGGGCGGCGTCCTCACCATATCGGCGCAGGTGTGCACGATCACTGCCATGGGCTACGCGCCGGTGGCGGTGGTCGCGCTGATCACGTTATGCACGCCGTTGATCGTGTTCCCATTCAGCTATTTCCTGTTTGGCAATGCGGAGCGTATCTCTCCCTGGACGCTGTTGGGTGGCGCGGTGACGCTGGCGAGCGTGGCCGTGCTGATGCTCCCGGAGGGTAGTTTTGGCGTTCCATGAAAGCATCGGATGGCTTGCGCGGCGCGGACGCGGTTCGCGGGACAGGACGTTCGATGAGATCCGGATCGGCGGTCCTGAGCATCGATATCGTGTCGTCGTCAGATGGATGAGTTGGCGGTGAAACGGGATTGAAACCGAAGCGAGTCGTCTCGACATTGGAAATCGCCATCGCCGCCGGGCTTCGGCCGGGTCGGACCATTCGGCCGGAAGCCATTCTCGCGTGCTTGACCCCGAGCGAGCCCGAACTGCACCATCCACTCCCCCGACAGGTTCATCTCCACGTTTTTCCAACCATGATGACAAAGCGCGGCGCGCCACGAATCGCAGTGGATGGCGAAGGCCGAGTGAACGCGGCTGCCTACATAGCATCCCCGAACTGCGATCCGCGCCCGCCCGGCACGACGATCTCGCTCGCGGTGGTGCATGGCATCACGGTACCGCCCGGCCAGTTCGGCGGACCCGGCATCGTGGAGCTGTTCACCAATGTGCTCGATCCGACCGCAAACCCGGCCTACGCCGAGATCGCACATCTTCGTGTGTCGGCGCATTTCCTCGTTCGCCGCGACGGCGCGCTGCTCCAGTTCGTTCCGTGCACGAAGCGCGCGTGGCATGCCGGCGTCTCGGAGTGGCGCGGGCGGCAGCATTGCAACGATTTCTCCGTCGGCATCGAGCTCGAGGGCACCGACACCCTCGCTTACACACCGTCGCAATATCGTGTGCTCGCGCGCCTCCTGATCGCGCTCTACCGATGCTACGGAATCGCCCACGTCGTCGGGCACAGCGATATCGCACCCGGCCGCAAGACCGATCCGGGAGACGCGTTCGAATGGCCGCGGCTCGAGCGGCTGGTCCGCTCGTACGCGCGCCGGTGAACGAGACGCTGCGCGTGACCGAAGCCGGCCTCTACTGCGAAGCCGGCGGATTCCACATCGATCCATGGCAGCCGGTGGCGCGCGCGCTCATCACCCATGCGCATGGCGACCATGCCCGGCGCGACAGTGCCGCGTATCTCGCGGTCGCGGATGGCCTGCCATTGCTGCGCGCGCGGCTGGGTGACACGGCCAGCATCGAGACCGTCGGCTACGGCGAGATGCGCCGGATCGGCAGCGTGGACGTCTCGATGCATCCGGCCGGACATGTGCTTGGCAGCGCGCAGATTCGCATCGCCCACGCGGGGCGGGTGACGGTGGTGTCCGGCGACTACAAGCTCGCGGCCGATCCCACCTGCGTGTCTTTCGAGGCGGTGAGTTGCGACGCGTTCGTCACCGAGTCGACATTCGGCCTGCCCGTCTACCGCTGGGATGCGCCGGAGGAGACGATTCGGGCCATTGCCGACTGGTGGGCCGCGAACCGCGAGGCCGGCGTTGCCAGCGTGCTGTTCGTCTACGCCCTGGGCAAGGCCCAGCGCGTGCTCGCCGGCCTGCAGGCAGCGTCGCAGGCGCTGCCAGGCCCGATCTATTGTCATGGCGCGGTCGAGCGCGTCAACGCCGCGTACCGCGATGCCGGTGTGCCGCTGCCAACGACGCGCGCCGTGGCGAGCGCTCCCGCCGGCACCGACTGGACGAATGCCCTGGTTCTGGCGCCACCCTCGGCGCAGGGCAGCACGTGGATGCGGCGATTCGATCCCTGTCGCACCGCCTTCGCATCGGGCTGGATGGCGATCCGCGGCGCGCGGCGGCGACGCAACCTGGATCGGGGCTTCATCCTGTCGGACCATGCCGACTGGGGCGGACTCAACACCGCCATCGCCGCCAGCGGTGCGGAAGAAGTCTTCGTGACGCACGGCTACCGCGACGAGCTCGTGCGGTGGCTGGTCGACCAGGGCCGACGCGCGCAGGCGGTGGTGACCCGCTTCGAGGGCGAGGCGGGCGATGAGGCAGCCAGCTCCGTCGATCCCGGGAACTTCGCGGCCGATACGCCTTCTGACGCCTCTCCGGGGCGCTAGCCGCCCTGTATCGGGGCGGTCCATTTTCGGGGTATAATCGACGGTTTATGCAACTCCTCGCGGACTACTTTCCGCTACTTCTCTTTTTCGTTGCCTTCAAGTGGCAGGGCATCTATTTCGCAACCGGAGTCGCCATTGCGGCTTCGATCCTGCAGATCGCATATTTCCGGTGGCGTCGCAAGGTGTCCGCGGTGCACTGGCTTTCGTTCGCGATCATCGTGGTGTTCGGCGGTGCGACGCTCCTGCTGCAGGACGAGACCTTCATCAAATGGAAGCCAACGGTGCTCTACGCGTGCTTCGGGCTGGTGCTGGCCGGCGGCAAGGTGCTGTTTGGCCGCGATCTGCTCGGCTACCTGCTCAAGGACCTCACCTTGCCGGCGTCCGTATGGACCGGCCTCACGTGGTCCTGGGTCGGCTTTTTCGCCGCAATGGCCGTGGCCAACTGGTACGTGGCATTCCACTTCCCCACCGACACGTGGGTGAATTTCAAGGTCTGGGGCGGCATCGGCTTGTTCCTGCTCTTTGCGCTGGCCCAAGGCATCGTGCTCGCGCGATTCGTATCCGAACCGACACCGTGAACACCGCAGCAACCCTGCAGTCGCGCCTGGGCGCGCTTTCGCCGCTGGTGCTCGAAATCACCGACGACAGCGCACTGCACGCCGGTCACCCTGGCGCGGCGGGCGGCGCGGGGCACTTTTCGGTCACCATCGTGTCCGAGCAGTTCCTCGGACTTTCGCGAATCGCGAGGCACCGTACCGTCCTCGAGCGTGTCGGTGACCTGATTCCCCACCCGGTGCATGCGCTTGCCATCAAGGCGTACGCACCTGACGAATACCATTCCTCCAGAAAGGATGCATAGATGAAATCCAGACTCATTACGGCGGCCGTGCTCGCCGTCCTGCTGCCCGCCACGGCGGCGCTGGCGCAAGCGCCGGCGAAAGCCAAGGATGCCGCCCCCGCCGCAAAGGCCGCCGCACCGGCTGCCGCCGCGCCCGCAGGGAGCGACAAGGTGCTGTATTCGCAAGCGCAATACGAGCTGCTGCTGAAGGAGCGGCTTGCCCAGGGCGGGCAGGACACGCCGGAGCTTCGTACCGCGGTCAAGGAAGAGTTGAACACGCGCGAGCTCCTCGCCCGCGAAGCCCGCAAGAAGGGTCTCGACAAGACCGCCGACATGAAGACGCAGATGGACCTGGCCGGGCAGACCGTGCTGGTCCGCGCCTATGTCGCCGACTGGATCTCGAAGAATCCGATTCCCGAATCCGATCTCAAGGCCGAGTACGAGAAGATCAAGGCGCAGATTGGCGAGAAGGAATACAAGGTCCGCCATATCCTGGTCGAGAAGGAAGACGAGGCCAAGGACGTGATCAACGAGCTGCAGAAGGGCGCCAAGTTCGACGACCTCGCGAAGTCGCGCTCCAAGGATCCGGGCTCGAAGGACCGCGGCGGCGACCTGGACTGGAACGCGCCGGCCAGCTTCGTGAAGCCGTTCGGCGAGGCGATGACGAAGACGCCCAAGGGCAAGTTCACGCCGCAGCCCGTGCAGACGCAATTCGGCTGGCACGTCATCCTGGTCGAGGATGTGCGCGATGCGAAGGTTCCCGCTTACGAAGAAGTGAAGCCGCAGCTGCAGCAACGCCTGCAGGCGCAGTGGCTCGACAAGTACTTCAAGGATCTCCGCGCGAAGAACGGCATCTGACGCCGTTCGCGTTCACGCGCGATCAAGGGCGGGCCTTCGGGTCCGCTTTTTTTTTGGGTGCAACGCTGATCGATGATCGACGGCTTTCGCGGGAAGGCGCGCGCACGACCGGCGCGCGGCGATGCTATCCTACGCGGGCTTCGCGGGACCCCGGGTCCGTGGCCGATACCTAAAAACGGAGGAGCGCATGGCGGATTTTCGCCATTCGAAGGATTTCTGGTCGGGCGTGCTTTTCATTGCGATCGGCGCAACCGCGATCGCCCTGGGATCCAAGTACACGATCGGCACTGCGGCCCGTATGGGCCCGGGCTATTTTCCGCGCATCCTCGGGATCCTACTGATCGCACTCGGGGCCATCGTCACCGTGCGCGCGCTACGGAAAGGCGGAGAGAAGGTGCCTCCCTGGAAGTGGCGTCCCATCGTGATCGTGCTCGGCAGCGTCGTCCTGTTTGGCGCCATCGTGCAGCCGGTCGGCATTGCGCTGTCGACGGTCATGCTCATTGTCGGCTCGAGCGCCGCGAGCACCGAGTTCCGGCCGCGCGAAGCGTTGCTTGCGGGTGTCCTGCTCGCCGCACTCTCGGTCGCTGTCTTCGTCGTCGGGCTCAAGCTGCAATTGCCGATCTGGCCCGCATTCATCAGCTGAGGACACGCGCCGATGGACCTCCTGAGTCACCTCTCCCTGGGCTTCGGCGTTGCGCTCACCCCGATCAACCTGATGTACGCCTTCATAGGCGCGCTGCTCGGCACGCTGATCGGCGTACTCCCCGGCATCGGACCGGTCGCCACGATTGCCATGCTGCTGCCCACGACCTATGCGCTGCAGCCGGTGTCGGCGCTGATCATGCTCGCGGGCATCTACTACGGCGCGCAATACGGCGGCTCGACTACCTCGATCCTGATCAACATGCCAGGC
>Ga0070665_100008259_pt1 | contig 10532 bp, 8 predicted proteins | sample KBSS13metaG_FD_65862 | JGI IMG/M metagenome (GOLD analysis project Ga0070665, IMG submission 65862) | Switchgrass rhizosphere microbial communities from Kellogg Biological Station, Michigan, USA - KBS S1-3 metaG | ecosystem: Host-associated > Plants > Roots > Rhizosphere > Soil ...
GTCGGGCATATCGCGTTCGAGCCGGCGCTGTCGACGAAGCAGGACGCGCTGCGAAAGCTGGAGTCCGGGCCGGTCATCAAGCTGCTGCTGCGATTCCGGTCGGCGTTCTGGGAGCAGTTCGGCGACGGGCGCGCGCGGGACGCGTCGTTCTTCCACGCGGAGAATCAGCCGTTCCAGGTGTTCTGGACGCAGGTGCCGAGACGAGCGCCGTTGCTGGTGGCCTGGCTCGGCGGGCCGCGCGTGACGGCGGCGGATCCGCACGGCGACGTGACGCATCTGGCGAAGCAGGCGGTGCAGAGTCTCGACTCGCTGTTCGGCAAACAGTGGGATGTCGCCGACGAGCTCGAAGCGGTGTATTGCCACGACTGGCAGCGCGATCCGTTCGCGCGCGGGGCTTATAGCTACGTCGGCGTCGGTGGCGACCGCGCGCGCGAAGAGCTGGCCGCGCCGGTCGACGGCACGCTGTTCTTTGCTGGCGAGGCGACGGATACGACGGGTGAAGCCGCCACCGTCACGGGCGCGCTCCAGTCCGGCGAGCGGGCGGCGAACGAAGTCCTCACCTCCTGGCGATAGCGGGGACACGGTCCGCAAGGGCGATCAAACGAACGCTCCGACTCCTGCGCACACTGGCGCCGTGCCTGAAGGAGAGTTGTCGTGAGCCCTGCAAACAAAGCACTTTGGTACGTCGAGAGCCATCTCGGTAGCGAGCTGTCGCTGGACGACGTCGCGGCGCAGGCGGGCGTTTCGCGCTTTCACTTGTCCCATGCTTTCGCGGCCAGAACCGGGCGGCCGCTCATGACGTATGTGCGCGGGCGCCGCCTCACCGAAGCCGCGCGCGGCCTGGCGCGCGGCGCACCGGACATCCTCGCGGTGGCGCTCGAGTCGGGCTACAACTCTCACGAGGCATTCACGCGGGCCTTTCGCGACCAGTTCGGGCTCACGCCCGAAGCGGTGCGTGCGCAGGGCCACGTCCAGCAACTTGCTCTCGTGGAGGCCATCACCATGGACCAATCCGTCAAAGACACGCTGACGCCGCCCCGATTCGTGGACGGCAAGCCGTTGCTGCTCGTTGGCATGAGCCTGCACTACAGCTGTGAGAACAGCGCGGGTGTGCCGGCGCAGTGGCAGAAGTTTCTGCCGCACTTTCCGAATGTGCCGGGGCAGCTCAATCGCAAAGCGTACGGCGCGATGTACAACTTCGATGAGGAAGGCAATTTCGATTACCTGTGCGGCGTGGAGGTCGCGGACTTCTCACGCGTGCCGGCGGGCTGGGCGACTCTGCGCCTGGCGGCTGCGAAGTACGCGGTGTTCACGCATGGCGAGCACGTTTCGACCATTCGCCGCACCTGGGCGACGATCTGGGACTCGTGGTTCCCGTCGTCCGGTCACGAAGTGGCGGACGCGCCCCACTTCGAGTTGTACGGCGAGGACTTCAACTCGCAGACCGGAACGGGCGGCGTCGAGCTCTGGATTCCACTCAAGCGCTGAGGGACGTCAGGCGCTCGCGGCTCAGGAAGGCGCCGAGCACTTTCGCGCGCGCCGCGCGGTAGTCGGCTACGGGAACCCATTTGTACTCTTCGTTTCGCTCGTCGCCGGACTGCTCTGGTCCAGCGGATCGAGCGCGGCAAGCGTCATTGCCCGCGCATGGAATCGGGCGAATTCCGAGCGCCCGACGTGCGCCTGCTGCGCACGGAGGACATCGTAGAGACCCAGGCCCGCCCAGTCCCACAGCATGGTGCCGAAGTTGTACGCGACCATCGCGATGGTGACCTCGCGTCGCCAGCGCGTGACGGTCTCGCGATCGAGGCCGAGGCTCTCGAGCCAATGGAACTCCCCGTCGATCTCGCTTTGCGTGAACGTCGTATCGACGAACGGATTGAGCAGCGCGCCCCATACGGCAAGCCGGCGTCGCCGCGGCACGTCGAATCGATTGACGAACGACAGCAAGGCGGACTTGTCGGAATGCCCGACGAACAGGATCTCCCCGCTCTTCAGCCGCACCTGGGAAGGCGACTCGAGGTTCACTTCGGCAACCTGCCCTGCCGTCACGGCCCCTGACGGAAACACGCTCGCCGGCCGAAAGGGATAGTCACTGAAACGCAGCGCCTGACCGTCGAAGGTGACCTTCGAGGTGTCGGGGCGTACCTGGGAGAGTGTCGTGTAATACGACGAGCGAAACATCGCCAGCGTGAGATCACGCTCGATGCCATACCCACCGCTTTTCTTCCAGAACATCGCGAACCGCGAATCGACCGCGCCGTTACCTCACCGTGTAACGCGACGCGCGGCTCCTGAGCACGTTGTGACGAACGTACTCCAGCAGCTCTTCCATTTCGATGAGAGCGAGCCCTTTGTTCACAGGGCACACGCGGATGTTCTCGTGGGGGATGCTGACTTCGTACAACTGGTCGCGGAAGGTGAACCGCGACGGGCGCTTGAACCAGGAGTGCGGGTTGTGATCGGGAAACTCGACCCCCGGCATCCGGGACAGCGCCCCGCAGAGCACGCCGAACGTGGTCTGGCCGTGGCACACCTCGAACGCCTGAAGCACGCCACCGGAATTGCGAAACTCGGAAAGCAGGCTCGTGCGCACGGCGAGGCAGAGCGGCTCGGGTCGATCCGACGACGCGGCGGCGGACGAGGCGGCCGCCTTAGCCGCGCGCTCGGCACGCTCCGCATCCATCGCCGCCTGCATTTCCATCGCCGCCCGCTCGTCGGCGGACATCGGCTGTGACTGCGCGTCGCTCGCCCGCTGCATCTCGTCCATGGCATCGAGCTCGGCCTGCGCGCTCTGCGCGGCGTTTAAAAGCACGCTCACGCGCGCACCTCGCAAGCGACGGCGCGTCGTTCAGTTCGATGTAATTTGCAAGCGTCCCAATGCATCGCGGCACAAAGGCACGAAACCCTGCCGCGAATCTATGCGAATGGCCGGGAATTTACGGTTGTGCGTCACCAAATCTGGCGATGATGCGGATGCGCCGATGCGAATTTGTCCGAATGTGCACGGCACGTGCGACATAAGGCCGGCGTGATGTGAACTGCTTCACGCCGACCAAAGTCGCGGGTGGCAGCGTACTAGCCGAGCGCTTCCTTCAGCTCCGCGATCAGATCGTCGAGCGATTCGACGCCCACGGACAAGCGCACCAGGCTATCGCTGATACCCAGCTTCGCGCGCATGGCCGCCGGCAGCGACGCGTGCGTCATCAACGCCGGATGCTCGATGAGGCTCTCGACTCCGCCGAGGCTCTCCGCCAGCGCGAACAGATGGCACCGCTCTAGGAAGTGGCGCGCATCCTCGAGGCCACCGCGCAGCACGACGCTGATGATCCCACCGAACCCGCCGTGCATCTGCCGCTTCGCCAGCTCGTGATGCGGATGGCTCGGCAGCCCCGGATAGATCACGCGCTCCACCTTCGGATGCGATTCGAGAAACTTCGCGATCGCCATCGCGTTGGCGCAGTGCCGCTCCATGCGCAGCGCGAGCGTCTTGATCCCGCGCAACGTCAGGAACGAATCGAACGGCCCCGGCACGCCACCCACCGCGTTCTGCAGATAGGTGAGCTTCTCGCGCAACTCGTCGGCGCCGTGGCGAATGACCGCCGCGCCACCGATCGCGTCCGAATGCCCGTTGAGATACTTCGTCGTCGAGTGCACGACGAGATCGAAGCCGTACTCCAGCGGATTCTGCAGGTACGGCGTCGCGAACGTGTTGTCGCACACGGTCATGATGCTGCGCGTCTTCGCCACGGCGGCGACCGCGCGCAGATCGACAACCTTCAGCAGCGGATTCGTCGGTGTCTCGACCCAGATCATCCGCGTGTTCGGCTTCAGCGAGGCTTCGAGCGCCGCCGGATCCGTGAGATCCACGAACGACACCTCGTGCCCCGCCGACCGCTTGCGCACATTCTCGAACAGCCGATAGCTGCCGCCATACAAGTCATGCATGGCGACGATGTGCGAGCCGCTGTCGAGCAGATCGACGATCGTCGCCGACGCCGCGAGCCCGGAAGCAAACGCAAACCCCGCCGCGCCGCCTTCGAGATTGGCGACGCTCGCCTGAAGCGCATCGCGCGTCGGATTGGCGGTGCGTGAATATTCGTAACCCTTGTGCACGCCAGGGCTCGACTGCACGTAAGTCGAAGTGGCGTAGATCGGCGGCATCACTGCGCCGGTGAGCGGATCGGGCTTCTGCCCGCCGTGGATTACTCGTGTGCCGAAGCCGTGCTTTGCATTGTCACTCATGCGGTTAGTCTATCAGGCGACGGCGCAGCCAGTTCAGCAGGTCGATGCGCGTGATGATGCCGAGAAACTTCTCGCCTTCGGTCACGATCGCGACCATGCCGCCGCGGAATATCACCATGAGCTGCGAGAGTGGCGCATCCACCGGCACGGTGACGAGATGGCTTTCCATCGCCTGCGTCACCGGCTCGTTGAAGTGCTGCGGATTCGAGAACACTTCCATGAGGATGTCTTCCTCATCGACGATGCCCACGATTCGGCCGTTATCCAGCACGGGAATCTGCGAGACATCGTAAAGCTTCATGCGGCGATAGGCCGACAACACCGTCTCGGTCGAGTTCACCGTGACCGCCGCATGCTCCCAGTGCCGGCGCGCGATCAGATCGCGCAGATCGCCGAACTTCTCGCGCTCGAGGAAGCCCTGGTCGAGCATCCAATAGTCGTTGTAGACCTTGGACAGATACTTGTTGCCGCTGTCGCAGACGAACGTGACGACGCGCCTCGGCGTGGTCTGCTCGCGGCAATAGCGAAGCGCGGCGGCGAGCAATGTACCGGTAGAAGTACCGGCGATGATGCCCTCTTTCTTCAGCAGCTCGCGGCAGGTTTTGAACGCTTCCGCGTCCGGGATCGTGTAGGCCTTCTTCACTCGCGACAGATCGGACACGGCGGGAATCGAATCCCCACCGATGCCTTCCACGAGCCAGGAGCGCTCGCCGTGCCCCGGCTTGCCCGTGCGCACGTAGTCCGCGAGCACCGAGCCCACGGGATCGGCGAGCACCAGCTCGACCCCCGGCGCGGTGCGCGCGAAGAAGCGGGACAGTCCCGTCATCGTGCCGCCGGTGCCGACGCCCGCGACCACGGCGTCGAGCTTGTGTCCCATCTGCTCCCAGATTTCGGGCCCGGTCGTTTCCTCATGCGCCTGCGGATTCGCATCGTTCCCAAACTGATTCACGAAGAACGAGTTCGGGATCTCGGTGGCGAGGCGCGCCGCATAGTCCTGGTAATACTCCGGATGGCCCTTGTGCACGTCCGAGCGCGTCATCACCACTTCGGCGCCCATGGCGCGCAGGTGAAAGATCTTCTCCTGGCTCATCTTGTCGGGGATGACCAGCAGCAGCCGATAGCCCTTCTGCCCGGCCACGAGCGCAAGGCCCAGGCCGGTGTTACCCGCCGTCGCCTCGATGAGCGTGCCGCCCGGCTTGAGTTTGCCGGCCCGTTCGGCCGCTTCGATGAGGTAGAGGCCGACCCGATCCTTGATCGAGCCACCGGGATTCTGGTTTTCCAGCTTCAGGAACAGCTGGCAGGGACCGGTATCGAGATGGCGCACGGCCAGAAGCGGCGTGCGCCCGATCATTTCGAGCGCGTTCTGGAAGACCTGCGGTTGCATGGAGCACCACGGTGAAAGGGTGATGCCCCGGATTGTACGGGAGACGCGTTGCGCGTCTCCTGTATCAGCTGATCGCCACGATCAGGCCGTTCTCGATCCAGGTACGCAGGTAGGTCGCGGCCTCGGCGGGGGCTTCGTCTTCACGGAAATGCGCGCACAGCACGTGGCAGACGGAGCCGAACGATTCGCCGGACAGCGCGGTGGCCAGCGCGTCTTCCTCCGGCGCACCGAGGGAGCGGAAGTATTCCTTCATCTGGTGGCGCCACAGCAGCCAGGACAGCGGCTCGCGCGAGACGGACGCCTGCGGGCGCGGGGCGTTATCGATCATCGCCTTCCAGATCTGCGGGGCGTTCCACGCGAACTCCAGCACGTGCACGGAGGGGTGGAACGTGAATCTCATCGTCGCCCACTCCGCCGGCGTCTTACCTTGCACGGCTCGCGTGTCGATGGGGTCCGCATCCGCGGCGTCGAACACCGCGGCCATCGTCCACTCCCAGCGCGCGAGATCGGCGAGCAGCGGCACGGGCCGATAACGCGGCTCTGTCGCGAGGAACTGCGCAAGCTCGTCTCCGTAATATCGAATGGATGCGAATCGCGAGTCGTGCGTGGCGATGTACTCCGCCGCGAGGCGCACGAAGTCTTTCTCGCCGAGCAGCTCCGCCAGCGCGGGGAAGTTCGCTTCGAGCGCTTCGGTCAGGCGCGAGTAATACGCATCGCTATAGACGCGCAAGCGCGTCGGGAGCGGCACACGATCGGTGCCGACCACGTGATCCACCACACCCGCAGTGGAGTGCAGCAGGTATTCCTGGAAATCGTGCTGGATTCGTCCGAGCCCACTCATAGTCAGGCAGCCTCCGCATGGGCGCGCTCGGCCATCCGGCGCGCGATTCGCAATTCCGCTTCGAGCTCCGCGAGCGGCGGGATGTTCGCGTCCCGCTCGATCATCGTCGGCACCACGCCGAAGCGCTTCAGCGCTTCCCGGTAGAGCGACCACACCGCATCCGGAACCGGCCGATCGTGCGTGTCGATGAGATAGTCACCGTGGCTTTCGTGCCCGGCGAGATGGATCTGCTGCACGCGGTCGGCGGGGATCGCGTCCAGATACGTAATGGGATCGAACTCGTGGTTCACGCTGCTCACGTAGACGTTGTTCACGTCGAGCAGTAGCAAGCAGTCGGCCTGCGTGGCGACGGCGGAGAGGAACTCCCACTCCGTCATGCGCGATTCCTGAAACGCGAGATAGCTGGAGACGTTTTCCAGCAAGATGCGCTGACCCAGGATTTCCTGCACGGCGCGCACGCGCGCGACGACATGCGCGAGCGCCTCTTCGGTGTAAGGCAGCGGTAAGAGGTCGTGAAGGTTCTTGCCGTTCACGCCCGTCCAACACAGATGATCCGAGATCCACACCGGATCCACACGCTTCGCGAGCGCCTTCACCTGCGCGAGATACGACAGATCCAGCGGCCCCGTGCTGCCGATCGACAATGACACGCCATGTAGCGCGACCGGAAAACGCTCGCGCACCCTCATGAGGTTGTGCAGTGGCCGGCCGCCGGCCACGAGATAGTTCTCGGTGACGGCTTCGAACCAGTCGACGGCGGGCTTGCCGTCGAAAATCTCGGCGTAGTGCTCGGTGCGCAGACCGAGACCAAAGCCTAGTTCAGTGTCGTGGGTGAACATGGTGGGACGCACGCTGTCCGTTTGGAGGGGATCGCGGGCGGCGCCGGACCGGTGCGCGGCAAACGGCCGGTCCGGCGCCTGACCGGTGAGGCTCAGGTCTTGCCGGCCTTCTTGGCCGCGGCATGCGCCGCGTCGCACTCGGCCTTGGTCAGCTCGAGGAAGCCGGCGCCCTTGCACGCGTTCTGGCCTTTGCACGCGTTCTTGGCGGACTTGCACGCGGACTGGCCCTTGCAGGCATTCACGCCTTCGCACTTCACCTTGCCTTCGTCGGCAGCGGCGGCGTTGAGAGAAACAGTCGCGAACATCATGGCCGCGGCGGCAGCCAGTGCGAGGGTGGACTTACGGGCACTCATTGAAGTCTCCTTTGAAGGGCAAGAGCAGGCAGTTGCGATATGAATCGCCTGGCTACGGTGCAGCTTCGCGGCCGAACTGTCGCCCGCGGCCGACAGCGCGTTGAAGCGTTGCGCGAGAGCGGGCGATGAGCCAAGCGATCCATGCTTTCCCTACGGGGATGAATGGCAATCAGATGCAGCGCGTCCCCGGCTCATACAGGGGTACCTTTTTTCGAGCACTGTATGGCCCGCAAACCGGCTCTCTCGTTCGAAGCAATGCGAGCCCTTGACACGCCCTATACAATTCTCTGTTGTCTTTGAACGCTGGGCGTTCATTGATGCAAGCGAATACGACACTAGTACGACTACTTGGTTGCGCGAGTGCCCTGCCGGGGGCAATGGAATTCGAATGAACGACGAATCACGGGGCGGGCCGCCTGAAGCGGCGGCCGATGCGATTTCGGTGCGCGGCGCGCGCCAGAACAATCTCAAGAATCTGAACCTCGACATTCCGCTCAACGAGCTCGTCGTCGTGACGGGCGTGTCGGGGTCGGGGAAATCCTCACTCGTGTTCGACACGCTGTATGCCGAAGGGCAGCGGCGCTACGTCGAAACGTTCTCACCGTATGCGCGGCAGTTCCTCGATCGCATGGACAAACCGCAGGTCGACGGCATCGCCGGCATTCCGCCCGCGATCGCGATCGACCAGACCAATCCGGTGCGCACCTCGCGCTCGACCGTCGGCACGATGACGGAGCTCAACGATCACCTGAAGCTGTTGTTTGCTCGGGCGGGGACGTTGTTTTGTCAGTGCTGTGGGGAGCCCGTACGCAGGGATACGGCGGAGAGCATTTACGCGGATTTGCAGGCGCGCGCGGCGGCCGGCGGGGATCCGCGGTTGCTGGTTTGTTTTCCGGTTACGGTGCCGGCGAATTTCAAGGAAACCGAAGTTCGAGATCTGCTGGAGAAGCAGGGATACACGAGGTTCTTCGATCCGGCAGGGGATTCCGACAGGACCGCCGAGACTAAAGCAGGTGGGCCTGCAGGTTCGGATAAGAGCGGGGCTTCTGCGGGCGGCAAAAGCGGTGGTGCCGGTAGTGCAGCCCGGAGTGGAAGTGCCGCGGCGGGCAGCAGCGGCGCGCATGCCGGTAGCGCCGGCGAAGAGGGGGCTCTTAACGCGCCGCGTGGCGCGAAGAAGGGCGCCGCGCAGAAGAGTGCGCGCAAAGGCAGCTCCAAAAAGAGCGAATCTCCTCCGAAAACGCTAACCGTCGTCCAGGACAGAATCCGCGCAAGCTCGGCAGAGCGCGGCCGCGTGCTGGAATCCCTCGAATCCGCATTACGCGTCGGCCGCGGCCGAGTGCAAGTGCACGTCGTCGACGACAGCGACCCTCCGAAAAGCCTCGACACGTGGCGCTATTCCAGCGAGCTCCACTGCGCCCACTGCGACCTCTCCTACCGCGAGCCGATCCCCAGCCTCTTCTCATTCAACTCGCCCGTAGGCGCCTGCGAAACCTGCCGAGGCTTCGGCAGAACGATCGGCATCGACTATGGCCTCGTCATCCCGGATGAAAGCAAGTCGCTGAGAGCCGGCGCCATCCGCCCGTGGCAGACGCAGTCATACAAGGAATGCCAGGACGATCTCATCAAGTTCGGCAAGAAGCGCAACATCCCGCTCGACCGCCCGTGGCGCGAGCTGAGCGAAACGCACAAGGCATGGGTGATCGACGGCGAAGGCCCGTGGAGCAAGGACGTCTGGTACGGCGCCAAGCGCTTCTTCGACTGGCTGGAAACCAAATCGTACAAGATGCACGTGCGCGTGCTGCTGTCGCGCTATCGCGCGTACACGCCGTGCCTCACGTGCAATGGCGCGCGACTGAAAACCGAAGCGCTGTTGTGGCGACTCGGCAGCCGCGAGCTCGCCAACGATGCGCTGCCACCCGAGCAACGCTTCCGCCCTGCCGGCGTGAAGTGGAGCGACGAAACGGTCCGCGCGCTGCCCGGACTCGCGATCCACGACATCATGCTTCTGCCATTGGAACGCGCGTGCGCGTTCTTCCAGAAGCTCGACTTGCCGAAGCCGCTCGATGAAGCAACCGACCTGCTGCTCGGCGAGATTCGCACGCGCTTCAACTATCTCAATGACGTGGGGCTCGGCTACCTCACGCTCGATCGGCAGTCACGCACCCTGTCCGGCGGCGAAGTCCAGCGCATCAACCTGACGACGGCGCTCGGCACGTCGCTCGTGAACACGCTGTTCGTGCTGGATGAGCCCTCCATCGGCCTGCATCCGCGCGACATGCTCCGCGTGATCGGCGTGATGAAGCGGCTGCGCAACGCCGGCAACTCCCTCGTCGTCGTCGAGCACGATCCGCAGATCATGCTGGAAGCCGACCGTATCCTCGATCTCGGCCCCGGTGCCGGCGAGCGCGGCGGAGAGGTGGTGTTCTTCGGCAGCCCGCGAGAAATTCGTCGTCACGATAAATCCCTGACGGGCGATTACCTGAGCGGGCGCAAGATCGTCGCGCAGCCGTCAGACACGCCACCACCCGGCGCGGCGCGTGGCCCAAGCATCGACAGCGATGGCGCGGTGGTCGCCGAGGCCCGGCCCAATCGGTGGCTCGAGCTCGGAGGCGCGCGCGAGCACAACCTGAAGAACGTCAGCGTGCGCATTCCGCTCAAGCGGCTGGTGTGCGTAACGGGCGTGTCGGGGTCGGGCAAATCCACGCTCGTCGAGGACGTGCTCTATCCGGCGCTCCAGAAGTACCGCGGCAAGCCGACTGAAGCGCCCGGCGCTTTCGACACGCTGCGCGGCGCTGAGCTCATCGATGACGTCGTGATGGTCGATCAGAGCCAGATCGGCCGCACCACGCGCTCGAATCCGGCGAGCTATGTCG
>Ga0070665_100008260_pt1 | contig 10530 bp, 9 predicted proteins | sample KBSS13metaG_FD_65862 | JGI IMG/M metagenome (GOLD analysis project Ga0070665, IMG submission 65862) | Switchgrass rhizosphere microbial communities from Kellogg Biological Station, Michigan, USA - KBS S1-3 metaG | ecosystem: Host-associated > Plants > Roots > Rhizosphere > Soil ...
TGGATTTTCCGTCCCAGAAGCCGGTGAGGAAATTCTCATAACCGCCGGCAGGACGGCCATTCTTCATCCTGATGCGAACCACCTTGTAGCCATGCGGCTCACTGGTGTTCCAGGATCCATGCAATGAGACAAAGGCGTCGCCCTTATAGTCGGCGGGGAAATTGTCGCCGGTATAGAAGACAAGTCCGGTGGGTGCGCTGTGTGCCGGAAACAGCACATCGGGGGTCAGCGCCTTGGCCACCATGTCGGGACGCTTGGCGCCGATATCCGGATCGGGAATCTTACCGGTATAGCTCCAGGGATAGCCGTAAAAAGCGCCAGGCTTCACATAGGTGAAATAATCCGGCGGAAGATTGTCGCCCAGGCCGTCGCGCTCATTGACCGCCACGAACAGGTCGCTGGTGCCGGGATTGAAAGCGATGCCCACCGGATTGCGGATGCCGGAGGCATACTCCACCAGCTTGCCGTCCTTGATCTGAAAAATCTTGGCGCCGGGCTGATATTCCGAAACATTGTCGTGGCTGCCCATCTCCACAAACATGGCCCCATTGGGGGCGATGGCGAAATTGCGGGTGCCGTGCATGCCCGAATTGCGCAAGTCCGGCTCCTTGGTCACGCGCTCCAGCTGGCCGGCCTTGGTCGCGCCGGGGACATAGGGGGTGCGCCAGATCGCGATCTGGTCGCTGATATAGACAAAACCGTCATGCACCGCGACGCCGGAAGGATTGTGCAAACCTTCGGCAAAGGTGAAGCGCTGGTCCGCCGCGCCGCTGTTCTTGGTGTCGCGCAGCAGGGTGACCTTGTTTTTCAGGCGCTCGGACAGGAAGACATCGCCGTTGGGCGCCACGGCGGGAAAACGAGCAAAATCCAGACCGGTGGCGTAGATGGAAACCTTGAAGCCCTTGGGCGCGTCCGGCATTCTGCCAGCGGGACGCGGGATCACCTCATTCTTGTTGGCGACGGCCGGCGTGACATAGGGCTTGGGCAGATCGGACGGCTTGAGCAGGAATTTCTGCCCCGGCCGGTCGGCAGCGGCTGCGGCCACGGGCAAAAGCGCCAATAGAAAAACTGTCATACTGCGTTTCATGCGTTTCCCCGGCCAGCGCCTTTGGTCTTCTTATGGCCGGGATGATGGCGGGGTGCGGCCCCAAAAACAATGGTGCGCCGTCGCGCGACCGGCTAAAAGCGCGGCCATGACCGCTTCCGAAACCCGCAAACAGCAAGCCCGCGCCTGGTTCGAATCCCTGCGCGACCGCATCATGGCGGCCTTCGAGGCGCTGGAAGACGAAGCCCCGGCCAACCTTTATCCGGGCACTGCCGGGCGGTTTGAAAAAACGCCCTGGAGCCGCGGCGATGATGAAGGCGGCGGCGTGATGGGCATGATGCGCGGCCGCCTGTTCGAGAAGGTCGGCGTCCATACCTCGACCGTGTTCGGCGCCTTCTCGCCGGAATTCGCCAAGCAAGTGAAAGGCGCTGCCGACAATCCCCGCTTCTGGGCCAGCGGCATCAGCCTGATCGCCCATATGAAAAATCCGCGCGTGCCCGCGGTGCATATGAACACCCGCATGATCGTCACCACCGAAAGCTGGTTCGGCGGCGGCGCCGACCTCAATCCGACCCTGGATGCCGCGCGCACGCCCCGCCATCCCGACACGGTGGATTTCCATGCCCGGCTGAAAAAAGCCTGTGACGGCTTCGACAAGGAGTGGTTCCCCAAATACAAGAAATGGGCCGACACCTATTTCTGGCTACCGCATCGCGGCGAGCCGCGCGGCGTGGGCGGAATCTTCTACGATCATCATGACAGCGGCGACTGGGACCGCGATTTCGCCTTCACCAAAAGCGTGGGCGAAGCCTTTCTCGACATTCAGCCCCAGATCATCCGCCGCCGCATGCCGGAAAGCTGGACGGTGGAAGAGCGTCATGAGCAGGCCAAGTGGCGCGGCCGTTATGTCGAGTTCAATCTCCTGTATGACCGCGGCACCCATTTTGGCCTGAAGACCGGCGGCAATGTGGAAAGCATTCTGTCCTCCATGCCGCCGGTTGCCGAATGGAAATGACATCCCCTCTTCTGAAACTCGGCTCGCGCGGCTCGCCTTTGGCGCTGGCGCAGTCGCGTCTGGTGGCGACGATGCTGGCCGGGCATTCCGGCGCCGAAGTGGATGCCTTCCCCATCCAGGCTTTCATGACAAGCGGCGACAAGATTCAAGGCCGGTTGCAGGACCAGGGCGGCAAGGGCCTGTTCACCAAGGAACTGGACGAAGCCCTGCTGGATGGGCGCATCGACGCCGCCATCCATTCGATGAAAGACCTGCCCACCCGCATGCCGCCGGGCATTGTGCTGGCCTGCGTGCCCTCGCGCGAAGATCCGCGGGATGCGTTTATCGCCCTGCGCGCCAAGACGTTGATGGAGTTGCCTGCCGGCGCCACTATCGGCACCGCCAGCCTGCGCCGCCAGGCCCAGACCTTGCACCTGCGCCCCGACCTGAAAGTGGCGCTTTTGCGCGGACGAGTGGAAACGCGGTTGGCCAAGATCGAGAGCGGCGCGTTCGACGCCACCTATCTGGCGCTGGCGGGCTTGCGCCGATTGGGCTTGGAAAAACACGCGGCCGCAATCGTCGACAGCCAGGCCATGCCGCCGGCGCCGGGACAAGGCGCGCTGGCGATCACCGCCCGGGTTGGCGACGACAAGACCCTGGCGTTGCTGGCACAGCTCAACATTGCCGAACATGCCGTCACCACCGCCGCCGAGCGGGCCTTTCTGCAGGCGCTGGACGGATCCTGCCGCACGCCCATCGCGGCGCTGGCGCAAATCGCGGACGGCAGGTTGAACTTTCTGGGCGAAGTGCTGACGCCGGACGGCAAGCATTGCTGGCGGCGGCGCGAGGCCGTGGCCTTGGGCGACGACGCGGAAGAAACCGCCCGCGCCCTGGGCCTGCGCCTGGGGACTGAGATCAAGACTGAGGCAGGTCCGCTGTACCAGGCCCATTTCGGCGATAACGGCTGGTAGCGGCTATTGAGAACGCGCTGCAAAGCAGCATCTTTCTCCCCTTTGCTTCCCTTCAATTTTGGACCAGCATCCCTCCAAATCCTGGGGAGAAAAACATGCTGAACAAACGCGATTTCATGACTGGCACTATCGCCGCCACCTTGGCCGCCGCCGCGGCACAGGCGCAGCCACCCGCCAACGGCCTCAATCCGCCCCGCAAGATTCCGCATGGCATGATGAAGACCACCCGGATGTTCAAATATCCCAAGGGCTATGGCAACGGCCTGGCGGTGGCGCCGGAAGGCCTGTGGATCGCGCAGCAGAAACTGTCGGGCGACGGCGCCAAGCGTTACGGCCTGCCCGAGCCTGGTGACATTCGCGAGGCCGCCTGGCTGGTGGACTGGAACGGCAAGCTGCTCAAGACGGTGATGACCAACTGCCGCAACTGCTCCGGCATGGCCTATGGCGACGGTTTTGTGTGGATGATGGCCAACCAGGCGCCGCAGGGCTGTTTCCAGGTCGACATGAATTCCAAAGAGATCAGCCACCGCCAGATCCCCCTGGCCCTGCCGGGACAGGACGGCGGCGGCAGCCATGGCGCGCAATGGCACAATGGCAAATTGTGGATCGCGGCGCTGCGGCCCAAACTGCTGCTGCGGGTCGATCCCAAGACCTGGGTGCCGGAAGTGGCGATCTCAACCTATACCAGCCCGGAAAAGCCGCGCACCCACGACCTGACCATCGACGACAAGGGCGATATCTGGCTGGTGCTGGGCAACGACAGCAAGAATTACAAGGAAGGAAAGCCGGGGCTGGTGAAATATGACGGCAAGACCGGCCAGATTATCGGCACCTATGATTTCCTGCCCGGCTCCTGCGATCCGCACGGGCTGGAGTGGCACAATGGCACCCTGATCAGCTGCGATGCCGGCATCCATCCCGGCTGGCCCAATGGCGACAGTCCCCATGCGGGCTGGGTGTTCAAGATCGAGCCGGCGTGAGGGCGCGATGAAGCGCAGAGATTTCCTGGCCGCTGCCGCCGCCTCGCCCGCCGCGGCTTTGCCCGCCTTGGCGCAGCCGGCGCATCCCGCCTGCCTGCCGGGTTACGCTTCGATCAAGTCGCGCCCCGCCGGCAAGATCGAGGTCGTCTACAAGACGCGGCATGGCCAGCCCAATGGACTGGCCTTGTCGGACAAGCCCGGCCAGATGTGGGTGCTGGATCAGGGCGCGGAGCATTGGATCACGCTGACCAACATCAAAGACGGTTCGATGATCCGCGAATTCCAGGCCGATGTGGTGGGACCCAGCGGACTTGTCCAGGACGGCAACACGATGTGGATCACCTCGACCCACAATTCCATCATCCTGCATTGCGACCTGAACGGCAAAACCATCGCCAAATATGTGACACCAGGCGCGGGCCGCATTTATGAGCGCGAGGACGATCCGCCGGGACGCAAAAGCCCGCTCAAGCCCGCCTGGCCCGACAAGCCGCGCGGCATCGGCCCGGCGCAATCCGGCAATGTCGGCAACAATACCGGCAAGGGCCTGGCGCCGGGGCAATTGCCGCTGAATGCCGAGGAAGGCTCGGGCGGCACCGGCGCGCATGCGATTCTGGTCGACGGCGACTATCTGATCTATGCCTGCCCGCCGGCACGCCAGATCTTCACCCTCAACAAGAAGACCTGGAAAGTGAAATCCACCTGGCCGGTACCGGGCAACCGCACCCATGGCATGAGCTGGGGCAAGACCAAAGCCACGATCTGGTCGTCGGATTCAAACCTGAACGCTTTTTATCTGCACGACGCCGCCACGGGCGTGATCAAGGAACGCGTGCAACTGCCCGACGACTCGCCGGTGATCCACTGCGCCAAGCTGGTGGGCGATGATATGTACGCTTGCGACGATATGGGTTGGATGTGGCGGTTTAAAATATAGGCCGACATTTTCCAATTTGATTGTCATTCCCGCGCAAGCGGGAATCCATGTCAGCGCCGGTGCACTGTCAAAGATAGATGCCCGCTTTCGCGGGCATGACAAGAAAAGGTTTTAATCCACCCGAAAGCCCGGACGTGTCGTTACGTACGACGAATCCACCTGCGAAATGCTGGAGCAACCCAGCAGCTTCAGGGTGCGGATAATATCGGCGCGGAAAATCTCGATGGCGCGCGCGATGCCCGCATCGCCTGCCGCCGCCATGCCATAGGCATAGCCGCGCCCCAGCAACACCGCCTTGGCGCCCAGTCCGATCGCCCGCACCACATCGGCGCCGCGGCGGATGCCGCCGTCGAAGATCACCTCGGTTTTGTCGCCCACCGCTTCCACGATACCGGGCAGCACGCGCAACGAGCCCGCCACGCCGTCCAGCTGGCGGCCCGCATGGGTGGACACCACAATGCCCTGCGCCCCCGCATCCACCGAACGCCTGGCGTCATCGGCCGTCATCACACCCTTGATCACGATGGGGCCATTCCATAGCGCGCGGATCCATTTGAGATCGGTCCAGGACACTTGCGCCGATTCCAACGCCGCCCCGACATCGATCGCCGGCAGAGGCCCCGATCCGGGCACCACGATATTGGGGAATGGCCTGGCCATGCCGTCGATAATGAAGCCTGTCAGCCAGCCCGGATGCGCCAGGATATTCGGGAGATAGGGAAGCTTTGCGAAGGGGTTCTTGCCCATCAGCGCCTTCATGCCATTGCGCACATCGCGCTCGCGGTTTCCCGCCACCGGCGTGTCGATGGTAACGAACAGCGCCTTGTAACCGGCGGCCTTGGCACGGGCGATGGCGCCTTCCGCCGCCCCGCGCCCACCCGCCAGATACAATTGATAGAAGGTCGGACCCGTGGACTCCGCCTTCACATCCTCGATCCGGTGGCCCGACATGGTGGACAGAATATAGGCGGTGCCGTTTTTTCCGGCTGCCTTCGATGCCGCCAGTTCGCCGCGCGGATGCATCAGTCGGGAATAGCCGATCGGCCCCAGCATGAAGGGCAAATCGAGCTTGTGCCCCAGCACAGTAACGCTGAGATCGCAGGACGGCGTCGCCACCGCGAAACGCGGTTTGAAGATCACTTCCTGGAAGGCGCGCTCGCTGTCCTTCAAAGTCACCTCATCGTCGGCCGCGCCGTCGAGATAGTCGAACACGGCGTCGGGAAGACGCGCCCGCGCCAGGCGGCGCAAATCCTTGATATTGACGACGTTCGGCGAGGCAAGAGACATGGCTGGACCCACGGAAAGCGGGCCGTTTATGCCCGCAAAAGCCCCGGTTTGAAAGTCCGGTCTCTCAGAATGCGGAATGGCCGGTCTGGGCCCGGCCCAACACCAGGGCATGGATATCGTGGGTGCCCTCATAGGTGTTGACGGCCTCCAGATTCAACATATGCCGCACCACATGATAGCCGTCGGACACGCCATTGGCGCCGTGCATGTCGCGCGCCATGCGGGCGATCTCCAGCGCCTTGCCGGCATTGTTGCGCTTGAGCAGGCTGATCGCTTCCGCCGCCAGCCTGCCCTGCTCCATCAGCCGTCCGGCTTGCAGGCAGGCCAGCAGGCCCAGGGTGATCTCGGTCTGCATGTCGGCAAGCTTTTTCTGATAGAGCTGGGTGGCGGCCAGCGGGCGGCCGAATTGCTGCCGCTCCAGGCCATAGCTGCGCGCCGCATGCCAGCAGAATTCCGCAGCCCCCATGGCGCCCCAGGCGATGCCCTGGCGGGCATGGTTGAGACAGGAGAAGGGCGCCTTCAAGCCTTCCGCATCCGGCAGCATGCGGTCCTCGGGAATTTCGACATCGTTCATGGCGATCTCGCCCGTCACGCTGGCGCGCAGGGAGAATTTTCCGTCGATCTTGGGCGTCGACAGCCCCCTGTCGCCACGTTCCAGGATAAAGCCGCGAACTTTATCGTCCAGCTTCGCCCAGATCACCAGCACATCAGCCAGGGGCGCATGGGTGATCCAGCTCTTGGAGCCCGACAGCACAAAACCGGTCTTGTTGCGGCGGGCGCGGCTTTGCATGGCGCCCGGATCGGAGCCCGCACCCGGTTCGGTCAGGCCGAAGGAGCCGATCCATTCGCCCGCTGCCAGTTTGGGCAGGTATTTTTCCCGCTGTGCCGTGCTGCCGAAGGCATGAATCGGATGCATCACCAGGCTGGACTGAACCGAAAGTGACGAGCGGAAGGCGGAATCCACCCGCTCGAACTCGCGCGCGATCAGACCATAGCCCACCGGCGAAACGCCGCCGAATTCCGGCAGGCTGCTGCCCAACAGGCCAAGCGCCCCCATCTCCCGCAACAAGCCGCGATCGAAGGTCTCATGGCGGTGCATGTCCTGCACCAAAGGCGTCAACCGCGATTGCGCAAAGCCGCGCGCGCTGGCCTGCACCAACCGTTCTTCCTCGCGCAGCGAGGCGTCCAGCAAAAAAGGATCGGCCCAATCAAATGCGGGCCACGATTCCGGCATATCCCAGCCCATGGCAACGGGAAGGCGGCATGCTTTCCCAGTGGAAAGCATACCGCCTTCCCGTTGCCGTTCGCAAAGGGCGAACTAGTTGGACTTGGTGACCTGGCCTTCGGCGACGCCGCCCTTGCTGCCGATGCCGGGATTGACGAGATGCTCGTTCTTGGGCGAGGTCGGCATGGTCTGGGGCTGGTGACCGGCAAGGGTGGCGTTGGTATTGCCGTCCGCGCCGGGCTTTCCGTCGCGCAGGTCAGGTTTGCGTGTGTCTGTCATGATCTTCTCCCGAAGGGTTCCGCTGTGGTAACGGCCGGGGAGCGTTAGGGTTGCCGCGCGAAAATCCAGTCGGCCACGTCCTTGTCGACGCTTTCGCCCTCCAGGTCGCGCAGCAGCATATGATAACCATGCTCATAGCGTTTGACCGTGGCCTTGGACCCCAGCGCCGCGATCACGCTTTGGGTCGGCTTGGCCGGGATGACCTGGTCGTTGGCGCCGTACAGAAACAGGATCGGCGGCGCGGTCTTGATGGCCCCATCTTTTAATTTTTCGGGCGCGGTGCGCGCCTCGTCCATCAGATTGACCAGCCCGAACAGCGTGTCGGTGCGGGTCCTTTTCTGGAACAGCGGGTCGCGGCCCAACGCCCGCAACATCTCCACATTATCCGAGGGAATGATGGTGACGACCTTTCCGGCCGCATTGTTGGACAGGATCATGCCGGGCACCAGATGCGCGCCCAGGAACAAAGCCGCCCGATAGGTCAGCGGCATGTCGCCCCGCGACCACACCGCGGGCGCCACCAGGATGATGCCGTCCGGAGCCGGCGGATTGGCGGACGCGGCCGCCGTCAGCACCACTGCGCCCCCCATGCTTTCGCCCAGCGCGAAGACCGGCACGCCCGGATAGCGCGCCCGTGCCGCCGCGACCGCATCGTTGAGGTCCGCGCGCATCGCTTCCGCCCCCGCCCAGATGCCGGGATTGGGGCTCAACCCGAAGCCGCGCTGATCATAGGCAAGAGTGGTGATACCAAGCTTGGCCCAGACCTTGGCGGGCATTTCCAACGCTTTGGAATAGTCGCTCATGCCGTGCAGGCCCACGATCACGGCGCGGGGCGGGCCTTGCGCCTCCCAGCGCCGCAGCGGCAGCCTTGTGCCGTCGCGCGCCAGAAGCGCGTCGTCCACCACTTTGGGTGTCATGCCGCCATCCAGGGGCGGGGCGAAGCTGGGCGCACAGGCGGACAAGACCAGCAGGGCGAATACAAAGGCGATACGCACATCACATCCTGAGATTTTGCGGCATGGCGGGATAGGCCTGGTCGCGCAACACCAGCATGCTGGTCACCACAATGTGATCCACCCGTGCTTCGTCCTTGCCGAAAGGCAGGACCGCGCTTTCATAGTAGATGAACTGCGCATCCGGCATATCCGCGCCTACCCAACCGCGATAGTAAAGCGGCTCGCAGGCCGACCGCACCATTTCATACAGCATCCTGAGCCCAAGCCCGAAACGCGGCGTGGTGGCGATGATGTCGCTGAGCCTTCGGCCCGAGAAATCCTCGCGGAACCCCGCCACCAATGCCTCGCCGACCTGGAGATATTCATAGTCGGCGCCCTCCTCCAGCACCCGCACCAGGATGGCATTGGCGGCAACTTCCGCCAGAACGCCGCCCGGGTCGGGAGGAAAACGCCGCCCGCCCTTGAGACGTTTCCAGCGCGCATCGGCGCGTTGCACCACGGCGGCTTCCAGTTCGGCAATGTCGGCAATCTCGCCGGACGAGGTCTGCGGAATCCAGAAGTCCACCATGGCCGCAGCTTAGCGAAAAAAAATTAAAGCGGTAGCAGCCCGATCATGGCGCCCGACAGGGCGCTGGCCATGGTTCCCGCAACCAGGGCCTTCAACGCAAGGGACACGACTTCGTCGCGACGTTCGGGGATCAGGGCGCTCATGCCGCCGATCAGGATGCCGACGCTGCCCAGATTGGCGAACCCGCACAGGGCATAGACCATGATCTGCGTGCTGCGCGGATCCAGCGTGCCCGCGGGCATGGCGGCAAGACGCAGATAGGCGACCAGCTCATAGAGGATCAGCTTGATCCCCATCAATTCGCCCGCCGTACCGGCTTGCGACCAGGGTACGCCAAGCAGCCAGACCAGCGGCGCGAAGATCCAGCCCAGCACCCGCTCCAGGGTCAGCGGCGCACCCCAGGCCTGCGGCAATTGCGCCAGAATGATGTTGGCCAATGCCACCAGCGCGGTGGTGACGAGCAGCATGGCGATGATCTGCCAATAGAGTTTCAGCCCATCCTCGGTGCCGCGCGCCATCGCATCCATGGTGGAGCGGTAACGCACGCTTTCCTGCGCTTGGGTGAGTTCGGTTTCGGCCGGCCCCGGCACCATGATACGGGCCATCAGAATTCCCGCCGGCAGCGACATGAAGGAGGCCACCAGCAGATGTCCCAGGGCGCCGGGCAGCACGTTTTTCAGGATGGTGGCGTAAAGAACAAACACCGTGCCGGCGATCACCGAAAGTCCCACCGTCATCAGGATGAAAAGCTCGGTGCGATTGAGGCGCGCCATATAAGGGCGGATCACCAGCTGGCCCTCGATATTGCCCAGAAACACCGTCGCGGCGGCCGACAGTCCCACCGCGCCGCCCAGCCCCGTTGTCTTTTTCAACACCAACGCCATGGCATGCACCAGCACCGGCGTTATCCGCCAATACCACAACATCGCGGCCAACGCGGCGATCACCATCACCAGGGGCAGGATGGTGAAAGCCAGGTTGATCAGATTGCCGGGATTGGTCACGGCAAATGGCGCGGGCCCGGCGCCCAGATAGCCGAACACGAAACTGGTGCCGGCATTGGTGGCGGCGGTCACCGCGCTCACAACCGCATTCAGGCCAAAAAGCGCGTCGCGCGCCACCGGCACTTTCAACAGGAGCAGTGCGATTGCCGCCTGCAGCAGCAGGGTGCCCAACACCATGCGCCAGGAAAAGGCCTTGCGGTCTTCGGAAAACACCCAGGCACAGAAGATGATGGCGCAAATGCCCAGCGCCGATTGAAGATGCGGCAGCACGTTTGTCCCCCGGG